>Ga0163210_1000792_pt1 | contig 13431 bp, 10 predicted proteins | sample Kivu_220m_FD_113536 | JGI IMG/M metagenome (GOLD analysis project Ga0163210, IMG submission 113536) | Freshwater microbial communities from Lake Kivu, Western Province, Rwanda to study Microbial Dark Matter (Phase II) - Kivu_220m | ecosystem: Environmental > Aquatic > Freshwater > Lake ...
AGGTATTACTACCCGAAACGTAGATATAAAATACGCCAATTTTCAGGTGAAGTCAAGTGTTTACATTCCTATCCGTGCCAACCGGGTCGGAATCGCACTCTGAATAACATCTATCTTGAATTCACTTCGATAATAAATGTAAAATACAAGCTGGGCATTTGAAAATCAGCAGGTTAAATGGTAAACCTTCTCCCCGGGTGAGAAAACATGGGATTTAAGATCGTAATCGCAGATAACAATGCCGGCTTCATGAGCATGCTGGGAAGGGCGCTGCTGGACTCTGACTATGCCCTTTACCCGGCCGAGTCCAAGGAAACGGCTTTAAAACAAATAACGCAATACGATATAGACGCCTGCATCATCGATGTGGATTTGCCGGGAGGGATCGAAGAGGTATTGCAGGCCTGTATGAACAAATCGAAGCCCATCGTAGCCATGGGCGCCGTACCTCTTAAAGAGACGGATAAGCTCGTTGAGATTATGTATTACGGTATTCCCTATGTTAAAAAATTCAATAACGAGGGCGAAGCCAAGCTGGAACACATAATTGCCAGGATGAATGTGCTGTTGCGGACATTATTGATCTTCAGCAAGGACAGCGAATATCAAAGAGGCGTCGTGGCAGGACTGGAAAGCAAGGGATACAAGGTTTTTACCGCAGAAAACTCCGGCGATCTTATGCACGCCTTTTTACTCAGCGAGCCCAAAGCAGTATTAGTCTATTTCCCTACCGAGGATGAAGTAGGAGAACTGGAAAAGATCAGGAAGCTTGATAGCCAGTTACCCATTGCCATCGTACTCAACAACCAGCCGCTCGACCTGGGAGAATCGGTAACCGGGAAATCCACCAAATTACTCTCTCAAGAAGAAGTCTCGGATTACCTGGATAACCTTTAACGGGGACTTTCCCTATATTTTTAACGGTACAGTGACGTGCACCGTGCTGCCCCCGTCAATCTCAGATTTGATATCCAGCGATCCGTTCAAAAGTGAGACGCGTTCCTGCATGCCCACAATGCCGAGTTTTCCCGTACTGGAAAGATCGCCTACGGTCCTGGGCAATTCGAAACCTTTGCCGTTATCCCGGATCCAGACTTCCACCTTCGACGTATCAAAATCAATGGATACTTCTGCATGTGTAGCCCGAGAATGCTTACCGATGTTATTCAGCGCCTCCTGGACTATCCTGAAAAGTATCAGCTCCATTTCAGGCAGCAGGCGCTGCTCTTTACCGTTTATCTTTAGCTCGGTATGAACGCCACTTTCCTCTGATTTCTGCTTCACCAGCCATGTTACAGCGGGCAGCATTCCCAGATCGTCAATGATCGACGGCCTCAGGTCCTGGCTGAAACGCCTGATACCCTGTAAGGTAACGCTGATCCTCTGTCTGATGTCCTGCAATGCAGTTCTCTGCTGCGCTGACAGCCCATCATTGTCGCGGATAAAATTGTCCATATGCCGCGAAATGGCAAATAGAGCCTGGGCAGTATCATCATGTAGTTCGCGGGCTATCCTTTTTCTCTCCTCTTCCTGGGCACGGGTTATCTGGTTTAAATAATAGCGAAGGTTATTTTGCATCCTCCTCTCTTCCGTTACATCACGCGCAATATGCTGGAAGCCAACCGGCTGATCGTCAATCAGCATCACACTCGATGTCACCATAACGGTTTTTCTTATCCCGTCCTTGGTAACCGTATGCTGTTCATAAGGCTGCGTGAACGGCTCGTCGAGCAGCAACTTCCGGCGCACCTCTTTTGCCAGGGTGAGCATCTCATCATCCATAAATTCCCGCACATTTCTGCCGATAAACTCGTCTGTCGGGTAACCGGTTAACTCCTGCGAAGCTTTGTTGGCAGCCAGTATTTTACCATCAAGGCTGTGGAACCATATCGCGTCGTGGGCATTTTCGAACAGGTTCCTGTAATCCCTGGCCGATTTATATAGCTGGTCGGCAATTCTTTTAGCCTCTTCGTAGAGCCTGGCGTTAGTCAAGGCCGAAGCTATCTGGCCTGCTATGGTGCTTAACAGGTCGATCTCGTCCGGAAGAAATATGCGCGGACGGCGCATGCCCACACAGAGGGTGCCGATCACTTCACCTTTTGACTTCATAGGTACTATCAGTTCCGGATGTATCTTATTCCGGATAACGGCAGGCCTGGTCAACCTGGGGTCGTTAGAGGCATCGGGGACAAGCATCACTTCACCTGTAACCGCGACTTTGCCGTTAAAGCCCTCCCCCATCTCTATATGGTTCAGCTCATCGGCGGATTCGGCAGATATTCCTTCATACGCAGTTAGAATCAGTTCATCCTGTCCCGGCTCGATGGTATACACCAGTATGACCTCGACTTCCATAACCTCTCCGACCATCTCCACGGACGTTTCAATTACTTTTGCCGGATCGAGGTATTGACTGAGGGCATTGGATATCGTGTTCAGTGTAGCCAGTCTCCTGGCATTGGCCCTGGCCTCCCTGATACGTGTCTGCAATTGCTCCTGTGTATTTTCCAGCACGGACATGGCCTTTTTAAAACGCCTGTCATCTTTTTCTTTGATACGCATCCAGTTGGCAAATGCCAGGCCGGCTATGGTTACCAGCAAAACTTCCAGAATCGCATCGGAAACATTGCCAGAGTACCATATTGCCTGCGGCATCATGACAATAAACGATGCGCCTATTACGATCAGGGTTGGTAATATGCCGAAAACAAAACCAGTATACAGGGCTATAAGTAAAAACAGGTTTCGTTCAATCGTATGGCGGCTTAAATTGAACAGGAAAACGTCAGGTTTTAATCCGGATGACCATAAGACATCACGATACAGGAGGAGAGTTACCAGGGTAAATAAAATTACGATGACCCAGAAATGATAACGGGTCCAGATTTTATAGGGAATCCTCATTGTTCACGGCTTAATATGTTGTTTTTATCTAAAGACTTGAGAAATCGGAGTAATCGATGATCTAAGGGAGTTCCTCCAGGGTCAGCCATCCTTTCTTCAGGCCGTATACTATTGCCTCTGATCTTGAACCTACACCAAGTTTATTGAATATGCTGCGCAAATGGGTTTGCACAGTTCTCACACTCAACGTAAGGCTGTCTGCTATCTCCATATTACTCCCACCTTTGGCGGCCAACCTGAGCACTTCCATCTCTCTGTCGCTCAAAACTTCTCCAGCCGCCTGCACAGATTGCTCTTCAACGGGCGCCCTCAGCCTGTTCAATACCTTTTTCATAATCTTGGGATGCAGTACAGGCTCGCCGGTCATTACCTGGCGGATGGCTTCAATAAGTTCTTCCCCGCTGGATTCTTTGAGCAAATAGCCGGCCGCCCCGGCCTCAAGCAACGCAAATACGTATTCATCATCATCGTAACCGGTAAGCACAAGGACGGCTATGTTGGAGTAAAGGGCTTTAACCTGCTTGGTTGCTTCAATGCCGTTCAGCCTGGGCATGGAGACATCCATAATAATGATTTCGGGTTTGAGTTTCTTAGTGAGTTCAACAGCTTCTATACCATCACTTGCCTCTCCCACCACATCGAAATCGGCCTGGGATTCGAGCAAACGCCTTGTGCCTTCACGTACTACCTTGTGGTCCTCCGCCAGAAGTATGCGAATTTTATCCATACTATTTCTCCCTATTTGACCGTGATTATATCTTTAATAGATATACTGTTCAAGCGGGGCAATCCATTCTTCAGCACAAATACGTAAGTATTTTGTGTTATGCCATAGCAGGTAATCGAAATAAATTAAGGCCGGTGGGACATCGTAACTTATTTCATATTCGAAATTATTCTCCGGATTAAGCGCTGAGGCGGATGGCGCACACTATACATTTAAGATATATTGATAAATCTAAGAGCCAATCCCGGTGCTAAACCTATGTATCAATAAAAACGCGGGAGGTAACTCCTATTTATCGAGACATCATCGACCGGTTAAATAAAGCAGCGAATGAATCCTCAGCCGAGCACGCAAATTTCTGGACGGGTAAATCTCCGTGCTGGGACATGTGCCATTGCCCGGCGATGATAAGGGAGGAATGTCCTGCTCCCAAGTATCAATTTATTCCCTGCTGGCAAATCGAAGGGACATATTGCAAGCTGGATGATTACGGCCAGACAGGTACCGATACCAGCATCTGTGAAGTTTGCAGAGTTTACAAAAAGTATGGAAACGGCGAACAGATAGAGTTAAAGCTTTTCGGCAGGGGAATAGACAGTTCACTGAAATCACTGGAAAAAACGGCGAAGTTGTAAATTAAATTGACTACAATCAATAAAAATAATAGAATTAATTTTTGGTTAGGATTAATGTATTTTAATCTTTGGGAATAGGGTCGCAAGACTTTATTCCTTTTTTTATTTATATTGCCTGAGCTAGGAGGATTTTTATGGCAAAGCAGAAGTCAGCTCCCGCACCAACCACTGATACCGGAAGAGGTTTTGCAGGCAAGGCTTTCCAACGTATCCAGGGAATCATTGATGATACCGGAGGCCAGGCCGGAGCCCCTATCCGCGTTTTGCAGCAGGCGCAGGGCATAGTCGGTTACCTTCCACCCACCGTGCTGAAAACAATCTCGAGGGACCTAAAGATTCCTCTGGCAGAGTTGCACGGTGTGGTCACTTTCTACAGCTTTTTCACTATGCAGCCCAAAGGCAGGCATGTTATTCAGGTCTGCCTCGGAACAGCCTGCTACGTGAAAGGCGGCCAGGACATACTCGATGTGCTGAAGAAAGAGTATGGCCTTGAGCCGGAAGGTATAACACCGGACGGCAAATTCTCTCTTGAAACTGTCCGCTGCCTTGGCTGCTGCGGACTGGCGCCGGTGATAGCCATCGGCGATGACATCCACCGCAAAGTCAAGCCCGGCCAGATGAAAGATATCTTGAGTATGTACCATTAGGAGGTAATGAAGTGCCAAAGATAACCTCTTTAGAAGAGCTTCTAAAACTACAAAAATCAGTCGCACCCAAGTTGAAAGTTCGCGCCGACGCGAATTTCAGCCATTTTAAATCCACACCGGAAATCTGCATCCAGCAGTGCAGAGGCATGGGCTGCACAGCGGCCGGCGGCGACAAGGTCACCGAGCTGTTCGAAGAGCTCATCAAGAAGAAAGGCCTTGACAGCAAGGTCAACATCGTCAGGACAGGCTGCCTGGGTCCCTGTGAAATGGGACCCACTGTGATCGTGAATCCCGGCGACATCCTGTATGTCAGGGTCAAACCGGAAGACGTTCAGGAGATCTTCGATAAACATATTATGAAGGGGGAGATCGTGGAAAGGCTGGTCTACCACGATCCAACCACCAATAAGTCCATACCTGAACGCCTCAAGATCAACTTCCTGGCCGACCAGGAGTTCCGCATCCTGCATAACAACGGCATCATCGATCCCTGGGACATCGAGGAATACATCGCCCGCGGCGGCTATGAAGCGCTGGGTAAAGCGCTCTATAAAATGAAGCCGGACGACGTCCTTGAAGAGGTCAAGAAAGCCGGCCTCAAAGGCAGGGGCGGCGCAGGCTTCCCCACTGCCACCAAATGGGGCTTCCTCAAGAGCTCGCCGGGCACGGTGAAATACCTGGTCTGCAACGGCGACGAAGGTGACCCCGGCGCCTATATGAACCGCGCCGTGCTGGAGGGCAATCCTCACTCGATCATAGAAGGCATGGCCCTCGGCGCCTACGCGGTCGGCAATGTAAAGCAGGGCTTCGCCTATATACGTGCCGAGTATCCGCTGGCCATCGAAACGCTCAGTGCGGCCATCCACCAGGCACGCGAATACGGCCTGCTGGGCGAGAAGATCATGGGGACCGATTTTGAATTCAACCTGGATATCTTCCCCGGCGCAGGCGCTTTCGTCTGCGGTGAGGAGACAGCGCTGCTCATCTCAATCGAAGGCAAGCGCGGTATGCCGCGGCAGAGGCCACCTTTCCCCTCCAACAAAGGCCTTTTCGGCAAGCCGTCCGCCATCAATAACGTGGAGACATGGTCAATCGTACCGCGCATCATCCGCGAGGGCGCTGACTGGTTTGCCGCAGTAGGCAGCGAAAAGAGCAAGGGCACCAAGTCCTTCAGCCTCGTGGGCAAAGTCAATAACGTAGGCCTGGTTGAAGTCCCCCTGGGAACCAGCCTGGGCAAGATAGTATTCGATATCGGCGGCGGCGTGCCCAACGGCAAGAAATATAAGGCAACGCAGATGGGCGGCCCGTCGGGAGGCGTTATCCCCATCGAGCATGTAAACGTCCCCGTTGATTACGAATCCGTGACAGCCCTCGGCGCCATCATGGGCTCAGGCGGCCTGGTGGTCATGGATGAAGACAGCTGCATGGTGGATGTTGCCAAGTTCTTCCTGCAGTTCACCCGTGATGAATCCTGCGGTAAGTGCGTACCGTGCCGCGCCGGCATACCCAAGTTGCTGGCGCTGCTTAGTAAGATCACCAGCGGCAAAGGCACGCTGGAAGACCTTGATACAATCTTAGAGCTTTCGGAGATGATCCAGAAAGCATCCATCTGCGGCCTGGGGCAGACAGCCCCCAATCCCGCAGTTTCCACAATCAGGCACTTCAGGGAAGAGTATGAAGCGCACATCATTGATGGGAAATGTCCTGCGGCGTTGTGCCAGTCCCTGTTCAGGGCGCCCTGCCAGCATACCTGCCCGGTAGGACTGGATGTCCCCGGATATGTATCGCTGATCAAGAGCGACAAGCCCGAAGAGGCTTACAAACTTATTATGCAGAGGCTCCCGCTGCCGATGTCAGTCGGCCGCGTTTGCCCGCACCCCTGCGAAAGGAAATGCCGCAGGGGCCAGGTGGACGAGCCGGTCTCCATCAGACACCTCAAGCGCTATGCATCGGACTATGCTTATGAGCACGGTCTCTCATATACACCGCAGATCAAGGCTGCCAAACCTGAGAAGGTGGCAGTCATCGGCGCAGGCCCCGCCGGCCTGGCCGCCGCCTGGGACCTGGCTGTGGAAGGTTATAAGGTGACCATCTTCGAGGCCCTGCCCGTAGCTGGCGGCATGCTGGCGGTCGGCATCCCTGAGTACAGACTGCCCAAGGTGGTACTCAACAAGGAAATCGAAAACATCAAGAAGCTGGGCATTGAGATTAAATTGAATACCCCGGTCAACGATATCAACGCCCTGTTCAAAGAGGGCTACAAGGCGGTATTTGTCGGCATCGGCGCACACAAGGGCGACAAGATGGGCATCCCGGGCGAGGAGCTCGAAGGCGTTTACGATGCCATCGACTTCCTGCGCAACATCAACCTGGGCAAGTTTATCGATGTGGGGAAGAAAGTCGCCGTCGTAGGCGGCGGCAACTCCGCCATAGACGCGGCCAGGGTTGCCCTGCGCAAGGGCGCTGAGGAAGTCCATATTGTCTACCGCAGAGAAAAGGCGGATATGCCTGCCGAGGAAGAAGAGATCGCAGCCGCCATTGAAGAAGGAATCAAGCTGCACGTGCTAACCGCGCCGGTTAAAGTCATTGGAAAGGGCGGCAAGGTTGCCGGAATCGAATGCGGCAAGATGGCGCTGGGCGATTTCGATAAGAGCGGAAGACGCTCGCCGAAGGCAATCCCCGGTTCCGAGTACACCATTGAAATCGACATGCTCATCGAGGCCATCGGCCAGAGGCCGGATACGGCTAACATGAAACTTGGCGATGCCAAGGTCGGCAAAGGCGGTACCGTAGCTGCCGACAAGAGGACGCTTGCTACAGACCAGAAGGGCGTATTCGCCGGCGGAGATGCGTTCACCGGGCCGTGGACCGTAATAGAAGCCATCGCCTCCGGCCAGAGAGCGGCCTCATCGATCAAGAGGTTCCTGACGGGCAAAGAGCTTGCCCCCAGGGTCGACAGGCAGGATTCCGAGACCTTCACCTACTCTCAGGTTCCTCCCACCGAGGAAGAGACCGCGGAGAGGGCCAGGATCGGCATTGCAGAAATCAGGCTCGCCGATAGGAAGACCACCTCGAAAGAGGTCGTTGTAGGATATACGTCCAAGGAGGCCAAAGAAGAATGCAGCAGATGCCTGAGATGCGATATTGGATAGGAGATAAGGCAAATGAGTGAAATAACATTAACGATAAACGGCAAACAATGCAAGGGGAAACAGGGCGACAGCGTCCTGGATGTCTGCATGGCCAACGGGATTGAGCTCCCGACCCTGTGCCACTTCAAGGGACTGACTGATGTCGGCGCCTGCAGGATGTGCCTGGTCGAGATAGAAAAAGAAAGGAACTTCGTCCCCGCCTGCACCCATCCCGCCAGCGACGGGCAGGTGGTGAAGACCAGCAACGAGAAACTGGAAAAGTACCGCCGCCTGATACTGGAACTCCTCTTCACCGAGCGCAATCATCTTTGCGCTTACTGCGTCGCCAGCGGCGACTGTGAACTGCAGAACCTGGCCTACAAATACCAAATGGACAACGCCAGATACCAGTACGCGTGGCCTGACAAGATAGTGGACTCATCCCATCCTTTCATAGTAATAGACCATAACCGCTGCGTATTGTGCGGCAGGTGCATACGGACATGCGACGAGTTCACAGGCGCTCACGCTCTCGACTTCATGAAGCGCGGCTGGAAGACGAATGTGTCCGCCGATATCAACCAGCCACTGGGAGAATCATCATGTATCTCCTGCGGCGCATGCTTCCAGGCATGTCCGACGGGCGCTATCTTTTCCAAGGCCAGCGCCTACAAAGGCAGGACCGAGGAATGTAAGGCGATTAAATCCAGTTGCGCAATCTGCGGCATAGGCTGCGAGATAACAGGACTGGTTAAAGATAATAAACTGGTCAGGATCGACAGCCCTGATATGGCCAAAGACCGCGGACTGCTTTGCGAAATGGGAAGGTTTGAGCCGCTGTACAGCAAGGCAGAAAGAATTACATCCCCGATGAAGCGTAACGCCAAAGGGCAACTGGCCAACTGCACCTATGCAGAAGCATTCGAGGCTATCGGGAACAAGCTCGGCAGCCTGGAAAGCATAGCCGGCCTGGCATCCGGAAAGGCAAACACCGAAGCGCTTAAAGCATTTGCCGACCTGATGAGTAAAACGGGAAGCAAATCCGTTGACACACTCGATGGTGACGATTACAGGACAATCACAAAAGGCATGGCGAAGTTCGATGCCAAAGCCAGCCTGGACATGGAAGCCAAACTCGAGGACATTTTGACTGCGGACGCCATACTGGTCATCGGCACGCACCTGGTTAAGACACATCCAGTGGCAGCATCATATATCATGCGCGCCGTCTCCAAAAACAAGGCGCAACTGATAGTCCTCGATCCCCTGCGCAATGCGTTTACCTTCCGCGCCACAGTATGGCTGAAGCCCCCTGAGGGCAAAAAGGACGTAGCGATCAAAGCCGTCGGAAACGCCGTCCTGGATCACGGACTGTCCAAGTCCGCCGGAGATAAGAACAAATACTCAGCCGAATTCAAGGAAGTCGAAGCCAAGAAAGCAGCCAAAGAAATGGGCGTCGATGTCCATGATATTTATAAAGCCGCCGAGGTTTTGGCGGAAGCCAAGAACATCGTTATCATTTATGGTAATGGCATATTACAGTATAAGGATGCAGACCTGGTGACAACTATATGGAACCTTGCTGCCCTGCTCAGCAGCAAACCCAGGGTGATATCCCTGAAACGTTACGGCAACAGCCGTGGCGCCTGGGAACTCGGCCTGGGCAATGTCAAGGGCGCTGTTACCGCTGAGATTTCCAAAGGCAAGATCAAGGGGCTGTACCTGTTGCTTGCCGACGACATGGCTGAATCTCAATTACTCGCAGATAACATGAAGGGAGTTGAATTTGCCGTAGTCCAGGCCAGCTACATGTCACCGGTTGCCGCAAAGGCGGATGTAGTCCTTCCTTCACTGCTCTGGACTGAATCCAAAGGCAGCTACACCACACTCGACGGTGTCAGCAAATCCGTTACTCCCATGGTCAAAGCCGCGGGAGATATTAAATCTGACGCCGACACTTTGAAGGAAGTTGCCCAACATCTTAAAAAATAAACGCCCGTAAGGAGTGAACAAATGGCAAAAGTAAAAGTAGCTACGGTCTGGTTGGAAGCCTGTTCAGGATGTCACATGTCATTCCTGGATATTGATGAATTTATTATCGACGTGTCCAAGCTGGTCGAATTCCACAGGAGCCCCATAACCGACATCAAGAATTTCACTCCGGTAGACGTGGGCATCGTCGAAGGTTCAGTCGGCAATGAAGAAGAGAAGGAGATCATCGAGGAACTGCGCCACAATTGTAAGATATTAATGGCATGGGGCGATTGCGCCTGCTTCGGCGGCGTATGCGCCATGCGCAGCTCTCTGGACAAGGACGACGTGCTCAAGTGCGGCTATATAGATACTGCCAGCACGTACAAGGGCAAGATTCCTGTACCGCCCGGTGTGCCGGCCCTCCTTGACAAGGTCTATCCGGCAAACCAGATTGTTAAAGTTGATTGTTACGTTCCAGGATGTCCACCCGAGCCTGAGGCAATTAAATACGCTCTTACGGAGCTGCTGGCGGGCAGGATCCCGATTCTTCCCAGCAACATAATGCGCTTTGATTAAAGAGGTGAAATATGGCGAGCAAAATTATTGAAATCAATCCGGTAACCAGGGTAGAAGGACATGGCAAGGTCACCATACATCTCGATGACGAGGGCAATGCCGTATCCGCCCGGTTCCACAATACCCAGTTTCGCGGTTTTGAAAAATTCTGTGAAGGACAGGTCTTCTGGGAGATGCCAAACATTACTCCACGCATCTGCGGCATCTGCCCGGTGAGCCATCAGCTGGCTTCGGCCAAGGCCTGTGACATGATACTCGGCGTCGAACTGACACGCCCGGCCAAGCTGCTGCGAGAGCTACTGCACCTGGGACAATTTATCCAGTCACACGCCCTGCATTTCTTTCACCTGGCCAGCCCGGATTTCCTGCTGGGCTTCGATTCCGATCCCGCTACCAGGAATGTGATAGGGCTTATAGGAGTAGACCCCAAGCTGGCAACGGAAGCGGTTAAACTACGAAGTTTCGGTCAGACGATCATAAAGAAGCTCGGCGGCAAAAAGGTCCATCCCAACGCAGCCCTGCCCGGCGGAATGAGCACCGCCCTTTCCGCAGAAGACAGGGACTATTTCCTCAAACAGATTGATTGGGCGCTGGCAGATGCCCAACTGGCAATAAAAATCTTCCTGGACTATGTAGACAAAAATCGCGAAATGGTTGACAGCTTTGCCAAATTCCCATCCGCGTATCTGGGTATGGTCGATGAGAACAATAACCTGGCGTTTTATGACGGCAATTTGAGATTAATTGACTCTAAAGGCGTCGTGCTGGAAGACCAGTTTGATCCAACCAAATATCTCGATATCATTGCAGAATATGTTGAAGACTGGTCTTACATGAAATTCCCCTTCTATAAAAACCTGGGCTATCCGGGTGGAATCTACCGGGCCGGCCCATTGGGACGCCTCAATGTATGTACCGGTATTACGACACCGCTGGCCAACGCTGAACTGAAAAAATTCAAGAAGCTAAGCCAGTTCGGTTTTGTTGAAGGCTCCATGTATTTCCACTATGCCCGCCTGATTGAGCTCATCTATTCTATTGAGAAGACCAGAGAGATACTGGAGGATAAAGATGTCACCTCCACTGATCTTCAGGTCAATTCGACCAAATACAATGAGCAGGGAGTTGGAGTGGTGGAGGCTCCCAGAGGAACTCTCTTCCATCACTACTGGGCCGATGAAACCGGTAAAATAACCAGGGTTAATCTAATCGTTGCCACCGGTAATAACAATGCAGCTATGAACCGCTCAGTGTACGAGGTTGCCAAGGAATATATCAAGAAAGGCCATGTTACTGAAGGCATCCTGAACCGGGTGGAAATCGCCATCCGCTGCTACGACCCCTGCCTCTCCTGCTCCACACATGCCCTTGGCCAGATGCCTTTATTAATTCAACTTCAAGCGCCGGACGGGCAAATCGTTAAAGAAATATACAGCTAAATTATTTAGACCGAAATCCCCGGAGGAGGGTTACAGATTTGTAACCCTCCTCATTTTTTTGATATCGTTTGTGCATGGTTTGCACCGTCATCATCGAAGGCAGGGAAATCAGGGCAGCTTCTGGCGCCAGTTTACTCTGGACGGCGCTGGATAACGGGTTCTATATCCCCAATCTGTGCATTGTGCGTGATATGAAAAAACCACCAGCCTCATGTCGCCTTTGCTGGGTTCAGGTGGACGGGAAAAGCGAGCCGGTGACAGCCTGCACGGAGAAAGTGCGGGACGGCATGACGGTCAAACTGGAAAGCCCGGCAGTTGCCCGGCTGAGGAAATCGGCGTTTGACCTCCTGCTCAGCGATCACAGGCTTGACTGCGCTCACTGCGTTAAAAACAAACATTGCGAGCTGCATAATATAGCGCACAGGACCGGGCTGAAGCTGAACGACAAACGTTATAGAAAAGTGGGAAAAGATTTGCCCGTTGATTCTAGCCATCCCGATTTCACCTTCGATCCCAACAAGTGCGTGCTTTGCGGCAGATGCGTGTGGGTATGTTCTACAGAAGGAAAGGGTGTACTTGATTTTGCATACAGGGGAATTAAGACCGTCGTTTCAACCTTCGCCGGGATGCCGCTGGCTGAGACTGCGTGTAACGGCTGTAGAGCCTGCGTTAAAGTGTGCCCTGTCGGCGCGTTATACGTGAAATAAGGTTTCACTCCTCCCAGGCATCTTTGCCGATAAGAGGCACAAAGCGGCAGCCGCCCAGTTTATCAATATGATTCTTATTCTCCCCCCTGGTTAACTTGATAAGCTCCTGCTCCCACCTGGAACCCACCGGGATCACCAGCCGCCCGCCAATGGCAAGCTGTTCCACAAAATCATTGTGTATTACGGGTGCGGCCGCAGTGACAACGATTGCGTCATAAGGGGCGAATTCTTTCCAGCCCATCTCTTCACCGGCTACTTTAATATGAACTTTGTTATATCCCAGCCTGCTTAATACATTGCGGGCTGATTCGGCCAGTTCGGGAATGCGCTCAACGCTGTAGACCGATTCTGCCAGCTCGGCAAGGATGGCAGCCTGGTATCCGCTGCCGGTGCCGATTTCAAGGACTTTTTCAGGGCCTTTCAGCTCGAGCGCCTGTGTCATCAAAGCTACAATAAACGGCTGGGAAATGGTCTGCCCGTAACCGATGCTCAGTGGCCGGTCATCATAGGCACATGGCTGCAAATTTTCAGGAACGAAAAGTTCACGTGGTATTTTGGCTACAGCGGCAAGGACACGCTTATCCCTGATTTCAGCGCCGAATAACTCTACTAAACGCGCCCTGGCACTATCAAAATCCACAAATATCTTTGCCTTATATATCTAACGTAATACGAATGTTAGTATTATAAG
>Ga0163210_1000794_pt1 | contig 13417 bp, 12 predicted proteins | sample Kivu_220m_FD_113536 | JGI IMG/M metagenome (GOLD analysis project Ga0163210, IMG submission 113536) | Freshwater microbial communities from Lake Kivu, Western Province, Rwanda to study Microbial Dark Matter (Phase II) - Kivu_220m | ecosystem: Environmental > Aquatic > Freshwater > Lake ...
CGCCGACATCGACGGCGGTCGGATCGAAGGCTCCAGCCCGTGGCGCTTCCGCGGGAGCATCCCCAACCCGTACCAAGTCGAGCATGACGTGCTCATGGATGCGATCCGCAACAACAAACCACACAACGAGGCTGAGTATGGAGCCATCAGTACGATGACGACGATCATGGGCCGCATGGCCAGCGATTCCGGCCAGATGATCACCTGGGACGAGGCGATCAACTCCAAGCTCCGCTTGGGGCCAGAAAAGTATGCTCTTGACGCCGCGCCGCCGGTGGTGCCCGACAAGAGCGGTAGTTACCCCGTCGCCACGCTTGGCGTTACTGGAGTTCTCTGAGCCGGGACGATTGACAAGCCATGTCACCGCGGCCAGGATGAAAATCACTGGGCTGCCGGCCCGGGGAACTGTCAGTGATTACGCGCTACGAGGGCGGGCTAATCGTACGCGGGTGCGCGCTGGGGGATGGGATCGTGAATCCGAAGGTGCCAGTCGAGGTGCTCCGCGCCTGTGCGCCGCCGGGCCGGCCACTTCATCTGAATATCGAAGCGCCGCAGGAATGAATTCCTCCGAGACTCTCCACGGCGGAATTCTGGCGGCACGACCACGGGGTCACGGGGGGCGAGTTGGACGTGGGGACTGGATTGATCTCGGTGACATCGAAGCGGCTCAGCAGGGTCTCCTCGGGGGCCGCCAGGTATTCGTGGCTCAAGGGACAGCCGCTGGGGAGATCGAATTGACGCACTGAGAGTTCGGCAAACGCCTCTTCCGGCCCCATCGGGCCGTCCACCCGAATGAAACGAGCCACTGACGATCTCGCTTTTCTTGTTACCACAGGCTTTGTTACCAGAGCTTCCGCGGACAGTGCTGGGTCGCCATCTTGATCTTGTTGAAGATCGCGTGCCCGCTGTCGGCAACGCCGCAGCCGCAGCCTCGGCACATCTGCCGCGCCGGATCGTACCAACTGCAATGCGGTGTTGCGGCGCAGAAGGTGCGGTAGATGCGCTGGACCTCTTCCTCCGGTCGTTCGGGGCTGCCCTTGAGCTTCCAATCCGCGACGGCCACGGTCCAAGTCTGAATCCGCCGACGCAGGCTGGGCACCTCGGGGACCATCTCGGTCGGTGGCTGGCCTGGTTCCATCGCCCGATGGCGCGGACACTCACAGCACTCGTGCTCCGTCACGTCCTTGGTGAAGTGAGCCGACTCGGGATAATCGCAGCGGAGGATGGTCAGCCGCCTGCCATCTTTCCTACGGGCGGGGATCACGCTGCACTGGTCGCAGAACGATACGACGTTGGTACGTGGCATGCCGAAGTCTATCCCAAGCCGAGACGCTCACTATCGCGGAACAGAATCGCGTCCCCGTAAACTGTCTTTGCGCTGAGCAAGTCCGTGGCCACCGGATTGATCTGGGTAACATCGAGGCGGCTCAGGAGAAGCTGTCCGGTGTCGCCCAGGGGCCATGCCTTGCCCAAGGCGTCGGGTGGAATGACCGGGAAATCCCCCTCTTCCATGGAATAACCCGCTTCCACCTCCTCGATTCGCGTTGTCACGTCGAAGCGGACCGTGCGGTCCCCCTCGTTCCAGGCAAAAGGGCTGTTGATCTCGCCCTTGAACAGGAGGAACTTGTGGGCGAGGTCCAGGCCATCGAACCACTGGTAGACCCAGACGGGCCGTTTCACGAGATCATGGTTGGCGCAGATCGCCTTGAGCTTGTCGAGGCGACTGCCGAGTCCGCGCTGGTCCTGGACGTGGCGGCCGAGTCCGCGATCAGCCTGACGGTGGCGGCCGGGCGCAACAACATCGTGGCCGCTGCTGCTACGAGCGTGCTCGACCTGACGGATCGCTCCGGCCCGGTTCTTGTTGTTCTGGAAGATTTGCCAGAACAAGATCCACGGGTCGAGCAAAACCTCTCGACCTTCCTCGCCGATCTTGAAGACGAAATGGGAGTGGGCGTGCGAACCGGTGAGAATCCCGGCCGCTTCGGCATAGTGCTGGCCTTGTTTGAGCGGTGAATGCTCGGCAACCAGCAACCGGGTCATGTGATGCGCCTGGAGCACCCAGGGGATTGGTCATCGTCTCGGGCCGTAATGCGGCAAGGGTCGCCCGAACTCATAGGCCCCAAGATCGGGGGCCTTGCCCACGAAATCCTCAGCCAGATTCGGCAGCACGTTGCCGGCATCGATGGCCTTCGAGCGTTTCTTGAGCGACAAGTGCTGGGGAGAAACCCGGCTCGGTTCCACGGGGATCTCCCACTTCTCGAAAACCTCTTCTTTGCGCACTTGCATCCCGTGCCGCTCGATCCCGACCGCTGCCGAAAAACTTGCTACGTCCTTGAACCGTTTTCGTCCGTTGTTCCAGCGGAACGCCTCCGGCGAGTCGCCCCAGTCGAAGCCGTCGTAATCCACGTCGGTCATCCAGGTCCGCTCGTAGTTGTTCGGCAGGCAGTATTGGGGCTGGTTGCAGTCGTGCGCAGACCAAATCGGCCTCGTCCCGCCCGCCGAAATGTACAGATTATTCCTCGATAAGCTGCTCAAGATGTGGTGCATGTGGTCGCCCATAGGACCCCATCGCACAAACGTGTTGTTGACCAGGACGAACCGGTCCTGCACTCGGAACTTGAACACCGCCCCCTTGCCAATGACGAGGTTGCGGATGAAGTACCACGGCCCGCACTTCATTGGCTGAAAGCTCAGGACGTTGTTCTTGGCATTGGTGATCCGGTTGCCCCACATCCGCACGTTGGCGAAGCCGTAGTCGGGCTCCAGGCCGTCGTCGCAAACATCGAAGAGGTCGTTGCCGAAGATGTCCACGTTGCGCTCGGGATAGGAGATCCCGTCGGCGACACGGGAGACGCTGTTGAAGGCGACGACATGCCCGCCCGAATGATTGAGTTCCACCCCCTCGCCGCTCATCCCGCCCTGGTTCGTGGGCTGGTCGGGATCGTTGTCGCCCACGATCACGTTGTCGGTGATGTGCCAGTTTTGGCTCGTGGGTTGCAGGAGAATCGAGTAGTGGAAGCCATGGAAGCGGTTGCGGCAGACGACCACATCCCTGGCGGCGTCCACGGCCCGCAGGCCGTTGGCGCTGTCTTTGCGCCGGAGGTGAAGCCCTTCGAACCACAAGTGGCTGGCGTTCACCCGAATCGACGACAGGTTCGCTTCCCCGTCCCCGGCCGCTTTCCAGACGAGGTACTTCCCCTGTTCCCCTGGCTTCCCGAAAGTGAACTCGTCGTAGTCGCCCTTGTGCAGCAGGAAGACGTCGCCAGGTTTGGCTTCCTTTTGGGCGACGGTCAACCCACGGAAGGGATCGTCCTGGGAGCCTTCGCCACCGCCCGATCCGGGAACGACGTGGAACGTCCGGCCGCCCTTGGGCAACTGCGGCATGGGGCGGGTGGCGACGGTTGCGACCTCGGTGGCCTTGCCGTCGTCCGGGTCGGCCAGTTCCAGCCGAACTTCGTAGGCCGTGCCGGGATCGAGGAACAGGATACTCCCGGCGAACATATTGAAGGGGCGGTCGGCTTTCTCCGTGTGATACCACCATTGGTAATCCACACGAAACAAAGGGAGGGCCTTCTTCCAATCGGCTGATCCCCGCTTACGGTACTGGATACCGCAGGCGGCATTGTGGTTGCTGTCGCCCGTCACGTCCCACTCGATGCTGATCGAGTTCGGCGTGGAGTCAGTGCGGAGGTCGCCTGGGGTGCAGGCTTCCCTGGCCGCCAATGCGAGGGCCTCGCCAAAAAGCGTTACGAAAGCCATCACGAGAATGGGTAGACCCTTCATCTCGGTGATCCTTCTTGAGTTTTCGACTACTTCTTTCTTCGCTCCTCTGGCTTTCTTGGTATCCGCTTCTGCTGAAGGAGCCATTTGTAGAGTTCGGGGTCGTTGTAGGCTTCGGTCCAGGAGTCGTGTCCGGCCTCGGGGTAGACCGTGAACTTCACGTTGCCTTTGGCCTTCTTGAGGGCCTCGACCATCTTTTCAGATCGCTCCAGTGGCACGGCCGGGTCTTTCGCCCCGTGAAACACCCAGACGGCGACGTGGGAAATCCGCCGGACGAACATTGGGTCGCCGCCGCCGCAGATCGGCACGAGGGCAGCAAACCGATCGGGCGAAAAGGCGGCCAGGGACCAGGTGCCGAATCCGCCCATGCTCAGGCCGGTGACGTAGATCCGTTCCTGATCAACCTTATGCTTCTCCACGATCTCGTCCAGCAGCGCCGACAACTCGAAAGGCTCCCACCGGCGGTCCTTGGGGCACTGGGGCGACACGACGATGAAAGGAAAGTCCTTGCCTGCCGCAATCAGCTTGGGTGGACCATGGAACTTCACCTGATCGAGGTTCTCGCCTCGCTCTCCCGCCCCGTGGAGGAAAAGCAGAAGCGGCCAAGCGTCCTTTTGGCCGTAATCCTTCGGCAGGTACAGCAGGTAGTCGAGCGTGACCTTGATCGTCCGCTCCAATTTCTGCGGCTGCTGCTTCCCCGTCTCGGCTTTCTGCCCTTCAACGCCGAAGGTGAGGGGCGAGCCCAAAAGAAGGACGGCACCGAGGGCTGCTCCGACTACGACGAATCTCCAGGCTTTCATCGTGAAGCTCCTTTGGGGTGATTGGGAGGGGAACGGCCATTCTACTTGTCCGTCTCCTGGAATAGAAGCGGTGGCAACGAGGGGCCGTTGCTCCCGAGGTGGGTTCGGGCCACAATGACTGCTTCTGCCTTCTGCCCGGCACTTCCAAGTAAGCAAGGATGATCCATGACCTACACCCGCAGAGACTTCCTCATCGCCGCAGGGGCGACTGGCTCCGGCTTTGCGGATTTGAATTCCATCCGGGCCGTAAGGCCGGCGAGACGATGGTGATGGCCGTTTATGATGCGCCTTCGTTCAAGGCGCGATTGAGACCAAGAAGCACCTCGGTCCCTGCGACCTCGTCACCGGTCTGGCCGTAAGCTGGAGTGGGATCTATCCCGAGCGGCAGACCTCTGCGGTGATCCGGGAACAAATCCGGGCTGCCAAGAAGCTGGGCGCGAAAGGGTTCGTCGTATTCCATCTCGACCATTTCACCGCGGAGCACTTCCAAGCGGTCCGGCAGGCGATTCGGGATCAGCCTTCGCCGGTCAAGCCATAGCGAAACCACGAAGACAACGAATACGATGATCCGCTGAGCCGAATGAGCTATCGCACCTGGTCTCGAATCACCGGCAGGAGTAGCTCGGCGATGATCCGGTGGCCTTCGTCGTTGGGGTGCATGCCGTCGAGCAAGAGCTTGTCCGCATTCTTGGCAGTGAAGGTGTCATGGACGTCCACCAACGGCACGGCCAGTTCCTTCGCGAGCCGCCGCACGACCTCGTTGTAGCGCGAAAGCACGGGCGCGTCGAATCCGTCGGCATCCTGAGGACGATAGGGCGGCTTGCCGTAGAGTTCGCGCAGCCTCGGGGTCCAGCGCGTCGGGTTGGTCGTCATCAGCACAGGCTTTGCCTTCTGCTGGCGCAGCGTGGCGATCATCCAGCGGAGATTCTGCTCATATTCGCTCAACGGCACCCGGGACGCTCGGCCGTGGTGGAATCGCCGAACATGACGATTCCGCCCGGCTTCGGCGGCGGCGCGACCGGCGTCCTGTAGATCGGCAACTCGCCCGCGCCAAGGTCGGCCACGCGGCAGTGACTTCCTGTCCCACGAGCACAATGCGTCCACTGCTGGTCTCGATCATCGAATGAATGCAGCCGCACCAGGGCTTGTTCAGGAAAACGGGTTTCTCCCACGTCTTTCCATCATCGACACTCCGGCAAACGTAGATGGGCACCACGAAGTCGCGCCATTCGACGGTCTTCGCGCCCCAGTTCCATCCCGGCGGCGATTTTATCTCGGCCATGTTCATCCACGCAGCGATCACGACCCCGTCGCGCGTGCGGATCAAAGCTCGCTCGCTGCTAATGCGGTATGTTTTCTCGCCGCGGAAGATCGGAGTCGTGGTCCATGTCCTGCCTTCATCCCGACTGTATAGCGCGGTCTGCATATCTACGCACAGCACCCCGCCATCGCCTGTGGTGACAAATGGCCCCTGATGGGCAAACGGTAGCGGCGAGGCCTTGGGATGCAACGTGGGACGAGGAGACGTCGAGTTCGCCGATGTTGCCGGCAACGCCAGCAGCGCCATGCCAACCGCGGCTACGAAAATGTGCTCTCTCGGTCTGGGCATGGGAGAATCCCTTTTTGTCCGAAATTTGCACCGTTTGGTTGCTCGGGTCGGTCGGCTGCCGCGGCCCCATTATCGCGGCACCGCAGTCGATCTGGTCAGGATTTCATTGTGGACTCAAGTCCTGCCGAAAGATAGTACGTCCGGCCGAATGGCGACAATCGCATGGTCCTGGGTGACACGGCGTCGTGCCCGGAGTAGGATTGACGCAGACAACGCCGAAGGCCCAGACCAACATTTGGATGAACCCCATGGGCTCCGGGGAAGTGTGGGGATACCGCACGGATTCAAAGATGCCCCAGGAAATTCGCAAGGCCTGCACCCCGAAGGTCCGCGCGGACAAGCCGCTGGGCGAGTGGAACGCTCAAGAGATCACCATGAAGGGCGACCACCTGACGGTCGTGCTCAACGGCGAGACGGTGATTGACACCCAACTCCCGGACGTGCCGGCCAGTGGGCCGATCGCCTTGCAGCATCACGGCGGCTTCGATCCCCGCACCAAGAGGTGGCATCCCGCTTCCTCGTGCATCCAGTTCCGCAACATCTACGTCAAGGAGCCGAAGTGAACCGGCAAGACTTGACGGCCATCCCCAGGAGCTTGCGCCGCGCGGATGGATTTACCGCTGGAAGTCGCCATGAGGCACGGCTTGGCTCGTTCATTTCCCTGGCTTCATTCACCCCGAGAAACCATGAACCGTTTCGCGGTCCACTCGCCGCACGAGGCCCAGCGCGACAAGATCGCCCACTTCGAGGGCAAACCGCCGGCTGGCGGACACCGAAGCCCGGTCTATGCCGGGATGATCGCCAGTGTGGACGACAGCGTACGCCGGGTCCTGGGCAAACTCGACGAGTTGAAGCTCTCGCAAAACACCCTGGTGATCTTCTCCAGCGACAACGGCGGCGTGGGCGGATATGTCACGGCGGGCATCCGGACCAGGGAAGGGATTACCGACAACGCCCCCCTGCGTGGCGGCAAGGGGATGCTTTATGAAGGCGGGGTGCGGGTGCCGTTCATCTTCCGCTGGCCCGGCCGCATCCAGTCGGGCACCCTCTGCGGCGAGCCGATCATCAGTGTGGACCTGTTTCCGACGCTGCTTGCCCTCTCTGGTGCGCCGAAACCGAAAGCCCAACCGCTGGACGGCGTGAGCCTGCTGCCGCTTCTGGAAAGCGACGGCAACGCCAAAATCGGCCGGGAAGCACTCTACTGGCACTTCCCCGGCTACCTGGGTTCTGGGAGGAACATCTGGCGCACTACGCCGGCGGGCGCAGTCCGGATGGGCGATTACAAACTCCTCGAGTTCTTCGAGGATGGCCGGCTGGAGCTATACCACGTCCGCGAAGACACAGGCCAGAAACATGATCTGGCCAAGGAGAAGCCCGAGGTGCTGCGCCAACTGCACGCCAAGCTGGTGACATGGCGGCAGGAAATCAAAGCGCCGATGCCGACGCCGCGGGCAGGATTCCAGGAACGGAAGACGGGCGATCCATCTCCCGCCAGCCCGAATGCCGCAAAGCCCCGACGTGCCAAGAATAGGCGACCAGATCCAGGTGCAAGACCATGAATATACCGCAATTCACCCCGGACCCACTGGCTGCGACACGGCTCGCAACCATCATCCTCGCGACTTCATTCTCCGTTTCCTACAACGGCAACACGGGACTGGGAAGGGGCGAGTGCCGCGACTGCCTGATCGAAGGCTGCACTGCTTTGTGGAACAACTACCGCCGTTTCCATTCCGGTTGGCACGCCGGAGGAATGGAGTGCATCCTCAGCAACGTCCGCTGCACGGTCCGCGACTGCGAGGCGGCCTACAACGTCGCCTCGGACGGGATCTGGTTCGATTACGACAACGCCGACATCCCTGCCCTGCACGCGGCAGCCTCGGAGCCCGAGCTGTTCCAGTTGATCCGGCTCTCGCGAATGCTCGTCTCCTGGTCCAACGTGGTGCATTGTCGCCTAAACGAGGGGCAACTGGCCGGCGTGGTCCACGGGGCGCTCGTGCATTACGACCTGCCCAATCTCGCCGCAGTCCTCGGCGAGAAACTGCGGATCGAGGAGCCGCGGGACGCCCTCGGCCGGGCGGTTCAACCGGCGAAGTAGGTTCCTGGAAGAAAGGCCATCGTTCACATCGGCAGAAGCGGTCCACGATCACTTGTCGCGGACAACGAGATCGCCGCCCGGCGCCACGTCGACCGGCGTGTCGGGGAAGGCGAACCTCGGCAAGTCTATCGTCTTTTTTAGCGCGGTCCGGATCCGCCGGTCCGTGGGATTGTTCACCGCCACGTGGTACTGCGGCGGTGAATCGGAGAGCATGGCAAGCTCGATCACGAGGTCGCGGTCCGCGCACTGCACCGGATGCCCGACGCTCACCTGCGTGTGAGACGCCTGGTCGGGGTAGAGCGCGAGAAACGCCACGCCCTCGTCGTCCAGGCCGAGGTTGCGGTAGACCACCGCCGGCCGGCAATAGAACGTTGGCAGATAGCCTTGGTACTGCAACTGGCCGACGGTCCAGTTGGGATTGAAGCCCACGAAACGCAGTCCAAGGGGCAAAGCCACGTTCCAGTGAGGCTTAGGAATCTCCAAGTCCACGATGCCGCTGTCGCTAGCCAGCGTGAGAATGCCACGTTGGGATAGGAGCCGCCCTCGTCGCACCGTCACGCTGCATCCGTTGCCATCTGCCAAACCGTAGTGGCGGCGGACCTTTTCGACCCGCTCGGGGGTGCGCTCTTGCTGATCCAGGGCGTCGAGTACGACCATAATACTCGACGTGATCTTCTGACCAGCCTTGACGAGGGAGTCGCGGAGGTCCGTTTCGAGAAACCATCCCCAAGGCGAGGCGTTGGCCACCAGCGCCTGCCGGCCCATGTTAAACACCATGCCGCTGTTGCTCTCGCCCGATCCCAACACGGCCACGTAGCCGCCCGGCGCGATCCGGAAGCTGGTCTTGCCCCGCGCGACGCGTTCCATGCCCGTCCCCTGCTTCTGGATTGGGTCTCCGACCAACGCTTTGCCTGGTCCCTCACAAATGACCCACCGCGGCCGGTTCGCCTCGCTGAAACCGCGTGTCTCCAAGCTGTGGAAGAGAAGCCGCTTGACGATCTGGTCCTGCTTGAACGTCACCGTGGTGTCGTAGCAAGTGACCGTGCCGCCGGCCCGGCCAGGCCACATCGGGTGCATTGGCCCCACACCGACCACGCGCTCGATGAAGCCAGTGCGACGCATGGTCCAGTCCATTCCCTTCGACGGCTCGCCCGGCCCGATCGAGTGATAGGCGTTGGCCACCACCCCCGGCGCGTACACTCGATCGCACGTGATCCGCAAGTTCGTCACGCTGTCGTCGATGAGGGTCGGCGTGCAGTTGCCCTCCATGAAGCGGCCGCCAACGCCCATCCAGAAACCTTCGTCGGTGGTTGCTGAGGATTGCAGAGCGGGGTGGGTGGTGACGCGAGGGCCGATATACGCCGTTGGGCCGCCGTCCCACGTGGGCCCGCAATCGAACCAGGGGATCTGCGGCTCGGGAAGCATGGCCGGGCCGTGCCAGACGCCGGGAATGCAGTTCGGGTTGGTCCCGATCATGCTGTTCTGCCGGTCGTTGCACCACCAGGTGGCATTGGCGTCGCACCAGATCGACCGCGATGCGCTCACCGCCCGTCGCCCGGCCACGTCGATCGCCTCCAGCACGATCTCGCGGTGGCAATCATAGGACCACTCAAAGGTCCGGTGGAACTCCTTGGCGCCCCCGAGCAGGAAACGCCGCCACGGCTTGCCGTCGCACCAAAGGATAATCTCCTTCAGGCCGACGTCGGAGACCACGAGGCATTCGGGCCGGACCCGATACCGGGCCGGTACGAACGGCTCGCCGGCATAGGTGACAATCCGTTGGGTCCCGGCCCAGGCTCGGATCTCCGGTCCTTGCGAAGGATACACGTTGGGCCGGCCGTACTGGTGCCCATGACACATCGCCTCCGGTACCTTGGCGACGCTTTCCGCGGCCACGTGGGTCGAGTAGTGGCCTGCGCGCACGGCCTGCTCCAGCTCCTCGGGGGAATCGACCAGATCCACGGCGCAGGCTCGCGGCGGGATGGTGTCGGCCACGTAGTCGAGATACTCCGGCGTGATGTCTTCCACGAGCTTGCCGTTGCGGTAGGTCATCACGGCCAACATGCCGAACATGCGGAGATTGTAGGTGGGCGTGCCCCGCTGATTGGCCCGGCAGTCGTAGTACCCCAGGTTGCGGCTGGCGAAATCCATCACCGCGAACTGCCAGTTGTGAACCGCCTGGTCGTCCAGCGCGAGCCGGCCTTCATTGTCGAACTGCTGGAGACGCAGCAATCGGCCGTTGGGCCCCGTCAACTGCGGGCCTTCAAGCCACGGCATGTCCCAGCCGTAGGCGAAGTAATGGGTGCCGAGGTTGGTGTCGATGCGGATGCCGGGCAGGAGCACGATCTGATCGTTTGAGGCCGCCCGGCATTCGGCTTCAAGCTTTCGGAAAGCCGACTCGGTCAAATGCGCGAAATCCTCCAGGAAGACGACGAAATCAAGCCCAGCTCGCCCGGCCGCTCTGGCGTACTGAGCCACGCTCCCCCGTCCGCCGGAGGCCACCGTACGGGCGCCGATTACGCCACGGAAAACGCGACGCGGCGGACTTGGATTGGCCTGGAATTCCGAAAGCGAAAACATCTGCCTTGCCTTCAGCCGCTCGGTGGGCATGAGGAGCTTTTCGGGATCCTGGCGGTAGCCGCCGAGGCCTCCCTTGTCCAGCGACGGGGCGGAAAGCCAGCGAAACGTATTCTCCAGCAGGCGGCCGAAATCGCTGGGCTTGCCGGCCAACCCGCGGTCGAGCATCGCCCGGTCGTGGACCCATGTGGTCCCTCCACCCAGATGAAAGACGTTCCAAGCGTTCATCAGCGCCAGGCGTCCGCCGCCCGGCAGCTCGCGCACGGCAAACAGCGTCGGCCGGGCAACACCCTGCCGCACGTACTGCGGCTTGGTGAAACGCTCCGTGGGGCCAAGCGCCATGAAGGGCTTCAGCGGCTGCGTCGTGCAGGTGGCCGAGCCGCGGAGCACTTCGGTCCAGTCGCGGCTCACCTCGATCAGGCCGCCAAACTGCTCCCAGTTGTACCCGCCGGTGCCGCAGGGGAACCAAACACGCCGCACGCCGTCGCTCACGGGTGAGGGAAGCATGTCGGCTGCCAGAAAAGGCTGGTTCTGGAGCCGCGGATGAAGGGTTTGCGTGGCCGCGTCGACCGCTTTCTCCATGGGCAGCTTCGCGCCCCACGGCCCAAGATAGGCCGCCAGAAGGTCCTCCATCGCCTCGGTCCGCTGGGGCACCGAGACATCCACCAGGACGCCGCCATCGGCCTTCAGATAGCGAGCCAGCAGGGCCTGGAACTCTGGCCGAAACGGCGGCCCGGGCAAGGCCCCGGCGATCGTCTGGCCTGCATCGGCGGGAAAGGAGTACAGCACCAGGCAATGGAACTTCCGGACATACTCCCAAGTGAGCGGCGTCCCTTCGCTGGCCTCGATCTGGAAGCCGTGGGCCGCGAGTTCGCGCAGATATCGGTAATCGACGAAGTGCGTAGGCCAATCCCGGCCCGTCGAGATGAGCACGGAGGGCCGTGCCTTGGCCTTCTCCGTTTGGGCTGTCACGGCAGGGTTTTCATCGGCCAGCAGGCCAGTGGAAGAGATCAAGAGCGACAGGAACATCAGATTGCGGCAGCGCATTTGCGTTCGTCCTTTCTTCCAGCGGCAGCCTCAGCCGAGGTATGCCCGCGTTTTCGCTCCATGGCGAAGGCATTGATTGCGCCAATTCTCCAACAATTGGATCGACTGGACCAGCCCCTTGTCATCGGCTGACAGCCGCGAGAAGATGGTTACAACCGATTAGACCTCCGTGCTCCAAAGGAGCCTGTCCATGGACGCTCTGGAAGCGATTCGTACTCGACGCAGCATTCGACAGTATCAGGACAAACCGGTCCCGCAAGATCTGGTCCAACAGGTCTTGGCGGCGGCCATGAGCGCCCCGAGCGCGTGCAACGCTCAGCCGTGGCAGTTCGTCGTGATCCGCGACCGAACGATTCTCAAAGAGATCCCGCGCATCAATTCCCATGCCGCCATGGCGGAGCAAGCCCCGCTGGCGATTCTCGTCTGCGGCGACCTCAGCCTGGAAATATCACCGGGGTTCTGGGTGATCGACTGTGCCGCAGCGGTTCAGAACCTGCTGCTTGCGGCGCACGCTTTGGGGCTCGGTGCGGTCTGGACCGGCGTCTACCCGTGTCAGGATCGGATCGAAGGATTCCGTCGCCTCTTGAACCTGCCGCAGCAAGTGGTCCCGCACAGTCTGATTCCCCTGGGCTATCCCGCCGAGGAGCCTGCTCACGAGGATCGTTTTCGAGCGGATCACGTCCATCACGACGGCTGGTGAGAACAGGGAGAACATCGTCATTCATACCGGGAGGACTCATCATGCCGGACGAGATGACACGACGGAGGTTCTTTGAGCGATCCGCGGTGGCAGCGACAGTTGCCGGGGGGCTTGCACGGAAAGTGGAAGGCGCTGAAGCTCCTGATCAGTCTCCTCAAGCACGCCTTCCGGCGCGGAGTTCCGATGGGTTTCTCTTGGCCGGCACCGTGGCCCTATCTAAGGCGCTTCTGGCCGACTGCCAACTCGCCTTCCGCATCGGCCTGGCCCGGCAGCGGACGGCAAGTTACCCGTGCGATTCTGTGGATTTCATCATGATGGACCTGGAGCGGCCCGAAGGGCGGACGCGGCACGCGCACTGGTGCACCGGCGATCTGACCGGGCGGCTCCTGGAGTTCCTCAGTTGCTCCGAGGGGATCGACAGGAAGTCCGATCCGAGGCTGAAGTCCCTCTTCGAGCGGATCCTCAAGCAGCGGCGGCCGTCAGGGCTCTTCGGGCGGCTTGCGCCTTCCCCGACCGGCGACAAGAGTTGGAACGAGAAACCCGAGTTGAATCGCCGGTTGGTCATCGAAAAGCGTTTTGAGATGCCGGATGGCTGCACCCCGGAGGCGTTCCCGGGCAACTACCGCAACGAGGGCTGCTCGATCGCGGACTGGCTGATGCTCAACCTCAACGCCGGTCTGATCACCGGAGACGATGCAACCTACGAGAAGGCGGAGCGGATCTTCTGGAACGCCCTGGCGCTGAACCAGTGGATCAACGGGGGCTTCGGCCACCGCGGGCTGATGGCCAACGGTTATGGAATGCAG
>Ga0163210_1000795_pt1 | contig 13416 bp, 8 predicted proteins | sample Kivu_220m_FD_113536 | JGI IMG/M metagenome (GOLD analysis project Ga0163210, IMG submission 113536) | Freshwater microbial communities from Lake Kivu, Western Province, Rwanda to study Microbial Dark Matter (Phase II) - Kivu_220m | ecosystem: Environmental > Aquatic > Freshwater > Lake ...
GAGCTTCTGCGCGACCCCGGTATCCGGGGGGTGACGGTCGCGTCCTCCCCTCCTCAAGACGCCTTCAGCAACGCGGGCGCGCTGGACTGGGAGGGGAAGCCGGCGGACGTCCCCGGTTCGATGAATTTCGTCAGCGTGGAGAAGGACTACTTCCGGACGGTCGGGATCGAATTCGCGGCCGGCGGGACGTTCACGACGACACCGAAAAACAACGTGCTTCCGGAATTCATCGTCAACGAGAAGGCGGCGGAATTCATGAATGTCGGAAATCCGCTGGGCAAATCGTTCAAGATGTGGGACCGCCCTGCCGGCCGGATCATCGGGATCATCAAGAACGTGCATAACGCCCCGCTGCACCGGGAGATCCGCCCGGTGTTCTACGTCCAGTTCCCCTACTTCTACAATTACCTGCTCGTCAACGTGGACACCGGCCGTCTGCGCGGCGCGATCGGCCATATCGAGAAGGTCTGCCGGGACATCAATCCCCAGCATCCGTTCGAGTGCCATTTCCTCGAGGACAGCATCGACCGGGTCTACCAGACCGAGCGCCGGGCCGGCGAGATGATCGGCGCCTTCGCCGTCCTGGCCATCCTGGTGTCCTCCATGGGACTCTTCGGCCTGTCTTTGTTCATGGCCGAGCAGAGAACCCGGGAGATCGGCATCCGCAAGACGCTCGGGGCCACGGTTCCCGGCATCGTCGGCCTGATGACCAAGGATTTCCTCAAGCTCGTCGCGGCCGCCAACCTCGTCGCCTGGCCGGCAGCCTTTCTGATCATGCATAAATGGCTGGGGAATTTCGCCTACCGGATCACCCCGGGAATTGCGCTTTTCCTGCTCTCCGGTCTCGGGGTGGCGGCGCTCGCCCTGGCCACGGTCGGCGTCCAATCGGTCAAGGCCGCCCGAACCGATCCGACCGTCTCTTTGCGGTATGAGTAAGGGAGCTGTAGGGAATAAATCATACCGTAGGGCCATAAAATCGCTCGTACCGTTTACCGGTTTGACCCGCCTCCTCATCCTCTGATATAAGACAATTTTCCGTGTTGGGGACGGCCTTCCCCCGCCGAGGAGTCCGTCCTCTACCGGAGCGGCCAGCTGCTCGACATGGAGCGCCTGACCCGGGCCGCCCACGATCGGGGCCTCCTCATCGGGTTCGACTGCTGCCACTCGGCGGGCGCCGTCCCCCATTGTTTCGACGACTGGGACGTGGACTTCGCCGTCTGGTGCGGCTACAAGTACCTGAACGCCGGCCCGGGCAGCACGGCTTTTCTCTACGTCAACCGCCGCCACTTCGGCCGCCGACCCCATCTCGCCGGCTGGTTCGGGAGCGACAAGACACGCCAGTTCGACATGAGCCACGACTTCGTCCCGGCCGCCGAGGCCGGGCGCTGGCAGATCTCGTCGCCGAGCATCCTCTCGGCCGTCCCTCTCGAGGCCTCGCTGCGGCTGTTCCAGGAGGCCGGCCTCGGCCGCCTGCGGGCCAAGTCGCTGGCCCTCACCTCCTACCTCATCGACCTCGTCGACGCCGAGCTGGCCGCGCCGCCCTATGCGTTCCGCGTCGGCACGCCGCGCGACCCAGCCCGCCGCGGCGGACACGTCGCCCTCGAGCGCGAGGAGAGGGCGCGGGAGGTCTGCGGGGCGCTCAAGGCGCGCGGGATCGTAGGCAACTTCAGGCCGCCGAACGTCATCCGCCTGGCCCCCGCGGCCTTCTTCAACACGTTCCACGAGGTCTGGCGCACGGCCGCCGCCCTCAAGGAGATCATAGACCGGGGCGAGCACCTGGCCGCTCCATTACGTCAAAAATCCCGTGCGAAACGTTGAGGGCGCCGCGGCGAATAAGATGAGGTACGTGGAGTGGGGGAGGTCCTGGGACCTGTGCCAGGTCACGGTCCTTCCGGCCTTATCCTCGGTGACCCCGACCAGCCGGCCGTTTGCTCCGACCTTATTGCCGGACTTGATCGTGACGACGAGTTCGTTGGTGAACTTGTCGTTCGGATAGTCGTAGCAGGGGAACTAGTGGTGGACGTTGACAGGGAAGGAGTCGGAGAAGACGATTTTGGGATTGTCGGGTGTGGCGTCCATGAAGCGCAGCCCGATCTTGGGATCGCAGCCGGCATGGGCGCCGGTCGCCGGAAGGATCGTGATTCGGACAGGGGCGGCGGACTCCAGCCGGAGCCAGACGACAAGGTCGTCTCCTTCGAGCCGGAAGACGCGACCGATGCGAACGTCCCGGCCCGGAGTAACGGCCCGGCCGTCGATCTCGATCCGAGGCTCGGCCCGGCCCCAGTTCCGGACACGCCGGGCACGAACTTGGAGTAGCCTTGGATGGGATCGCCGCCCTTGGTCCAGTCGAAAGTCCAGGAAGCCACGGGCGATTTCCCAGCCGCGAGCGACAGACTTACTAAAAGGAACATAAGAAAGCCGTTCCGGAGGATATTCCGATGTTGCAAGGTCATAATCCCCTCTTTTTTCTGGGAGCTATGAAAAAGCTTATATCCCTATCGGACGCGGTTCCGCCAGCGATTTCAGCGATGTTTTTTAGCTTGCGGCCGAACTTCACGTACATTACCTAATAAAGTGCGGCTCCACTCGGCCGCCGCAACATCCTCCGCGGCGCGCGGGAATGACGGCACGGAGTCGGTCAGCGGGGCAGGATCCGGATCTCGATCCGCGACGTGCTCTTCAAAGGAAGGAACACGATGAGGTCGGTTCCCTCGAGTTTCTCCGAGGCGGCGATCTTTGCCTCGCCGGCTTCTTGGCCGTTCACCAGGACGCGGGCCCCCTCGCCGTTCCAGTCCTTGATATAGAAGGCGGGATTGATGATGGGGGCCGCCGCGCTCCCGGGCAGGGTGATATCGATGCGGCCGGGGTGCCCGCTCCCGTTCTCGATTTTGTAGCACCGCTCGCTCCGGTCGTAGGCGCCTGAGACCGGGGCGCCCGGGACGAAGAGGGGCGCGGGCGGCGCGCTCCACGATTTCCCGAATTCGACTAGGTCCTTGAGAGGCAGGGGATTCATACCGTAGAGAGCGTACCAGAACTCCCGGTCCCCGGCCGCGTGCATCACCGGTTCGGAGATCGGGAAGCTCGAGCAGTGGGACGGCTTGTCCGAGGTGAGTGTGGTCCGCCCGTCGCAGCGGGCCTGCCCGACCGGGAAATGGTTGCAGCCGCTGGCCCGGCTGTACGAGGCCAGGTTCTCGTAGCGCAGCGACATCTTGTTGCCCGGCTCGAAAAAGATGAACGGCTTGTTCTTGGACTTGAATTGGTATTGCTGGATTGTGAACGGTTCGGTGGCGTCCCAGCGGAACGGGCCGTAGGGAGGGGCGTTAGGATTCTCCACGTAGGACGATCCGCCCGTCCGGCCGGAATAGTCGGCGACGGCGACGTAGTCCTTCTCGAGGAGGTCCGACACGGCCTGACCGGGGTGGAGCAGGGCGAGCGTTTCCTGGAGCTGGAATGTGTCGCCCAGCGTGCCCGTCTTCCAGGAGACCTTGCGGACGGCGCTGGCGTCCGGGTAGATGTAATAGTACTCGTCGATCCACAGCTCCCAGCCCGTCTTAGGGTCGACGTTCCAGGTGTTGTTGTAGGCGCTGACCGGAGCGTAGCGCCAGTGGACGACCACGCGGGCCGGGGTGTTCTCGATGATCCGGACGTGGGAGAACCGGCAGTGCCGGTCCTGCATGTGCTCGAAGCAGCCTTCCCGGTCCCTATCGCCCGTCCCCCACGTCTCTACGCTCTGGTCGGTCATCCAGTTCCCATTCTCCGAAACCCAGGCCGGGCTGTAGCGCGTGCCGCGCCAGAAGACGAACCTGACCGGGGAATCCTTGAAGCAGACCACGATGTCGGGGTCCTGGTCGACCGGCCACAGGTTGTCCCAGCCCGGGTAGTAATTGAGCTTTGTGGTGAAAGCTCCGAACCGCCCCGGCTTGAAGTCCACCGACGGCAGCTTCCGGGGAGCGATATCGGGAGCGCCTAGCTTGGCGGCGGCGTATTCGGCTTTGATCCGGTCGGCCGGCAGGGCCGAATCGTAAACCTTCACTTCGTCAACGATCCCGTCGAGGCCGAAATACGCCGGCAGCGTGCCGTGCGTTCTATGGATGTCGGAGGGCTTCTCGGGCCGGGCGACCATGCCCAAGACGAAGCCGGCCCGCGGAGCGAAAGTGATCGCGCCCTTGACGGCCTGCGACGCGGCCGGCTCCCCGTTGAGAAAGACGGTCAGGCCGGAATCGGCCCGGTAGACGCCCGCGACGTGAATCCAGGTCCGGAGCGGGAGCGCGTCCCGCCCGGTCGTGCATGCGATCCACTGATTCCCGATCGCGCACTCCAAGGAAGCCTGCCCCAGCGGGCCGACCATCAGTCGATAGCCCTTCACCTCGTCGGATTCGGCCGTCAGGATGGGGCACCAGTTCCAAGGGTATTCGCCGAGCGAGATCCAGGCTTCCACGGTGATTTCCCGGCCGGTCACGATCCGGTTGGCTCCGGCCGTCTTCAGGCAGGCCGTGAAGCCGTCAAGGCGCAGGCCGGCGCCCTTGACCCCGGGGGCCGTTTCGAAGAAGCCCTCCAGCGGATCGGATCGGCCGCTCACAGCCTCCTTTGTCTGGCGGTTCTCGATCGCGTCGAAGCTCCAATAGGCCTTGGGCTCCTGGGCAAAAGCCCGCAGGGCGCAGGTTGCCAGGATCAGCGTCAGGAACGGCTTTTTGCTCACGGTGAACTCCTCTTCCGCCCCGGATTATGTGCGGACGGGGGCGCTCCGACCATCCTTCTTATATTTATCGAGCAGGGCGGACAATCGGGCGACGATCGCGGGTTTCTGCTCCCAGAGATCGTTCATCTCTGTCGGGTCGTCGGCCAGGTTGTATAATTGGCCCGGCGTGCCCGGCGCGGGCGGCTTGCCGGCGGGCGTCATCCAGCCGCCCGACGTCTTGTTATCGAGAATGAGCTTCCACTCGCCCTGGCAGATGGCGAACGTCCCGTTTTCCGAGTGGGAGACCAGGGCCTCGCGGATCGGAGCCGCGCCCGTGCGGCCGAGGAGGGCGGGCGAGATGTCATAGCTGTCCGGGCCCGCGTCCTCCGGAAGCGCGGCCCCGGTCAGAGCGGCGAACGTCGCCAGCATGTCGGTGAGACAGATGGGCTCGTCGCTCACCGCGCCGGCCGTAATGCGCTTCGGCCACTGGGCGACGAAGGGGACGCGGTGGCCGCCCTCCCAGATCTGGGACTTGAGCCCGCGCAGGGAGCCTTCGGACCTATGGCCGTTGGTTCCCGGGTGCGGCCCGTTGTCGCTGGTGAAGATGACCAGGGTGTCGTCCGCCACGCCCAGCCGGTCCAGCGCCTTGACGATTTCGCCCGTGCACCAGTCGGCGAGGAGGACCAGGTCACCGCGCGGCCCGTCCTGGCTCTTGCCTTTGACGAGGGCGGGGGGGAGCCAGGGCGTGTGCGGCGCCGAGAGGCAGAGCGAGACGAAGAAGGGCTTGCCGGGCGATTCACGGCGGCTGCGCTCCATGAAGGCGATCGCCTTCTCGGTGAAGCGGAAGTCGACCTCCTCGAGCTTATGACCGGGGACGATCCAGCCCTTGCGCGGGCTCCCTTCCTCTCCGCAGGTCATGTCGTAAAAGTCGGAGACCTGCTTCGTCGGGAGCCCGACGGTCCGGCGGTTCTCGATGAAGGCGAAGGGGCCGTCGATCGTCGAGCAGGCGGCGGTGAAGTATGCCTCATCGTAGCCGCGGTCTACGGGCCCGCCGGCCACGGGCTTGTTGAAGTCGACGTTCATCCCGGTTTTCGGGTCGGCGTCCTGCCAGGATCCTCGCAAGAGTTTTTCGGCCTCGCGCCAGTCGGGCGCGCTGCCGTTCATTCGCGTCCAGGTCAAGCCGAGATGCCACTTGCCGAAGAACCCTGTGGCATAGCCCCGGCTCTTGAGGAGGGAGGCGATGGTCATCCGGTCCGGTTCGACGAGCGGGGGGGTGTATCCGCCAAGCACGCCCCGCTTGAGCCATGTCCGCCAAGCGTAGCGTCCCGTCAAAAGGCCGTAGCGCGTGGGCGTGCAGACGGCCGCGGGAGCGTGTGCGTCCGTGAACCGGACGCCGCGGGCGGCTATCCGATTGACTGAAGGCATCGGGATTTTCGACTCGGGATTGTTGCAACCCGGATCGCCGTAGCCCAAATCGTCGGTCAGGATGAGGACGATGTTGGGAGGCATCGGTCCCGAAGTTGCGCTCGCCTGCGGCCGACCGGCCGGACCGGCGCATGCAGCCGCCCCCGCGGCTAGTGCGGCTCCCAGGAAATCCCGGCGTTTCATCCCCGTCATGACGGGCCTCCTTCTTCCGGGCGTCCGGCCGTCGGCTGTCTTCCGGCTCCGGCGCTCCCTTATCTCCTAGAAACGATCGGGGCCGAGAACTCGTATCGGCCCGAGCCGATCGCGAACACACAGCTTCCCGCATCCACCCCGCGGAAGACGATGCCGGGGACGGAACCGGCGGGCTTTCCGCCCTCCCCGACCGAGGCCGGATCAACGCCCGGGACGAAGACGTCCGCCGCGGCATTGGCCGGGACGGTCACGGACAGGACGAAGCGGCCGTTTTCGATCAGCCACTCGCTCCGGACCTCGCCCCGGAGGGTGCGGATCGCCGCCTTGGCCCAGGCCAGACCGGCGACCGGCTGTGGGCGGAAGATGATCTTGTCGTATCCGACCGCATCTGAAGCGGGCTGGATGCCGGCCAGCCAATAAAAGAACCACTCGCTCACCGAGCCGAACATCGGGTGGTTGTGCGAATACGTGTTGTCGCTGTATTCCCAATGCTCCCAAAGCGTCGTCGCCTCTCGGTCGATCATGTGGCCCCACCCCGGGAAGGAGGTCCGGTCGACGAGGGCGTAGGCGAGGTCGGCCCGGCCGCCGCGAGACAGCGCCGCGAGGAGGAACTTCGTCCCGAAGATGCCCGTCGTGAGGCGCGGTCCCCCCGGTCCCTCGGTGGCGGCGACCAGGGCCTTAAAGGCCGCAGCCCGCTCTCCTTCTGGTACGAGGCCGAGCTCCAAGGCCGCGGCCAGCGCCGCCTGGGTCAAGGCCGCATATTTGTCCGGGCCCGTTCCGAGGACCTTGGCTCGATAAGCGCTCCCGATGACCGCGGCGAGATCCCGGTAGCGGGCTTCTTCGTCCTTGCGGCCCAGGAGGCCAGCCAGGCGGGAGGCCATCCGCGCCGTCTCGCCGTAGAGCGGCGTGACGAGCGCCGGGACGGGCGTGGCCTTGAGGCTTTCGTGGTCGGCGAGCCCCTCCGTAATCACGCCTTCCGGGTGAGTCTGCGTCACGAGGTCCAACCAGCGCCGCGTCGCGCCGTATTGCTCCTCGACGAGGCGGCGGTCGCCGTAGTGCTGGAGGAGCCGATCCTGGATGAGCGGGTGGGCCATGGCCCAGGCCAGTCCGCAGTACTGAATCCCGACGAAGGGCGCCGTGTCGGTAAGCATGCCGTCGGGACGGGCGGCATCCGCCCAATCGGCGGCGGCCTTGGCGTAGAAGCCCTGCATGTCGAAGTTCGCCAGGAACGCGTCGGCGGTGGCGACGAGGTCTCCGCCATAGCCGAATTTCTCGCGGTGGGGACAGTCCGACTGGACGCTGAAGACATTGCTCAGGAAGGTCCGTCGGGTCATCTCCTGGATGCGGTTGAAGAGATCGTTGGCGCAGGCGAACTCGCCCGTGGAGGCGAGATCGGAGCTCAGGGCCAGGCCCTCGAGATCGCCGAGGGCGGGGGCAGCGGGCAATCCCGTGATCTCCGCGTAGCGGAAGCCGTGAAAGGTGAAGCGGGGAGTATATGTCTCCTCCCCTCCGCCCTGAGCGATGTAAACGTCCGCCTGCTCGGCGATCTCGGGCGCGCCCGGTCCGCCGATGAGCTCGCCGTCGCGGCGCTTGCCCTTGATTTGGCCGGCGACCGAGGTCATCGGGTTGAGCCCGCCGTCTTTGTCGAGCAGCTCGCCGAATCGGATCCGGACCGCCGTGTTCGCGGGAGCGCGTAGACGGAGCCGGGCCCAGCCGGCGAAATTGCGTCCGAAGTCAACGAGATAGACGCCCGGCCTCGATCGGGTGATTGCCGCGGCCGGAATCCGAGCCGTGATCCGGATCGGCGGCTGAGGTTGGGCTTGGAGGACGCCGCCAGGGCCGGATCCGGGGACGGCCGGCGACCAGCCGGACTCATCGAGGCCGGGCGCGTCCCATCCCGGAATCTCGCGCCGGGCGTCATAGGTCTCGCCGAGATAGACGCTGTTGCGCAGGAGAGGTCCGCCCCGGGTCTTCCAGCTCGCGTCCGAGGCGACGACGGCGGTCGCGCCGTTCTCGTCCTCGAGCCGGAGCTCGGCGATCAGGCAAGGCCGCCCCAGGGGCAGATCCTTGCGCAGGTTCCGCCTCCCCCACATGAGCATGGGAAGGGGATTGTACCAGCCGTTGCCGAGCATGACGCCGAGGCAGTTGGCGCCCGGCTTGAGAAGGCCGGTCACATCGTAGACGCTGTAGAAGACGCGCCTCGCGTAGTTCGTCCAGCCGGGATCGAGAACCTGGTCGCCGACGCGCGTCCCGTTGATCGAGGCCTCGTAGTAGCCGAGGCCGGTGATATAGAGCCGCGCCCTGCGGATCCGGAGGGGAGCGTCGAACTCCTTGCGGAAAAGAGGCGCGGGATCGTCCTTATAGAAATCCTCGTCGCGATCGGGGAGCGGCTTGCCGTCGTTGATCCAGCGGGCGGTCCAGTCCTCGGGGCGTAGCAGGGCCATCTCCCAGCGCGCGGGAGCGCTCCAGGCCGAGGGGCGGCCTTCCCGGTCCCAGGCCCTGACCTTCCAATAGCAGGAGAGTCCGGAGGCGAGAGGTGTTCCGGCGTAGGCGGCGGACAGGCTCGAGGCGGAGGCAACCCGTCCGCTGTCCCAGAGATCGCCCCGGTCGGCTGTCAGGGCTTCGAGCGACCGGGCGACGAGCACCCGGTAGGCGGTCTGCGCCTCGCCGCGGCGGGCCGAGGCGAGGATCCAACTCAATCGCGGTTGCGGGGCGTCGACGCCCAGGGGATCGACGCGATATTCACATCGAAGATCGGAGACGGCCATCCCGTCCGGGGGATGAGACGTGGTCCGGGAGACGCGAAAGGCGCATCCCTCTTCTCCCGCCAGAAAGATCGCCAGCGCCGCCAAGGCGAAGAATCGGGGCGTGGGGCTTGCGGCGGCGGTCATTTGAACTTAGCCTGGTCGGCGAGCAGCGCCAGGATACGGGCGTTGCAGCGCGCCCGAAGCTCCGCCAGCTCCTTAGCGAAGCGGGGCTCTTTCGCTATGTTTCTCCTCTCGTCGGGATCTTCCTTAAGGTCGAACAGTTCGATGTATTCGGGGTGGGATGGATACTGGATATATTTCCAGCGGTCGGTCCGGAGGCATTCGCTCCGCGGGATCTCGGGATGGTCCCAGAGCTCCTCGCAGAAGATCTCGTTCCGCCAGGCGGACGCCGCCCGGCCGGGGAGCGGCTTCAGGCTCCGCCCCTGGGCGAGAGACGGGATCGCGGCGCCGGCCAAGTCCATGATGGTCGGCCCCAGGTCGATATTGAGGGCCAGGTGGTGCTTGACCAGGCCCCGTGCATCACGAGGCGCCCGGGGATCGTAGACGACGAGCGGCACGCGGATGGAGAGATCGTACATCAGCCACTTGTCGGCGTAGCCGCGTTCGCCCAGGAAGTAGCCGTTGTCCGAGGTGAAGATGATGACCGTGTCCTTGTCGCGGCCGAGGCGGGCGAGCTCGGCCCGGATCCGTCCTACGACCATGTCGATCCCGCTGATCATCCGGTAATAGCCCTTGACCATCGTCTGGTATTTCTCGGGGGTGTCGAACCGCCAGCTCCAGCGCGTCCGGCTCATGGTGTTCTTCAAGAACGCGGGCTGGGCTTCGTAGTTGGCCGGGGCGGCCATCTCGGGGACGGGGACGTCGACGTTCCGGTACAGGCCGTCCACGCCCGGCGGCCAGAAATACTGCTTCGGATTGTCGTCATCCGCGTGAGGCGCCCAGGGGCACCAGACGCAGCAGAACGGCTGCCCCTGCGGGACGCCGCGGAGGAACTCGATAGCGGCCTCGCCCTCGACTTCGGTCATGTGCCGCTCGACGCCTTTGATCTTTTGGACATGGGGCAGGTTGTCCAGCATCATGAAGTCGAACATCTCTTTCTGGACGTCTTTCTCGACCGCCACGCCGAACTTGCCGACGAAGCCGGTGCGGTAGCCGGCTTTGCGCAGCACGGCCGGATAGCTGATGTCGGTGAACGCCCGGGCAAGGGGCGGCTTGGTAAACGTGTAGGTGTGCGTCCGCTCGAACGTTCCGCTGAAGATGCTGGCCCGGCTTGCCGCGCAGATCGGAGTCGTGACGAAGGCCCGGTCGAACCGGATTCCCTCGCGGGCGAGGGCGTCTACGTTCGGCGTCCGGATGATCGGGTTGCCGGCGCAGCCCAGGGCATCGAAGCGCTGGTCGTCGGTCAGGATGAAGAGGATGTTCGGGCGTGCGGCCGCCGCCTCACCTCGGAGGGAGACGGATTCAAGAGCCAGCGCCCCCAGTCCGGCCGCCGACGCCCCGATAAACTCCCGGCGCGTTATCCGAGCCATGGCGGTCACTTCTCCTTTTGCTTGTTCGAGTAGATTTCGCGGACGCGATCCACCACGATGGCCAGGAGAATCAGCAGGCCGAGGAAGGAGTTCGCGTAGTAGGGATTCGCTTTGACTTCGACCAGGCCGTGCTTGATCAGCATGAAGATCGCGGATCCCATGAGGATGCCGAGGGCGGAGATGATGCCGCCGTTAAGTCCCGTGCCGCCGATGATGGCCACGGCGAAGGAGATGATCAACCAATCGTCGCCCGTCTCCGGCGCGGCCGAGCCGAGCTTTGACGCCCATAGGACCGCGGCCAGGGCGGCGAAGACGCCGGAGAGGACGTGGGCCGATACGACCATGCGGTCCGTGGAGATGCCGGACAGGCGGGCCGCGGCGGCGTTTCCGCCCGTGGCCAGCATCCGGCGGCCGAAGACCGTGTTCCGATACATGTATCCGACGCCTCCGAGGAGGGCCAGCACGAGGAGGAAGACGTAGGGCACGCCGAGCAGGCTCTTCTGCCCGATGAAGCTGAAGGACTCGGGGACTTTGTACGGAGACCCGCCGGAGATGCCCGAACGCAGGCCCATGAATATGAACATCATCGACAGGGTGACGATGAAGGAGTCGATCTTGAGCCGGGTGATGAGCGTGCCGTTGAGCCAGCCGGCGAGGGCGCCGACCCCCAGGGCGATGAGGACGGCCAGGGCCGGCGGCAGCCCCCATGTGTCGAGGCAGAGCCCCAGGACGATGGTCGTGATGCTGCCGATCGCGCCGACCGCCAGGCTCATCTGGCCGATGACAAGGACGAAGGCCTGGGCTAGCGCGACCAGGACGTAGAAGGCCGTCTGGCGGGAGACGACGAACATCGTGTAAGCGCTGAGAAAACTCTGCGACAAGAGGGCCAAGGCGGCAAAAAGGATGGCCGTGGCGATGATCAAGCCGAGCGTCCGGCCGCTTAGCCGCTCGGCGCGGTCGGCGGAGGAGGAGAGGAAGCGGGCCGCGGGGCCGCTGGGCATTTGAGTTGCAGGCATGGGATTCACTCCGTCAGTTTAGATAGCGCCCGATAGCCGCGCTCACCTCGGCGTAGGTCTTCGTCCCGTCGTCCACCCCGTCGATCTCGCCGGCGATCCGGCGGTCGCGGAAGACCAGGATCCGGCTCGCCACGCGGACGATCTCGGGCATGTCCGAAGAGATAAGAATGATCGCTTTACCGCGGCGCTTGGCCAGGTCCCAGAGCAGCTGATGGATTTGCTCCTTGGCCCCGATGTCCACGCCCACCGTCGGCTCGTCGACGATCAGGATGTCGCAGTCGGCGGCCAGCCACTTGGAAATGCAGATCTTCTGCTGGTTCCCGCCGCTCAGGTCTTCGGTCCTCTGGAACGGCCCCGTGGCCCGGATGTCAAGGTCCCGGATCATGTCCCGGGTGATCCTCGTCTCCTTGACCCGGCTGATGAACCGGGTAAGGCGGTTCGCCAGGCGGGGCCAGACGGCGATGGTGACGTTCGTGCTGATCGGGGAGGCGAGGAGGAGACCCTCCTCCTTGCGATTCTCGGTGACGTAGCCGATCCGGTAGCGTTCCAGGCCGTCGGCGACGCTGCGGATGTCGGCCTTATCGCCCCGGACGTAGATCGCCCCGGCGTCGGGGCGGTCCTCGCCGATAAGGATGCGGGCGAGCTCGGTCCGGCCGGCGCCGACTAGGCCGTAAAATCCGAGGATCTCGCCCTGGCGGAGGATGAAGCTCGCCTCCTCGATCCGGCCGGCGCGGGTGACGCGCTCAACCCTGAGCATCTCCGGGCCGCCGTCCACGCCGAGCCGGCCCAAGTGAGCCTGGATCACGTCGCGGCCGATCATCATCGTCACGAGCCCGGCGCGCGTGAGCTCGGACGTCCGGCGCGTTCCGACGAGATGTCCGTCGCGCAGGACGCTGACCCTGTCGCACAGGGCCAAGACCTCCTCGAACTTGTGAGAGACGAAGATGATGGTCGCGCCCTTATCGCGCAGGCCGCGGAGGAGCCCGAACAGGTTGCGGGCCTCGTGCTCCGTCAACGAACTCGTCGGCTCGTCGAGGAGGAGGACCCGGGCCTCGGAGGCCAGGGCCTTGGCGATCTGGACGAGCTGCTTGTGAGCCGCGCTCAGGCGCTTGATGATGGTGTCGGGCGGCAGCGCCAGCCCGACCCGGTCGAGATAGTCCCGGGCGACGCGGTTGACCGCCGGCCAATCGATGATCCCCGTCCGTCCGCGGGTGATCATTTTGTCGAGCATGATGTTCTCGGCGATTGTGCTTTCGGGGATGACTTGGATCTCCTGGCTGACGATGTCGATCCCCTGGGCCAAGCTGTCGTGGTAGCTTTGGAAGCGGAGGGGGCGTCCGCCGAACAGGACCTCGCCCGCGTCCGGCCGGCAAAGACCGGTAACGATCTTGATCAGGGTGCTCTTGCCCGCTCCGTTCTCCCCGACCAGGGCGTGGATCTCGCCCGGGGCAAAGCTCAGGCTGACGCCGTCCAGGGCCTGGACGCCCGGGAAGCGCTTGCTGAGGCCGCGGAGCTCGAGCATGGGCCGTACCCTCTCCGATCAGCGGGGCGCGCGGAGGTATTTCGTCCGCACGTCCCCGGCGATGTGGTCGGTGATCTTTTGGACCTCGGCCGCGTAGGCGTCGAGGTTGTCCTTGGTCACGACGACGATGCCGGCGTCGATGAATTGATAGTCTTTGACCGGTGTCCAGCCGTCGAGCATGAGCTTGAGGAGGAGGCAGGAGATATAGCCGTGGCCGGGAGGATTCTGGGCGACCGTGGCATCGATCGCGCCGTCGCGGATGGCCTGGAGGACGGTCGGGCCCGTA
>Ga0163210_1000796_pt1 | contig 13404 bp, 12 predicted proteins | sample Kivu_220m_FD_113536 | JGI IMG/M metagenome (GOLD analysis project Ga0163210, IMG submission 113536) | Freshwater microbial communities from Lake Kivu, Western Province, Rwanda to study Microbial Dark Matter (Phase II) - Kivu_220m | ecosystem: Environmental > Aquatic > Freshwater > Lake ...
GTCCCGTCGGGCGTCTTGTCGAACATGACGCCGAGGCGCTCGAGCCAGTCGATCACGAGGGGGCCGTCGCCCACGAGCGCCGCCACGAGCTCGGGGTCGTTCAGGTACCCGCCGCCGCCCATCACGTCGAGGTAGTGCGTCGCAGGCGAGTCGTTCCCCTTGTCGGCGCCCTGAATGCCGCCCTGCGCCATGACCGTGTTCGAGTCGCCCAGCCTGAGCTTGGTGACCACGAGCACGTTCGCGCCCTGCGCCTGCGCGACGAGGGCCGCCGCGGCCCCCGCGCCGCCGCCGCCGATGATGAGCACGTCCACGTCGTAGTCCACCTTCGAGACGTCGAACGCGCCGGGGTTGATCGCGCTCCACGCCTCGAAGACGTCGGCGTACTCCTTGGGCGTGCGCTGGCCCTTCGAGGGACCGACGGAGAGCGTCCGGAAGATCTCGGCCCGGTAGTCGGGATGGAACGCCTCGAGCAGTTCCTTCTTGTCCTGCGGCGAGAGGCGGGGGACCTCCTGGTGGAGCCTCGCCTGGCGCGTCGCCTCGACGCGCTTGATCAGTTCGCGCAGCTCGGGGGTATACACCTCGGTCTCCCTCCTAGGCGGCCTTCTCAATGTCCCGCTTGTTGTAGAGCTCAGTGAGTCCTGCCTTGTCCGTCTTCACGAGCTTGTCGAGTTCCCTGGCGCAGGATCCGTCCTGCACCTCCTTCATCCGCTTCTCGAGGTGCGGCGCCTTCGGCGCGATGTAGCGCGAGTAGAGGCGCCGGCAGAGGAGCGCGACGTTGTACTGCACGATCTCGGCGGGGCAGCGCGACGCGCAGAGCCCGCAGAGGACGCAGTCGAACGAGAGGTCGGCCGCCTTGGCGATGTCGCCGCGGAGCGCCGCCTGGATGTACTCCATCACCTCGATGTCCTGCGGACAGACCTTCGTGCACGCGTTGCACGCGAGGCAGCGGAACACCTCGGGATAGAGCTTGAGCACCGACTCGGCGTTCGGCTTGAGGTCCTCGATGTCGTAGGTCGCCTTGTTGCCGGGGAAGAACGGGATCTCCGCGAGGTACATCCCGTCCTGCACCAGCTCCTGGCATGCGAGGCCGACCTTGAGACGGTAGTCGTCCTTCAGGCGGTACACGGTCCCGCAGGCGCCGCAGAACGCGCCCCGGCACCCGCACCCGCGCACGAGGCGGTACCCGGCGTACTCCATCGCCTTCATGATGGTGAGGCTGTCCGGCACCTCGTACTGCTTCCCCATCACGTAGATGGTGACCATCCGCGCCATCGTCGTCAGTCCCCCGTTTCCCCGTGAGGGCCGCGGCGCCGCATCGTCCCGGCGGCGCCCTCGACCGCTCCTATCGAGTTCTCTTCCTCGCCGTCCTCGGCGTCTTCTTCGCTGTCTTCTTCGCGCGCGCCTTCTTCGCGGGCGCGGGCCTCTTCGCGCCGCGCTTCGCCACGGCCTTCTTCGCCCCCCTCGCCGCGGCCTTCTTCGGGGGCTTCGCCTGCGGCCTGCCGGGGCCCGTCGCGACCGTGCGTCGGCCGCCGACCCTCTCGGCGATCGGGCCGTACTCGAGCGGTCCCAGGCTCCGCACCGTGTCCACGAAGTCGCTCATCACGTGCACGAGCTTCTCGCCCTCGGCCGCGGAGATCCACTCCAGCCGCAGGCGGTCGGGCTCGATGCCCATCTGCTTGAGGAGCGGCTTCAGGAGCGCGACGCGGCGCATCGTCTTGTAGTTGCCGTCCTGGTAGTGGCAGTCGTTCGGGTGGCAGCCGCCGACGAGCACGCCGTCCGCGCCCTCGTGGAACGCCCAGAGGATGTGCTGGGGATCGACACGGCCGCTGCAGTTGACGCGCACGACCACGCCGTTCGGCGGGTACTGCTTCCTCGACGTCCCAGCGAGGTCGGCGCCGGCGTACGTGCACCACCTGCAGAAGAAGCAGACGATCCTCGGTTCGAACATGTCAGTCCTCCAGCACGGCGGAGACCATGTTGTAGATCTGGTCGTCCGTGAGGTTCTTCTGCTGCGCCGAGCCCGACGGGCACGCCGCGATGCACGCGCCGCACCCCTCGCAGATGGCCTCCTGGATGCGGGCCACCTTCTTCTCCTCGTCGAACTCGGCCGCGTCGTACGGGCACACCGACACGCAGATCCTGCAGCCCGCGCAGAGGTCCTCGTCGATGCAGGCGATCACCGGCTCGCGCTGGTACACCTTCTCGGCGAACAGCGCGGCGACCTTGCTCGCTGCTCCCGACGCCTGCGACACGGCCTCGGGGATGTCCTTCGGGCCCTGGGCGGCGCCGGCGAGGTAGAACCCCGGAGCGAGGCTCTCGACGGGGCGGAGCTTCGGGTGCGCCTCGGACAGGAACCCCCACTCGTCGGTGTGGATCTTGAGCTTGTTCGCCAGGTCCTGCGCGGCGGCGCTCGGCACCATCGCGAGGCCCATCACGGCGAGGTCCGCGGCGATCTCGACCTTCTTGCCGGTGAGCGTGTCCACGCCCCAGACGACGACCTTGCCGTCCTCCTCGAAGATCTTCGAGACCTTGCCGCGCACGTAGAGGACGTCGTCCTCCTCGCTCGCCCGCTGGTAGAACTCCTCGTACCCCTTCCCGCCGGTCCGGACGTCCATGTAGAAGAGGTAGGCCTGCCCGTCGTGCACCTTGTGCCTGTAGAGCATCGCGTGCTTCGTGAGGTACATGCAGCAGACCTTCGAGCAGTACGGGACGTGGCCCTCGGGGTCGCGCGACCCGACGCAGGTCAGGAACACGACCTCCCTGGGAACCTTCCCGTCGGACGGGCGCTTCACCTCGCCGGCCGTCGGACCCGAGGCCGAGAGGAGCCGCTCAAACTGGAGGCTCGTGACGACGTCCTTGATCTTCCCGCCGCCGTACTCCCCCATCTTCGCCATCGGGTAGAGGTCGAACCCGGTCGCGACGACGATCGCGCCGACCTCCTCCTCGACGATCTCGTCCTTCTGCTCGTAGTCGACCGCGTTCACCGGGCAGATCTTCTTGCAGATGCCGCACTTGCCGGTCTTGAAGTACGTGCAGTGCTCGGCGTCGAGCACGGGCTTGTTCGGGACCGCCTGCGGGAACGGCGTGTAGATGGCCTTGCGCGGAGCGAGCCCCTCGTCGAACTCGGACGGCGTCTTCGCGGGGCACTTCTGAATGCACAGACCGCACCCGGTGCAGACGTCGCGGTTCACGTACGCGGCCTTCTTCCGGATCTTCACCCTGAAGTTCCCGACGTAGCCGGCGACCTCCTCGACCTCGGAGTACGTCATGAGCTTGATGCGCCGGTGCTGCGCCGCCTCGACCATCTTCGGCGTCAGGATGCACTGCGAGCAGTCGAGCGTCGGGAACGTCTCGGACAGCTGCGCCATGTGTCCGCCGATCGAGGGAGAACGCTCGACGAGCACGACCTCGTATCCGGCGTTGGCGATGTCGAGCGCAGCCTGGATGCCGGCGACCCCGCCGCCCACGACGAGCGCGCGCCGCGTCAGCGGGACCTCGATGGGCGCGAGCGCCTCGTCGAGCTTGGCCTTCTCGACCATCGCCTTCACGGTCCGGATGGCCTTCCGCGTCGCCTGCTCCTTGTCGCCCTGGTGCACCCAGCTGCAGTGCTCGCGGACGTTGGCCATCTCGACCTGGTACGGGTTCATGCCGGCCGAGGTGCCCGCCCGGCGGAACGTCGCCTCGTGGAGCGTCGGAGAGCACGCGGCCACGATGACGCCCGTGAGCCGGTGCTTCTTGATCGCGTCCTTCACGAGGTTCTGGCCCGGGTCGGAGCACATGTACGTGTAGTCGGTGGAGTAGGCCACGCCGGGGTGCTTCGCGAGGGCCTCCGCCACGCGCTTCACGTCCACCGTGCCGGCGATGTTCGTCCCGCAGTGGCACACGAAGACGCCGATCCGATGCTCCATCGATCCTCCTTACGACACGACCTTCTCGGCCAGGACCGGCCGCGGATCAACGGTGTTGCCGCTGAAGTCGAGTTCCTTCTCGGGAAGACCGAGGGCGAGCCCGAGGAGCTGCGTGAAGTAGACGACCGGGATCGTGCGGAACCCGCGGACGCGCTCGGCCATTTCCTTCTGCTTCCGGTCGAGGTTGTAGCGGCACAGCGGACAGGTGGTCACGATGATGTCGGCGCCGCGCTTCCGGGCCGACGTCACGACGTTCTGCGAGCACGCGATGGCGAGCTCCTCGTCGTTGACGATCTGGAAGCCGCCGCAGCACTCCGTCTTCATCGGGAAGTCGACGGGCTCGCAGCCGAGCGCGCCGAGGAAGTCCTCGAAGATCGTCGGCTGCTCGGGGTCGTCGAACTTCATCTCGTCCTTGGGCCTGAGGAGCATGCAGCCGTAGTACGCGGCGACCTTGAGACCCTTGAGCGGCCGCTTCACCTTCTTCGACAGCGCCTCGAAGCCGACGTCGTCGCGGAGCATCTCGAGGTAGTGCACGACCTCGACCTGGCCCGCGTAGTCCTCCCTCGTGTAGCTCTCGACGGCCTCGCGGGCCTTGGTGTCGGCCCGCAGGAACAGGTTGGCCTTGTCGCGCTTCGCGGGGTCCTCGCGCATCACGCGATTGGCGCGCTTGAGGACGTGGTAGCAGAACGAGCAGAGCGTCACGACCCGGTCGCCGATCCTGGAGGCGTACGAGAGGTTCCTCACAGCGGCCAGAATGTCCATGACGCTGTCGGTCACGAGCGGAAAGACCGCGCCGCAGCAGGTCCAGATGGGCAGTTCCTGGAGCTCGATCCCGAGGGCCTTCGCGCACTCGCGCGCCGAGCCGTCGAAATCCTTCGCCCGCTCGTGAAGGGTGCACCCGGGGTAGTACGGGATCTTCATCAGTTCCCTCCGACGCGCTAGCCGTTGAGCTTGCGGAGCGCCCCGACGACGCCCATCTGCGGGGCGTCCGACACCATGACGCGCGCCAGTTCGTCCGCGTCCACCTTCGGGTCGGAGACGCGCTTCCTGAGCACGATCGCGCGGAGCGCGTCGCAGATGCTCGAGAACTCGACGCCCTTCGGGCACCGCGAGGCGCACTGGAAGCACGAGGCGCACACCCAGATGGTCTTCGAGGCGAGCACGACGTCCGGATGTCCCAGCTGGAGGTAGCGGATGGCCTCGCTCGGAGCGATGTCCATCTGCTCGACGACGGGACAGCCCGCGGAGCACTTGCCGCACTGGTAGCAGGCGCCGAGGTCCTGGCCCGAGAGCGTCTCGATCCTCTCGATGATCTCGCCGTTGATCTGCTCGCCGGTCAGCCTGAGCCGCATGGGGCACCCTCCGGGGAATGAACGGGGTAGGTGGCATCCACCTACCCCGGAGGCATCGCGCATCGTCGCGCCGCGGGGTCGCGCCGCGGTGAACACGTCCTGTGAATCCTACCGCGACCGGTGGGGGTCGTCAACGCGAATCCGGCGCGCACGCGCGCTGTTGACGACGAGTCACCGCGGCGGCTATCGTCGTGCACGCGGAGCCCGCGCCCCGAACGAGGCCCAGCATGCCGCCGGCCGGGGCCGGACGCGCCGCGCTCGGAGGTGACGGCATGGCGGCGAGACATGGCGACACACGGGGGCCGGCCATCCCCCGCAACGTGTGGGTGGCCACGGCGGCGAGCTTCCTGACCGACGCGTCGTCGGAGATGCTCCACAACAGCATTCCGCTGTTCCTGGTCAACGTGCTCGGCGCGGGGACGGCGATGGTGGGGCTCGTCGAGGGCGTCGCGGAGTCCACCGCGAGCCTGCTCAAGCTCGCGTCGGGGTACCTGTCGGACCGCTTCAGGAACCGCAAGTGGCTCGCCGTCGTCGGGTACGGCGTGTCGACCGCGGCGAAGCCGTTCCTGTACTTCGCGGCGAGCGGCGGGGCGGTGCTCGGGCTCCGGTTCGCGGAGCGCCTCGGGAAGGGCATCCGGACCGCGCCGCGCGACGCGCTCATCGCCGACTGCGTGGACGAGCGGCGTCGCGGGGCCGCGTTCGGGCTGCACCGCGCCGGCGACACCGCCGGCGCGCTCGTCGGGCTCGCCGCCGCGCTCGCGGTCGTGCTCTGGGTCCAGCGCGGCAACGCCGTCCTCACGCGGCACACGTTTCAGCTCCTGGTCGTCGCGAGTTCGGTCCCCGCGGCGCTCGCCGTGCTCGTGCTGGCGCTCGGGATCCGGGAGCCGCGCCCCGGCGCGGCGGGGTGCGCGGCGCCGCCCCGCATCTCGCTCACGGGATTCGACGCGCGGTTCCGCGTCTTCCTGCTCGTCGTCGTGCTGTTCACGCTGGGGAACTCGTCCGACGCGTTCCTCATCCTGCGCGCGCAGACCGCTGGTCTGTCCGTCCCCGGCATCTTCGGGATGCTCATCACGATGAACCTCGTGTACGCGGCCGTCGCCAGGCCGGCGGGCGTCCTGTCCGACCGGTTCGGCCGGCGCAGGTTCCTCATCGCAGGCTGGCTCGTCTACGCCGCGGTGTACGCGGGCTTCTCCCGCGCGTCGGCGGGGTGGCAGGCCTGGGCGCTCATGGGCGCGTACGGGCTCTACTACGGACTGACCGAGGGCGTCGCCAAGGCGTTCGTCGCCGACCTCGTGCCGCCGGAACGCAGGGGGACGGCGTACGGCGTGTACCACGCGGCCGTCGGCATCACCGCGCTTCCCGCGAGCCTCATCGCCGGTCTCCTGTGGCAGGGCGCGGGGCGGTTCGGCGGGTTCGGGCCCGGCGCGCCGTTCCTGTTCGGCGGCTCGCTCGCGCTCGCGGCCGCCGCGCTGCTCGCGGCGCTCCCCGCGGGCGTGGTACAATCGCGGCGCTGATCGCAGCAGGCAACCGTCATCACGGAGGTGCGGACGTGACGAACACGAAGGCGCTGGAGGCGACGGCGCAGGCCCTCGTCGCGAAGGGCAAGGGGATCCTCGCCGCCGACGAGAGCTCGGGGACCATCAGGAAGCGGTTCGACGGGATCGGCATCCAGTCGACCGAGGACACGCGGCGGGCGTACCGCGACCTGCTCTTCACGACGCCTGGGGTGGAGGAGTTCGTGAGCGGGGTCATCCTGTACGACGAGACCATCCGCCAGTCGGGCCGCAAGGGCGTGCCGTTCCCGAAGGTCCTCGCCGACCGCGGCATCGTGCCCGGCATCAAGGTGGACACGGGCGCGAAGGCGCTCGCGGGATTCCCCGGCGAGAAGGTGACCGAGGGCCTCGACGGGCTGCGCGAGCGGCTCGCGGAGTACGCGGCGCTCGGCGCGCGGTTCGCGAAGTGGCGCGCCGTGATCACCATCGGCGACGGCATCCCGAGTCGCGGCTGCATCAAGGCCAACGCCCACGCGCTCGCCCGCTACGCGGCGCTGTGCCAGGAAGCGGGGCTCGTCCCCATCGTGGAGCCCGAGGTGCTCATGGACGGCGGCCACACCATCGAGCGCTGCTACGAGGTCACGGAGTCCACGCTCGCGACGGTGTACCACGCGCTCCACGGCCAGCGCGTCGTCCTCGAGGGAACGCTCCTCAAGCCCAACATGGTGCTGTCCGGCGCGGCCTGCCCGAAGCAGGCGGGCACGCGGGAGATCGCCGACGCGACCCTGCGCTGCTTCCGCCGCACCGTCCCCACGGCGGTGCCGGGCATCGTGTTCCTCTCCGGCGGGCAGAGCCCCGAGCAGGCGACCGAGCGGCTCGACGCCATGAACCGCATGGGCCCGCACCCCTGGGAGGTGAGCTTCTCGTACGGGCGCGCGCTCCAGGCGCCGCCGCTCGAGACGTGGCGCGGGCGCGACGAGAACGTCCAGGCCGCGCAGAAGGCGTTCTACCTCCGGTCGAAGCTGAACGGCGCGGCGCGGTACGGGAAGTACACGCCGGAGATGGAGCGCGCGTAGGCGCTCGGCCGCGCGGGCCGCGGGGCCGCGCGGCGCCGGCCCGCGGGAGGCCCGATGTCTCTGCGCTTCGTCGTCCAGGAGCACCACGCCTCGCGCCTGCACTACGACTTCCGCCTCGAGCGCGACGGCGTGCTCAAGTCGTGGGCCGTGCCCAAGGGGCCCTCGATGGACCCGTCGCAGAAGCGTCTCGCCGTCGCGGTCGAGGACCACGACCTCGAGTACGCCGACTACGAGGGCATCATCCCGGCCGGCGCGTACGGCGCCGGCGCGGTCGTCGCGTGGGACAAGGGCACCTACGAGGTGACCGACTGGAAGCCCCGCGAGATCGTCTTCACCCTTCACGGTGAGAAGCTCCGCGGCGGGTTCGCGCTGGTGCGCCTCTCGCGGGGCAAGGAGACCGAGTGGCTCCTTCTCAAGAGGAGGGACGCCGAGGCGGTCCCGGGCTGGGAGATCGAGCGCGCGCTCACGCCAGAGCGGAAGGCCGCGCTGCGCGAGTGCGCTCCACCGTGCAAGGCCTCCTGAGATGATCCAGCCGGAGCGCGTGACCCGTCTCAACGACGCCGAGCCTCGTGCCGGCCGCTTCGTCCTCTACTGGATGCAGCAGTCGCAGCGCGCGGCGTGCAACCACGCCCTCGAGCACGCCGTGCGCGAGGCCGACCGGCTCCGGCTCCCCGTCCTGGCCGCCTTCGCCCTCACGGCGCGGTTCCCCGAGGCGCAGGAGCGGCACTACGCGTTCATGCTCGAGGGGCTTCGCGAGACGCGGAACGCGCTCCTCCGCCGGGGGATCGACCTCGCCGTCACCGCTGGGGCGCCTCCTCGCGCAGTGCCCGCGCTCGCGCGCGACGCCGCGCTCCTCGTCACCGATGTCGGCTACCTCAGGGTGCAGCGAGAGTGGCGGGCCGCCGTCGCGGCGCGGGTGCGCTGCCCGGCGGTGGCCGTCGAGAGCGATGCGGTCGTCCCCGTGGGCCTCGCGTCCGACCACGAGGAGTATGCCGCGCGGACCATTCGACCGAAGATCCACGCCCACCTCGACCGTTTCCTCGTCCCGCTCCAGGAGTCGCGGCCGGTCAGGGACTCGGCCGGCATGGCCCCCCGCGGAGGCGTGGACGTCGCCGACACGGAGGGCGTCCTCGCGCGACTGCGCGTCGCGCGGCGCGCCCGGCGCGTGACCTCGATGCGGGGCGGAGCCTCCGCGGCCCGGGCCCGCCTCCGCGCGTTCGTCGCGAAGGGACTTCCGCGCTACGCCGAGGCGCACGGCGACCCCGGCGCCGACGCCCTCTCCCATCTGAGCCCGTACCTCCACTTCGGCCAGATCTCGCCGCTCGAGGTCGCGCTGGCGGCCCGGAGGGCCGCGGCGCCGGCCGAGTCGAGGGAGGCGTTCCTCGAGGAGCTCATCGTGCGGCGCGAACTCGGCATGAACTTCTGCGCGTTCAACGCCGCCTACGACGCGTACGGCGGCCTGCCCGAGTGGGCCCGCCGGACGCTGGCGAAGCACGCGCGCGACCGCAGGCCGCACCGCTACTCCGCCGCCGACCTCGAGCGCGCGCGGACGCACGACCCGTTGCGGAACGCGGCTCAGCACGAGATGGTCGCCACGGGCTTCATGCACTCCTATATGAGGATGTACTGGGGGAAGAAGATCATCCAGTGGACCGAGGACCCCGTCGACGCCTTCCATCTCGCCCTCCGCCTCAACAACGCCTACCAGATGGACGGGCGCGACCCGAACTCGTTCGCGGGCGTGGCGTGGTGCTTCGGCAAGCACGACCGGCCGTGGGGCGAGAGACCGGTGTTCGGCATGGTGCGGTGGATGAGCGCCGAGGGGCTCGAGAGGAAGTTCGACATGGAGGCGTACGTCCGGAGGGTCGCATGAACGACAGGCCGCGCATCGGCGTGAGCGCGTGTCTCCTCGGTGAGAAGGTCCGCTACGACGGACAGCACGCGCGGGACCACTTCCTCACGGACACGTTCGGGAGATTCGTCGACTGGGTGCCGGTGTGCCCCGAGGTCGAGTGTGGGCTCGGCGTGCCGCGCGAGCCGATCCGCCTCGAGGGCGACCCGGACGACCCGCGTCTGGTGACCGTCCGCACGAAGCAGGACCTCACGGCGCGCATGAAGGCGTGGGCGAAGGCCCGGGTGCGCGAGCTGGAGAAGGAGGACCTCGACGGCTACATCTTCAAGAGTGGGTCGCCGAGCAGCGGCATGGAGCGCGTGAAGGTCTACGACGAGCGCGGGGTTCCGAGGAAGGTCGGCGTCGGGATGTTCGCCCGCGCGTTCATGGACCGCTTCCCCCTGCTCCCGGTCGAGGACGAGGGCCGCCTCCACGACGACGTCCTCCGCGAGACCTTCATCGAGAGCGTGTTCTGCCTCAAGCGCTACCGCGACGCGGTCAGGGCGCCGCGCACGGTCGCCGCGCTCGTGGGATTCCACGCGGCGCACAAGCTCGTGCTCATGGCGCACAGCCCGAAGCACCTCAGGGAGATGGGCGCGCTCGTTGCGCGGGGAAAGAGGGCGAAGCCGGCGGAGCTCCTCGCCGCATACGAGAGGCTCCTCCTCGAGGCGCTCAGGACGAAGGCGACGCCCGGCAAGAACGCGAACGTGCTCATGCACGCGCTGGGGTACTTCAAGGAGAACCTCACGGCCGACGAGAAACGGGAGATGCTGGGGGTCGTCGAGGACTACCGGAGAGAGCTCGTGCCGCTCGTGGTGCCGGTCACGCTCCTCTCGCACTACGTGCGGAAGTACGACCAGCCGTATCTGCGGGAGCAGGCGTACCTGAACCCGCACCCCGTCGAGCTCAAGCTCAGGAACCACGCCTAGGGAGGACGGAGTGGCGCGGTCCGCGTTGACGCGGCGCCCGCGCCGCTGTAGCGTCTCGGGGCGTTGGTCGCCGCCGTCGCGGCGGGACGACACCACAGCAGGGAGGCGGGCGATGAAGCGGATCATCTGCGCGCTGATCGCGGTCCTGGTCCTGACCGCGCTCGGGTGCTCGAAGAAGGCGGAGAACGCCGGCGCCGAGGCGCGGCAGACGGCGGCGGGCTCGGGGACGGAGGCCACGACCGATCTCGCGGCGCTGCAGGCGGGCGCGGCCGAGGTCTTCGAAGCGGCGTGCACGAACTGCCACGGCGGACCGCTCACGCCGGGCAAGCTGTCGCTCGAGGCCGCGACGCTGGTCGAGGCCACCGTCGGGGTGAGGAGCGCGCAGGTCGACTCGCTCGCGCTCGTCGAGCCCGGCAGGCCGGAGCGGAGCTACCTCCTCATGAAGATCTCGGGCGACCGGCGGATCGAGGGAGGACCGATGCCCAAGGGCGCGGAGCCGCTCCTCGACTCGCAGATCGAGCTCGTGAAGAACTGGATCGTCGCGCTGGCCGCCGCCCCCGCCGACAGCGGGGCCCCGGCCGACACGGCGTCGGCGGACACGGCGGCCGTCCGGAGCATGTGAGCATGCCGTCGATCGAGGTGAGGCCGCTGCGACGCGGCGAGGAACCGGTCTGGCTCGGGCTCGACCTCTCCGCCAGGGAGGTCGCCGCGAGCCTCCCCGACCTCGAGGAGCGCCTCGGGCGCCGCCCCGACGAGCGGTCGTTCCTCCTCGCGTTCCGCGGAGACCGCTGCGTGGGCAGGCTCGAGGGCGCCTTCGTCACACCGACGGTGTACGTGCTGCGCGAGGTCTTCGCGGCGGACGTCGTGCGCGCGAACGAGATCGAGCGCGCCCTTTGCGAGCACCTGAGGCCGTCGTTCGCCGGAGAGCGCGTCACCGTGTTGACCTGGGACGCGAAGGAGAGCGCCGCGCTGAACGCCGCGCTCGCGCGCGCCGGGTTCCGCGTCGCCAAGCGGAAGGTCTTCGTGGAGCGCAGCGTGGCGGGCTACCGGTCGCCGTACGTCGACCCCTTCATGTACCGCTCCCTGGAGGCCGTCGGCCGCGACGCGTTCGTCCGGATCCTCGCGGAGGCCGCCGAAGGCGACCCCTTCGAGGAGGGGCCGGACCGCGACCCGGAGCGCGAGTTCCGTGAGCTCGTGGACTACGCGGGAAGTCGCTTCGACCCTGCCGCGTGGATGGTCGCGTCGCTCGCGGGCGAGACCGCCGGCGTCGTGCTGCCCCAGGTGTTCGAGGGGCGCGACGACGAGGGCACGCTCTTCTACGTCGGCGTGCTGCCGGCGTTCCGGAGGCGCGGGTACGGCAGGGTTCTCCACTCGGCCGGCCTCGAGTCGCTCGCGCGCCGCGGCGTGACGAAGTACGTCGGCTCGACGGACGAGCGCAACGCCCCGATGCTCGCGGTGTTCGCGGCGAACGGCTGCGCCCGGACGGGCGTCCAGCTCTTTCACGCCGCGACGCGGGAGCGGGAGAAGGCATGACGAAGCACGGGCCGGCCGGAGCGGACGGGAAGGCGGGCGCCGTCGGGCGGCGGGTCACGCGCGTGGACGCCGAGGACAAGGTCACGGGAGCGGCGGTGTTCGTGGACGACCTGTGCGTCCCGGGGATGCTCCACGCGGCGCTGGTCCTCCCGGGCGTGGCCCACGCGCGGCTCCTCGGAGTGGACGCACGGGCCGCGCTCGCGATGCCCGGGGTCGCCGCGGTGGTGACGGCCGCGGACGTCCCCGGCGTGAACCAGGTCGGCGTCGTGGACGCGGACCAGCCCCTCCTCCCCGACGACACCGTGCGCTACGAGGGCGACGCGGTCGCGGTCGTCGTCGCCGACTCTCCGGCGCTCGCCCGCGAGGCGGCGGCCGCCGTGGCCGTCAGCCTCGGGCCGCTGCCCGTCGTCACCGACGCCGAGCAGGCGATGGCGCCCGACGCGCCGAGGGTCCACGAGGGCGGCAACGTGTTCCTCCGGTACCGCGTGCGGCGGGGGGACACGGAGCGCGGGTTCGCCGAGGCGGACGTCGTCGTCGAGCGCACGTTCCGCACGTTCCATCAGGAGCACTGCTACCTCGAGACGATGGGCGCCATCGCCGTGCCCGACGGGCGCGGCGCGATCACCGTCCACGGCTCGATGCAGTGTCCGTTCTACGTCCAGAAGGCGGTCGCGACGGCGCTCGGGCTTCAGCTCGCGGCGGTGCGCGTCGTGCAGACGGTGACCGGCGGCGGGTTCGGCGGCAAGGAGGACTCCCCGAGCGAGATCTGCGCGTGCGCGGCGGTCGCGGCGTGGAAGGTCGGCCGCCCGGTCAAGCTCGTCTACTCCCGCGTGGAGGACTTCGTCCGCTCGAGCAAGCGCCACCCGATGACCGTGACCTACCGGCTCGGCGCGAAGCGTGACGGCACGTTCACCGCCGCCCGCATCCGCGTCGTCGCCGACGCGGGCGCCTACTCCACGCTCACGCCGGTCGTGCTCTTCCGCTCGACGGCGCACGCGACGGGGCCGTACGACATCCCCAACGTCGAGACCGACGCCTGCGCCGTGTACACAAACAGCCAGACGACGGGCGCGTTCCGCGGGTTCGGCCAGCCGCAGACCATCTTCGCGAACGAGGCGGTCGTGGACGAGGTCGCCGAGGCGCTGGGCATCGACCCGATCGAGATCCGGCTGCGCAACGCCCTCGACGTCGGCAGACGCACCGCCACCGGCCAGCTCCTCAC
>Ga0163210_1000797_pt1 | contig 13387 bp, 14 predicted proteins | sample Kivu_220m_FD_113536 | JGI IMG/M metagenome (GOLD analysis project Ga0163210, IMG submission 113536) | Freshwater microbial communities from Lake Kivu, Western Province, Rwanda to study Microbial Dark Matter (Phase II) - Kivu_220m | ecosystem: Environmental > Aquatic > Freshwater > Lake ...
TCCGCGTTTACATTTAAATTAATATAAGAATTCCCATATGAAAATAGCAAAAAGCTATAAAATCAGGCCCGGATTTATACCATTAATAATCCTAACCGTTCTAATCGAGCTAGTCCTGTTTTACGTACCTCCATTCATTAAAACTATTCCAAATCCCAAACTCCTAAAAGAGAAGTCCCCTAGCTTGACTACTAGGATACTCGAGAGGAACGGAAACCTTTTATACAAGATATATAAAGACGAGGACAGGACTTACGTTAGATTGGAAGACATATCGCCATATGTAATAAAAGCTACAGTCTCAACGGAGGACGAATCGTTTTACACACATCTCGGATTATCACTCAAAGGCATTTTGAGGTCCTTAAAAACCAATCTGTCTGAAGGAACTTTGTACGGCGGATCCACTATAACCCAACAGCTCGTTAAAAACAGATTACTGACCCCGGACAAAACTCTAACAAGAAAAATTAAAGAAATCATATTAGCTGTATGGGCCGAAAGAATCTATTCAAAAGACGAGATACTGGAAATGTACCTAAACGAAGTTGGATATGGCGGCGTAGCATACGGAATTGAGGAAGCATCGGAGTCCTATTTTAATAAGCACGCTAAAGACCTAACTCTCGCGGAAGCTGCGCTACTAGCTGGACTCCCTTCCGCGCCAAGCGACTTTACACCCTTTGTGGACAAAAATAGAGCCGAGCAACGAGAAAAGGACATACTTAAAAAAATGTTCACGGAAGGAAAAATTACATCAAAAGAATATATAGATGCAGTAAACCAAAAACTTGTCTATGCTCCTACATCGCAAAATATAAAAGCACCGCACTTCGTGATGTATGTAAGGCAACTCCTTGAAGACAAGTATGGAAAACAAATGGTTGAGCAAGGAGGACTTGCTGTTACTACAAGTCTGGATCTAGGCTTGCAGGAAAAAGCGGAGAAAATTCTAAAGGAGGAGCTCTCTAAGATAAAATGGCTAAATGTTACAAATGGAGCAATACTAGTTACAAAACCAGAAACAGGAGAAATTTTGGCAATGGTGGGATCCGAAGACTATTTTGACCAAGAAAATGACGGCACTTTCAATGTGACCTTGGCACAAAGGCAACCGGGTTCATCAATAAAACCTTTAATGTATTCTCTCGCTCTCCAAAAAGGCTTTACCGCAGCGACCATTCTTTACGATACAAAAATAGCCTTTCCCCAGCTCGGGTCAACGCCGTATGTCCCGATAAATTACGATGGTACGTTCCACGGACCGGTAACACTGCGGATGGCTTTAGGAAATTCCCTTAACGTCCCGGCGGTTAAAACTCTAAACAAAATTGGAGTTAGAAACTTTGTTTTATGGGCAGGAAAACTTGGCATAACTACCTGGAAAAATCCAGATGACTATGGTTTATCCCTAACTTTAGGCGGAGGGGATGTGAGAATGGTGGACATGGCGGTGGCCTACAGTACCTTTGCAAATGAAGGAAACAAAGTCAACCTAAACCCCATACTAAGGATAAAAAACACTGATCCCGACTCCAAACAGGTTTTCTCCTACAACATCAACCGTAAAGAAAATGTGCTTGATTCTGGAATAGCTTTTATTATAAGTGACATACTGGCGGATAATAAAGCCAGAGCAATGGAGTTTGGACTTTACTCAGACCTAAATATTCCCGGTCACAGAGTAAGTGTAAAAACCGGAACCTCCAATAACTTAAGGGATAATTGGACAATTGGATACAATAAAGATTATCTGGTAGCTGTGTGGGTTGGCAACAATAACAATTCTCCTATGAGTAGGGTTGCTTCGGGAATAACCGGAGCATCCTCAATATGGCGAAGAGTAATGGACCTGCTCCTAAAAAATTACAAGGACACACCCACGCAAATCCCAAATAATGTGGTTAGGGAGAACATCTGTACACTAACAGGGACCTTGACCTGCGAAGGCTGCCCCACAAAGAAGGAATATTTTATAAAAGGCACCGAACCAAAAACTGCCTGCAAAAAAGAACGGGTGGAGGAACTCCTCAAACCTAGGAAATAAAAATTTTTGGGGATATACTCTAACCATAACCTACCACCACACAAAGGCATGTGTTTTGTTAGATGTAGGCGGTACGAATAAGCATCTTGATAGCGTGTTCAAAATTTTGCTACCGGAGTTAGAAAAAGAAGGAATCGACTACTGGGTCTTCGGCGGCGTAGGAGTTGCCGCCTACATAGGAAAATTCATACGCGAAAATTTCGATGTGGATGTATTTGTAAAAGAATCCGATTTCAAAAAAGCAGGGGCTGTTCTGCAACAGGCGTGCAAACATAATAACTATAAATTGGACGTTTGCGAACCATTAAAAAACGGCAGGCCTAAACTTAATATAATAATTGATACAGAAAGGATGTCCGTAATACCTGTGTACACAAAACCTGGCGGCGTGCTGTTTAAATTTAAAAAGGGCTCAAAAGAATACTCAAGCAAAATCCTAGAAAGAGTAGAAAGAAACATATCTGGCTATAAATTCTTTACACCTCCAAACAACTACATAAAAGAACTTTTCATAAACTGCTTAATCTCAAGACCAGACAAGAAGAATAAACCAAAAATTAAAGATTGCGATGCTAGAGTTATACTTACTAAAGAAGAGTTTATGAAAATATACAATGAACAAATACCAGCAAAGAAAAGGAAATTGGATAGAAAATTAACAGCCAAGGAGGAAAAAGATGTATAGATTCATTTACATAGGAATTGACAAAAAATTCTACATACCTGTATAATTGGTTTGTCGGTTATCTTAAAGCGGGTACTATAGATAAATAATTATGCTTGCCAAATTTATTCAGGAACAACGCAAGAAACACAATCTTACACAGGAGTTTTTGGCGTCCGAACTAGGAATCTCTCGCCCTACCTATTTGCAGACAGAACAGGGGGCACGAGAACTTACTGTCTCTGAAGCCGAAAAGCTTGCGCGGATATTTGGTATTTCATTGGAAAACTTTCTGCACGAGCAGGAACCATCTATTGTCGTTACTATAGAAAAGAAGAAACAAAAATCTATGACCAAACAAACTGAACATATTAGAATAAGTGTTCCGCAAAAGAACCTTGAGAAATTCAAGGAGGTGCTTTTGTACGTTTTGTCGAAAGTCGGCGGAAAACCAAATGTTGGTGAAACAGTTTTGTATAAACTACTTTATTTCATTGACTTTGATTATTATGAGAAATATGAAGAACAGTTGGTTGGTGCAACATACATCAAAAATCATTACGGCCCCACACCCATAGAATTTAAAGATATCGTTGAAGAGATGATTAAGAATGGCGAGGTTGTCAGAGTCACGGGTAAATATTTTAACTACCCGCAACAGAAATATCTGCCCGTCAGAGATCCCGATTTGACTAAGCTAAAAGATGCTCGGGAGTTACAACACATTGATGAGGTGTTGGCGAGGCTTGGAGACAAAAATGCTAAGGAGTTGACCGAATATTCTCACGAAGATGTCCCATGGTTAGTTGCACAGGATGATAAACTACTGGATTATGAGGCAGTGTTTTACCGCACCCCTAAAACCTCGGTGAGAAACTATGACAATGAGAACGACGATTGACTACGGGCAGACAGAGGAATTTCAAAAAGACCTCAAAAAGCTTTTAAAAAAATTCTGCTCATTGAAGGACGATTTAGAATTAGCAAAAAGAGCGGCTATCGAGTTATACCATCTTCAAAAAATCAACAATTTAAGTGTATTCCCAGCCCCCGGATTTTGTACCGAGGAAGTATTGGTCTGTAAAATAAAAAAGTTTGCCTGTAGAGTGCTGAAGGGTCGCGGATCAAAGAGTGGCATTAGAGTAATTTACGCTTTCCATGTTAAATCATTGCAAGTGAACTTCATCGAAATATACTTTAAAGCGGATCAAGAAAATGAGGATCAAGCTAGGATAAAGCGATACTTGAATGATTTGTCACATGCCGCTTGACAAGAACCTGGAAAAAATAGAAAATTTAAGAATAAGTTTATGAAAAAAGCTGTCCAGAAAAAGTCTACCAAAAAATTTGCAGCGCCCTCTCCGATTCTTCTTGCTATAGGTGCTATCGCTTCAGCAATATATCTCATGCGGATGTCCACACTAAACAACGAGGACCAGCACGTCCTGGGTTTAACGGCAAACGGGACACCGCAAGAGCAGGAAAATGTAGAGGTTGTGAATCAAGGAGGAAATACGGAGCTTAAAATAAGAGAACAGAACCAGAACGAGCAAAGTGTACAAGTCCAGGACAAAAGCAAAATAGAACTGCAAAAGGAAAATGGAAAAACTAAAGTTAATATTAAGGTTGGGGATATGGAAAGAGAAATGGAGGTTACAGACCAAAACGGAGAGGTCCCACTGCTAAAAATCAGCAATAAAAATCAAGATGCGGCTAGCGAAGTGAAAGTTGAATCCAAAGGTGATAAATTCAATCTTAAGCAAGGGGACCTTAGCGCTGAAACAACTTTGCCGATAAGCATAGATCCCAAAACCAGTGCGGTTAGCGTAACAACACCTTCAGGAAATGTGCTTCTCAAAACCCTTCCTACCGTAGCAGTTAATAACATACTTAAATCCGGAGCTGTGGATAAGGTAGGAACCATAAAAATAGAAACCTTAGGAAATTCCGCCTCCACATCTGGCACAGTAGTAATTACAGCCCAAGGAACAAAAACCGGCAAGCTCCTAGGATTATTCAAAGTTACTATCCCAGTAACTATCAAAGTAGATACATCTACAGGCAAGGAAATATCAAAAGAGGAACCTATATTGTACAAAATACTTCCGGTGTCTTTCTAATCCGCTAGATCAAAGCGCCGTATGCAGCGCAACTACACTCACACAACCTCCAAAACGTTGCCAACCTTTATTTCGGGAAATTGAGGAGAGAGAAGAACACCCGCTTCATTATCCTTGCCAGCTACTGACACCTCATCTTTACCGATCTTTAGGCTCTTAATTGCCCCGTTACATAAAGGCGTCGGCCCTTCCTCAACTTTAACCTGTTTTCTTTGCTTGAGCGTATCCAAAGATTCCCAAACCTGCACTTTGTCTTTAACTTTAAGCCTTCCGCCCAAAACTTTGCACCCAGCTATGATATCGCCGCTTTTTGGGAGCTTAAACTTGGCTATAACCTCCGCCCTCCCTTTTATTTTCTCCTCCTCAAGTTCCAACACTCCCTCCAAAGCTCCTTCCACCTCTTCAAAAAGTTCGTATATAATCTTGTAGCTTCTGACTATAACTTTCAAATCCTCCGCCAGCCCTGCGACATTCTTGGGCACCCGCACATTAAAAGCAAGTATTATTGCCCCGCTGTCTTTAGCCACTAATATGTCCGATTCCGTAACACCTCCCACCCCTGCTAGTATAATGTTGATTTGCGCATCCTCTTTTTCTATACCAGAAAGAGTCGCTTTTATAGCGTCCAAAGATCCAACTGTATCCGCCTTTATTACAAGATTAAGCTGTTTTTCGGACGTCTCCTTAGGAACCTTCCTCGAATTAGTACCCGGCAACACCGCCGTTTCTAAACTGCCTTTGTCCCCAGTGATAGAGGACCCTAAAGCCACTGTGTCCTTAAAACCCAACACTTCAACTGGATCACCGGGAAACGCCTTTTTAACATTCTCCCCTTTATAATCAATCAGCGCTCTAACTCTCGCCTTCTGTCCATCTTGAGAATAAACATCCTTACCAACCTCTAAAACTCCTTCGCGGACGACAGCGGTGGAAACAGCTCCCCTTTTAGGATCGATTGCGGACTCAATAACGGTAGCGACGGGACTTCCAGAAAAATTCGCCTTCAAATCAAGCATTTCAGCCAAAAGTAAGATTACGTCCAAAAGGGTTTCTACATTCTTACCGGTTAAAGCGGATATCTCAACGCAAACTATATCCCCACCCCATCCTTCAACCAACACACCATTATCTACAAGCTGTTTTTTAACTTTATTTGAATCGGCACTGGGCTTATCTATCTTATTTATGGCTACAATAAATGAGGTGTTTGCGGCTTTTACAAGGTCAATGGCCTCGCGTGTTTGAGGCATTACACCATCGTCAGCCGCTATAACAATAACCACAATATCCGCGGCAATATTTCCCATAGAGCGCATTTTAGAAAACGCCGCGTGCCCCGGCGTATCTATAAAAGTGATCTTTTTGTCCTTTACTTCCACCTGATAGGCCCCAATGCTCTGGGTGATTCCACCCGCCTCTTTACTGGCCACCTTGGTTCTTCTAATAAAATCTAGAAGCGTGGTCTTGCCATGATCTACGTGACCCATTATTGTGACAACAGGGGGTTTTTTCACTTCTTTTCCTCCTTCTTAGCAGCTTCCGGGGCGCTTCCATCACCTTTTATATCAATCTTCCATCCCGTAATTTTTGCTGCAAGCCGCACATTTTGCCCGTCCTTGCCAATGGCCAAAGATAGCTGATCGTCCGGAACCACAACTCTCGCTTCCTTAGTCTTTCTGTCTATATGGATACCCACCACTTTGGCAGGAGACAAGGAGGAGGCTATGAATTTCTCCGGGTCCTTGCTGTACTCTATAATATCAATCTTTTCGTCCCCCAATTCATTTACAATAGACTGAACCCTAACCCCTTTTTGCCCAACGCAAGCACCAATGGGATCAACCCTTTCGTCGGAGGATGAAACCGCCATCTTCGTTCTGGTCCCGGCCTCTCGCGCTATAGAATCAACTTTAACAACGCCACTGGATATTTCTGGGACCTCCTGGCTAAACAAAGTTTCCACAAATTTAGGGTCACTCCTTGAGACGATTATTTCCTCCCCTTTAGGACCTTCCCGAATCTCCTTAACCAAAACTTTAATCTTTTTATTCGCTTGATAATCTTCTGTAGGCACCTGCTCAAAGGATGGCATAATTCCCTGAGCTTTGCCTAAATCCAAAACAGCTAGATTCTTATCGGACCTAAATATGTACCCCGAAACTATCTCGCCTACTTTTTTTCTATACTCGCCTAAAACGGTCTCCTTTTCTGTTTCGCGGATCTTTTGCAAAATAACCTGCTTTGCGGTTTGGGCAGCAATCCTTCCAAACCCGGGAGGAGTTGAATCTTTGCCGTTAACAAAGATTTTCACTTCCCCAGTCACAGGGTCTATCCTCGGATCGATTTCTTCCGAGGGAGTTCCGGGGAAGTCTTTCCTATAGGCGGATACTAAGGCTGCTTTTATAGTCTCGATTACAGACTCCGGGGATATACCTCTCTCATTTGCCACTTGGTTCAATGCCGCACTAAACTCTGTTATTGCCATAAGACTTAAAAAAGGTAAGTTTCCTTACCTTCTTACGTTATAAACTATCAAAACACCGCTATTAAGTCAATCACCCTCTGCGCTTTAGCGTCTCCAAAGGAAGCACCGCACACCTAACCCTAGCCGGAGTTACTCCTCCCAAGAGCTTAACCATAAAGTTATCGTCTAGCTTTTTCACCTCGGAGACGTTCTTTCCCTTGAGATAATCTGTTAAAAGAGATGCCGCGGCGGTTGACACAGCACACCCCGAGCTTTTAAATTTAATGTCCTTTATAATGCCAAATTTATCAGTCTTTAATGTTATTTTAACGGCATCTCCGCACAGGGAATTAACACCGGAGACCTCAATTGTTGGGTTTTTAACCTCTCCAAAGTTATGCGGGTTTTTAAAATGCTCTAAAAGCTCTTCCTTATACATTAAATATTCTCTGCGCCCTCCTAATCCCCTCTATCAATGCATCTATATCTTCCTCTTCATTATAAAGATACACGCTTGCTCTAGCCGAAGATGGGACGCCCAATTTTAAGTGAAGAGGCATAGCACAGTGATGACCTGTTCTTATAGCAATTCCGTCCATATCCAAAATGCTGGCCAAATCATGAGAGGGTATGCCTTTTACATTGAATGATATTACCCCAGACCTATCTTTTAAGGGGCCGTATATCTCAATGCCGTTTTCTTTAGATAACTTGTCCAGAGCGTAACCGCAGAGGCTATCTTCATATTCGGCTATGTTGTCCATACCAACATTGCTAAGATAATCAAGAGCTGCGGAAAACCCAACTACGCCGGAAATATTGGGCGTTCCGGGAACGAACCTGTTGGGAAGATCGTCCCAAACGGCCCTATCGAAGTGAACTTCTTTGATCATCCCGCCGCCCAAAAAAACCGGCGGCATTTTGTCCAGGATTTCTTTTTTGGTCCACAAAATCCCAACCCCGGTTGGGCCAAGCATTTTGTGTGAACTAAAAACATAGAAGTCGCAACCCAGGCCTTTTACATTAACCTTCATATGAGGCGCAGCCTGGGCACCATCAACCAGAACCAAAGCATCGCTCTTTGCCTTCACAGCCTTAACTATTTCTTTTATGGGATTTATTGTGCCTAAAACGTTTGAAACTTGAGCTACAGCGACTACTTTCGCCTTTTTGGTAACTAGGGACAACAGATGATCCACGTCCAAAGTTCCATCCTTCTTGACTTTGGCCACTTTAAGACCGGCAACATCCCTTATCCCCACAAAATCCTTTTTAGCGCCCAAAAGATCCATCCAAGGCAAAATATTTGCGTGATGTTCCATTTCGGTAATAATTACCTCCCCACCATCCTCCCAATACCTCGTCCTTAGTAAGGATGCAGCAACTAGGTTAATAGAAGATGTGGTACCTTGTGTAAAGACAATCTCTTCAAAATGATCCGCCCCGATAAAGCAGGCTGTCTTTTTATAGGCGGAGTCAAACATATTAGAAGCCTCCTCGCTCAAAGTATGAATGCCTCTGTGAATATTAGCATTGTGCTCTTTATAAAAGCTTGAAACCGCTTCTATTACCTGAATAGGCTTTTGAGAGGTTGCGGCATTATCTAAATAAACCAACCTTCTGCCATTTATCTCTCTTTGAAGTATAGGAAAATCATTTTTATTCATATGCTAAAAATCCTTTCGAAATCAATTCTACTGCATTGTCCCTAAATAATCCTCTAGAAGACATATAAAATATCTCGTCCACACTTGGTTTTGACATAGAAACTTTATGACTGCATTTAACATTATTGGCCAGAATTTCAAGCTGCGGAGTGGAGTCTACACCTACCCCATCCCCTAAAAGAAGCGTCCTTTGGTCTAAAAAAGAATCAGAGCCATGAGCCCCTTTACTCACAAAGAGTTTTCCGAAGAAATCTAACTTAGACTTATCTTTTAATACAGCTTTAACTAGCACAGTGCACTTAGTATTAGGAACTAAGTGATTTACTTGCACATTTAGATCTATCTTCGCATCCTTCAAACCCAATATTAGACCCAAAACTTTAACCTCGCTACCCGCTTTAACCAAATCAAATTGAATATCTTGAGAGACTATACCATCCCCATAATAGGAAAATATATACTCCTCCTTACCCCCAACAGAAATTTTTAAAGGATTCGGGGATTCAGTTAAATCAAGCTCCCTTCTAATCATCCCATGCTTCCTTCCATTTCCAAACTAATAAGTTTATTAAGTTCCAAGGCATATTCCATAGGAAATTCTTTAGCTATCGGCTCAATAAACCCATTAACAATCATACCAATTGCCTCGCTTTCCGGTACCCCGCGGCTTTTTAGATAAAAGAGCTGGTCTTCCCCTACTTTTCCTACACTAGCTTCGTGCCCCACAGAAACATCCTCATTATCCACTTTCATATATGGATATGTATCAGACCGGGACTTTTCATCCAAAATCAGAGCATCGCAAACCACATTACTTTTGCAGTTTGAAGCACTCTCCACAATCTTTAGAAGGCCTCTATAGCTTGTTCTCCCTCCATCTTTACTTACAGATTTAGATATTATTTGGCTTGACGTGTTAGGCGCTAAATGGACTGCCTTTGCCCCCGCATCCTGGTGCTGACCAGCGCCGGCATACGCTAGGCTTAAAACACTACCTTTAGCATAAGGTTCCATCAAATATACAGATGGATACTTCATAGTAAGTTTAGATCCTATGTTACCATCCACCCATTCCATAGTACCTTCGCCGTATACAAACGCTCGTTTGGTTACGAGATTATAAACATTTTTGCTCCAGTTTTGGATTGTTGTGTACCTAACGCGGGCCCCTCTTTTAACTATAATCTCCACAACAGCCGCGTGGAGCGAGTCCGTGGAATAAACTGGGGCAGTACATCCTTCCACATAAGAAACAAAACTGCCCTCGTCAGCAATAATAAGCGTCCTTTCAAACTGACCCATATTTTTGGCATTTATTCTAAAATAGGCCTGCAAGGGAAGTTCTATTTTCACGTTTCTTGGAACATATATAAAAGACCCACCACTCCAAACTGCGGTGTTAAGCGCTGCGAACTTGTTATCGGACGCGGGAACAAGCTTTCCAAAATATTCCAGGACCAAATCGGGATATTTTTTTAAACCTTCATCCATACCCAAAAACACTACACCCCTCTTTTTTAGATCCTCTAGAAGAGAGCCATATATAACTTCGGACTCGTACTGCGCTTTCACACCGGCCAGATATTTTTTTTCGGCTTCGGGAATTCCAATTTTGTCATAAGTCTCTTTAATTTCGCGAGGCAGATTGTCCCACAAATTTTCCTCTTTCTCTGATGGCTTTATATAATATCGTATTTTATCGTAATCTATTCTAGATAAATCTCCTCCCCAATCAGGAATTTTCTTAGCTAAAAATATTTTATAAGCGGACAATCTTTTTTCCAGCATCCAAGAAGGTTCTTCCTTTATAGCAGATATACGCCTAATAACATCCTCATTTAATCCTGGGCCTAAATCCACTAAATTCTTCTCTGGTTCAGAGAATCCGTATTTATAATCTTCCATACCCCTCCTCTTCTATCTCGAACGCCAAATTTTTATCTCCGGACTTCACGATCCTTCCGTCCATAAGAATATGCACACTATCAACGTCCAGGTATTTTAGGACTCTTTGGTAGTGGGTTATAAGCAAAACGCCCATATTTTTATTTGCAAGCATTGCCTTTTGCAAAGAGGATGCCGCAATTTTTAAAGCGGACACGTCTAATCCGCTATCCGTTTCATCTAAAACGGCATATTTAGGCTTAAATAAAAGAAGCTGCAGGATTTCACTCTTTTTCTTTTCCCCACCACTAAATCCACCATTCAAGAACCTACCCATAAAAGATTTGTCCAGATCCAGAGCATTTAGAGCTTCGTCCAGATCTCTGTTGAAAGCTGCTACATCAAACCCGAGCTCCTTATATGCCACACGCAAAAAACTTCTCATTGTAACTCCGGGCACCTCAACTGGATATTGAAAGGACATAAAAAGCCCTTCTTTAGCTCTTTTATCAGGTGATTCCTTCAGGATATTTTTTCCGTTAAGTAAAATTTTTCCGTCAAATATTTCGCAGTTGGGGGATCCCATAAGAGACATCGCCAAGGTAGATTTGCCAGAACCATTGGGACCCATCAAAACACTAAGCTCACCGGATTTTACGCATAAATCAACGCCCTTCAATATTTCTTTTCCTTCTCTACTAACTTTTAAATTAACTATTTCAAGCATACGATAAGAATAAATCCTAAACTCTAAATTTTAAAGTCCGACGATACATTTCTTGTTATCGTGTGGGCAAGTTTCCCTAATTGAATACACAACTTGCCTTCCCTCTTTCCTGGATTTAAGAAGCCCGGCTTTCTCCATACCTTTTAAGTGATAAGAGATCGTGGGCTGCGTAAGATTGAATCTTTTGACAATACCCATAACTGACATCTCGTGAGATTTGGCTATAAAAGAATATATTTTGGCTCTAACGGGAACAGACAAAGCCTTAAAACATTCAGGACAAACATTTTTAAACACAATGTATAGATGGTAATCTATATATAAACAGAAATCAAGTATATGCAGTTGAAGCACCTTATAGATCATCCGCGCAAGATGCTAGTGACAAGCGTCTTTGATATAATAAAGGCATGAACAAGACCACGAAAATACTCCTAGGAGTATTAATTGCAGAAATAATCTTGGCTAATACTTATCTAGCGACTATAACGCACTCTATTCCAAAACCAAACAACACAAAGCTAGAACAGCAAGCCAATATACCCAAAACAAATGAGGTCGCAGAAGACAAAGACGATCTTTTCTATGTACATAAATATTTTAACCTGAAATTCACATGCCCGAAAAACCTTAATTTAATAGACCAATCCCCTGAAAAATCCTTCATTGACGTTTTTCTAAAGGATAACAGCAGTAACACATGGCTAATAAACATAACTTCTATAGGCAAGAACGCTGACGGGACCAACGGATACAGGGGAAACTTTAAAAGCTACGCCAGGGAATACATTTACGCAACCTGCGAGTTCGTGGGTGTTGAAGGCATCAGCACATGCCAGGAAAGGGATTCACAAGGAAACCTCATAGAATCAATAATTCCATATGCAAATCCATACGGAATTGGGGGGTATGTGATATATACAGAGTATGTACGCAGAAATCCTATAAGCAATGCGTACATTTATGAAAAAAAAGTAGGTCCTATATATGCGTTTGACCTCACAAAAGAAACAGGAGGTGCTGTGATAGGAGTATTCATTAAGCCTAACGTATCGGAACCTAATGCCAATGAATATACCTTCATTCTCAAGCAAATAGCAGATTCTCTAAACCAGAACTAAATAAAGGGGGGCCTATCCGCAACAAGTACGAATAAACTCCCCAGTTCCCCCTCACCTCACCACAAACGGAAGGTACAGCGGATAGTACGTAGATGTGTACGTAAGATCCACAACCTCAACAGCCCCGAACGTGATATAACTCGCAAAACTACTGGTCGTAGAGCGACCATTAAAGCGAGTGCTCGTGTAGTCAATCGTGTATCTGCCATCCGCAATACCAGCTATCTGAAGCTTGTACACCCCATCAACAGGTGAAGGCACATCCAAAACCTTAGAAATTGTATTGTCGCCTGATCCGTCATCAGCACCAAGTGACCATACGTAATACGAAGCACCAGGAATTTCGCTATACCAACGCCTAGTGCGGGGATCGTAACCAACCCGCCTTCCATCAGGATCGGTCACCATAAGCTCGATCGGCGAGTGTCCAGAGACCCTAAGGTGGCGCTGGTCCAAATCCACGTTAGACATTAGGACCATACTATTGTACACACCACCATACAAATCGAGGGTCGTTTGGCCAACTAGGGGATCGTTGATAGAATATTTGGCAACCCCGTTCTCAACAAGCTTACCTGTAGCCAAAACATAATGCTGGTGTCCGACATTACTAACCCCCAAAATAACTGGAAAGCCCGTCCGTAGATAAGCATCCAGCAGAGCGTTGTCCATACCCCACACAGTATCAACCCA
>Ga0163210_1000803_pt1 | contig 13315 bp, 9 predicted proteins | sample Kivu_220m_FD_113536 | JGI IMG/M metagenome (GOLD analysis project Ga0163210, IMG submission 113536) | Freshwater microbial communities from Lake Kivu, Western Province, Rwanda to study Microbial Dark Matter (Phase II) - Kivu_220m | ecosystem: Environmental > Aquatic > Freshwater > Lake ...
CCCCGATCCCGCCCCCGCCGCCGCCCGTGGCGGAGATCGTGATCGTGTTGTTCGCGTCGTCGGGGGTGATGGTCACATTCGCGCCCGCGATCAGATCGATGTTGCCACCATCGTTCACCACCCCGTCCAGACTGCTGACGATGTTGGGCGCGACCATCTCCGTCGTGACGGAGCTCGCCTGTCCCTCGTTGACGAAACGCCCGTCGTACGTCGAGCCCGACAGGTAGGCGTCCATCAGGCGCACCTGATCGGAGGTGAGCGCCAGGCCGGCCCCGGTGTTCACCGCCAGGGTGCCGGCACCCTCGGCCACGAGTCCCGAGCCGGCGAGCGTTGCCGCATCCACCTGCACCGCGTCGGCGGTCACGCTGATGCCCGGACCGGCTCCGATCGACAGGTGCGCGTCGCCGCTGGTAGCGCCGCCGGTGAGGCCGTTGTCGGCGTAGACCGAGGTGATGTCGCCGGAGCCGCTGCCGCCGGCCAGCGCCTCGGCGACCGCGGCACGTTGTGCGTACGGGGAGGAGGCGAGCCGCACGCGGGGACTCAACGTTTCCCCGGCGGCCGTGGTCTCCAGCCAGTACTGGGCATCGAAGGGGAGGGTCAGAGGTGTCACGATCCCGAGCGTGGCGTTGAAAAGTCCGCCGGTGACCGTCAGCGATTGGCTCTCCTGCCACAGAAGCGTGCCGCCTTCCTCGAAGTCAAAGATGCGGAATACAAAGGCATACTGGTCGTCGGGGAGGGGCGAGCCCTCCGTGTCACGCAGCAGGCCCTGATAGCTCATGGTGGCGGGGACGGTGGCCGGCGCCGGATGGCACCAGGCAACGACGGCGATGACCACCGCGCCGAGCAGCGCCGCGATCCGAAGCCGGGCCGCCGCAGGCGATGGAGTCGGTACGCATGGCATGGCTGGGTCCTCCTGGAGGTGATCGACTGGGTCCGCGCACGCCCCGGGTAGGGCCAGCACGGTGGTCTATTCCTAGAAACGGGCCGGCGTGCCCGGAATCACACGCGCTGCGTGGGGAAGGCGCGCGAGCCGGCGAATCAGCGCGAGGGAAGCGGCAGGGGGGCGGAATCGGCGATGCGATCCGCCTCGGACAGCGCCTGGACCTGCCAGAAGGCGGCCCGCGTCGGCCAGCCGCGCGCGGTCGCGATCGGGACCAAGAGCAGCGTGTCGCTGCCGGCCTCGAGGCGTGCGACTTCCTGGAGCGCAGCGTCCAGGATGCGCACCCGGTAGGCATCGGCCGACGCCACCGTGCTCCAGCGCAGATCGAGGGTCCCGTCGGCGAGAGCGCGGGCGGGGGCCGCAGCCACCACGGCTTCCCGGACGGACGCGGGCGCTTCGCGCACCGCTGCGGGGCCGCTCGGATGAGGGAGGAGATCCCGTCCGAGCAGCAGGACGCCCGCCACGACCGCCGCTGCGCCGAACGCGGGGACGAGCACGCGCGGGAACCATGCCCGGCGCTGCGGCGACGGCTGGCGCGCCACCGGACCGGCCCCTTGGATCTGCTCACGGAGGACCGGTGTCACGTGCGCCACGGCTTCCTCCTCGCCGGGGGAGGGCTCTTCCTGAGCCAGGGACAGGAAGATGCCGTAGGCCTGCAGCCGGCTGCGGCAACGCGGGCACGCGCGCACGTGCCGCCAACGCGGGTCGGATTCCGGACGCTCCGAGAGCGCCAGGAGCTCCTCGATGGAAAGGCACGGCTCAGTCATCGGCTCTCCCCTCCAGCGCCGCCCTGAGCTTGCGACGCGCGCTCTGCAGCACCGTTCGCGCCCCCGTCGTCTGCTGGATCGTGAGGATGCGCGTGATCGCCTCCACCGGGAGCTTCTCGTAGCAGCGCAGCCAGAGCGCCTCTTGCTCCTGCGGGGACAGATGGTCGCGCACCAGAATCAGCAGCCGCTCCTCGTCCTCCTTCTCCTCCAGCTTCCGGTCCGGTCCGGACCGTTCGTCGGCCAGCATCTCCGGCGTTGTCTCCTCATCGAGCAGCGGCGCGGTCCCACGCAAGGCATCCAGGCATCGGTTACGGCAGATCACAAACAGCCAGGCCGAGAAGCGTCCCCAGCCCTCGAAGCGCCCGAGGTGACGGTACGCGCTCAGCAGGATGTCCTGCGTAAGGTCGCGCGCGCGCTCCCGATCCGGGACCAGGCGGTAGCACCACCGGTAGACCGTCCGGGTGTACCGGCCGAAGAGCATCTCCGCCGCCTGCCGGCCGCGGGCGCCCTCCGGATCGCGCGTCGCGAGCCGCGCCAGGTCCTCGTCAGACCAGTCCTGACCCGGGTCCGCGTTCATCATGAGAAACGAGCGAGCCCTCCCGGAATCACGCGCGCCGGCGGAGACGGCTGACGAGCGGCTGGCCGAAGAGGGCCAGGACACCCGCACCGATCAACACCCAGGGCCCCACGCGCCGGCCGGCCCAGGGCCGGCGCTCCAGCGCGACCGTCAGGCCGCCGTCTCCGATCACCACGAAGCCCGCCCAATGGTAGGGCGCGCGCCGCTCGGGGTCACGCCGAAGATCGGCCTGAGCCCGCGCGAGCGCTTCGGCGATCGGGTCCCCATTCGCCAGATGACCGTAGAAGCGGCGCATGAAGCGCCGCGTGCTCTCATCGTCCACCGGCCAGAGCGTGGCGACGACGGCCGGAACGCCCGCCACCAGAAACGCTCCCGCCAGCCCCTGCACACCTTCGCCGGAGAGCACGCGGCCGTCGGCGGAGCGGCAGGTGGAGAGCGTGACGAGCCGCGCGCGCAGCCGTGAGCGCGCGATGTCGGCGGCCGTGATGTCGATCGGATCGCCCGCGCGCAGCTTGAGGGCGGAGCGCCAGGGACGCTCGCCTTCGAGGGTGGCGTGGGAGGCGAAGTGCAACCGGCGGTACGCGCGGAGCGCCTCGAGGGCCGCCGCGACGTCCGAGGCCGTGCCGGCCGAGTCGGCCGGCACGGGGTGCGCACGGGGGGCGAGCGCCAGCTGCACGTGGCGATACCGCGCAGCCAGGTCGCGAACCTCCGCGCGCGCTCCCCGGAGCGGCCGGCCCGTCGCTTCCGTCTCGCCCGCCAATGCCAGGATCGGCCCCGCGTGATCCTGAGCCGCGCTCGGGGACGCGGGGAGGCGGCGTAGCTCGGCGAGGATCGTGGCGGAGGGGATGACCTGTAGGACGCGGGCATGCGCGAGGTCGGGCCAGTCCTCGAGCAGGACGGCGAAGCTCGTCCGGTAGAGGAGGCCGTCGGGGGCGATCGTGATGCTCCGGCTCGCGGCCACCAGGTCGGCGACGGGGCCGAGGAGCAGCTCGCGTATCCGTTCGCGGGCCTCAGCGGCCGACGTCGCTGTCGTGACGGGCGAGGATCCCGCGGAGGTGGTCATCATCCGCTCGTAGAGGGCGAGCGCATCGCTGAAGGTGCGCGCGCCCGGCAGTCGCACCGCCCGGCACTCGGTCGGGCTGACGGCGAAGACCAAGCTCTCGTCATCGCCGAGATGGAAGTCGAGGAGCAGCTCGCCCGGGCGGAGGGTCCCGTGCTGCAGGTCGCCGCACGACGCGACCACGGGCGCGAGGGCCGGCGTTCCCTGGCCCGCCGGACCGAGCATCCGTTCGAGCAGGGTGCGGGCCTTGAAGACCTGCACGGCGTCGAAGGCCGCGCGCGCCCGTTCCTCTCGCGAAAGCGCCGGCGGGTACTCGAGCAGCAGGGACCCGAGCTGCGTGCGGATCTCCGCCGCCGACTGGCCGCGGATCTCCCGCCACTCCGGATCCGCCGGGAGCCCGCGCTCCGCCTCCCAGGACGCCACCGCTGCGCTGAGCAGCGCGCGGGCGGTGTCGGGCAGCTCCCGCGCCCGCGCGGCGCGCGCCGCCGCCGCGAGCGCCGGGAGGCGCAGATCCTCCAGCCTCAAGGCCTGCGCCTCGCGCGCGGAGGCCGCCAGCAGCGGCAGCGCGGCGGCCGCCCGGCCCGCATCGAGGTAGCGCCGGCCCAGCTCGATCCGGTGCTCCAGCCGGTAGCGCGGGTCATCCAGCTCCGCGACCCAGACGGCCGCCTGCTCCAGCAGGGCGACCGCCGCAGCCACGCTGTCGAGGGCGGCCAGTTCTCGCGACAGACCGAGCAGCGCCACCAGACGGGCCTTCGCGGGCAGCGCGGGTCCTTCCGCCAGCGTCTCGCGATGGAGGCGGGCCGCGAGGTGAAACCGGCCCTGTTCCCAACGGATGCCGGCCAGGGTGTTGCGCAGCGAGGCGTCGAGCTGCGCGATGCCTCGCTCGCGGCACTCCGCGCCGATCCGTTGCAGCGTGCCGACCGCCTCCTCGAAGCGTCCCAGGGCCGCCTCGCACTTGGCGACGTTGGCGCCGGCGAGCGCCGCTTCCGCCGCGTCTCCCGCCGCGTGGTGCAGTTCGGCCGCGCGCAGGAACTGCGCGCGCGCGCGGCCCGGGTCGCCAAGGGAGAAGAGGAGCGTCGCGGCATTGTTCTCCGCCAACGCCTCGAGCCAGGTCCAGTTGAGCGCGCGCGCGGCCTCCACCGTGCGCCGGTACTGCGCCAGCGCTTCGTCGTAGCGGCCGAGCGCCTGTAGCACGGTTCCCAAACCGTTCTGGACGTACGCCGCCCCCCGCGGATCGTCGCACGCGCGAAAGAGGGCGAGCGACTCCTGGTAGGGCTCGAGCGCCAGGCGGGGCCGTCCCGCCTCCCACTCCTGGAGCGCGACTCCCGCCAGCGCCCAGGCGGCATGCTCTCGGTCTCCGGCCGCGCGCGAGAAGCGGAGCAGGCGGTTCCAACAGGTGCGCGCTTCGAGGGCGCGTCCCTGGCGATAGAGGGCGAACCCGAGCCAACGGAGGCACTCGCGCTGGGGCTCTCCCGTGCCCGCGCGCACGGTCAGGTCGAGCGCCTCGCGCAGATCCGGCTCGGCCTCGGCTACCAACCCGAGACGCGCGCGCCACGAGCCGCGCCGTACCAGGAGATCGAGCAGATAGGCCCTATCGCCGGTGGCGCGCGTCTCGACGATCGCGTCTCTCAGGCGGGCCCAACAGGCATCCACCTGCCCCGCCGTCCAGAGCGAGTCGATCGCGGCCAGGGCGGGCCGTGCGGCATGGGCCGGCGCTACGCACGCGATCAGCAGGGCCAGCGCGAGCGCCTGCCGCCCGCGGCCGGACCGAAGCCTGGCTGGGATCCCTGACCCACGCTGCATCGCGCGCCAACCTCTGTAGGCACCAGTCACTGCCGAGCCGGGAACGGGACGCGCACATTGTAGGGATAGGATCACAGCGGGCTCAACCGCGCGGCTGGGGATTGCCTCGGACCTTGACCCTGGGGGCTGGCGGAGGTAACATTCCGGCGGCCTGACAGACAGCTATCACTCGCGATGAAGGTTCTTCGTGGCCACTACAGCCCGAAAGGAGGTCAGCGGCATGACTCGGCATCGTTGGCTCCTCACGTCCCTGTTCGCCACCGCGTTACTGATGGGACTGGGTGTGGCGCAGGCGACCGACACCACCACGCTCGGTACGGGCGCAACGCCACCGCCGCCGGGAACCCCGACCCGCACGCCCCCGGTGCTGGTGATCAGCTTCCCGGACCAGATCCTAATGCACAACATGGGTATCGCGTCGGACGGCGCGCACTACTACACCTGCAATGGCGGGAATGCGGGCTCGGGGCAGCTCAACACCTACGATTCGAACGGCAACTTCCAGCACTCGACGCCCTGCAACCTGGACATGCGGGCCATCTTCCACAACGCGGCGGATGGGTACCTCTATGCGAAGACCTACGAACAGGCGCTCTATCGCGTCGATCCGGTGTCCGGCGCGACCACGCTGATCTTCGGCAGCGGGGTCTTCGCACACTCTCAGAGCTCGCCGGCCCTCACGCCCGACGGGCAGACGATCCTCGAGCACGAGGACGGCACCATCCGCTTCATCGACTTCCAGTCCGGCCAGCTCATCGACACCATGTCGGGGTTCTACTTCGGCGGCTACCCGTCCAATGAGGCAGTCGGGACCGACGGCGCGCGGATCTTCACCTGGGACGGGACTCAGGTCCACGTCTACGACATGGCCGGCGTCCCGATCGAAAGCTACAACATACCGAGCGGCCACTTCGGCTTCTCGCTCAAGTTCGTCAACGGGCTGCTCTTCAGCTCGGATGACGGCGGCGGCGGCACCGGCACCTGGTACGGCTACGACGTCGGCGGCGGCATTCCGGCCGAAGCGACGAGCTGGGGCGCGATCAAGGGGCTCTTCCGCTAGGCCGCGCCGCGCGGCCCTGGCGGATCCGGACGACGTCCCAGGGCGCCCGGGGTTCTCCCCGGGCGCCCTCGCGTTGAGCGCCACCGCGTTCCCCGTTAGAATGCACCGGCGGCTCGGCCGGGCGCCGCGGTTCGCGATTCCCGGCCCGCCGGCAACGGGGGGGAACGCCATGACCGACTTCGAGAAGCTGGGCGTCTTCTACCTCGGCCGCGAGTATGATCTCGCGGCGAAGGCGCCACGCGACGCGTTGCTGCTCTACGATTCGCGTGACCTCGTCACCCACGGCGTATGCATCGGGATGACCGGCAGCGGGAAGACGGGTCTCTGCGTGGCGCTGCTGGAGGAGGCCGCGATCGACGGCATCCCGGCGATCGTCGTCGACCCGAAGGGTGATCTGACGAACCTGCTCCTGACCTTCCCCGAGCTGCGTCCGGAGGACTTCCGCCCCTGGATCAACGAGGAGGACGCCGCCCGCAAGGGCCTCGCCCCCGACGCCTACGCCGCCCAGCAGGCGGAGCAGTGGCGCAGCGGCCTCGCCCAGTGGGGGCAGGACCCCGCGCGCATCCGCCGCTTGCGTGAGGCGGCCGAGTTCACGATCTACACGCCGGGCAGCAACGCGGGGGTCCCGGTCTCGATCCTGCGCTCGCTCGCCGTGCCGCCGCAGACGATCCTGGAGGACGAGGAGCTCCTCGCCGAGCGGATCACGTCGACCGTCACGGGGCTGCTCTCGCTTCTGGGGATCGAAGCGGATCCGCTGCAGAGCCGCGAGCACATCCTCCTCGCGACGATCCTGAACGTGGCGTGGCGCGGGGGCCGCGATCTGGATCTCGCCGGGTTCATCCAGGCGATCCAGCGGCCGGGGGTGAGCCGGATCGGGGTCTTCGATCTCGAGTCCTTCTTCCCGGAGAAGGATCGCTTCGGCCTCGCGATGAAGGTGAACAACCTCCTCGCCGCGCCCGGTTTCGCCGCCTGGCTCGAGGGCGAGCCGCTCGACATCGATCGCATCTACCACACGGCGGCGGGCAAGCCGCGCGTCTCCATCTTCTCGATCGCGCACCTGGGGGACGCGGAGCGCATGTTCTTCGTCTCGCTGCTGCTGACCCAGCTCTTGGGGTGGATGCGCTCGCAGTCGGGGACGACAAGTCTCCGCGCGCTCTTCTACATGGACGAGATCTTCGGCTACTTCCCGCCGGTCGCGAACCCGCCGGCCAAGGCGCCGCTCCTGACGCTGCTGAAGCAGGCGCGCGCCTTCGGGCTGGGGATTCTCCTCACCACGCAGAACCCGGTCGACCTCGACTACAAGGGCCTCGCCAACACCGGCACCTGGTTCATCGGGCGCCTGCAGACCGATCGCGACAAGCAGCGCCTGCTGGACGGCCTCGAAGGCGCGGCCGCGGGGGCGGCGGGCCGGTTCGATCGCGCCCGGATGGAGGAGACGCTGGCCGGGCTCGGCGCGCGCGTCTTCCTGATGAACAACGTGCACGACGATGCCCCGGTCACCTTCCAGTCACGCTGGGCGATGTCGTATCTGCGCGGTCCGCTGACGCGCGATCAGATCCGCGAGCTGATGGCGGAGCGTCGTGCGGCGGGCGTCCCGCCCGTCGCGGCCGCCACGGCCCCGACGCCGCCGGCGCCGACGCCGGCCGCGGGAGCTGCGCCGGCCCTGCCGCCCGACGTGCCGCAGCACTTCCTGCCGGTCCCGGCGGGCGTGCCCGAAGGGGCGCCCGTGGTCTACGCGCCGATGCTGCTCGCGACGGCGCGCCTCTACTACGCGAACGCGAAGCTCGGCGTGGCGTCGCAGCGCGAGACGACGCGCCTCGTGCCCCTGCGTGAAGCGCCCGGCGGCGTCGACTGGGACCAGGCGCGCGAGGTCACGGTCGCCGCGGCGGATCTCGCCCGCGCGCCGCGGCCGGGGGCGGCCTTCGCCGCGCTGCCGCGCGAGGCGACCAGCGCGCGCAGCTACGCGGCCTGGGCGGCCGCTTTCAGGGACTGGCTCTACCGCAATCAGAAGCTGACGCTCTGGCGAAGCCCCGCGACCCGGCTCGTCTCCTCGGTCGGGGAGGGTGAGCGGGAGTTCCGGCTCCGTCTCGCGATGGCGGGCCGGGAACAGCGCGACGCGCTGGTGCAGAAGCTGCGGGCGAAGTACGCGAGCCGCATCGCGACCCTGGAGGATCGCCTCCGGCGGGCCGAGCTGGCCGTGCAGCGCGAGCAGGAGCAGGTCAAGCAGCAGGAGATGCAGGCGGCGATCTCGCTCGGAGCGACGATCCTGGATGCGCTGGGCGGGCGGCGCGGCGGGACGCTGGGCCGCGCCACCACCACCGCCCGCGGCGCCGGCCGCGTGATGCGCGAGAAGCAGGACGTCCAGCGCGCGGCGCAGAACGTCGAAGCGCTGAGGGCGCAGCTCGCGCAGCTTCAGGCGGAGGTCGAGGCGGAGGTGGCGCGCCTGGCGGGCGGCGATCCGCTGAGCGAGGTCCTGCAGCCGGTGGAGATCGCGCCCAAGAAGACGGACATCACCGTCGATCGGGTCGTCCTGGTCTGGGTGCCGGCGGCTACGGCACCCGCGCCGTGACGTCGACGAACGCGTACGGGTGGCGCGAGGTCGAGAAGTAGCTCGGGTCCGGCAGGGGCGGCAGGTCGGTCCCGAAGTACGCGTTCAGGATCGTGCGCCACAGGTTCACCGGCGTCAGGTCGTCACGCAGCGGGGGCGCGGCGTCGGGGAGCCGGCAGGCGCACAGGATCGCCAGTCGCTCGTGTGCGTCGCTGCCCGCGGGGTCCTCCCAGAGCAGGCCGGATCCCGGCCCGTGGTCGCCCTGGATCACGATGATCGCCGGGCGGCGCGTGAGTCCGTCGAGCGTTCCCCGCAGGAGTTGGTTGACGTACGCGAGCTGCGCCCGGTAGCGCTCGATGTACTCTTCGCGCGAGATGCCCCCGGGACGGATCAGGTCGCTGCCGTCCGCCATCGTGAAGAAGGGCAGGGAGGACGCATCCCTGCCGTCCGCCGCAAAGACGAACGGCGGGTGGGGGCAGATGATGTGGGCGAAGACGTAGATCGGCCGGTCGGACGGCACTCGGGGCGTCGACGCCCGCAGGTCCGCCAGCCGGTCGAAGGCGAAGTGGATCCGCTGCCGGTGCCAGCGTTGCTGTGAGGCGCGGCCCAGCACCTTCAGCATCGCCGGCAGCGGGGTCGTACCGACCAGCGTGCTCTGGAACTCATCCAGCGAGAAGGCGGGGGAGAGATAGACGTCGGCGCTCCGCACCTCGGTCGTCCAGTACCCGCTGGCGAAGGCGACCGAGACGTACCCGCGGTCCTCGAGGAAGCGGCGCAGGCGGCTATGCTGGATGCGGCGCAGCAGCGGCCGGCGATCGTCCGAGGTGGGCCCGGGGCGGCGCGCCAGATCGTCGAGCAGGTCGAGGTTGAACGCAGAGGCGAGCGAGAGCGAGGTCTGCATGTAGTTCGCGCGCGCGCGGTCCAGCACGATGAAGCCGCGGGCACGCAGCGCCTCCAGCAGCGGCACGTTGTCGAAGTCGTAGGTTTCCCGCAGCACGTCGGCGCGGGCGTAGCCGTCCAGGATGATGCAGTAGATGTCGGGCAGCGCGCCCCGGGCCGCCGCCGGCGGCACGCGCGGCGCCCGCGCCAGCGCGGTGTCGACCGCCGTCGCTTCCCGCGCTTCCCCGCCGCGGCCGGCGAGCGCGCGCGCCCCCAGGTTGATCAGCGAGAAGGCGACCAGCGCGACCGCGACCGTGTTCAGGATTGTCGCCAAGCCGCGCGGCGGCTGCTTTGCCCGCCGGATCGCGAAGAGCACCGCCAGCCATCCCAGGCCGAAGACGAGGAAGAGCGTCCGGTGCGGCCCCAGCGCAAAGAGGCCGAGATCGATCTTCAGGTGCGCCAGCAGCGCGTAGAGGTGCCCGTACGAGAAGAAGAGGATCAGCGTGATGCTGGTCAGGGCCCACGCCCGTGTCCCGTCCCGCAGCAGCAGGCGGCAGACGACCGCGAACAGCGCGGCCAGCAGCAGCGACCCGGCGAGCGGCAACGGCAGGACCCGCGCCGAGTAGAGCTCGAGGTTGTGCACGTAGAGGAAGAGGGTCGGGAAGATCGCCAGCAGCAGCGTATGCCAGGGGAAGCGGCGCAGCATGGCCCGCTCACAACCGCCGCATGCGGTAGAGCGTCCGTTCCGACTCGCGCACCCGCTCGGCGGCTTCAATCGCGAAGCGGCGCGCGAAGGCGGCCTCGAACGCCTCCCGCCGGTAGTCGGGGAAGACGTCCTCGCGGGTGGCGAGCAGCCGCTGCACCTGGGAATCGCTCTTCGGCACGAACTCGACCACCAGGGTGCGGCCCGCGGCGGCGAAGAAGTCCGCCAGGCGCTCGAGCGGGACGTTGTTCGAGATCGCCAGGTGGTGGACCAGCGCCAGCGCCAGCACCATGTCGGCCGGGCCGCGCGCCAGCCAGGACATCCGCTCGTCGTGCGCCCAGCCCTGCGCCGGACTGGGGTTGGTGAGATCGCTCAAGAGCGGCAGCAGCCACGCGTCCTTCCGCTTCCGCGCCTCGAGGTACGCGATCTCGACCGCCGCGGGATCGATGTCGGAGGCGACGGTGAGGATCCCGCGATCGGCGGCGAGGCGGCCGAAGCGCCCGGTGTTCGCGCCCAGGTCCCAGACGAGCTGCGGCTGCGCGTCCTCCACGAAGCGGGCGACCAGCTCTTCCTTGTGCCGGATCGCGGCGTCGGAGTAGTTCGTCTGCCGGTAGTATTCGGCCCACTCGGTTCCGCCCGGCCGCCAGCGCAGGCGCCGCACGGTCGCCTCCAGGCTCTCGATCAGGCCCTGCAGCGCGCGCGCACTGAAGCGCCCGCGAGGCGGCTTGATCGGCTTGTCGGCGTACTTGCGCTGCGTCGCGGCGTGGGCGTGGATGTGGAGCGCCAGACCGAAGTCGAGGCGCGTGCGCCAGGGGAGGAGCTCACTCGCCAGGTCCAGCGGCACGCCGTCGATGTGGACGCGCAGCAGAGACCCGAGGCGGACGTCGCGCCGCGCCATCAGCGCCAACGGCGCCAGGAAGTGGGTGCAGAACTGCCGGTACGCGACCCAGGGCTCCCCCTCGCGCAGCGTCTCGAAGGAGAGCGTGTCGATCAGCAGCGGCCGGCCGCGCTGAAACTGGATGTTGTAGGCGCTCGCGTCCTTCAGCGACATGCCGCGTCCGAGCGCGCGCTGCTGGATGCGGAGCGTCGTGAGCGCGGCGTCCTTCAGCTGGCTGAAGCACCACTCGTACGGGTAGGCGATGAAGGGGATGCGCTCGGGCTCCAGGATCCGGTAGGCGGGCGTCTCACCGGCGGGTGGCTGATCCACCTCGCGGTGCGCCACGAGCAGGCCGGCGCCGGTCAGCTCGGCGTAGAGGCCGCTCGCCATCAGGCGATCGTAATGCTCGCGGTAGACGGGGTTGACCTGCCGGTAGAGCGTGCCGTCGCGTGTGAAGAGGAACCCGCTCGGATCGCGAAAGGAGCTGCCGAGGGCGTCGCTAGGCATCGGCGGGCGGCTCGTTCTCGCCCTTGGCGGAGGGCCGGAACCAGCGCTTGATCTTGCGCCACTGCATCCGGATCGCCACCCCGGCGCCCAGCAGGGCCGCAGCCAGGATCTGCAGGATGAAGCTGCCGCTGCCCGGATCGAGGTAGGCCGCGGCCCGCGGGGGGAAAAGCAGCGCGAGCCCCCCCAGGAGCAGGCACGCCGCCCGGACGCGTGAGCCGAACGCCCACCCTGTCACGCGCATCTTCACGTCTCGCATCCCCCGCCCGCGCCCGTGCCGGACGCGCCCCGAAGAACGACCGACGAGCATAGACCTCGCGCGGCCGCGTGTCCAGCCGACCGCTGTTTCCTCCTATCGGCTGTGATGGCCCCGAAGCCCAGTGGCTTCAAGGCGCAGCGCGCTCGGGCCGGACGATGATTCCGCCCCCCAGGACCCGATCGCGGTCGTAGAAGACGACCGCCTGCCCGGGCGCGATGGCGCGCTGCGGCCGGTCGAAGCGCACCCGGACGCGGTCGCCCGGCTGCGGGAGGATCTCCGCCTCGGCCGCCTCGTGCCGGTAGCGGATACGGGCCCGCGCGCGGCACGGCGCCTCCAGCGATGCGATCGCGATCCAGTTCAGCCCCTCGGCGATCAGCTCGCTGCCGTACAGGCGCGCCTCGGGCCCCACGACGACCGCCCGTGTCGCCGCGTCGATCGCCACCACATAGAGCGGCTCGGGGTGCGCGACACCGAGCCCGCGGCGCTGGCCGATCGTGAAGTGCCGGATGCCGGGGTGATGCCCGAGGACCTTGCCGGAGGTGTCGCGGATCTCACCCGGGGCGTCCGGCTCGGGGAAGAGGGAGTCGTAGCCGCCGGCGATGAAGTCCTGGCTCTCGGTCTTCTCCGCGACCGGCAGCGCGAGACCGCGCGCGCGCTCGCGCACTTCCGCCTTGGTCATCTCCCCCAGCGGAAAGCGGGCCGTGGCGAGCTGCGCCTGCGTGAGCTGATAGAGGAAGTACGATTGGTCCTTGGCGCGATCGCGCCCGCGGCGCAGCACCCAACGCTGCGCCGCCCCATCGCGCTCGACGACCGCGTAGTGTCCGGTGGCGAACGCGTCGAAGGCGACGCCCAGCGCGCGCAGGCCCGCCGGGATGCGCCCGAACTTCAGGCGCGCGTTGCAGTGCACGCACGGGTTGGGGGTGGAGCCGCGCAGGTACGCCCGCCGGCACGGATCGAGGATCTCGGTGCGGTAGTCCGGCGCGAGGTCGAGGACGATGAGCGGGATCCCAAGGTGCTCGGCGATCCGCGACGCGTCCCGCAGGTCCTCCGCCTCGCCCGGGCCGTAGCAGGCGTGCCGGCCGGGCTCGGCCGCCAGCGGGCGGCCGTCCCAGATCCTCATCGTGACGCCGATCACCTCGTGGCCGGCGTCCCGCAGCTGCGCCGCCGCGACGGCCGAATCGACGCCGCCGCTCAACGCCACCGCCACGCGCTCCGCCTGCATTTCCCGCCTCCCGGCGGAAGTCTGAGGGAACGGTGCGGCCGATGGCAAGGCCTCGGGCTCGGGCGTGGTGTAGAATCGTGGGAGGAGCGGGGCGCGCCGGGCGCTCCGCCGGGAGG
>Ga0163210_1000807_pt1 | contig 13286 bp, 11 predicted proteins | sample Kivu_220m_FD_113536 | JGI IMG/M metagenome (GOLD analysis project Ga0163210, IMG submission 113536) | Freshwater microbial communities from Lake Kivu, Western Province, Rwanda to study Microbial Dark Matter (Phase II) - Kivu_220m | ecosystem: Environmental > Aquatic > Freshwater > Lake ...
GTCCACCTTGTCGCCTGTTTGGCTTTTTACCTTGTCATACGCCGGCCTGATCCCTTTGACCAGCGCATCGATGTGACCGTCGGCATGGCCGTTCTGATCGACCGTGCTGATGGTGGCCTTGACCGCGCCGCAGTTCTGGTGACCGAGCACTACGACCAGTTTGACGCCCTCTTCTACCGCAAATTCGAGGCTGCCCTGTGCGGCGTCATCGATCACTTGTCCGGCGGTGCGGACGACAAAGAGATCGCCGAGTCCCCGGTCAAAGACCATTTCAGGCGGGACGCGCGAGTCGATGCACCCCCAGATCGCGGCCCAGGGTCTTTGTTCTTTCGAGACCTCGGCGCGTCGTTCGGTCGACTGGTTAGGACGTGCCGGTTTGTTCGCGGCATAGCGTGCGTTGCCATCCATGAGCAACGCCAGGGCTTGATCGGCGTTCGTGACGGACGGCTCCGGGGTCGCCACCGGAGCAACGGTCGTCGAGGAGGTGCACGCGGCGAGCACTGTCCCCACTGTTGCGATACCGCCAGCTAGGAGGAATTTGCGCCGTGAGAACCTAAGTTTCCCTGCCATACAATAACCTCCTTCAGGTTATCAGATTTCTTCGAATTCGCAACGCATCGGCGAGTCAAGTCGGGTTGGACTATAGCACAGGTGCAGACACTTGGTCAATAGGGGCTTGAGCCACATGATCATTGAGTTTGACCCTTAGGTGTAGGACGTGGACATCCTCGTCTTTTCTTTCTCCCGCTTGCCAAACAGTTCCATTCCGCATACAATCATCGCAGGGGGTTCGAATGGACCTGTTTGAGCAGCACCGCCGCGAACTGCAGAAGAGTGAATCATCTCGTGCGTCGTCGTCTAGACCGCGCGGGCAATCATCGCTTTTCGATTCAATCGACGATGCCGCACGGCCGCTCGCCGCGCGGATGCGCCCCCGCACGCTCGACGAGTTCGTGGGGCAGGAGCATATCGTCGGCCCCGGCAAACTCCTCCGCCGCGCGATCGAATCGGATAAGCTCTTCTCCTCGATCATCCTCTGGGGCCCCCCGGGCACCGGCAAGACCACGCTGGCGATGATTATCGCCAACACGACGAAATCGCATTTCGAAACGATCAGCGCGGTCACCGCCGGCGTCGCCGACATCCGGCGATTGATCGGCGAAGCGAAAGAACGCCGCGGCATGTACGGCACGCGCACGATCGTCCTCGTCGACGAGATCCATCGCTTCAACAAAGCGCAGCAGGATGCGCTCCTGCCGCATGTCGAAAATGGCACGATCATCCTCATCGGCGCGACGACCGAGAACCCGTACTTTGAGGTCATCTCCGCGCTCGTCTCGCGCTCGCGCGTCTTTCAACTCAGGCCGTTGACGGATGAGCAGGTCGCCGCGCTGGTACGCCGCGCGCTCGCAGACAAGGAGCGCGGCTACGGCAATCGGAAAATCGATCTCACCGAGGATGGTCTCGCGCACTTGGTCAACATCGCCGGCGGCGACGCACGCTCGGCGCTCAACGCGCTCGAACTCGCAGTCGAATCGACGCCTCCCGGCGCGGACGGCGTGATCCGCATCGACCTCGCGGTCGCGGAGGAAGCGATCCAGCGGCGCGCCGTGCGCTACGACCGCGCCGGCGACGAGCATTACGATACGATCAGCGCGTTCATCAAATCGGTGCGCGGTTCCGACCCGGATGCCGCGCTCTATTGGTTGGCGCGGATGATTTACGCCGGCGAAGACCCGAAGTTCATCATGCGCCGCCTGCTGATCCTCGCGTCGGAAGATATCGGCTTGGCTGATCCCAATGGCATCGTGGTCGCATCGGCGTGCGCCCGCGCGCTCGAGTGGTGTGGCTTACCGGAGGCGCAGTATCATCTCGCGGAGGCGACGGTCTATCTCGCGACCGCGCCGAAGAGCAATTCGCTCGGCGCGTACTTCAAGGCGCTGGCGGAAGTGGAAGCCGAAGGAAAGATCGACGTGCCGAATCATCTGAAAGATTCCTCGCGCGATAGCAAGGCGCTGGGGCACGGCAAGGATTACAAGTACCCGCACGAGTTCCCCGTGCATTGGGTCGAGCAGCAGTACTTGCCGGACTCGTTGCGCGGTAAACGCTTTTACGAGCCGAGCGATCAGGGGCGCGAGAAGGAAATTGCGGAGCGGCTTGCGAAGTGGAGAGGGAGAGACAAAGAGCGCGGGAGAGAGGGAGAGTAGATTTCTCCTGCGCGTCCGTGCTCCTGATCTCTCCATCGAGGTTTCAATGGGTGAAACGCGCGTCAATTTGCAGCATTTGCTCGAAGACATCCGCGACACGTATCCGTTTCCGGCGGAAGAAGCGATTCTGACCGAACTCGTCGCGAACGCGCTCGACTCCGCCGCATCGGAAATCCGCTTTCTCGTCAGCAGCCGCGACAAGACGCTGACCACGGTGGACAACGGGCGCGGCATGTCGCCCTCGCAATTGGAGCATTACCACGACATCGCGGCGACGACGAAAGTGCGCGGCAAAGGTATCGGTTTCGCCGGCGTCGGCGCAAAACTTGCGCTGCTGCTAGCGAAAGAAGTGCTCACCGAGACGCGCGCGGGACGCTCGTACACCGCGACGCGCTGGCGACTCGAAAGCTCTCAGCGCGCGCCGTGGGAATTAACCGAGCCAGCCGGCATCTTGGAAAACACCAAGAGCGGCACGGCGGTCACACTCGTATTTGGCGGGGCATCGCCTTTGCTCGAATCCAACTACGTCGAGATGATCTTGCAAGCGCATTTTCATCCGCTGCTCGACGAAACCTTCCGCGAAATCTTCCAATCCCTGTACGCGAACGGTATCCGATTTTTCGTGAACCACCACGTCGTCGCGCCGCCCGAACTGGCAGAGCTGCGCGAGCGCAAGACGTTCGTCGTGCGGGCGTCGCTCTCGTCGAATCCGAACGCGCGCGGCAAGCCGGTCGGCGTCGGATTCATCGGCCGTGCGGACGACGAACTGCCGGAAGGGCAGCGCGGCATCGGCATTTCCGCGTACGGCAAGGTCATCAAGCGCGGCTGGGACTGGGTGGGCCTCACGCCGAAGAACCCCGCGCGTCTCAGCGGCATCGTCGAGGTGCCGCCGCTCGTCGAAATTCTGACGACCAACAAAGCCGACTTTCTCAAGGACGGCGGCAGTCTCAAACGGTACTATCGTTACCGCAAGGGAATCCAGGCGGCGCTCACGCCTATTCTGCGCGACCTGGGTGAAACGACCCCAGCGCGCGAGCGGCAGGAGCGTGAAGTCCGTCCCCTCGAACGCGAGGTCGAGCGCGTCTTGGGCAATATGATTGGCGAGTATCCGGAGATTGCGCCGCTGATCGGTCGCCGCCGCACGAGCCAGCCGGGCATCAGCCTCGTTCCTGATGCCGAAGGCGCCGACCTGGGCACGCTGACCGAGACGCTCGCGGAAATCGCGCAGCAGCAACCGCCGGTGGATATCGGGCGCGAATCAATGGCGGCGTATCAGCCGCCGGTGCCGCCCGGCGCAGTAATCGAAGAGAGCGAGAATGGTGGCGAACCGGCGCGGCCGCGTGATGGCAAGCGCATTGGGCCCGGCTTGATGATCGGTTACGAAGACGCGCCGGAGCGCGGCGAATTGGGCTGGTTGTTGGAGAATACCGTGTGGATCAATCGCGGCCATCCCGCTTATCAAAAAGCGGTTGCGGGCGGGCACGAGCAGTACCACGTCGTGCTGACGGTGGCGTGGGTTTTGTTGGGCCATCTCGACGATCGACATTCCGCGCAGCAATTCATCGGCGAGTTTTTGTTTGGTTGGGGCGCGCGTAAATGACGACGATTTACGCGATCGGCCATTCCACGCGCGCACTCGACAAGTTCATCGAGATCCTTCGCGCGCACGAGATCACACTGCTGGCCGACATCCGCACGATCCCGAAATCGCGGCACAATCCGCAGTTCAACCAAGATTCGCTGGCGCATGAGTTACCTAAGGCAGGAATTCAATATCGGCATCTGAAAGAACTGGGCGGCTTGCGCCGCGCGGCAAAGGATTCGATCAACACCGGTTGGGAGAACGCGAGTTTTCGCGGCTATGCCGATTACATGCAGACGCCGGAATTTGCCGGCGCGCTCAAAGCATTGATTGCCCTGGCAAAGACCGAGCGCGTCGCCATCATGTGTGCGGAGGGGAATCCGTACCGCTGCCATCGTTTGCTGATCGCCGATGCGCTGACGGTGCGCGGCGTACGCGTGCTCCATATCTCATCGCGCAAGAGCGCGCGCGAGCACGCACTGTCGCCGTTCGCGAAAGTGGATGGGACACGGATTACGTATCCAAAGGAGGAGGATTGAAAAGATGGAACCATCACAACTTCACCAGACGCTCAAACAACTCCACGCGCAACTTGAGAACACGCCGGTCGTCGATGACGAATCGCGGCAACTCCTCCGGCACTTGAAGGACGACATTCAGGCGGTCCTCAAAGAGCCAACGCCGGCCGCCCGCGCCTCTCTGCGTGACCGACTCGACGCGGCGGCGGCGCATTTCGAAGACTCACACTCGGATCTCACCCTTACCCTCAAGCAAGTGCTCGACCATCTCGCGCAGGTGTGAAAAGCAGGATGCCCGACGACACATTTGAAGAACGTGCAGAGAAATTCCTGAGCGATGTGACGCACGAGCAGTACCAGGTCGGCGCGGGGCTGAAACAAAATCTTGTACTCGTCCCGATCTATCAGCGCAACGCCGACCTCTTTGCCGAGCCGACCGTGCGCGAGCGCGTCGCCGCGATGCAGCAGGATAGGACGTCGAAAGAAGCGCGTCACCTCGCCGATTTTGCGGTTAGCAGTTTCATCCAAAACGCCGTCAAGGAATTGAGCGAGCAAATCACAAATGCCGAGCTGCAAGCGACGGTCGAGTGGGACGAGCAGCCAATACCGTACCAAAACGTGCGGTCGGTCTTGGTGCGCGAGCCGGATTATCGCCGCCGGCATGATCTGCAGGCGCGTCAATTTGCCGTCATGGTCAAGCAGAACCCGCTGCGTGTCCAGCGGCTGACTGTGCAGCACGACCTCGCGCGCGGCCTGGGCTTTGCCGGCTTCCGCGCCATGATCGAGCGGCTGCGCGGCTGGGATCTGTCGGAATTTGCCAAATCGCTCGCGCCGCTGCTGGCGGACACGGAGACAGTTTTCGAAGAGCAACTTGGTGCGCACCTCTCTGCCGCGCGCGTGCCGCGCAAGGAAGCCGACCTGAGCGATGTCGCGTATGTCCTGCGCGGGCCTGAGTTCGATGCGATTTTTCCCGTCGACCGCCTCATTCCGGTTTTCCTCAAGACGACCGGGCGGCTGGGGCTAGAATTTGAGAGCACGCCCGGCTTGAAACTCGATACCGAAGCGCGGCCCCTGAAAATGCCGCGCGCGTTCTGCGCGCCGGTGCGTGTGCCAGCGGAGGTCTATCTCGTCATCAAGCCGATTGGCGGGCAGGACGATTATCGCGCGCTTTTCCACGAATCGGGGCACGCGGAGCATTTCTCGCACATCGACGCGACGCTTCCATTCGCGTTTCGCTATCTGGGCGACGAGGCGATCAGCGAGACCTTCGCGTTCCTGTTCGAGAGTCTCCCACAGAATCCACGCTGGTTGGTCGATGTCCTGCACGTGCCGCTGCGCGAAGCGGAAAAGTATCAGCGTTTTGCCTTGTTCAACAAGCTGTGGCTGCTGCGCCGGCACGTTGCGAAGCTGCAGTACGAATTGCATCTGCACGACGAGGGGCCAGGCGGGATGGAGACCGCGTACCGCGACATTCTCACCGACGCGGTGCACGTGACGATCCCGCCGGAGCGTTATCTCGACGATGTAGACGATGCGTTCTACGTCGCGGGTTACCTAAGGGCCTGGGTGTTCGAGGTGCAGCTGCGCGGTTTCCTGATGGAGCACTTTGGGGAAGGGTGGTACGAGTCGCGCGATGCCGGTGGATTCTTGCGAGAACTTTGGGTGGTAGGGTTGCGCGATTCGGTGGACGAAATCGCGCGGACGCGGATTGGCGCCCAGGGGCTGAATCCGAAACCGCTGATTGAGGAGTTGGCTGAGGGCTGATTGTCCGAGTAGTTCAGCGATTTAATCCTACAGGTCGTCATTCTGAGAACCTCATGCCCGTTGGCGGGCATGTTTCAAGGACAGAAACTTTGGGGTGCAGGGGTGAACCCCCTGCCGTGGCGATGGGGCGACCATAGCGCACCGGCTTTGGCGGCGCATTGTGGTCGTGCCATTGTGCAGGTGTCTCGCTCATGGGCTTTGCGAGATGCTTCGTCGCAGAAATCGCTCCTCAGCAGGACAACCTAGCGTGCGGCGTCGGCAAGGTGCACAAGAGACTCTGCCACAGAGTTGTGCACAATCACCAGTTGGTTGAACCTTGACAAAGTGCATTTGATGTGATATTTTGTTCTCAGAACAATCGAATAAGTGACTCATGCTCATCCAGAGAGGCGGAGGGACCGGCCCGATGAAGCCTCGACAACCGGTGTTGGAAACTGGAAGCTGGAAATTAGAAATTGGTTCGCACTCGAATCGTCCAATATCTAATCTCCAACATTTGATCTCCAAAACACGGTGCCAATTCCGACAGAAATGAAATCTGGAAGATGAGATAAGATCAACCGATGATGCTTGTCTGCCTCTTCTTTTCCAGAAGGGGCAGTTTTTTTATTCCAGATAGAAAGGACCGTAAGATGACCCGATGGACCATGCGGCTGCCTTTAGCAGTCGCGCGCCTCTGCTAAAGGCATCGATCAAGATATGGAACGTCAATTTGCTCGATCTAGTCCAAAATCCACCCAGGAGAATGACATATGTCCACCGAAACCGCTCGCCAATATGGTTTCACCACTCGGCAGCTTCACGCCGGACAGCAGCCCGATCCGACGACTGGATCGCGCGCCGTCCCGATCTATCAGACCACTTCATACGTCTTCAAGGATACCGATCACGCCGCGCGCCTTTTTGCGCTCCAGGAATTTGGCAATATCTACACGCGCATCATGAATCCGACCAGCGACGTGTTTGAACAGCGGGTCGCAAGTCTGGAGGGTGGAGTCGGCGCGCTCGCGGCGAGTTCGGGCCATGCGGCGCAGACGATGGCGATCCTCGCGCTGTGCAGTCAAGGCGATCACATCGTCTCCGCGTCGACGCTGTACGGCGGCACGTACAACCAGTTCAACTACACCTTCCCGCGGCTCGGCATCGACGTGACGTTTGTCGATCCCGCCGATCCGGAAAGCTTCCGCCGCGCAGTCCGCGATAATACCAAGATCCTTTACGGTGAGACGCTTGGCAATCCGCGCATCGCCGTCTTTCCGTTCGACGAGGTCGCGAGGATCGGCCGCGAGTTCCGCATTCCGATCATGATCGACAATACGTTCGCGACGCCGTACCTCTGCCGCCCCTTCGAATGGGGCGCCAATATCATCGTCCATTCGACGACGAAATTCATCGGCGGACACGGCACGAGCATCGGCGGCATTATCGTCGACGGCGGCAACTTTGATTGGGCGGCCAGCGGCCGTTTCCGCAATTTCACCGAGCCAGATTTGAGTTACCATGGTCTGGTGTATGCAACCCTGGGCGCGCCCGCGTTCATCTTAAAGACGCGCGTGCAAATCTTGCGTGACATCGGCGCGTGCCAGACGCCGCTCAACTCGTGGCTGTTCCTGCAGGGCTTGGAAACGCTCAGTCTGCGGATCGAAAGGCACGTCAGCAACACCCAGCGGGTTGCGGAGTTTCTGGAGAAGCATCCCAAGGTCGCGTGGGTTACCTACCCCGGACTCAAGAGCCATCCTGACTATGCCCGCGCGAAGAGATATCTGCCCAAAGGCGCGGGTGCGATCCTCGGCTTTGGCATCAAGGGGGGCTTGGCCGCCGGTCGCAAGTTCATCGAGAATTTGAAACTCTTGAGCCATCTGGCGAACGTCGGCGACGCGAAGAGTCTCGCGATTCACCCGGCGAGCACGACGCACAGTCAGTTGAATCCTGAGGAACAGGTGACGGCGGGGGTCACGCCCGATTTCGTGCGGCTGAGCATTGGTCTCGAAGACATCGAGGACATTCTCTGGGATCTCGATCAGGCGCTCTCGGGAGCATGAGGATGGATGAGACTGGTTCAGCGGGTGTGATCGAACGCCAGTACTTTACATTCGCCGAGGATGAGCCGATGCCGCTCGACAGCGGCGAGTCGTTGGGTCCGATCACACTGGCTTATGAAACGTACGGAAAACTGAATGAGGATCGCAGCAATGCGGTGCTCATCCTCCACGCGCTGTCGGGCGATGCGCACGCGGCCGGCCTCACGCCCGACGGCAAGGTGGGCTGGTGGGATGATTGCATCGGACCCGGCAAGGCATTCGACACGAACAAGTACTTTGTCATCTGCTCGAATGTCATCGGCGGCTGTCAGGGTTCGACCGGCCCCGGCTCGATCAATCCGAAAACCGGCAAGCCGTACGCGCTGCAATTTCCCGTCATCACGGTTGCCGACATGGTGCGCGCACAGCGGCACTTGATCGATCATCTGGGAATCGAGAAACTGCTCGCGCTGGCCGGCGGCAGCATGGGTGGGATGCAGGTGCTGCAGTGGACGGTGAGCTATCCCGACCGCGTGCGCGCTGCGCTGCCGCTCGCGTCCACGGCGCGGCACTCGCCGATGTTGATCGCGTTCAGCGAAGTGGGACGGCAGGCGATCTACGCCGACCCCAGCTGGAACAATGGCGATTACTACGCGGGGTCGCGGCCGAACACCGGGCTTGCGCTCGCGCGCATGATCGGCCACATCACGTACCTGAGCGAAGAGTCGATGCACCAAAAGTTCGGCCGGCGCCTGAATGGCCGCGAGCATTTCGGTTTCGATTTTGAAACCGACTTTGCCGTCGAAAGCTATCTGCACGCCAAGGGGAGCCGTTTCACGGAACGGTTCGACGCGAATACGTACCTCTACGTGACCAAGGCGATGGACTATTTCGACTTGGCGAATGGAAACGGCAATCTCGGCAAAGCGTTTGAGAAATGCGCGAACATCATGTATCTGGTCGTCTCGTTTACATCGGACTGGCTCTATCCCACGTATCACTCGAAAGAAATGGTGAGCGCGCTCACGGGGATCGGCGCGGACGTGACGTACTGCAACCTGCAATCGACCTGGGGACACGATGCGTTCCTGCTTGAGGTGGAGACAATGACACAACTGATTTCCGACTTTCTCGGTCGTGTCGTCGCGCATCATGGAATCGACGTTACATCCGCGCGCTAACACATTGAACCGCGAAGGCGCAGAGGATGAAGAAATAACGAAAAACCTTTGCGTTCTTCGCGTCTTCGCGGCGGGCTTTTTGTGGCTATGAGTGATGTGAATATTGCGGCTGGTTTGCGCGCCGACCTGTTGGCGATTGCTGAACTGGTCGCGTCCGGGGAGAAGGTGCTAGACCTCGGCTGCGGCGATGGCACGCTCCTGCGTTACCTCATCGACGTACGGCAGATCACAGGCCGCGGTATCGAGTTATCGGAGCCGGGCGTGCTGGCGTGCGTCGGCAAGGGGTTGAGCGTGCGTCAGGGCAACCTCGACGAGGGTCTCGGCGACTACCCCGACAAATCCTTCGATACGGTCATCCTCAGCCAGACGCTGCCGTATCTCGACGATCCGCCGTTTATCATCTGCGAGATGCTGCGCGTCGGTCGACGCGCGATTGTCAGCTTCGCGAACTGGGGGCATTGGCGCTGTCGGCTCGACTTGCTGTTCAGCGGACGCATGCCGCTGGCGCCGGGGCTGCCACAGCGGTGGGACACCTCCCCGCGCGCACGCCCGCTGACCGTGCACGATTTCATCGATCTTTGTGGGCGGGAGAAAATCAGAATCGCGCGGTCGATCTATCTGGGGGAATCCAACCGCGCCCTGCGTGCGGCACGGTTAGGGGAAAACCTGCGCGTGTCAATCGCGATTTTTGAGTTGAGGTAACTGTTCAGCGTGTCATTGCGAGGAGCGGTCCTGAGCGAAGGCGATGGACTGCGACGAAGCAATCTCTGAGGAATTAGGGGATTGCATCACTTCGCTCGCAATGACATGGGGGCAGGGCGCCGGTTTGCCGCTACGTTGCGTCGCGATACAATCCATGCTCCGCGATGTACGCGGCAACTGCGTCGGGCACGAGATGCTTGATCGATTGCCCGGCGCGCACGCGATTCTGCAAATCGCTTGCCGCGATATTGAGCGCGGGGGACGGAATCATAATGACGCGCTCGCTCAAGCCCGGCAGCTTTTCCTCCAGCGCGCCGAGGTCAGCGGTAAAGCCGGGACGATTGAACACGGCGAGGCAGCACAACTGGATCAACTTGTCCGGCGTGCGCCATGCCAGGATATTCGCGAGTGAATCCAGCCCCATGATGAAATAGAGATTTGTCTCTTCGCCCCATTCCTTGCGCAGCAGGCGAATCGTATCGACGGTGTAGGTGGGGCTTTCCCGGTCAACGTCGACGCGGGAGAGAGTGAAGCGCGGATTCCCGGCAATCGCGAGGCGTACCATCGCGAGACGGTGCTCGATGGGCGTGATCGCGTTCCCCAGTTTGAGCGGCTGACGGCGTGTGGGGGCAAAGACGACCTGCGCCAGCCCCAGGTGCGTCAGCGCCTCCTGGGCAATCCCGAGATGCCCATTGTGAGGCGGGTCGAACGTGCCGCCGAGCACGCCGATTCCTACTCCCGCCATTCCAACTCTACCTCTCCAATCCGCACCTTATCTCCCTCCGTCACCCCCGCTTGCTCCAGCGCGGCGGTGACTCCCATCGCCTGGAAGACGCGGTGCAAGCGCAAGACGGCCTCCGCCTGATCGAAATTCGTCATCACGACGACCCGTTCGACTTTCTTGCCGCGCACGCGAAATGCATGTCCCTCGCGCGAAATCTCGAACGCCGTCTCGTCTTGCCCGGGGCGGATCACCGGTATTTCTTCTTCGACGCTCGGCAATTCGCGAGGTATTTCGAAGAGTTTGTCGGCAGCCGCGCGGAGCAAGTCGCGCACGTTTTGCCCGGTCGCGGCGGAGATGGCAAAAGCAGCCAGCCCGCGTTTCGCCATCGATTTCTGGATCTGCGCCCAGCGCGCCTGCGCGTCCGGCAAATCGATCTTGTTCAGCGCGACGATCTGCGGCTTGGCGGCGAGCCGAGGATCGTATTCCTCAAGTTCGCGGGTGATGGTCTCAAACGCGGCGAGGGGATCGTCGAGCGCGCCGTCGAGCAGGTGAATCAGCACGCGTGTTCGCTCGATGTGGCGCAGGAACTTGTCGCCTAGACCCGCGCCCGCGTGCGCGCCCTCGATCAAGCCGGGGATATCGGCCAGCACCATTTCGCGGTCGTCAACCACCGCGACGCCGAGGTTGGGTATTAGTGTGGTGAACGGATAGTCCGCGATCTTGGGCCGCGCGGCGGTGGCGGAAGCGAGCAGCGTTGACTTGCCCGCGTTCGGCAAGCCGATGATCCCGACGTCCGCGAGCAATTTCAGTTCGAGCAAGATCCAGCGCGTTTGGCCCGGTTCGCCTTTTTCCGCCCAGCGCGGGGCCTGGTTGGTTGAGCTGGCAAACGCAGAATTGCCGCGTCCGCCGCGCCCGCTCTTCGCGACGATCACGCGATCCTCCGCGCTCACCAAATCAGCGATCAGCTCGCCGGTCTCTGCGTCGCGCACGACCGTACCCGGCGGAACGCGGACCAGAAGATCGTCCCCGCTCTTGCCCTGCTTGTTGTTCCCCTGTCCGTGCGCGCCGCGCCCGGCGCGGAAATGGATGCGCTTGTGGAAGGTCAGCAGCGTGTTCAGCCGCGGGTTGACCACAAGGATGACGTCGCCGCCTTTACCGCCATGGCCCCCGTTGGGTCCCCCGTGCGGGACGTACTTTTCGCGGCGGAAGCTGACACAGCCGTTGCCGCCGTCGCCTGCCTGGACAAAGATCTTGGCTTCGTCAAAGAATAGGGATTCGTCACGCATCGTCGCTTTTGTCTAACTTTCGCATCAGTCGATTTACAAGTGAGCCGAAATATGATATGATAGATTGCGCTCGATTTCACGATGAGTGGAGGAGGGGCGCATGTCTCAGGATCAGGTGCCTGAAATTGTCGTCGATCGCTTGCCGCTTTACCTGCGGATGCTCGAATTCCTCAAGAAGGAAGACAAGGCGATCACTTCGTCTCAGGAATTGGCGGATCGCCTCGGGCTGTCTTCGGCGCAAATCCGCAAGGACCTGTCCTATTTTGGCGGGTTCGGCAAGCAGGGGACCGGCTACGCGATCGATTATCTGATAAAGCAGTTGCGGCAGATCCTGCATGTCGATCGCGTCTGGGATGTCGCGCTCATTGGCGCGGGCGACCTGGGTCGCGCGCTCGCACACTATCAAGGTTTCGAACAGCAAGGTTTTCGCCTCGTCGCGATCTTCGACAACGCGCCCAAGAAGATCGGCACAGCAGTCGGCGATCTACACGTGCAGGATATGGCAGAATTACCGCGTCTCGTGCGCGAGAAGACGATTCGAGTGGCGATTCTGGCCGTGCCAGCGGACGCGGCAGCTACGGTCGCTGCAAAGCTAGTCGAGCTTGGCATCTGCGCGATTCTCAATTATGCTCCCATCACACTCAATGTGCCGCCGAATGTTCGAGTGTATCATATCGATCCGGTCATCGGGTTGCAGAATATGGCGTACTATTTGTAAAGTGAAAAGCTGAAAGACGAAAGTAAAAAGGAGTCAACCGCAAGAATCGCCGACTCCTTTTTTGTCCATGTTTTTCGTTCTTGCCTTACAGCTGCGGCATGCTCTGTTTCAGCATTTCCAACTGCTCCAGCGCTCTCCCCGCGCCCATCGCAACGCACCCCATCGGATTCTCGGCGACAAAGCAAGGCACGCCGGTCTCTTTGGTCAAAAAGCGGTCCATGTTGCGAAGGAGCGCGCCGCCGCCCACCAGCACCATCCCGCGGTCGATGATGTCTGACGCAAGTTCGGGCGGCGTTTTTTCAAGCACCGAGCGGACGACACCGGAGATCGCGGTCAGCGGTTCCGAAATCGAATCGGTGATCTCGCTCGAGGTGACGCGGATCGTGCGCGGCAGTCCGGCAACCTGGTCGCGTCCGCGGACTTCTATGGCCATTTCCTCTTCCATCGGGAGCGCGCTGCCGATCTGAATCTTGATGTCTTCCGCCGTCTGCTCGCCGATCATCAAATTGTATTTCTTGCGAATGTACGTCGTGATCGCCTCGTCGATTTTCAATCCGGCCACCCGCACCGAACTGGACACGAC
>Ga0163210_1000808_pt1 | contig 13279 bp, 11 predicted proteins | sample Kivu_220m_FD_113536 | JGI IMG/M metagenome (GOLD analysis project Ga0163210, IMG submission 113536) | Freshwater microbial communities from Lake Kivu, Western Province, Rwanda to study Microbial Dark Matter (Phase II) - Kivu_220m | ecosystem: Environmental > Aquatic > Freshwater > Lake ...
CCACTACACCAGTGCAGATTTCCCGCCAAATGCCCAGCACCAGGAGGCCGCACCAGGGGTGCTCACTCCTCCTTCCAAATAATGGGGTTTCTTCTGACCTGCGCCGCTTTAGGCACGAATCTCACAAATCGCGCCCTCGCCCCCTTGACGAATGGCCTATTTGTGCTATAATGTAATGCACATATCAAAAGGCACAAAGGGAGCACGAGCCAGGTTTTTATCCCACATGACGATTGGTGGCCTCCTACGCTGGGGAATCAATGCTGAGTGACGGAAAGCTTGCCGACGATGGAGTTGGCTAAATCGGCTAAATAGTGTTGCGGGGGAAGGAGGTGGTGCAACACATCGCGAGAGACAACTTGGGTCAAATGCGGTATCCTCGGCCTTCGCGGCTCGACCCAAGCGAGCAGGGTGAAGGCCCAATCAGAAGGAGGTTAAAGACAATGTTTAGGCACAAGAAGCTCTGGTTGGTTCTGGGGCTCATGGTCATTGCGGCCATGCTCCTGGCGTCCTGCGGCCCTGCACCCACGCCGACGCCCGTGCCCACCAAGCCGCCAGCGCCGGCCGCTCCCACACCGGTGCCGCCCACGCCCACCAAGCCGCCGGCCCTCACGCCTACCACGGCCCCGGTGACTTTCGTCTTTGGCGAGCCTGGCGATGCTGTTCGCCTCGACCCCGCGGACTACGACGACGGCCAGTCGGCAGCCCGGGCTGAGCAGATCTTCGAGACCCTCTACGAGTTTGACGGTGCCACTACCAACGTCCGCCCAGCCCTGGCTACGTCCTACACGGTCAGCGCGGACGGCAAAGAGTGGACCTTCAAGCTGCGCCAGGGCGTGAAGTTCCACGACGGCACCCCCTTCAATGCTGATGCCGTGGTCTGGAACTTCACCCGCCAGTGGGATGAGAGCCACCCGTTCCATGCCAAGGAGTACTCTACCTTGACATGGGAGTACTGGCACGACGTCATCGGCTGGGGCTACAAAGGCGAGGAGGGTGCGGTCATGAAGGACATTGTGAAAGTGGACGACTACACCGTTAAGTTCGTCCTGTCCACGCCGTCGGGCCCCTTCCTTCTCAACATCGCCCTCTTCTCCAACGGTATTGCCAGCCCCGCCTCGTTCGAGAAGTACAAGACTGACGCTTTCAAGAACCCGGTGGGCACCGGCCCCTTCATGTTCCAGGAGTGGGTAAAGGATGATCATATCACCCTGGTCAAGAACCCCAACTACTGGGATAAGGGCAAGCCGTACATTGACAAGCTGGTCTTCCGGGTGATCAAGGATAACTCGGCCCGCTACCTGGCCGTTAAGGCTGGTGACATCAACGGCATGGGTGAAGGGGCCAACCCGGACGATGCCAAGGCCGCGGCCAGTGATCCCAACCTGCAGGTCATTTCCCGCCCGCCGCTCAACGTCGGCTATGTGGCCTTTAACCAGAAGGTCAAGCCGCTGGACGACAAGAACGTCCGCATGGCCATCGGCTACGCTATTGACAAGAAGGCCATTGTAGACAACCTCTACGCCGGCAATGGCATCGTGGCCACCCAGTTCCTGCCGCCTTCCCTGTGGGGCTGGAACCCGGATATCCAGCAAGTCTGCTGCGATCAGGCCAAGGCCAAGTCTCTGCTGGCAACGGCCGGCCTGGATAAGGGCTTCACCATTGACTTCTGGTACATGCCGGTGAGCCGGCCGTATTACCCAGACCCCAAGGCCGTCGCGCAAGCTATCGCTGCCGACCTGGCCAAGGTGGGCATCACCGCCAACCTGAAGACCGAGGACTGGGGCCAGTACAAGGTGGACGCCCGCGACGGCAAGTTCGCCATGTGGATGCTGGGCTGGACCGGCGACAATGGCGACCCGGACAACTTCCTCTTCACCTTCTTTGGCGACGCTCCACCGGGCAGTGGTGCCAGCACCAAATGCTGCGGCTACTTCAACAAGGATCTTAACGATCTGTTGGCCAAGGCGGTTGCTTTGTCAGACGTTAAGTCGCGCGAGCCGCTCTACAAACAGGCTGCTACCCTCATCGCTGCCGATTTCCCGCGCGTTCCCATCGCCCACACCACAGTGCCGCTGATCTTTTCCAAGAAGGTCTCTGGCTACGTCACCAACCCTGTGGGCACCGAGTTCTTCAAGACGGTGAAGTTGGCGCCGTAGGGAGGGGACAAGTAGACAAGTAGCAGGTAGACAAGGACCCTCCCGCCCCGTCGTGACGGGGCGGGAGGGTAATACCATGATACGATACATTATCCGCCGCCTCATCGCCACGATCCCCACGCTGCTGGGGGTTTCTATTATTGTCTTCCTCTTCATCCACCTCATCCCCGGCGACCCGGCCTCGGCCATGCTGCGGGAAAACGCCCCCGCCGAGGTAGCCGAGCGCATCCGCGAGGAGCTAGGGCTGAACAAACCCCTCTACGAGCAGTACCTCATTTATCTGCTGGGCAACGATACGGCGGCGCAAATCGAATACAGAGTGGCTCTCCTGGCCAGCCCATCTGTGCAGCCGCCCGTCGTCCAGAACCCTTACCGGGGCATCCTGCGGGGCGACCTGGGCCACTCTTTGGTCACCAAGGACGCGATTATTAACGAGCTACGCCAGCGTTTCCCGGCCACTGTGGAGTTGGCCATCGCTGCCATCCTGGTGGCCATCTCCGTGGGCATCCCTGCCGGTATTGTCTCTGCCGTTCGACGTAATTCGATCATTGACACGGCGGCCATGCTCATGTCCCTGATGGGGGTCTCTATGCCCATCTATTGGTTGGGCATGATGGCCCTGATGCTCTTTGCTGTCATTCTACACCTGGTTCCTGTGGGCACCCGAATGGGTGTGAATGTGGATCTACGACATATCACCAACTTCTATATCGTGGACAGCCTGATCACGGGAAACTTGGCCGCACTGGCTGACGTCCTGAGGCATCTTATTGTCCCGGCCTGCGTTCTGGGCACCGTGCCTATGGCCATCATGGCCCGCATGACGCGCTCCAGCATGCTGGAGGCTCTGAATCAGGACTATATCCGCACGGCCCACGCTAAGGGCTTGCAGGCGCGTGTGGTGGTGCTACGGCACGCCCTCAAGAACGCCTTGTTGCCGGTGATTACGGTTATCGGCCTGCAGACAGGGGCCCTCTTCTCTGGAGCTATCCTGACGGAGTCCATCTTCGCCTGGCCCGGCGTCGGTCGCTGGATGTATGACTCCATCATCTATCGCGATTATCCGGTGATTCAGGGTGTGACCTTGATGATCGCCGTGATCTTTGTCGCGGCCAATCTGATTGTGGACCTATCATATGCGGTGATAGATCCCCGGATCAGGTATCAGTAGAACCAGGCATTGAGGTTAGCATGTCAGTTACTGGTCTGTCCGTTCCGCGTAAACAGACTTCTCTCTGGGTTGATGCCCTGCAGCGCTTGCGGCAGAGTAGCAACGCCAGGGTGGGAGCCACAGTAATCCTGGCCTTTGTCCTCATTGGCATCTTCATCCCGGTGATCATGCCCTATAATCCGCGCGTGGACAGTGACCTGGCAAATCGCCTGCAAGCGCCTACCGCCACGCACATCTTTGGCACCGATGACCAGGGGCGGGACATTTTCCGGCGGGTGCTGCATGGGGCCAATATCTCGTTGCGGGTGGGGATCATCGCCGTAGCTCTGGCCCTGGGCGTTGGCTCTACCATTGGCTTATCATCAGGATTCTTTGGCGGGACAACCGATATGATCGCCATGCGCCTCATTGAGATCATGATGGCTTTCCCGGCGACCTTGCTGGCCATCGCCATCGTGGCCACCCGTGGCCCTGGCCTGAATAATACCATGCTGGCTATTGGCGTGGTGGAGATCCCCGTCTACGCCCGTCTGTCTCGTTCTGTGACCCTCTCCATCAAAGAGCGGGATTATATTTTAGCGGCCCGTTGCATTGGAGCCAGCAATTTTCGGCAGATCATCCGCCACGTTTTCCCCAACAGCCTCTCGCCGATCATCGTGCAGGGCAGCCTCTCCATCGCCGCGGCCATCCTGGAGGCAGCGGCCCTGGGCTTTTTGGGGTTGGGGGCGCAGCCACCCACGCCAGAATGGGGGGCCATGCTGGCCGACGGCTATAAATACCTCACCATTGGTGCCTGGTGGGTGCTGCTCTTCCCCGGCCTGGCCATCATGCTCACCGTGCTGGGGTTTAACCTGTTGGGTGATGGCCTGCGCGATGCCCTGGACCCGCAACTGAAGCGCTAGATGATTGATGAAGAGAAAAACTAAAGTAATGAAAACCCACAGGCATTGGCTCCTAATAGTTTTGTTCCTAAGCCTAGTCGCGTTTCCACTGGCGGCCTGCGGGATTAGGGCAACTCCGGCAGGCAAGCAACCAGATGCTACCAAGCCGCCAGAGTTGACTAAGTCACCTCTGGCCGACAAGCAAACGCTGACTACCAACAAGGGCTCGGAGCCCAACACTATTGACCCGCAGAAGGCTTCCTGGATGGAAGAGGTCAACACTGTCATGAGGGTCTTCGAGAACCTGTTGACCTTTGACAGCAAGGGTAACCTGGTCCCCGCCGCAGCCGAGAAGTACACTATCTCGCCCGATGGCAAGGTCTACACCTTCACCCTGCGCAAGGGCCTCAAGTACTCCGATGGGCAGCCTCTTACAGCCAAGAACTTTGAGTACGCCTGGAAGCGGCACATGGACCCCGCGGTAGCGGGTGACTACGCCTTCACCGGCTACGAAATTGTGGGTGCGGAGGAGTACAACACCGCCGACCCCACTAAGCTAAGCAAGGACGAGTTGCAGAAACTGCGAGATGCCGTGGGCGTCAAGGCCCTGGATGACCTCACCCTGCAGATTACCCTCAAGAACCCGGCCTGCTACTTCCTGAGCGTGTTGGCTACCTGGTGCGGCCTGCCCACTCGCCAGGACATGGTGGAGAAGGGCGGCGAGAAGTGGACCGAACCGGCCACCTACATCGGCAATGGCCCCTTCATCCTCAAGACGTGGGAGCACCAGGTGAAGCTGGTCTATGCGGCCAACCCCAACTACCGGCTGGGTGCCCCCACGATCCAGCAATGGACCGAGGTCATGATCAGTGACGCCTTTGCTGCCTATCGCAACAATGAATTGGACGTTGCGGATGTTGGTGCCAACGATCTGCCAGTTGTGCAGAGTGATGCGCAGCTCTCTAAGGAGTACGTGAAGCAGCCGGGCACCTGCACCTTCTACCTGGGCTTCAACACCACCCTGAAGCCTTTTGACAACACGAAGGTACGCCAGGCCATTGCCCAGGCTATTGATCGGGAGGCCTTCAACAAAGATGTCCGTAAGGGATTGGGTATTCCTGCCTACCAGTTCCTGCCGCCTGGCTTCCCTGGCTACTACGCCGATCTACAGATCTGGAAACTGGATCCGGCCGCGGCCAAGCAGAAGTTGGCCGAGGCCGGCTTCCCAGATGGCAAGGGCCTGCCGGAGACCAAGCTCACCTTCTCCTCCGGTGCAAGCGCCCGGTCCTACGCCGAGTTCTTCCAGCAGCAACTGAAGACCAACCTGGGCATGGAGATCAAGCTGGATGCGGTGGAGGCTAAAGCCTACACGGCCATGTTGCAGAAGCAGGAGACCACGCCGCAGATGTTCTTCCTCAGTTGGTGTCAGGACTACCCAGACCCGCAGGACTGGTACAGCACGGTCTACATGTCAACCTCTACCATTGGTCACACGGGCTGGAAGAACACCGAGTTCGACGAGCTGTGCCAGCAGGCAGACATCTACGCTGGCTGCGATAAGGCCAAGCGCGACGAGCTGTACAAGAAAGCGGCCCAGCTCCTGGCCACCGAGGCGCCTCAAGTCAACCTCGTACACACCGTCAACTCCTTCCTAGTCAAGCCATGGGTTGTGGGCTGGACCAGCACGCCGCTGGAGCAGTACTTCAGCCAAACGACCATTATGGACGTCAAGATCCTGAAGCACTAGTGGTGATATAGCCACTACGGAGAGTGATTTTGGGGTGGGCTGACTATCCTCCCGCCTACAAAAGTTGAGTAAGCCGGCAACCCGACCAGTAGACATGAAGAATCACTCTTGACTTTCTGTTTAGATTGTGGTATCTTTTAGCCGGGTGCAATTGGGCATCCGTGGCTTCGCCGCGTACGCAACGGCACTTCCAGACACGAAAGGGGGTGAGGCTAGCGGTTAAAGTGACCAAGAGCATTTTGGCTATCGGTAAACTTACCTGCGGTCTGCATGACCGAAAATTTCAAAGGAGGATGACATGCGCAAGACACTTACCCTGACTGTCAGCCTGGTGGTGATCCTGTCTATGGTGCTGGTGGCCTGTGGCCCTGCAGCCACCCCCACGCCAGTACCGACGCCCACCAAGGCGGCTGAGGCAACCAAGGCTCCTGTCGTGCCTACGGCGACCCCCGTGCCGCCGACGGCAACCCCCGCGCCAGCCAAGCCCAAGGTACTGCGCGTCAACCTGGGCTCGTGGCCGGACATCATTGACCCGCAAAAGTCGTCTTTCGTGAATGAAATTGCCCACTTGAACTTGATTTACGAAGGACTGACCCGGTTCAATGAAAAGCTGGAAACTGTTCCTGGCGCCGCTGAGAAGTGGGAGTATAACAAAGACGGCACGGAACTGACCTTCACATTGCGCAAGGGCTTGAAGTACAGCGATGGCGCGCTCTTGAATGCCGCACGCTTCAAGTATTCCATCATGCGCAACATCAATCCGGACACTGCCGGTGAGTACGCCACGATCACCAACGAAATCAAGGGCGCTGCAGAATGGCAAGGCGCTGATCTTGCCAAGACGAGCAAAGAGGATCTGGCGAAACTGCAAGCCGTAGTGGATGCGAGCGTCCAGGCGTTGGATGCTAGTGGCAAGGCATGCAAGACCGGCGCCGATGGTTACAAGCAGGAGGACTGCTTGACCCTCAAGTTGACCTTTGCTGCCCCTGCCCCGTACTTCCACACCATCATGGGCATTTGGGTTGCCTATCCTGCCAAGGAAGAGAATATCGCGGCGGGTGGGGATATCTGGTGGACTAGCTCCAAGTTCCAAATTGGCAACGGTCCCTACATCGTCAAGAGCATGGAGCCGTACGTCCGCTCCCGCTTTGAGCCGAACCCGAACTACTGGGGTGGCAAAGCCCTTACCGCCATCGAGTACTCCTACATCACGGACAGCGCGGTTTCTTTCCAAGCCTACAAGAACAACGAGTTCGATATCGTGGGCTTGGCGGCTGAAGACCTCGCCACTGTTCAGAAAGACGCCACCCTTTCCAAGGAGGCGAACATCTATCCCGGCTCCTGTACCTTCGCCGTGATGTTCCATCAGCAGAAGGAACCCTTCACCGATATCAACGTCCGCAAGGCATTCTCTGAGGCCTTGGATCGGGCGACTTGGGTGAAGGATGTGCTGCAAGGACTGGGCAGCCCAACCCTGACCTGGATCCCGCCTGGTTATCCTGGTTACAAGGCAGGCGAGACGCGCTGGGGCTATGATCCCGCCGCCGCGAAGGCTTCCATCGCCGCTTCCAAGTACGGCAGCGTGGACAAACTCCCGCCCATTACGCTTACCTTCAGCGATACGCCACGCAACCGCGTGCGCTACGAGTGGCTGCAAAAGAAGTGGAAGGAAGTTCTGGGTGTGGATGCCAAACTGAACCCGGTGGAAGCCACGACCTACACCGCAATGACCAAGGACATTAATACCGCGCCGCTGGCGTACATCCTCGGTTGGTGTGCGGACTATCCGGATCCGCAGAACTGGCTAAGTGTGTACTGGAAGACCGGCGCCTTTGGCCAGCGCATCGGGTACTCCAACAAAGAGCTGGACAAGATCCTGAACCAGGCCGATACCACGACAGATCCCACGGCCCGCGCGGCCCTCTATCAACAGGCACAGGACATGCTGGTCAATGATGCTGCAGTGGCATTCTTCTGGAACAACGTCAACACGTACCTGGTCAAGCCGTGGGTCAAGGGTCTCAAGCTGACGCCGCAGGATGCCGGTTTCGCCGGATCGTACTCCGTGCTGACGATTGACATTGACACCACGATGTTGCCCAAGTAGTCTTCGTCAAGCCAAGTCTCTGAAGACTGGGCAAGTCTCCAAGTTCGGAGCTTGTGTTGCAGGGAGGAGCATATCCTCCCTGCAACACAAGCGATTTTTGCTTGTTCACGAGGTAGATGATGGGTAGATTTCTGATCCGTCGCTTTTTGTGGCTCATGCCAGTCATGCTCACCGTGGCCGTGATCACGTTCTTGTTGATGAAGATAGCACCTGGTGGTCCGTGGGACCGCGATCCCTCGCGCCGCCAGATAGACCTGGCCACGCAGGCCAACTTGAACCGGCAATTCGGGCTGAACAAGGCCACCTGGCTGGATTTCGATGCTCTTGGCAAAGGCGATATCTTGGGGTTCTTTGATACCCAGTTCATAACGTACATCATCGGCGGCACAGTCAACGACAAATGGCGCTGTGGGTTCATCTGTGGCAATCTGGGACCATCATTTGCTTCGCGTGGCATGATGGTGCAGGATATTGTTCTGACTGCACCGGAAGGCCATCCCTTTTGGGATAGCAAAGCCGGATACTCGATTCGCCTGGGCTTTTTGGCGGTCTTTTTCGCCATCATCGTGGGACTGCCGGCAGGCATCATCTCCGCGCTCAAGCAGAACACGTGGATAGACTACCTGAGTTTGTTCATCGCTACGGTGGGCATCACTCTTCCCAATTTTGTCTTGGGCATTTTTCTCATCATCATTGTGGCCGTGTGGCTGCATCTGATCCCGGTCATTCCGCGGGATTGGAGCGACCCGCGGATGTGGATCTTGCCCGCGCTTGTGCTGGGTTTTGGTCTGATGGCGACTATTGCCCGGCTCACGCGGAGTTCGATGCTAGAAGTGATGCGCCAGGATTACATCCGCACAGCCCGCGCCAAAGGGTTGGCCGAGCGATTGGTTATCGCCCGGCACATGCTCAAGAATGCGCTGATCCCGGTTGTTACCGTGCTGGGACCGGCGCTGGTCGGTTTGGTGACCGGATCGTTCATTATTGAGACGATGTTTGCTTTCCCGGGCTGGGGTCGCCAATACGTTACGGCGATTGGCCAGCGTGACTATTCCATGATCATGGCGACCACGCTGATCTTTGCTTTGCTGATTCAGATTGCCAACATGACGGTAGACCTGGTTTACACCTTCCTTGATCCGCGCATCAAGGTGAGTTGATTAATGGGGTTGAGGAGGTTTTCGATGACGGCGATAGCTGTGCCCCGTCCGAACGATCAGATAATCCTGCGCAAGCCGGCAACAAGCCTTTGGGCAGACGCCTGGCAACGCTTGCGCCGCAACAAAGCCGCGATGGCTGGCTTGGTCGTTGTGCTGCTCTTTGTGTTTGTGGCCTTTTCTGCGCCGCTGATCGCTCCGCACGATCCATTGCAAATCAACGATGGCAAAGGGTATCTGCCGCCACCGTGGGCGCCGGCTTGGATGAGCAGCACGGGCAGAGTGGGCGATGCACGTTTCCTGCTGGGCACAGATAGCATCGGACGCGATGTGCTCAGTCGGGTGCTCTATGGCGCACGTGTCTCCATTGTCGTTGCCTTTGTGCCGACGGCGATTATCTTGCTGATCGGTGTCATCATCGGACTGGCGGCGGGTTATGCGGGCGGGCGGTGGGACAACTTCCTGATGCGTGCGACCGATGTAGTGTATGGTTTCCCTGATCTGTTGTTCTTTATTGTCGTTATGATCGCCTTGCGCGACACACCGATCGGCAACTTTGCGAATGGCTTGTTGCTCTTGTTTGGCGCGCTGGCAGTTGTCAACTGGGTCGGTATTGCCCGTGTGGTGCGAGGCCAGACCCTCTCGCTCAAGGAAAAGGAATTTATCGAAGCCGCGCGCACGATTGGCGCCAGCGATATCCAGATCATGTTTCGCCATATTTTGCCGAATTGCCTCGCCCCCATTATTGTCTTGACGGCGTTTCGCATCCCTGGCATGATTATCACCGAAGCCATCTTGGGTTACCTGGGTTTGGGTTTGCGACCCGGCACCAACCCGAGCGAGTTCTTTGTCACCAGTTGGGGCTCCATGTTGCTCGCCGGGCAGAGCGCGCTTAATGCCCAGCCGTGGCTGTTGCTGGCGCCAGCGATTGCGGTGGCCTTGGTAGTAATGGCATTCACCTTCATCGGCGATGGCTTGCGGGATGCCCTGGATCCGTTGATGAAGAAGGCGGGCTAAGGGGAAGGCGACAGGTGACGTGAATGGGCCAAGCATCTTACGCAATTATACGTCCTAGGTAGAGGAGGGAAAATTCGTGGCCGCCTTACTGCAAGTTAAGAACCTAAAGACGCAGTTCTTCACGCAAGACGGCGTGGTCAAGGCTGTGGATGGCGTCTCTTTCGACCTGGGCGAAGGCGATACGCTGGGCATCGTCGGCGAGTCCGGTTGCGGCAAGAGCGTCACGGTGCTCTCCGTCATGCGCCTCATCCCCCAGCCGCCGGGCAAGATCGTGGATGGCGAGGTGCTCTTTGACGGCGAGGACCTGCTGAAGGTCAGCGATGAGCAGATCCGGCGCGTGCGTGGCAACAAGATCGCCATGGTCTTCCAGGACCCCATGACCTCCTTGAACCCGGTGCTGACCATCAACCAGCAGATCAGCGAGGCGCTGGAGTTGCACCTGGGGATGAACAAGGAGGCGGCGCGCAAACGCACGATTGAGCTCTTGGAGACCGTGGGTATCCCGGAGGCGGCCAAGCGGGTAGACGATTACCCCCACCAATTCTCCGGGGGCATGCGCCAGCGGGCCATGATCGCCATGGCCCTATCCTGCAACCCCCAGCTCCTCATCGCCGATGAGCCGACCACCGCCCTGGACGTGACCATCCAGGCGCAGATCATAGAGCTGGTGAAGCGACTGCAGAAAGAGCTGGGCATGGCCGTGATCTGGATCACCCACGATCTGGGGGTGGTGGCCGGCCTGTGCCAGCGGGTCATCGTCATGTACGCCGGCCACATCATCGAGCAGGCCAAGATCAAGGAGCTCTATGGCCATCCCAGCCATCCCTACACGCTGGGGCTGCTAGGCTCCATCCCGCGCCTGGACGCGGCGCGCAAGTCCAAGCTGACCCCCATTGAGGGACTCCCGCCCGACTTGATTGACGCCCCACCCGGTTGTCCCTTTGTCCCACGTTGTGCTTATACCCAGGATATATGCGTGCAGGAGCGGCCGGAGTTGCGCACCGTGGCCCCGGAGCACCAAATCGCCTGCTGGGTGGACGTGAAGGGAGGTAAAGGCTAGATGGCTGGACAAAACGGCGTTCTGCTGGAAGTCAAGAACCTCAAGATGTACTTCCCCATCACCCAGGGCATTATCATCCAGCGCCACGTGGCCGATGTGAAGGCCGTGGATGGGCTGGACTTCTTCGTGCGCAAGGGCGAGACCCTGGGGCTGGTGGGCGAGAGTGGCTGCGGCAAGTCCACCACCGGACGGGCCATCCTGCAGCTCTATCGTCCCACGGCGGGCCAAGTGCTCTTTGATGGCGTAGACCTGTGCAAGATTGGGGGCGAGCAGTTGCGGCGCACGCGCCGTCGCCTGCAGATGATTTTCCAGGACCCTTACGCCTCCCTGAACCCGCGCATGACCGTGGGCGACATCATCGGCGAGCCGATAGAGATTCACGGTCTGGCCAAGAGCCGCAAGGAGCGTCTGGAACGAGTGCAGGAGCTGCTGCGCGTGGTGGGCTTGAACCCTTACTTCTCCAACCGCTATCCGCACGAGTTCTCCGGCGGCCAGCGGCAGCGCATCGGCGTGGCCCGGGCGCTGGCCGTGCAGCCGGAGTTCATCGTCTGCGACGAGCCCATCTCGGCGTTGGACGTGTCCATCCAGGCGCAGATCATCAACCTGCTGGAGGAGCTGCAGTCCGATTTCGGCCTGACTTATCTGTTCATCGCCCACGACCTGTCGGTGGTGCGGCACATCTCCGATCGCGTGGCCGTGATGTACCTGGGCAAGATCGTGGAGATTGCCACGCGGGACAAGCTGTACTACGATCCACTGCATCCCTACACCAAGGCTCTGCTCTCCGCCGTGCCCATTCCCGACCCGACGGTGGAGGAGAAGCGGGAGCGTATCATCCTGGTGGGCGACGTGCCCAGCCCGGTGAACCCGCCCAAGGGCTGCCACTTCCACACCCGCTGCCCGATTGCCATTGACATCTGCAAAGAGGCGGATCCGGAGTTTGTGGACAAGACGGGTGATGGCCACTGGGCGGCCTGCCATCGGGTGTAGGTGGACGTTCAGACCTCCGAGGTTTTGCCGACCTCGGAGGTCTTGTTTTGAAGACTCAGGAGATCACGAAGTCGGCTCGTAGTGGGCGCTTGCCCCGATACATCACCAAGTAAAGCCAATGTATCGGGGCTTGAGCGCCTGCCCCGCTACATCACAGCGTGAGGTAATGTAGCGGGGCACTACGAACCCGCTCTGGTGCGGCATGACTACAAGCAAGGCAAAGGTAATCGGTATTACCGGCCTGGCCATGGGGTTTTTGCTCATGCTGGCCGCCTGTGATAACCCACGGCCGACGCCCAGCCCGCAGCCGGCGTCTCCCCTGGTTGCGATGCCGTCTCCTACCAGCACAGCCACACCAAGCATCTACCACGTCTATCTGCCGCTGATCCAGGCGCCGCTGGCCGCGTCACCTACCCCAACCTTTACGCCGGAGCCGCCCACCGCTACGCCGACAGCGACGTTCCAAGTTCCAAGTCCCACGTTCACACCAACACCAACATGGAACGTGGAACCTGGAACCCCAACGGCCACGCCGACGGCGACGGCCCTTCCGCCAGCGCCGACACCGACGTCCCCGCCAGTGCTGCCTACGCACACGCCGACAGTCATACCACCTCTCCCCACAGTGACGCCTACCCCGACCTGGACGCAGCTACCGCCGACGGCTACCTCTACGGCTACGCTGATTCCTGCCACGGCCACGCCAACGGCGACGCTTACCTCGCCAACAGCCACCGCTGCGGCTACGCCCATCCCCCCTACGTCCACACCGACGACTGTGCCAACCATACCAGCCGCCACTCCAACCCTTACCCCACGTCCCACTTGACCACCCAGTGGTTAGTGTGCCGTGGGCACACCCGTGGGGCAGCCAGGCTTCCGAGGTCTCGAAGACTTCGGAAGTCTTTTTTTGCCTCCGCCCGAAAGTCTTGCCCGGCCGCAACGTTGGCCCCAGTTCTTCGTTATTCGTAGTAGCAGGCTAACCCACAC
>Ga0163210_1000810_pt1 | contig 13254 bp, 16 predicted proteins | sample Kivu_220m_FD_113536 | JGI IMG/M metagenome (GOLD analysis project Ga0163210, IMG submission 113536) | Freshwater microbial communities from Lake Kivu, Western Province, Rwanda to study Microbial Dark Matter (Phase II) - Kivu_220m | ecosystem: Environmental > Aquatic > Freshwater > Lake ...
GGGAACGGTCGGGCTGACCGAAGCTGTCAGCCTGACCCAGACCGACGACCTGCGCGACACGCTACCGGTCGACGTAGCCTACACCGGCAGCATCACGAGCCGCGCAATCCTCTACCGCGTGTTCAGCGTTACGGCATTCGGGATGCGCGGACTGCTCCACACCGCAACCCCCACGGCGGGCGTCTCCTATCAGCCCAAGGTGGATTCCGGGCCGCTGTTTGGCCGGCCGCGTCTGCTCGACCCGCAGGTGGCGCAGGTCAACCTCGGACTCGGCAACACCTTCCAGGCCAAGGTCGATACGGCGGGCACCAAACGTGACCTCGGCACGGTGAGCTTCAGCACATCCTACAATCTCCTCGATACCGCCTCAAGACCACTGAACCGACTGGCCCCGCTGCTGGGCACCATTTCCATTGACCCGCTGCAGGGCTCGAATCTAAACCTGTCGATCGACGCGTCGGCCGGTTTCGACTTCGACTCGCTCGACTTCAGCAAGAGCTACTCGGTAGCCACGGCGTTCAACTGGAACCGCATCGGGCTCGACTCACTGCGGGCCGAGCGCGGGTTTCAGGTCGGGTTCAGTCATACGTACGGCCGCTCCGGCACGTCGGTGGTCCACATGATTACCGGCACGGCCGCGTTCGCCATCCCCGGCTGGAAGCTGAGCCTGACCGACTTCGGCTACAACTTCGCTCAGAAGCAGGTCACCAACTACGGCCTGATGTTGACCAAGGACCTGCACTGCTGGGAGGCATTCGCCAAACTGCAGAAGCTGGGTACGCGCTGGAGCTATGACTTCGAGGTCCGCATCAAGAAGCTGCCGGACCTGAAGGTCGGCAAAGGTACGTTCGGCAGCCTGCTGCCCAAGATCGGGGATTAGTGAACATCTACCTCGCCTCAACCTCTCCCCGACGCCGCGACCTGCTGCGGCGACTGGGTATTCGGTTCCAGGTGATGACCCCATCTGCGAGCGAGGAGCTGGATGCGGTCGGGCTCAAGGCGGGAGTTGCGCCGGCCCGCTATGCGGTCGCTTGCGCCAGGGCCAAGGCCCTGTCGGTCGCGGACCGCATCGGAACAGGAATCGTCATCGGCGTAGACACGGTGGTCGTCTGTGGCAGGCAGATACTGGGCAAGCCGCGCAGTCGGGCCGAAGCCCGCAAGATGTTGAACATACTCTCCGGTCGCACTCACTCGGTAGTCTCCGGCGTGGCAGTCGTGCGGATGCCGGAGGGCAGTGCTACCACCGCATCGGAGACCACGGCGGTATCCTTCCGCGAGCTCGACAAGGCTGAAATCGAGAGTTACATCGCCGGGCCCGAGCCCTACGACAAAGCGGGAGCCTACGGCATCCAGGAGCAGGCGGGTATCTTTGTCAGCCGGGTGTCGGGATGCCTGTTGAACGTTATCGGGCTGCCCGTGCCTTTGTTGCTTGAGCTGCTACGGAAGTCCGGCTGGCAGCCGGCACGCTGATGACTGCCGGCGACGGCTAGGGTCCGGCTTTCCAGACGTTCAGATAGTAGTTGTAGTCCTCGGCGCCCTGCGTGTTGTCCATTATCAAGTGATACAGACCGAACGCGCCGATTCGGACCGAGAATGTGTCCCTGGTGTTGTAGGGACGTCGCTTGAGCAGAGGGATGGCCGTCTGGCCAGCGGTCCACCTCGTGAAGTTGGAGTCATCCATCACCACCAGGAAGATCTCGCCGGTGTCTGACCCGCAGTAGCCGTAGAGCTCATACCCGGCCCGCACCGTGTCCGACCACGACTGGAAGTCGCCGGGCTTGACCGCGGCATCCCAGAACAGAACGCCGGCGGTTTCGGCTCGCACTGTGACCGAGATGCTGTCGACTGCAGACAGACCGTCCTCGTCCGTCACCGTAACCCGGATGGCGGCGTGGCCGGATGAGCCCGGCGCAAACCAGCGCACTTCCCTGCCCCAATCCCAGCCGAGACTGCCGCCCTCCTGGGACCACACGTACGATAGTTGCTGGAAGTCCGGGTCAGTGGCATCGCACGTATAGTCGACGCTGTCCCACGCCTCAATCGACCGGCTGCCGTCAATCGACTCGATGACCGGTGCATCCTTTGGCTGCGGGCACCCCGCCACGCACAGTAGCAGCGCGGCTGGCAGCAAGACCAGCCGAGATAGCCTCTGCATAGATTCAGTTCTAGCGGGCCGACCTGCCACTGTCAACTGAATTCATCGCGAGGTTCTTGACTACTCGACGCCCATCCATAGAATCCTGACGACGCCGCCGAAGTGGCGGGCGCGGCAACGCTCGACGCAAGGCATACGTAGCAGGCCGAAGTGGCGGAACTGGCAGACGCAGCGGACTCAAAATCCGCCGTTCAGCGATGGACTTGTGGGTTCGACTCCCACCTTCGGCATGCAGGGATTCCTCCGCAACAACCCACTGCCCAAGCTGCCCCTGAGTCCAAACGTCGCTACCCTAGAGCTTGCGTTCTGAACTCCGGCTTTGGACCTGGGTGTTGCGGCGATGCGCCGCCTAGTATCCCCACTCTTCGGCCAGATACGTCTTGCGCCGGCACTCAGGACAGAGGATACGCAAGGTGTCTGAACGGTAGGGCTGGACGTCGCCGCGCGGGCGCGGCTCGGCCGTGCCGAGCTCCTGGTAAAGAGTGAGGAACAGCGTTGGGTTGGAGTTGGCGAGGTCTCCGACTTTGTGGGCGATCCACCGCAGTTGCGCTTTGGTGGCAAACGGCTCGCCGCAGACCTCGCAGTAAGCGAGTTCCTTCTCGATTGAGGTTTCCCAGTCCGCGCTGCGCTCGGTCCGGGCGGTATCGAACTCCTGTGAATGATAGATGCCTTCACGGGTCGTGCAGTAGAGGACGCACTGACCGCAGTAGATGCAGCGGTCGGCGTGGTGGACGTTGCGCATAACGCCCTTTTCCCGGTCCACGAAGATCTCTCGCGCTCGGGCCGGGCACACGCGAGTACAGGCTCCGCAGGCGATGCACTTCTCTTCACGGAATTTGAGGATGCCTCGGAAGTTCGGGTGGACCGAGTCGACCTTGGCCGGGAACTTGGTCGTGAAAGGACCTTTGACCACGGCCCTCACTGCCTCGACCAGCTCGCGTACCTTCGGTAGCGGTATTCTCACGTCTTGTCCTCTATAATCGACTCGCCGCCCCGGTCGTCGGTGAACTCGTCTTTGACCGTATCCTTCCAGAGCTTGACCCCGAAGATGAGCGAGCCGCGCGCCAACGCATGCGCCGCCACCGGTACGGTGATCAAAATGAACAGAGCGCAGACAAGAGCTTTGACCCCGAGTGCCGAGAATCCAGTCCTGAGAAAGATACCGAGCATGATTCCACAGGTGCCGAGGGTGACGCACTTGGTCGCGGCCTGCATCCGGTTATAGAGGTCCGGAAAGCGCACGAGGCCAAGGCAACCAAGTAGTGTGAAACCCACCCCGACGCAGAGGCTGATCCAGCCCAGGACCTCAATCATCGAGGCTCCTTCCTTCAAGGTACTTGGCCAGTGCCAGCGTACCGACAAACGATATGACAGCAAGCGCGATCGAAAGGTCGATCAGGTAGGCGAGCTTGTACCTGAGGGCCATGAGCGCGGTGATGCTAGTGAAGATGACCGACATGATGTCGACGGCAATCGCCCGGTCTGGAATGCTCGGACCTTGCAGAGCCCGGTACAGGCAGAAGAAAGCACCGAAGGAGAGAATCACAATGAGTACCGTCATCAGTCGAAAATCCTCGCCAAGAAATACTCGAACGGACCGATTATCGCTTTGGAGGCAGCGGCCATGTCGCTGGAACCGACCTCAATCCAATGTATGTACAGGATGTCGTCTCGGATCTCCACGGTCATCGTGCCCGGGGTCAGGGTGATCGAGTTGGCCAGAAAGACCCGGGCGATTTCCGACTTCAGGCTGGTTCGAATCTTCACGATACCTGGCTTGATCTGCAGGCCGGGCGACAGCACGCGGAGCGCGACGTCGATGTTGGACTTGAGGCACATGTAGGCGAACACCGGGATGTAGACCAGCAGCCAGAACCAACGGACCGGGTTAAGCAGGTGTGACGGCTTGACTGGGAGATACTGCCCGAAGAAAGCCGCGGCGAGAAACGCCGCCCCAACGCCGACGATGACCTCTTGATAGTGGAAGGTGTGGACAAGCAGCATCCAGACCACGAATCCCAAGACGAAGTAGGCTATGCGCTTGCCCATTTATCCCCCGAGCACCGACCGGGCATAACCGAGCCCGTTCAACAAGACTTGAGCCGCGGGCCCGACCAGCTGGTCCAGCGCCGGCTTGAACCCGATACCGAGCACCAGGGTCAGAACCAGCAAAGCCAGCATGGCAAGCACCATAGTGGCCGGCGATTCGTGTGCCGCGGACGGATCCCGGTCCTTGCGGCTGAAGAACGCGCTGTTGGCAACCTTCACGAGGTAGCCGAGCGTCACGGTGGAGAAAAGCGCGGCCAGAATGGCCAGCCAGTACAGCTTCGCCTGCACCGCCCCGATGACCACGAAGAACTTGGAGAAGAAGCCGGCAAAGGGTGGCACGCCCGCGAGCGAGAGCGAACCGAGTAGGTACGACCAGGCAGTGAGCGGCATCTTCTTCTCAAGGCCCGACAACTTGTCCAGGTCGCGGGTACCGGTTGCGTGCTCAACCGACCCGGACGTGAGAAACAGCAGCCCTTTGCTCAGAGCGTGGGCGAGGACGTGGAAGAGTGCACCGACGATGGCCCAGTAGTTGCCAATTCCAAGCCCGATGAGGATGTAGCCGATCTGGCTGATGCTGGAGTAAGCCAGCAGTCGCTTGTAGTCCTTCTGCGCGTATGCGAGAAGCCCGCCGGCGACGATGGACAGCACGCCGAACGCCAGCAGCAAGTCAAAGAACACTGGCGCGTTGGCTCGGGAGAGACCGAAGACGTTAAACATGACGCGGCACATCGCATACACGCCCAGAACCTTGATGAAGACGCCCGAGAGCAAAGCCGATACAGGCGCAGGCGCCGAGGGATGCGCATCCGGCAACCAAGCGTGAAACGGCACCATCGCCATTTTAACCGCGAACCCGACGAGGAACAAAGCCACTATGAACCAGAAAAGCGGTGTGTGACCGAGCTCGGCCATCACCTGCGAAACCACGGCCATGTTCAAGGCCGAGGCCTTGGCGTAGAGCAACGCGATTCCCAGCAGTACTGCGATGCCGCCAATCTCGCCGATGACCATGTACTTGAACCCGGCCTCAAGCTCATCGAAGTCAGTGCCGAACGCAACCAGAGCATAAGACGAGACTGCAGCAATCTCGACAAACACGAACAGGTTGAAGAGGTCGCCGGTTATGGTCACGCCGTTTAGGCCAGCCAGAACCAGCATGAAAAGCGCGAAGAACTTCCAGCGGCCGGTGTAACGGTCGAGATACCGCACCGAGAACAGCAGCGCCGCAAACCCGACAACGTTAACGGCCATAGCCACAAGCGCGGTCAGATGGTCGAACACCAGAGTGATGCCCAGGGTCGGAGCCCAGCCGCCCAGCCGGTAGACGATGGCGTGCGAGTCCGTGAAAAGGCAGACCGCGCCGAAGACGGAAAGCCCGAGCAGGGCCGCCCCGACTGCATTCGCTATCAGGTCGGCGGACCGCTGCCAGAGTTTCGCAAACAGCGGGATGAGGAAGGCCGCGAGCATCGGCAGGACTACCAGGAGCGGCAGGAATGTCGTTTCCACGGATTACCCTCTCAGCCTTCTGATCTCGGTGATGTCGAACGTCCGGTACTTCTCGTATATCCTCATCGCCAAGGCGAGCATCAGCGCGGTGGTGGCCAAGCCGATGACGATGGCGGTCAGCACCAGCGCCTGCGGCAGCGGGTCGACGAAGTTGCGGGTCTGGGCGACATCGGTGATAATCGGCGGCAGGGCATCGCGCTTGAAACCAACCAGCGCGAAGAAAAGATTGACCGCGTATTCGACGAGGCTGAAGCCGATGACAATCCGGATGATGTTCCGCTTGGTTACGACCGCATAGAGACCGATGAGCACCAGGAGCAAGCAGGCAAGTAGCGCTACCATGGCTAGTCCTTCATCACGAATCGCGAGGCCCCGAGCGCCAGGAAGATGGCAAACAGGCCGGCTCCGACTTTGATTCCGATGGCGATGTTCGCCGGCAGGATTATGCCACCGCTGATTAGATGCAGCGGACTGCCGACGCCATAGATGGAAGCGTTCTGGAAGAAGAACGTCCCGCCGACATAGGCGGCCAGCGCCAGACCCACGAACAGCACTCCACCCACACTTTCCACCACGGACGAAAGAGTGTACAAATTGCGCTCGGTCTGCTCAACCGATCCGAAGGCCAGCGACACGAGAATGAACGACGCGGCAATCAGCACGCCGCCCGCAAACCCGCCGCCCGGAGTCAGGTGGCCGTGCAACACGATGTAGGTCCCAAAGAGAAACAGCACGCCAGCCAGCAACCGGGCAATCTGCTGGACGATGGATGACATGCCGCGCATGCTAGTCTCTCCCCTCGCCGTCCTGCTCTTTGCGGCCGGCCCGGCGCATGATCGTCAGCACGCCCACGACGGCTGTAAACAGCACTGTAGCTTCGCCCAGCGTATCGTAGCCGCGGAAATCCAGTATTATCGTCGCCACCACGTTGGCGGCGCCGGTCTTCTCCAGACCAAGCGCGATGTACTCCTTCGCCACAAGCATTGTTGGGTCGCCGAAACTCGGCAATTCGGTCAAAGCGCGGCCGGCGAGTATCAGGAAGACGACACCGAATGTGACATAGGCGACCGTCGGGAACACCAGTTCACGTTTGACTCCGTCGTTTATGGTAGTGTCAGTGTTGGTGGTACGCAATATCACTGCCGCAAAGAGAACAACCGTCAGCGTCTCGATGACAATCTGCACGATAGCCAGGTCCGGGGCCTGCAGCAGGATGAACATGATTGCGACCGAGAACCCGACGATGCCGAGCGCAACCGCGGCCGCCAGCAGGTCCTTAATGTGGATGGCCACCAGCGCTGCCACCAGCATGACGGCGAGAAGGACGTATAGCTCAATCATCCGCTATCTCAGAAGCAGCACCAGGAAGAATACCGTTGCCCCGACAAACGCCCACGCCACGTACAGAGGGAGACTGCCGTTCTGTATGTATGACAGCCCCCGACCAGCCCAGCGAACCAGCGCCCCGACGAATTCGAACAGGACGGCAAGCACACGGTCGACGACCTGGCGGAAGACAAGGCCCAGGGCCCCGAGGATGCCGGTAAGCCAGTTATAGATGTCGAAGGCGCCGCGCTCACCGTATCTCAGCAACTCATCGAGAATCGGCAGGTGCTTGACCGGGGTGTAGAAGGCCGTGCCGGTCACGCGGCTCTCTTCCTCGTCGGCTATCTTCTCGCCGCCGACGAACGTGCGGGCCGCAGTCGTCCTGCGCGCCGTGCCCAGAAGGTAGATAAGGACGCCAAGGCCCAGCGCAGCCAGTAGCAGGAGCGTGGTCAGCGCCGGTTGCCAGACTCCGGTCGGCTCGACCAGCAGCGGCAGGCTCGGGTAAATGAAGCCGCGCAGCGGTATCTGGTAAGCGAATACGCCGAAAAAGACACAGGCCAGCGCAAGCAGAACGGGTGGCAGCCACATGCCAAAGCCGGCCTCGCGAACCTTGGCCAGCGTCGCGGGCCGCTGACCGAAAAACATAGCGTGCAGCAGCTTCAGGAACGACGCCAGAGTCAACACGCTGCCGAGCATAGCAGCAATCAGAAACAAGGGGTAGAGCCGGTTCCCTTCCTGACCCAGTTCGATCACTCCCTGATAGACCATCCATTTGGACACGAAGCCATTGAGCGGAGGGACTCCGGCGATTGCCATCGCCGCCACTAGGAACGAAACGAACGTCATCGGCATCTTGCGTGCCAGTCCGCCGAGCTCGTCTATCTCGTCAGTCTTCGCCCACATCTCCACCGAGCCCGCGGCCAAGAACAATCCGGTCTTGTAGATGGCATTGTTCAGCATGTGGAAGAGCCCACCGGCAATGCCAACCGGCACGCCGGTACCGATGCCGAGCACCATGTACCCGACCTGGGAAACCGCATGAAACGAAAGGAGCTTCATTATCCGTTTCTGGACCAGCGCCATCATCACGGCACCGAGAATCGTCACCGCCCCCACTGTCATCATCACGTTCCGCACTGCAACATTGGAGGCAATATCGAAGATGTTGACCGACAGTCTCGTCAGCAGGTAGATCCCAAGCAACTTATCCAGCGACGCCGGGATGTACGCCATCACCGTGGCCGGTGCGGTCTCTGCCGCCGACGGAATCCAGGAGTGCAGCGGCATCGAGCCGGCCTTGGCCAGCGCACCCGCCGCAATCAGAAGGAACCCGATGATTGCCGCGGGCTCACGCAGCGGCATCGCCTCCGACGGCATCATGTCGATCCACCCGTACTGCACCGCCACCAGCACGATTCCAAGCAGCATAGAGAAATCGGACAGGCCGACAATAACCAGGGCCTTGGCCGCGACCTTCTCACTGCCCGGCTGGCCCGGGAGCAGCAGCCCGTACAGCACGATGAGCAGTACCCCCCAGAAGAACAACATCGTGAGCAAGTTGGCAGAGAGCAGCACTCCATTCGAGCAGGCCAGCCCGAGCAGGACAAAGAAGTAGAAACCGCGTGCGCCGTTCCGGTCCCTCATGTAGCGGAATGAAAACAGCAGCACCAGCACCGCGAATGCCGCAACAAACAACAGAATGAAGCCCGACAGGGCATCGACGCGGAACGCAACCGGTATGCCTGCCACCTGCGACAACTCGTAGGAAACGACGCCGCACCTAGACTGAATGAACACACGGACCGCGTAGTAGAGAGCGACGACCGCGCCGATGAAGCTGAACTCGTTGCGCAGCCGGCCTACGAGATACCCAAGCAGCCCGGCCGCAACCGGGACCAGAAGCATCAGCAGGAAGACATGCATCTAGAGGGCTCCGAGTGCCTGAGTCATGCCACTCTCAATCAGCTTGACCGGCAGATAGTACGCGACCCCCGCGGCCAGTGAGACCAGAGCCAGGAAAGCCACGATCCCGACGAGGAAGCCATTCAACGGCCTCAGTTCGGCCGTCGAGCCCGCTCCCGCAAATACCCTAGTGTAGAGCCGAACCATGTAGAACAACGTAAACAGCGCCGCCACTATCGCACCGACGCCGAGAAGCAGGCTGTACCTCACCGTGGCGATGATCACGCCCAGCTTGGCAAAGAACCCGAGGAACGGAGGTACGCCGACAATCGAAAGCACCAGCATCGCGGCAGCCACGGCGAGGATCGGGCTGACTCGCACGGCCCCGCCAAGCCGGTCCAGATCGCCGTGCCCGGCCGAGTCCTCGACCAGCCCGGTGGCGAAAAACAGACCGGATTTGGCCACGGCGTGGGCGGCCACGTACAGCAGACCGGCGGTAATTCCATAGTACCCGGTGAGAGACAGCCCCAGGAATATGAACCCGAGTTGGCTAACCGTCGAATACGCCAGCGTGATGCGGATCGTGCCGGCCGTCAGGGCGATACCACCAGCGACCAGGCTTGAGACGACCGCCAGTCCGACAACCATGACCATGAACCCATCCGGTACCCGCACGGTCAGAACAAACAGCTTGAAGAAAAGAATGACACCGATGTTCTCCGCCACGCCTGACAGCAGGGCGCAGACCGGAGCGGGCGCTGCGCGATAGGCCCTCGGCAGCCAGACGTACAGCGGCAGCGTTGCCGACTTGGCCAGAATGCCGACCAGCACCAGTGTCGCAGGCCAGAACGGCAGGGTCTGGCCGCGCAGGACATCAAGGCTCAAAGTGCTCCGCTCCACCAGAATCAGGACCAGACCCACCAGCATCAAAGCCGCGCTCGCGAAGTTCACCAGCCATGCCCACATCGCCGCACCCAGCTCCTCTTCACCACGGTAGAACGCAACCAGCCGCCAAAGCGCGAAGGCCGCGAACTCCCATAGCGCGAAGATCACGAGCAGGTTTCGCGCATAGACCACGCCGATCCCACACCCCACCAAGAGGAGAAGGAAGACGAAATACTCGGCCACCGGCCCGTCGGTCGGCCGGACCTTGACCAACGAGTAGAGGAGCGCTGCTAGACCAACGAGGGCGAGCACGAGTGTGAAGAAGAGCTCCAGCCTTCCACCGCTGAACAGCAGCCAGTTCACGTCGAGGTTCACGCTAGAACCGCCCCCGAAGCCGCTCGGTCTTCTGCCATGAAAGCCGAAGCAGATCCTTGCCGGTCAACTTGACCCTGCCGTCCTCAAACGCCACCATCCGCTCGGTGCAGCAATAGCAGGGGTCAACCGCGGCCAGGGTCAGGGCCGCGTCGGCGATTGAGCCGCCTTTCACTGCAACCACGTTAGAAGCGATATTCATGAAGCTGGGCGCGCGCACTTTGTGCCGGAGCGGCCGGTTGGTCCCGTCCGAGCGGATGTAATGGAACACCTCGCCGCGCGGCGCTTCGGTCCGGCCGATACCTTCGCCCGGCGGGATCTCATCAACCCTCGTCTCTATCGGGCCGTCCGGCAGGTCTTTGAGGCATCCACGGATGATTCTCGTCGACTCGCACATCTCCAGCATCCGCGCCTTGGTCTTGGCGAGCACGTCGCCTTCGTTGAAGACGATTACGCTCCAGGGAATCTTGTCATACGCGCAGTGCGGGTCGTCGCGGCGGACATCGATGTCTACGCCCGAAGGGCGTGCGGTCGGGCCCGTCACCGAGTAAGCGATGGCCTGCTCGCGCGTCAGGACGCCCACACCTTCCAACCGTGACCTGATAACCGGGTCGTCCAGCACCGCCTTGGTCAGCATCATGACTTTCTGGTCGACCACGTCCATGACCGCAAGTATCTGCGGAATCTGCTCGGCCTTGATATCGCGTCTGACACCGCCCGGCTTGTTCATGGCGTAGTGATTCCGGTTGCCGGTTATCATCTCGAACAGCTCGAGGACATGTTCACGATATCGCCACGCCCACATCCAGACGGTGTTGTAGCCGATGAAGTGACCGGCCAGACCGACCCAGAGCAGGTGGGAGTGAATCCGCTCGAGCTCGTGCACGATGGACCGAATGTAGTCGGCACGCGGCGGCGGCTTGATGCCGGCGCAGTCTTCAACGGCAAGCACACAAGCCAGCGGGTGCGAGTTGGAGCAGATGCCGCAGATTCGTTCGACCAGGAACGGAATCTGGTCATAGGTCAACTCTGGCGAGACAAACTCGTGGCCGCGGTGGTTGTAGCCCAGGTTGATCTCAAGGTCCACGACGGTCTCACCCTCGACGATGAGCTTGAAGAACTCCGGCTCTTCCTGGAGCGGGTGATAGGGCCCGATCGGGACAATGCGCCTATTGCTCATGGGCCTCATTTCTCCGTTCGTAGTCACGCCGCAGGGGGAACTTGCCTTTGTCCCAGTCGGTGTCGGAAGTGAGCAGTGGTATCAAGTTGGGATGCCCCGGGAACTCGATGCCAAGGAGTTCGTGCATCTCGCGCTCGATCCAGTCGGCCGCCGGGAACCACGGAGCCTGCGATTCAAGTCTCGGGTCGTCCTTCGGCGCGAGCACCTTCAACGTGTACATGATTCCGGTGCTGTCTTCCGAGAAATGATAGAGAACCTCGAATCCCTCACGAGTATCGATGCCCGTGCATATCGCCAGCCGCATCCCGCACTCACGATGCAGCAGCTTGGCTGCCTCGGTAATCCGCTCACGCGGTATACGGATGTAGAGGCGGCGCGCGTTGTGCTCGTACACCTCAGCGGTCGGTATCAACTGCAGCAGCTTCGCTTCGGCTTCTCTCATAGCTTGCTTAGCGCCTTCACTACACCGAGTATCATCGCCTCGGGCTTGGGCGGGCAGCCGGGTATGTAGGCATGCACCGGCATGTATTTGTCGTAGGGACCGACCACATTGTAGGAATTCCGGAAAATCTGCTTGCCGCAGGCGCACGTACCGACGCCGATGACAAGGCACGGTTTCGGCGTCTGTTCGTATACTTCAAGCACCCGAGGCAGGGACTTGCGATTCAGCACGCCCGTAATCAACAGGGCATCGGCATGGCGCGGCGAACCCACCAGCACGACCCCGAACCGCTCCACGTCATACCTCGGGGTAAGCAACTCGAGGATTTCTATGTCGCAGTTGTTGCATGGGGCCGCGGCCAGATGATACACCCACGGCGACTTCTTCAATCCCCAGACGCGTGGGTCTTTCATAGCTTCACAAAGGCCAGTATCACGGCCGCTATGCCTAGTGCGCCCAGTATGAACCAGAAGAACCTAAGCGCATGTTCGATCTTGAACCGCGGATTGGTGTTCTTGATCAGGATAACAAGCACCACAACCGCCAGCAGCTTGAGAATCGCCCACCAACTGGTGAGTCCACCCCAGAAGACCGTAACCAGGAAGCACGGCATCAGGAACAACATCATCGCCTTGGTGAGGCGGAACATGGCGAGAGCCACGCCCGAGTACTCGATCAGCACGCCGGACATGATTTCCTGCTCAGCTTCGGCCATGTCGAACGGAGGATAGCCTAGTTTCGCCTGAATGCAAATGAGAACGATGACCGCGGCGATGGCCCCGGATAGCGACCCAACGAACGGCCCCCCGGTCTGCTGGGCCAGAACCAGGTCGCCCAGCCGAATCACGCCGCCGGTATGGATGACCGGCACCACCAGTGCGAACAGGAATGGCAACTCGTAACCGAGGTAGAGGGTCATCTCCCGCGACGCGCCGACCGCGGACAGCGGGTTGCGCGAGGCCGAAGCGCCGATAATGATGGCCAGCGGTGGCAGGGCGAAGAGGTACACCAACACGATCAGGTCTCCGACAAATGACGTCTCCGGGAAGAAGTTCGCGTAGAAGAGCAGGACCGCGGTGATACACATCGCGGCGAAACCGAGAATCGGAGCCAGCAGGAAAGCGGCCTTCGCGGCGCCGGCCGGCACAACCGTCTGTTTCAGCAGCAGCTTGAGCATGTCGGCAAACGGCTGGTAGAAAGGCGGCCCCTTGCGCCACTGCACCCGCGCCGACACCAGTCGGTCGACCCAGGTAAGGACCAAACCGACGAATGATGTGAACATGAAGCCGGGGAAGACCACGAACGCGAGCGCCAACTCCCAGCCGGACAGGCTCGTCACAACCGTCTCCCATGAACCGACCGCACCGCAAACGCGACGCCGGCCTTCTTCTCGGTCATCTGCTCCTCTTCAATGAACTGGAGCGCACCGGTCGGGCA
>Ga0163210_1000811_pt1 | contig 13252 bp, 8 predicted proteins | sample Kivu_220m_FD_113536 | JGI IMG/M metagenome (GOLD analysis project Ga0163210, IMG submission 113536) | Freshwater microbial communities from Lake Kivu, Western Province, Rwanda to study Microbial Dark Matter (Phase II) - Kivu_220m | ecosystem: Environmental > Aquatic > Freshwater > Lake ...
GAAGAAAGACTCCGCGCCCCAGGCGAAAATGCCGTCCAAGCCGGAAACGACGCCGGCGAAAGACCAGGCGAAGGAGCCTTCGAAGAGCGCCCCGTCGGAGCCGCGCCCGCCGGAGAAGAAGCCCCCAGCCGAGGGCGCTAAGAAGCCCCGCGCCGGCCGGTCGCCGGAAGTGGAAGAGGAGGAGACGCCTCCGAAGAAGAGCCGCTCCCCGACGATCATCGACCAGCCTCCCCCGACGGCCCAGTCGAAGGACGAAGCCCCGGAGGAGGAAACCCCGAAGAAGCCGGGGCAGGCGGGCAAGGCCGCGAAGAAGAAGCCGGTTCCGCGAAAGACCGGATCGGGCCGTGGAGAGCCGGAAGGATCGAAGGTCGGGGAGCCGGCAACCAAGGGGGCCCGCAGCGGCAAGACTCCCTCGCGAAAGTCGCCCACCTCCAAGACCCGCATCGACGAGGAGCCCGAGGACGAGACGAGCGAGGAGGACGTGTTCGACCTGCTGTACCTGAGGGACTTCGCGCGGCCGGTGGTCAAGATCCAGTTGCTCGAGGAAGAACTCGACCTGAGCGTGCCGTTCCGGCCGGGGCCGAAGGTCAAGGCCGATTCCCGCCGGGAGTTTACCGTCTTTCCGGCCGGCTCCGGCAAGCGTTTCCTTCAGAATACCGACATCAAGTGGGTCGAGCCCTACGAAGAGCGGATGCTGGCCCTTGCCGCGGACAGGCTTCGGATCGACGTGAAGACGCTCGTGGCGCCGGGAAAAGCATCGGAGGTGGCGGCGTCGCCCGTTGCGGAGGGGATCCCCAAGGTCGAGGAACTGCTGCGAAACGCCCTGGCGGAGCACGACTCGGCCGTGCAGCGCAGCGTGCGCGCCGACCCCGGCTGGAACAAGAGGCTCCGCGACCTCTTGGTGCAGGCGCTGATCAACCTCCGGCTCTGCCTGATCGACCAGCTCATCCGGCAGAATGCCCCCAACGTGGAAAGCGAGTGCGACCGGCTGGCCGCGGAGATTCGCGGGCACCAGCCGCAGTCCGGCTGGCGGCATCCGGGACTCGCCGACCTGCGCCAGCGGGTCGATCACATCGTGGCGGGCAAGGCCCAAAGGGCCCTGGAGCAAAACGAGTTTGCCACCGTGCGCGAACTTCTGGAGGGGTTTGCCGGGCGTTACGCGGGCGTGCTGGGTCCGCAGTCGCAGAAGGTCCAGGACACGCTGATCGCGCGGGCCACGGGGCTGGTGGCCGAGGCGGAGAAGCTGAAGCCCACGGAGCCGGAGAAGGCCGGGAGGTGCCTGGAAGTGGCGGTGAAGATCTGGCCGCGGCTGGCGGGCCTCGACGCGGCGCGACGGACCATGGACAGCGAGTACCCGATTCTCCGTTGCGCCTACCCGGAACTCCCCCGCACCCTTTGCCCCCTCATGGCCCGCACTCCCGTGGAGCGGCACGCCACGTCGCTGGTGTGCGAGAGCCTGGTTCGCTGGGTGGACGATCCGCAGATCGGGTCGCATTACGAGCCCCAACTGGCCCGCCGCCTGCCGCAGCCTCTTGCCCCGGGGCCGTGCCTTCGAGCTGCCCAGGTGCCGCTGGCCCGATGACGCGGCCGGAGCGAAGGCCGACGCGGCAGCCCAGGACGCGGTTCGCTGGTGCAAGGTCGACGACGTGCGTTTCACGGTCCGGGTCCTCCACGACCGCAAGCTCCCCTGGTACTCTCCGCTTTACGGCGAACTGCTCCCCAAGGTGGAGGACGCCAGCGACGGCGACCCGTTCTCCCTCCTCGTGTACCTCTCCAAGGACTACTGGCAACCGCTGGCCCTGATGGACTTCAAGATCCTTCCCAGCCATTGCTTCGCGCCCGACAAGCAAGGGGCCGACCTGGCGGCGGAATTGGACATGTTCGGACGCAACCCGGTGGGGACCGGGCCCTACCGGCTGGCGCCCCCCGACAAGGAGAATCCCAACCAGCGCCGTTTCGTCGCCAACCCGTACTACCGCGTGGCCGACCAGCCGTACATTCGCGAGATCGTCCTTCAGCGATCGGATCCGGCCCCGGCCGTCGAGCTCTTCCAGCAGAAGAAAATCGACCTGATCTACGGGGTCCAACGGGAGCAGGTCAACCAGTTGGAGCAACAGGCGAAGGAGGTGCGGACGCTTCGGCCGCCGACGGTGTGGTTCTTGGCACCGAATTACCGCGTGGAGTTGCTGAAGAACAAGAACCTGCGGCTGGCGATCGCGCACGGGATCGACCGGGAGGTGATTCTGCGGCAGTATTTCCGGCCCGGCAATCGGGCCACCGACCACAAAGCGCTGAAAGGCCCTTTCCCGCCCGATTCCTGGGCCCACAACCCCGACGTGCCCGACTTCTCCCCCGCCCGCGCCAAGGTCTACGCCGAAGCAGCCCGAGGAGAGCTGCGGCGCCCCCTTTCGCTGCGATTGGTTTATCCGGCCGGGAGCACCGACGTGGAAATGGCGTGCCAGCAGATCGAGAGCCAGCTCCGGGCCCTCGAGATTACGCTGCAACTGGAGAAACTCGAGCCCGACGATTTTTATCGCCGGGTGATCGAGAACCGCAATTTCGACCTCGCTTACTGGAGTTACACCTTTCCCGACGTGACGTACTCGCTGGAGCCGCTCTTGCGGCCGGACCCAAACGACCGCGATGCGGTGTTGCGGAACGCTTGGAACATTATGGGTTACAGGCCTGACCCGGACCTTGAGCGACTGTTTCAGGAGATCCATGCGCACAAGCAATTTCGCGAGGTCCAGCAGTATGCCCAGAAGATTCACGAGCACGTGACCAGCGAGGCGATCATCATCCCGCTGTGGCAGTTGTACGTGTACGTGGCGGTGGGGGACCGCTTGAGGAACCCTTCGGTGACCCTCGATCCGCTCGTGCTGTTTGCGGGGGTAGAACGGTGGAAACTGGAATCCCGCCGGTAGGTAGCGCCCTCCGTGGCGTTCCGGGATATGGCATGGCGGCGTCCACGGCAATTCGCGCAAGCGCCGCCGAGGGCGTTCCGAATAGGCGATCGTGCCAGGGTAGTGATTCAGGGCTGCCGGGTTGATGATTTGGAGCGCGTCACTTGCCCCGGAGGGGCATTTGATAATAGCCCAGCGATTCATCGCTGGGTGGAAGGGGTACCACGCCCTGGGTGTCCCGTAGGGACACTTGAACTGTAAGATGGTTGTTTCGATCGTCCCTACGGGACGAAGGGTATTGTTTCGGCGATCCGGATCCCAGCGATGAATCGCTGGGCTATTGTCAACCGTCCCTCCGGGACGAAAGGTGCCATGCTCACGCGGTAGGATAAGACCCGGTCAGCGCGAGTCGCCACACTAGAATCACGCAGTGTCATTTGCCAGTCGCGTCGGGTGCGCTATGACGTGTTATTGCCTTGCCCTGTTGTTCGCCATGCCCGCTGCGGCGCCCGTCGAGGCGTCTTTGGAGGGGCATGAGCGCGAGCCGTACCGGATGCTCATCGAGCTGAGGCTCTCCGAGGACCCCGTGTTCACCGAGTTCCTCAAGAAGGCCGTGGCCCGGGAGCTGCGCGACCAACTGTCGAACTTCTTCGCCGACCTTGCCGAGGTCGAGGTGAGCGACGAGGGAAAACTTTGGGAGAAACTCGGGCGTCGTCCGCTTGGCGAGCTCACCGCGACGAGCCTCTCGGCGCTGGCGGGGGTCGGCCCTTGGGACAAGGCGTTCCTGGTGAACGTGGACTGCGACAGCGGGGTGTACCGCATCCAGTGGCGGCAGTTGAGCTTGGAGGCGGGCCACCTCGGGCCCGTCGCCAGCCGCCAGACTGCCGACCGCTACTGGCTGGCGAAAGCGATCTGCCTGGCGGTCAAAGACGATTTTGCCCCCGTGGCCACGGTGAGTCCCCGCGGGGAGGAAGTGGACTTGAAGTTTCGTGGGGCGGCCTTCCGCGTCGGCGAGGGGGCCGGCGCCGCGCCGCGGTTGGCCGCCTGGCTCTCCGATCGCACCCTCCTCGAGCCGCTTCGCGTGACGCGCAATCGCGACGGCAGCCTCGCCAGGACCCCGATCTCCCATACGGTGGTGATGATCGAATCGGGCGGCGGTTTCTCGCGCGGGCGCGTGATCTCGCCTTGGGTCGATCCGCTCAAACTGTCGGCCCGCGTCGCCGGGTTCCAGGCCATCCGCTTGAGAACGCAGAAGGGTCACTTCGCCATTCGCGTGCTCAACGCGGAGACGGGCGACCCCGTGCCCACCTGCTCCGTGTACGCCTCCAGCGATCGCTTTTCCGCGGAGGCAGCCGATGCCTTCCATCCTACCATCGACGGCTGGGTCGCGCCGCTGATGCCATTCGAGCGGGCCGCCTACGTTACCATCGCCCAGAGCGGCGGGCCGAGCTTCAAGTTCATCCTCCCCATCACGTCCGAACGCTGCACCCAAGAGTGCCGCGTGCGGATCGACGAGCGCGCCGGCGGCAAATCGGACCTTCAGCGCAGGCTCCGCTACGTGGGCCAGGACGTTCGGATCCTCCATGCCTCGCTCGATGCCTCGGTCCGCGAGGTGAATCGCCTGCACGAGGGGAAACGGTACGAGGAAGCGATGAAGCGGGCGAAGGCCGCGTGCGACGAGGTCGGGCCCCAGCGGGGTGCCCTGGAAAAGGTCCTTGCCGAGTTGAAGAGCGAGGGACGCAAGCTCCAGGTCCCCGATTCCTTCTTCGCGGCCACCGACCAGCAGGTCGCCGAGCTTCGCGGGCGCCTCGACTCGCTGCGAACCACCGCCGAAAGCCTCGACCGGCTGGTCAACAGCATCGACGTGTCGAACAAGGCGAAGGTGCTCCTCGGCCTCGCCGACGACGCCATCCAGTCGCTCGACTTTTCCGAAGCCATCGCCAAGTACGAAGAGGCCCTCCAGCAGCTCGAAAAACTGCCCGAACAGTACGCCAACCGCCAGGAGACGAAGGACCAGGTGGCCAAGATCCGCCAGGTCGTCGGCGAGCTGAGACGGGCCTGGGAGCGCACCGACGAGGACCTCGTCAAGGCGCGGGCCGTCATCACCGACACCGTTGCCAAGGGGAAGCTGCGAGGAATCGAGGCGGGGCTGCCCCAGGCCCGCGACGCGATGAAAACGCTCCAGAAGTACGACGATTACCTGACCGCGCGGATGCTCGTCAAGGTGCTCGACGACGTGCTCTTGGAGATCGGCGAAATGGCCGAGGTGCTGGAAGGCCGCGGGGGCAGGGAGGACCTTGCCGATCTGTCGAAATACACGCGACTGGGCGAGGAGGTCAGCAGTTTTCGCCAGGAGATTGTCCGCTGGCTGGAATCGCGGCGATCCGGAGGCCAGCCTGGGGCGCCGCCCGATCGCGGCGCCTCGCCCTCGCCCGACGCCTCAGCCCCGGCCCGCGACGGCAAGTCGCCGCAACCCGAACCGGCGGCTCCGCGCGGGAAAGGCAAGTCCCCGGCCTCCGACGCAGCCAAGCCGCCCCCGCGGGGCAACGACAAGCGTGCGCCGGAGGCGGAGGAAGAGGCGAAATCCCCGAAGTCCAAGTAATCCCTGCGTGAGAAACGCCCATAGCCTGCATGAGGGATCAATCACAGCCAGCCCCCGCTCGGTTGTTTCCGGAGGCGGTTGTTGGAGGCAGGTTTGATGTCCGATGTCTTTGATCCGTATCTGGACTGGTTGGGAATTCCGCCGTCGGAACAGCCGCCGAATCACTATCGTCTGCTCGGCCTTCACCCGTTTGAAGAGAGTCGCGAGGCGATTCAGACGGCCGTGAAATCACAGACAGCCTGGCTGGAGGCCCTTCGCCTGGGCTACCACGGCGCTCACGCGGCGCGACTTCTGTCGAAGGTGGCCAATGCCGGGGCCTGCCTTGTCGATCCCGAGAGCAAGGCCGCCTACGACAAGCGGCTTCGTGAGAAGTTGGCGTCGACCGCCCGGAAGGGTTCGGCTGGCGCGAAGTGGCCGTCAGGCTCGCTGGGCTGGGCGGATCCTGCCGCACGGACCCGATGGCTCGCCGCCGGGGTCCTGGGCACGGCGCAGTTGATGGGCGTTGCGTCCTTTTGGCTGGTGGTGCTGCTTCTTATTCGCCAGGGCGAGCCGTCGAAAAACGCGTCCAGCGCGCTGGCGTCGCAGGACATTCGCGGTGGGGATCAAGATGCCGGCGCTTCGAGGCAGGCAACGCCGCCGGAGAAGGATCCCGGCACCGGGGACGAGGAAGAGACACTGCCGATTCCGCCGCGCCCCGGAGGAGCAATGCGGGCGCCGCCTCCGAAACCCGGCAGCCCCCCGCTGTTCGGCGCCCGAAAGGACACGGCATCATCGATCGCGGCTCCCACGCTGGCCGGAGCCGGGTCGGGAGTCCCGTCCGGTCCCGGCGCGGCAACAGCATCCGCAGGATTGCCGAAAACACGTCCAGATTCGCGTGAAATCGCGGATCGCAATGCCCCGCACGATCCAAGACGTCCGGACCCGAACGACTCCATGGGGCAGAGCAAGGGCTCTCCTGGCAGGAATCCCTCTGGCAGATCATCAGGCCGCACGGATGATTCCATCGATCTGGGCTCAGGAAAGCTTCTTCAGTTGCGCGACTTTGCCGTCCCCCGGTACACGATCGAGCAGGCGAGGACTTACGGAATCAGAGTGCAGCACGAGGATGAATTCGACGAGGCCTATCTCGGGAGCGACCAGGAAAGAAGGCTCAACGGCCCTGCCGTGGCCTACCGCGAGGGCCAGTTCAAGTTGGTGGCGAATTACTACGGCGGGGAGCGACACGGCATCGCGGTCCTATGGATCGGCGAGGGCCAAGACTGGTATTGGGCCCGGTACGTCGGGGGCCGACGCGACGGGAATTGCTGCCTGTTTGAGGCCGGCGAGCCGACCGCGATTTGCGAGTGTGCCTCGGGTCGCCTGGTAACCCTGTACTTGATTGCCGACCGGAAAGCCCGCAAGAGCTTCCCCGGGCTCGATGCTGCCTTGGAGGACGAAGAGGCAAGGCTTGTGCTTTCCGACCTGAGTGACGCGGAATCCGAAATGGAGGAGATCGAGGACGTTTTTGTTGAAGAAATCCATTCTCACTTCCAAAAGGAAGCCAAGAAGACGCGGACGCCTTCGCAGGGCCAAGCGACGGGGCGGACCGCGGCCCGCCCACCGCAAGCCAAAAAAAGCAAGGCGACGGCCTCCGAGGCCACCAGGGCGGCGCGAGAACGGATGAGTAGTCGCATCAACCAGCGCGGCGCTGCCCAGAGATCTGGGACGATTGACGGCATTCGGCGCGCTTGGGGCAGATGACCACGGCATCCTCTTTCGCCGGGAACGCAACCGCGCGTCGCGGAGCACGCGGCAGGTTGCGTTCCACGAGAATTGACGGTCGCGTTGTCGGGGACGCAGGAGAAGACCTTTGAGCGAGCCTACGACGCCCCCTGGGTTTGATCCCTACAGCGAATGGTTTGGCATCCCGCCGGGCCCGCGCCCCCCGCGCCCCGAAGTGCTCCTCGGACTACAGCCCGGCGAGAACAATGCGGGGGCGATCCTTGAGGCGGCGCTGAATCGAAGGAAGCGCCTCAAGGAGTTCGAGTTGAGTGCGTACAGCGACCTCGCCATTCATCTGGAGCGCGAAGTTTCCCAGGCGATGGTTTTACTCACCTCCCCGGAAGCGAAGACGACTGCTCTCGGCGACTATCCGTCTCAGCACGAGCCTTCGCTGCCGCCCACGGTCCCTCCCGCGCCGCCTCAGCCCGCCTCCGAAGGCGTGGTGTTCGCTCCGAATGCTGCACGCTATTTCAGGATGGCTCTGCGTTCCTGCGACGACCTCCTGTACACCCTGGCAGGCGAGGGAAATCGTGGATGGCATCAGTCCTTCCGCATCTTGAGCGTTGGGGTGATTGCGACTTGGAGCGCCGTGATCGGCCTGCTGCTGGTCCTCCTGGCCCGCGGCCATTGAATCCGCTTGCACATTGGGCGAATCGGGCGGTCTGCTAATAGGGTGCGGTTCATTTCCATCGCTCTCCCTGGCTCGTGGGGGGGGCGGTTGCAATCTGTGGCCGGATATGTTAAGAGAGAATTCGTAGCGCAAGAAGGCAACGCGACCGAATTCGTAGGACGGCCTGGAAAGGCCGTCCTACGAGAGAGTTGTGCGGGTCGGTCTTGGCGTGGGGGCGCGGCGGCATGGCGGCAGGACAAGGCGTGAATCTGATCGGAATCGATCTCGGGACGACGATGTCGGTGATCGCCCGGCTGAAGCCGGACGGGACGCCGGAGACCCGTCCCCAATGAGGTTAACGAATCGCTCACCCCGAGCGTGATTTATCTGGACGGCAAGAAGGCCCTGGTGGGTCGCAAGGCCAAGGATGCGGCTTCCCTCCAGCCGGCCAAGGCGGCGGCCTTTGTGAAGCGCGACATGGGCTCGACCACCTACGGCCGCCCGGTCGACGGCCGCCGCTTCCGCCCCGAGACCCTCTCGGCCCTCATTCTCCGGAAGATGAAGAAGGCTGCGGAGGAGCGTCTGAAGCAGCCGATCTCGCGGGCGGTGATTACGGTGCCGGCGTTCTTCGATGAAAGCCGGCGGAAGTCGACCCAGGACGCCGGCCGCATCGCCGGCCTGGAGGTCTACGATATCCTCAACGAGCCGACGGCGGCGGCCCTGGCTTACGCGCGGCGCGTCCGCCAGTTCGCTGGCGACACCGGCCCAATCTTCGAGGTCCCCGGGGGCGAGATGACCGCCGTGGTCTACGATTTGGGCGGGGGGACGTTCGACCTCACCGTGGTCCGGCTCAAGTCGAATCGTTTCGAGGTCGTAGCGACCGGCGGGGATCGCCAGCTCGGCGGCAAGGACTGGGACGAGGAGATCGTCAAGTTCGTGGCCGAAGAGTTCAAGAGCCGGTTCGGCCTCGATCCTCGCGAAGACCTGCGCGTCCGCGACAGCCTGCTCGCCATGGCCGAGAAAACCAAGATCCTCTTGACCGACCTGGACAGCGTTCCGATCCAGTTCTCCTACAAGGGGAAATCCTTGGATCTGACCCTCACCCGCGCGCAGTTCGAGGAATTGACCGCCAACCTCCTCGTGCAAACGCGCTTGACGGCGGAATCGGTCGTCCGGAGGGAGGCCAACCTGCGGTGGGAGGATGTCGATCATGTCCTCCTGGTGGGCGGTTCGACGCGCATGCCGATGGTCCGCGACATGCTCCAGCGGATCGCCGGCAAGCCGCCGAACGACGAGTTGGATCCCGACCAGGTTGTGGCGCACGGCGCGGCGATTCACGCGGGGATTATCGCCGCCAAGGGGGGCGAGGGAGAACTCGAAGAGCAGGTCGACAGCCAGTTCGAGCAGGTCGAGGTGTTTAACGTCAATAGCCATGCCCTCGGGGTCGCCATCATCCGGAACGACAAGCCGGCCACGGCCATCCTGATCCCCAAGAACACCCAACTCCCGTTCGCCGCCAGCCGCGTGTACGGGCTGCGGTTTGCGGGGACATCGGCGATCCGGGTGCGGGTCCTGGAAGGGGAGTCGCCCGACCCCGACCACTGCATCGAGATCGGCGATTGCCGGATCACCGGCCTTCCGGAAGACCTGCCCCGAGGCGCCCCCATCCAGGTCCGTCTGGCCTACGAGCCGAACGGCCTGGTGAACGTGATGGCGTTGGACATGACCAACGGGAAGTTCGTCCAGAGCGTCATCGAGCGTCATAACGGCCTGACTGAGGCCGACATTGCCCGGGAAGCCGAAATCGTCCGAAACCTGGAGATCCGCTGAGAGTTTCTTCCGCGCCCGATCCGGGAGGCCAGGCAGCCCATGCCGTTCATCCTTCAATGTCCTTACTGCAGGAAGTACATGATCCTGGAGGACAACCAGCGCGGCTGTCGCGTGCGATGCCTGATTCCTGCCTGCGCGCGGTTGATCGATCAGGAGCCGTCGGGTTCCGGCGAGCAGGCGGCGGCCGGCAAAACGGCGAAGGGCAAGGCGGCGGTGCGTCCTGGGGCCGCCGCGCCGCCCCCGCTGCCAACCCCGGCCGCGGCACCGTCTCGCCCTCCCAGCGTTGCCGGGGGCCCGGCCGTGCTGGTGGCCGAGCGGCAACGGATCGTGCAGTGCCCCGGCTGCAAGACCCACTTGCGAGTCCCACCATCCGATCGTTCGCAATCCATTCGCTGCGCGAACTGCCAAAAGATCTTCCAGGCCTGACCGGGGCGGCAGGGAGCGACGAGATCATGATCCTGGATCGGCTTGAGAACGCGTCGATGTATCGAGCGTTGGGAACCGCGATCGCAGCGGCCCTAGACTACCTGCGCCAGACCGATTTCTCGCAGGTGCCCGACGGCCGCTTTGAACTGGACGGAGACCGCCTCGTTTCCATCGTGCAGCACTATCGAACGAAGCCGCTCGCCGAGGCGATCTGGGAGGCACACAGGCAATACGTCGACGTGCAGTATCTTGTGCAAGGGGCGGAGCGAATCGGCTACGCGAGCCTCCGCGACGACGTCCCGGCGAAAGAACCTTACGACGCGTCCAAAGACGCTGTTTTCTACGATGTCCGAGGGGATTTCTTTGAGCTTCGCGCCGGCGAGTTCGCGATCTTCACGCCTCGCGACATTCATGCGCCCGGCCTCGCCGTGACCCCGTCCGAGGCCTCGGCGATGATCCACAAGGTGGTGGTCAAGTGCCGCGTGCCCGAGCAACGTTGAAGCGACCGTCAATGCCCTGCCACCAGCGCTGCCTGGACCTCTTCTCGTTTTCCGTCGCGGTCGAGGGTTACCGTGAGGGTGTCGCCGACGCGATGACTCTGTTGAAGGTCCAAAAAATCGTCGGAGGAGGCCACCTCGGTATGGTCGACGGCCACGATGAGGTCGCCCAGAGCGATTCTTCCGTTGACCAGGCGGCGGGTCGGCCGGATGCCGGCTTTCGCGGCCGGACTTCCGGGCACGACATCCAGCACGAGCACGCCCTTCAGGCCGAGGCGTTCGACCCATTGGTCGGGGGCGAGCTCCACGCCGATCGTCGGCTGGATGACCTTTCCGTGTTGGATCAGCTCGGTGACAATGCGGTAGACCTTGTCCACCGGGATCGCAAATCCTACGCCGACAAAGGCTCCGGAGGGGCTGACGATGGCCGAGTTCACGCCGATCAGCCGGCCCGAGCTGTCCAGCAGCGGCCCGCCTGAGTTCCCGGGGTTGATGGCGGCGTCGATCTGGATGACCCCTTTGATTCGGCGTCCCGAGGCGGACGACACCTGGCGTCCCAGCGCGCTGACGATCCCGGTCGTGAGCGAATGATCCAGTCCGAACGGGTTTCCGATGGCGAAGACCTTCTGGCCGACCTGAAGGTCGTGCGAAGTGCCCAGCAGAACCGGTTGCAGCCGATCTTTCGCCCCGTCGATGGCGAGCACCGCAAGGTCTCCGTCGGCATAAGCCCCCACCAGCCGCGCCTTCCACGTCGAGCGGTCCGCCAGGGTGACCTGGGCCGCTTCGGCCCCTTGAATGACGTGGAAATTGGTGACAATGTGTCCCTCCGCATCCCAGACGAAGCCCGAACCAGCCCCCTCCGGGACCTGCTGCACGTCCATGCCGAAGAAGTCCATCGCTGCACTGACCAGCGTGGTGATGTGGACGACCGAAGGAGAATTGCGGCGGAAGATGGCGATGGTCGTTTTCTCCTCCTCGTCGAGATTGGCGCGGGGAGTGATGGGCCGCAGTCCCGATTCGCCGTCGGTTGCCGGGGGAGGTTTGCGCCGCTCGGCTGCCTGTTCTTTGGCGGGAGCCAATCGCGGGCGGGTCTTCGGCTTCGGCTCGGCAACGGACTTGGGTTCGTCTTGCGGGCTTGCTTTCTTCTCGCCACCCGAACCGGGCTCTCCCGCCTCCGGAGTGCTTGCCGGACTCTTGGGCGTCTCCTTCTCGTCAGCCGCGGCGCTGTTGGGAGGAGTTACCGCCGTTTCCTCGCCCGCCGGCTTTCGACAGCCGCACGCAGTCAGGGCGATCAGGATCATCGCGATCCACGCCGCCGGGAACCGGCCAGTCGTGCCGATCAATCGTTGTGAGTTCCTGGTCCAAGACATGGAGTCACCTGCTTGACGGAGTACGACATCATGCCGATGGGTGTGGACCCTAGGGGTACAATGATGAGGGCTAAAGGAGGGAAGTCCCTATTCGATGGTTGGCGAAGCGTGCGGCGCGGATCGGACCGTCCATTCCGGAGCAAACTATGCAAGATCCTCCCTTCACTGCCGGCGAAGACCTGAATCCTTACCGTATCGCGCAGCAGCAGGTCGATCAAGCGGCGCGATACCTTCCCCACCTGCGTCGGGGGTTGGTCGACTTCCTCAAGCAGACGGCGCGGATCGTCACCGTGGATTTCCCCATCGAGACCGACGACGGCTCGATTCGGATGTTCACGGGATATCGCGCGCTGCACAGCCGCGTGCGCGGACCGGGGAAAGGCGGCCTCCGCTTCCATCCCGACGTGACCGAGGATGAGGTGCGCGCCTTGGCGTCCTGGATGACCTGGAAATGCGCGGTGGTCAACGTCCCCTTCGGCGGCGCCAAGGGCGGGGTGGCCTGCGACCCGCGACAACTCACCACGAACGACCTGCGCAGAATCACCCGGCGGTATATCGCGGAGCTGGAGGACTGCATCGGCCCCAACACCGACATCCTGGCGCCCGACGTGGGCACGGACGCCGAGACGATGGCGTGGATTTACGACACCTACGAGATGATGCACCCGGGCCGGAACAACTTGCCCGTGGTCACGGGGAAACCCCTCGACCTGGGCGGAGCGCCCGGCCGACGCGAGGCCACGGCCTTAGGATGCCTGTTTGCCGCCAGCCGGGCCCTCCAGCGCGGCATTTTGCCCGGGCGGGACTCGCTGAAAGGCGCGACCGTGGTCGTCCAAGGGTTCGGCAATGCCGGCGGGATTGCCGCGCAACTGTTTGCCGAGGCCGGCGCACGGATCATTGCGGTGAGCGATTCCGAGGGCGGGATTACGGACCGCTGCGGCTTGGATATTCCGTTGGTGGTCGCGCACAAAGAGAAGACCCGCTCCGTGACCGGACTGCCGGGCTGCGAACCCATCGGCAACGCCGAGCTGCTGCTCCTGCCGTGCGACATCCTCATCCCCGCGGCGCTGGAGAACCAGATCCGGGCGGACAACGCCGCCAAGGTGCAGGCCCGCTGCATCGTGGAGGTGGCGAACGGCCCCACCACGCCCACCGCCGACCGGATCCTGTTCGAGCGAGGCATTCCGGTGCTGCCCGACATCCTGGCCAACGCCGGCGGCGTGACCGTGAGCTACTATGAATGGGTCCAAAAC
>Ga0163210_1000812_pt1 | contig 13238 bp, 9 predicted proteins | sample Kivu_220m_FD_113536 | JGI IMG/M metagenome (GOLD analysis project Ga0163210, IMG submission 113536) | Freshwater microbial communities from Lake Kivu, Western Province, Rwanda to study Microbial Dark Matter (Phase II) - Kivu_220m | ecosystem: Environmental > Aquatic > Freshwater > Lake ...
ATCGAGGATCTCGCCGATCTCCTCGACACGCGCGGCATCAAGGTGATCGAGTGCACGCGCGCGCCGATGCGCCGCGCGGGCGCCTTCCTCTTCGATCCGCGCACCGGGCCCGCGCTGCTCTGCCGCTGCCCGGTCGAGACGCCCGCGGGGCGCGCCGTGCTGGCGCACGAGTACTGCCATCTGCTGGCGGACGTCGATCCCTACGAGAACCGCGCCTGCCTGCCGGCGGCCGCCGCGGCCCGCGGCTCGCCGACGCCCCGGGACTCCGCGGTGGACCTCGCCTTCGACGAGCTGGACGTCGCGGAGCTGCGCGCGGAGCTCTTCGCGCGCGCGTTCCTGCTGCCCGCGGACCACTACCGTCAGACGCTCGCGAGCTTCGGCGTGCGCCCCGCGGCGGACCTGGCGCTCCCGCGCCTGGCGGACGTCGCCTACTACTATGGCGTCGAGACGGCCCTCGCGCTGCGGCGGCTGGCGGACCTCGGGCTGATCGCCGCGTCGGACCGCGACGCGCTGCTGGGCCGGCTGCCGGGCAACGGCACCGACGCCTGGGTGCCCGAGCCCGGGCCCGCCGGCACGCCTCATCCGGGGCTCTTTCCCGCTCCGGCGACGCGGTTTGTGAACCTGAGCCTGGCACTCTTCATCCAGCGACGCATCTCGTTGGAGCAAATGGCGTATCTCCTGGGCATCGAGCCCGCGGCGGCGCAGCGCTTCGTCGCGTGGAGCGAGGCGCCGCCCGCGCCGATCGAGAAGGCCCGTTGAGGACCGGCCGGTCGGATGGTACGGTGCCCGCCGGACCTCGAGCGGGATGAGCATGGGATTGGCCGACCGCATAAGACAGATCCGCCCCAAGCTGCGGCGCCTGGGCATGTTCCTGGGCGAACGGCTCTGGGACGAGGATCTGACGCACCTCCGGGGCTTCCGCGGCTTCCTCTACCGCCAGCTCCGCATCATCATGGTCGTCGGCCGGAGCCTGTCGCGCGGCCAGATCCCGCTCTGGGCGGCGGCGATGACCCTGGTGACCCTCCTGACCCTGGTACCGGCGATCGTTCTGACCTTCACGCTGCTCAACGCGTTCGGCGGCTTCGCGGAGTTCGGCGCGCAGCTGCAGCGCTTCATCCTCGAGAAGCTGGTCGCCGCGGTCCAGGAGCAGGCACGCGTCTTCCTCGGCCAGTACTTCCAGGGAGCGAAGACTTTCCAGGGCCTGAGCTTGATCGTCATGTTCAGCGGCGTTCTCGGGTTGCTCTCCACGATCGAGGACGCGTTCAATCGGATATGGGGGATCAAGCGCGGGCGGAGCCTGCTGCAGCGCCTGACCACCTACACCACGGTCGCCGTGCTGGCGCCGATCCTGGTCAGCGTCAGCCTCAACATCACCCTGTCGCTGCAGAACAGCGAGCTGCTGGCGCGTCTGCAGGGCGGCTGGGCGCCGGCGGGCGGGGTGCTCGGCTTTCTCTACGGCCTCCTGCCGCTCGCGATCAACATCCTCGTGCTGACCGCGCTCTACCTGATCATGCCGAACACGCGGGTGCGCTTCAGCTCGGCCTTCCCCAGCGCTGTCCTGGCCGGAATCATCTGGGAAGCGACCAAGTGGGGCTACGGCCTCTACCTCTCCTCGGCCACCGTCTATCGCACACTCTACGGTCCGCTGGTCGCGATCCCGCTGCTCTTCCTCTGGATCCAGGCGAGCTGGATGATCGTCCTCTTCGGCGCACTGCTCACCTTCGCCCAGGAGGCGGCCGACGACTTCCGTCTCGAGGAAGGGGCGGTGAGGGCGAGCTTCCGCGAGCGATTGCGCGCGGCGCTGCACTGCATGGTCTCGGTCGGCCGCGCCCATCTGCGCGGCGCGGCCGCCCCGCGCGTGAGCGACCTCTCCGCCCAGCTCCACATCCCGGTCCGTTTGGTGCGCGCCGCCGTCGGCTACCTGCTCGAGGCGGGCCTGCTGCACGAGGTGGTGAGCCAGCGCGATCGCGGCGAGGGCGGGCTGGTGCCGGGGCGCGATCTGCATCAGCTGAGCGTCTACGATGTCCTCTCCTGCGTGCAAAATGCGGGAACCGCCACGCCGCGCAGCGCCCACGTCTCCCCCGACGCCCGCGAGGTCGAGGACGCGCTGGCGCGGATCGATGCCACGCTGGAGCATCTGGGCCGGCCCGTCACCATCGCCAGCATCCTCGAAGCGCTGGAACAGCGTCCGGGCGTCCCGGTAGAACTGATGCGCGAGCGCTAGCGGCCTTCTCCGGCGGGGTGTTGTAGTCGGCCCCGAATGCGGTATACTGTTCTGTTTTGCATCGAGCCCGCGTCCCGGCGCTGCCCGGAACGCAGGCGGGGCCGGGGAGGCAGATCCGTATGGATGCGTTCGACATTGTCATGGGGATCAGCGGCGATGCTGGCGAAGGGGTCATCGTCACCGGCGACCTGATGACCCAGATCGCCGCCCGATCGAACCTGCACATCAGCAGCACGCAGACCTTCCCCGCCGAGGTGCGGGGCGGTCAGTCCTACGTGCAGATCCGTTTCGGCGTGGACAACGTCTTCAACCCAGGCGACCGGCTGGACGTCCTGGTCGCCTTCAGCGAGCTCGCCTATCACCAGTGCAAGCACCTGATCGGCAGCGACGCGATCCTGCTGGTCGACGGCGATCCCGAGACCCTCGACGTCTCGGAGCACTTCGGCGACTGGACCGGGGGCGCGATCTACGTGGTGCCGATGGGCAAGATCGCCAGCGGGGAGATCAAGGAGCCGCGCGCCAAGAACATGGTCGCCCTGGGCGCGGTCACCGGGCATCTCGGCTTCCCCGACCAGCATGGCGAGGACCTGGTGCGGCGTCTCTGGCAGGCGAAGGGCGAGAAGGTCGTGGAGAAGAACCTTGCCGCCTACCGCGCCGGGCGGGACTTCGCCCAGCAGAAGCTGACCAAGCGCGATCGCCTCGAAGTGCCCGAGGTCGCCGGCGAGGGCCTGATGGTGCTGAGCGGCAACGACGCGATCGCTCTCGGCGCGCTGTACGCCGGCTGCCGTTTCTACGGCGGCTATCCGATCACGCCCGCCAGCGAGATCATGCACCTGCTGGCGGAGGAGCTGCCGCGCGTGGGCGGCACGATGTACCAGGCGGAGGACGAGATCGCGTCCCTGGCCGCGGTGTTGGGCGCCTCCTTCGCGGGCGTGCGGGCGATGACCGCCACCTCCGGCCCGGGGCTCTCGCTGATGGCCGAGCTCTTTGGCCTCTCGGGCATGGCGGAAGTGCCGGTGGTGATCGTCGACGTGCAGCGCGGCGGCCCTTCGACCGGACTCCCGACCAAGACCGAGCAGTCGGATCTCAACATGGCGATCTACGGCGGCCACGGCGAGTTCCCGCGCGTGGTGATGGCGCCGATCTCGATCCGCGACTGCTTCAACGTGATGCGCCGCGCCTTCGAGATCGCCGAGGCCTACCAGGTCCCGGTCGTGGTGCTCTCGGAGCAGGCGCTGGGACACCGGCGCGCCACGCTCCCCAAGGCACTCTTTAAGCAGACGCCGGTCGCCGACGTGCGCCGGCCGCTGAAGGCCTGGGGACCCGGCTACACGCGCTTCCAGTTCACCGACAGCGGCATCTCGCCGCGTGCGCTCCCGGGCGATCCCGGCGGGCGGCACACGATCACCGGGCTGGAGCACTGGGACTTCGGCGGCCCGGCGTACGAGCCCGCCAACCGGGCCGAGATGGTGCAGAAGCGCTTCCGCAAGCTGCGCAACCTGGACCGGAAGTACGGCGGCGTCTTCGCCTTCAAGGGCGACGGCGTGCTGCAGCGCCATCACGCGACGACCGACGAGGAGGCCGGCCGGCTCTCGGCGGTGGAGGCGGTCTTCCGCGGGCAGATCGGGGTCATCGGCTGGGGTGCCACGGCGGGCGCGGTGCGCGAGGCGGTAGCGCGCGCCGAGCGGCGCGGCATCACGGCGTCGGCGATCTTCCCGCGCATGATCGAGCCCCACAACGATCTCACGATCCGGCCCTTCATCGCCGGACATCAGAAGATCATCGTGGTCGAGGAGAACTTCACCGGCCAGTACGCGCGGTACCTGGCGCATCACTATCACTTCACGCCGCTCTCGCTGAACAAGTACGACGGCTTGCCGTTCACGCCGGAGCAGGTGCTGCGGAAGATCGAGGAGGTGGCCAGCTATGTCTAGCCCGGCCGATGCCCAGACCGGCACGACGACCGAAGGCGCACCGGCGAAGCTCGCTCCCAAGGACTATCGGGGACGCTTGAAGCCGGTTTGGTGCCCGGGGTGCGGCAACTACGGCGTCCTGAACGCGCTGGTCCAGGCGCTGTCAGACCTGGAGATCGATCCGGACAACCTGGCGCTGATCTCCGGCATCGGCTGCTCGAGCCGTCTGCCCGGGTTCGTCCAGGGCTACGGCTTCCACGGCGTGCACGGCCGCGCGCTCCCCGTAGCGATCGGGGCCAAGCTGGGGAATCCGCGGCTCACGGTCCTGGTGGTCGGCGGCGACGGCGACGGGCTCTCGATCGGCGCGGGGCACTTCCCGCACGCGGCGCGACGCAACATCGACATCACCTACATGATGCTCGACAATCGGATCTACGGGCTCACCAAGGGCCAGACCTCGCCCACCACGCCGGCCGGCTTCGGCACCAAGTCCTCGCCGCGGGGTGTGGTGGAGAGCCCGATGAACCCGGCGGGCCTGGCGCTCTGCTACGGCGCGACCTTCGTCGCCCGCGGCTACAGCGCGCACATGCCGCAGCTCCGCAGCCTGATCGTGGAGGCGATCCGGCACCCGGGCTTCTCGCTGCTGCAGGTGCTCAGCCCCTGCGTCACCTTCGGCAAGGGCAGCGGCTACGACTTCTTCAACGAGCGCGTCCAACCGCTGCCGGAGGACTATCCGGCCGACGATCCGGCGCAGGCCCTGGTGCACAGCATCGACCTGCAGACGATCCGCACCGGCGTCCTCTACCGGGGCAAGAAGCCCGAGTTCGTCGAGGTGATGCGCGGGATCGGCGGGGCGCGCGGGCGCGAGCTCGACGACACCGCCCCGGCCATCGACACGGAGGCGCTGGTCCGGCGCTTCAGCTAGCGCGGACGGCGGCGGGGCGTGCATCTGGCGCGGTTGATCTGCCCGGAGGCGATTCGTCTGGAGCTGCAGACGACCATGCCCCCCGAGCCCGAGGAGGGCGCGGACCGCGAGCGCTACCTCTGGTCGGTCAAGGAAGCGGTGCTGGGCGAGCTGGCGGAGCTGATGGCGCTCTCCGGCCGGGTCGGCAGCGTCAATCGCCTGCGCGCCGACCTGGTCGGCCGCGAGAAGAAGGCGACGACGGGACTGGCGAACGGGGTCGCCGTGCCGCACGTGCGCACGCGCGAGGCGCGTAGCTTCCTGATCGGTTTCGCCCGCTCCACGCCCGGGATCGAGTTCGGCTGCCTGGACCAGGGCCGGGCCCACATCTTCTTCGTGCTGGTCGCTCCGCCCTTCGACGACACGCTCTACCTGCGCGTCTACCGTCAGCTCGCCGAAGCGTTCCTGCACCCGGGATCGATCGCCCCGCTCATGGCCGTCACCAACGAGGGCGAGCTGCTGCGCGTGCTGAAGTCGCTGTAGCCTACGGCCGCCCTAGTGCCCCGCCGCCAGCTTCCGCGCTCGCTCCAGCCACGGCGAGCCAGGGCTCACCTGCGCCCAGGACGACAGCAGCTCCTCGAGCATCTCGCCGCCCGCCGGGCGGTGCGCCGCGAGGATCTCGGCCGCGCGGTAGAGGTAGACGCCGGTGTCGCACGCGGCGTCCGGCGCGGGCGGAGCCTCGCCCAGGCGCATCAGCAGGCTCGCGTAGTTCAGCATCAGGTTCCCCACCGAGGACTCGCGCTCCCAGTCGATGAAGGGGTCGGTCGCACTCTCGATCCGATAGACCGAATCGATCAGCTCGCGCGTCCGCGCCACGTCGATGTCCGGATGCGTCGCCTCCGCCGGCGCGCCCGGCTCGATCCGGACCAGCAGCCCCTCGAGCACGCTTCGCCCCGGGAGCTTGCGGCTGGACTCCGGAACCGTGACGGCGTAGCGCAGGGGCCGCGCCCCATGCTGCGAAGCGAGGCGATCGCTCAGCGCGCGCACGACCTGGGTCGCGATCAGGTTCTCGGGCGTCGCCTGCAGGCCAGTGATCTCCTTGTCCGTGAGCGGGATCGGCACGCCGTGATCGCGCTGGAAGCGAATGTACCACTCGGTGTTGAGCAGCGAGAGGTTGACGATCGCGACGTCCGGCCGCAGGTCGCGCAGCGCCTGCACCGCCAGCGGCGGGTAGGTGTCGTTGTCGCCGTTCGTCAGCACGATCGCGTTCGCCGGCGCGCCCACGAGCATGTTGTAGCCGTAGTCGACCAGCGGGCGCGGCATGTCCCCGGTCTCGACCAGCCGGCGCAGGCACTGCTGCGCCAGCGCCTCATCGCCGCGGCGCAGCGCCGTCACCCAGAGCATGTAGTAGGCATCGGCGAAGTCCGGGTGGCGTTCCACGACCCGGCGCAGCAGCCGCTCGCCCAGCTTCCAGCTGCCCTCCTTCAGCTGGCCGGTCACATGGATGCAGGCGAACGCCGTCGCCGCCGCGGCGTCGGCGGAGTCGATCGCGAACGCGCGCGTGTACGCCTCGTTCGCCGCGTCTCGCGCGCCGGAGTAGCGCAGCGCATCGGCCCACTCGACCCAGGCGCGTGCCTCGCCCGGGCGCTCCTGGGCATAGCGCTCCCACTGCTGCGCGAGCTCGCTGTAGCGCGCGGCGGGGAGGATCTGGGGGCGCCAGGAGAGGATCTCCGGCGGGCGGTCCGCAGCCGCGGCGTGCGGCACCGCCAGCACGGTCAGGGCCAGCCCCGCCGCCGCGACCTGGATGAGACGAGCCATAGTCGATCCCTGAAATGACATCGGACCCTCCTTCCGCGCCAGCCCATCGTGCCGGGGGCCCCGTGCTCCTTCCCTGATACGCCTCGGACCGGCCGGGCGTTCACTTCAGTGCGGGGGCGCGTCGATTCCGGATTGAACCTCATGTGCCTACGAGCGTTCTATCGATGGGACGGCAAAGGCTGCCGCGGGAGCGGAGCGAGGATGGACCGGCCGGAGAACCCGAGCGACGCGGAACTGCTCCGCGGCATCGCAGAGGGCGGCGAGCTCGCCTGTCGCCTGTTCTATCGCCGTTGGGCGCCGCGGCTGGGCCGGTTTCTGTCGCGTGCCACCGCCGACGCCGACGTCGCGAGCGACCTCTTGCAGGAGACCTTTCTGCGTGTGCTGCGGGCTGCGCCGCGCTTCGAGGCAACGGGCTCGGCCGGGGCCTGGGTCTACCGCATCGCGTCGAACCTCGCGTACAGCTACTGGCGGCGGCAGCGACCCCGCGGCCGGCGGGCACCGCTCGACGTTGAGGGACTGGAGGTCCCGTCGCGGGCCCCCGACCCCGCGCAGGACCGCAATCGCCGAGTCTGGATGCGGGAAGCGCGGCAGGCGGTCGAGCAGTTGCCCGAGAACCACCGGCTGGTCTTCCTGCTCAAGATCGACGGCGGGCTGACCTACGACGAGATCGGGGAGACGCTCGGCTGCCCGACGGGGACGGCGAAGTCACGCTTCCACCATGCCGTCCGCCGGTTGCGGGCCACGTTGCGCGATTGGGAAGACGCAGACCTGGGCGATCCGGCGGACCGTCCGGCGACATCGAGGAGGGACATCCATGTCGTGTGAGTCGTGGCAGGAGGAGATGGTCGACCACCTCGCGGGCGAGATCAGCGAAGAGCGGGCGATCCGTCTGGAGCAGCACTTGGCGGAGTGCGCCGCCTGCGCCGAGGAGATGCAACGCCTGGAGCGGTTCACCGATCGGGCACGGACTGCGAACGAGTGGACCGCCGACCCGGACCTGGAGGATCGCCTGGTCGCCGCCCTGCGCCGGCAGCACGCCGCGCGAGCGCCGCGGTCCTGGTGGGCCGCGCTGTGGCAGCGGCGCGTGCCCGCCTACGCGATCGTCGCCGTCGCGCTCATCGGGGTCATCGCCGGCACGCAACTCGGTCGGCACGGCGCCCGCGCGGATCGCGCAGCGCCGGTCGGTGAAGCGCCGCGTCTGACGTCGCCCCCGGCGATGCGCACGGCCCCGCCCGAGGGAACGCTGCAGGCTTCGCTGCCGAAGGTCGACTTCGCGACGACACCGTCGGACGCGATCGCCACCGGAAGGCTCAGCTCGCCCGACAGCCTGTAGCGCCGCAGTAGGGCAACCCGCTTCGGGTGCGCTCCATCGGTGTCCCGGCAGGCTGCCCTACCGCAGGCGTAGCATGCGCATCTTCGAGGTGTAGCGATCTCCCACGACGAGCCGCACCCAGTAGACGCCCGCGCTCAACCGCCCGCCCCGATTGTCCGCCCCGTCCCAGACGCGCGTCTGCTCGCCGGCCGGGAGCGCACCCTCGGCCAGCGTTCTCACGCAGCGGCCCGTCAGATCGAAGACCCGCAACGTCACCTCCCCCGGCTGGGCCAGCTGGAATCGGATCGTCGCCGTTCCGCGATTCGGATTCGGGCGCGCGGGGTAGAGATAGTCTATCGGTCCGCTCAGATGCGTCTCCCCCTCCGCGACCGCCCCCGCATCGCACGGGTACTGCCACGCGATGAACGGCGTCCCTCCGTCGGCGATCCAGGAGACTTCCGGGCTCAGCACGTCGACAATGGCGGAGACGACGCTCGCGCTGTCACCCGGATCGGGGGCGCCTCCGGCATCCACCCGGCGCAGGCGTGGCAGCGTGAACCCGTGCACCACGCTCTTCCAGTTGGCGACCCCCGGCTGGACGTTCTCGCGCATGACGCGCGCGTACTGGGTGTACTGGCCGGGCGGCGCGTCGTAGTCGCGGAAGCCGAGATCGGCGGTCGTGCCCGGCACCCCGGGCGCGACGTCGAGAACATCGAAGCGCGTGCCGCACCCGAAGGCGGCCAGGGCGAATTCGGGCGGGCTGGGCGGCTCCACCCAGACGTACGGGCCATTGGTCTCGAGCTCGCCGGTACGATCGACACCCAGCATCGGCAGCAGCGTCGGCGACTGGTACTCAATCGCCCGCGAGATCTGGTCTCCGCTCAGCACCAGCCCGCGGCGGATGTCGGCTAGCCCGCAGCTCGTCGTGGTGAGCCAATCCTCCAGCAGCTCCAGGTCCTGGGGCTCGAAGCAGCCAACGCCAAAGGGTCCGGTGTCCATGAGGATCAACCGATACCCGAGGAGCTGCTCCACGCTGCATCCGTTGTTGCCCCAGCCTCCCGGGTTGAAGCCCCCGCCGCCGAAGCTGCGCTTCATCGGCGCGTTGCAGCAGGAGGACATGTATTGGTAGTCGTAGCGGTCGTGATCGAGGCCGAGCGCATCCAGCGCCGGGTCGAGGTAGTACTGGTGGCCCCGGTCGTACCCGTCGATGTAGAGCACGCAGGGCCATTCGACGTCGTACGGTTGGCCCGACACCGCGCGCATTCCCGGCAGGATCTCGAACTCGTACGGCCCGAGCCCGTACCAGTCGGACGAGTCGATGTAGCGCGCCTCGTACCGGTACGAGAGCCGCGTCCCCGGCGTCCAGATGCTGTCCGGCAGGATCTCCTGCCAGTACGAGTAGTCGGAGTGCGCGCCATCGAAGCCCGGCTCGGACTCGTGGTAGTAGGCGGCGAACTTGTTCCGGAAGGGACCCATAGTGGACTCCACCGAATCCATCTGCACGCAGACGTAGTCCGCCTCCGGATCGCCGGCGTAGCCGATGCGCTGCTTCCAGGCGAGGTACCCCGGGATCATGTCCTGCCGCGGGCCCTTGCGATCGACTTTGACGCAGAGGCGCCCCAGCCAGCGTCGCGGCGAGGACGAGGTCACCACGGGCCCGGTGATCGATGTGCTGTCCCCCAGATAGTCGTTTTCCTCGTAGTCGTCCCGGCTGAGGTCGTAGGTGATGTTGGCGTTGCCGACGTCCATCGGGTCCAGGTACGTGGGGATCGTCTGCCCGAAGCCGTCGTGCAGCAGGGCGGCATAGTCCCACGAGATGGATGGCGCGTCCGGGGCGTACGTCAGGCATACCTGCACCCGATCGATGAGCGGGGAGCCGTACGTCACGCCTTCCTGCGTGCACGCCGTCGACGGAATCTCGAAGGTTTCGCAGTCCGTGGTCGTCTCGAAGATGAACCTCATCCGTTCCCAGTCCGTCGGGATCGGCTCCCCGTCCGGCGGGTGCGTCAGGTCGTAGTCGGCGGCGCCCTCAGCGTACAGGCAGTGCGGCGTGTCGCCGGTGTAGCTCCAGACCTCCTGGCCTCCGCGCGGGCTCCAGTGCGGGACCGGGTTGGCGTCGCTCGTGTACGGGTAGACCGACCACCCACCCCGCACGAACGTCCCGGCGCTGAACTTCAGGTAGAAGTACCCCGCCATGCGGACATAGACGCTGCCGTACGCGGGCGGCAGGTATGAGCCGCGATCCACGACCCCGCTGTAGGCGAGCCCGCGATGATGGACCGGGAAGCTGGGCGGATCGGTCGTCGGGTCGCAGAAGCCGAGCGCGTTGCCGGAGAGCCGGCAGTCGCACAGGATCCCCGCCTCCTCCAGCCACTGGCTCCAGACCGCCTCGGGCCAGACCTGCATGAAGGTGCCGACGCCCGGACAGCGGGCGAAGGTCCAGCCCTGCTCGCCATCCTCGAAGTCGTAGTCGTGCGCGACCGGCCCGATGTCGAGAGTCACGTCGTCCGCGGCGAACGGACCGCAGTCGGTCGCCCAGTGGCCGTCCTCGTCCGACCACCCGCCGTCGGAGGCGAAGCGGAACTCGAGCTGCACCCGCGCGGTTCCGACGGGCAGCGCGGCGAAGGCGGTGGCGCTGCTCCAGACCGCCGGCTGCGTGTAGTCCCCGGCGCGCCCGTCGAACCGCGCGACCTCGAACGGCCCGTCTTCCAGCGGCGCGCCGCCCGCGTCGTAGCAGTTGAGGTACGTGTAGGTGTAGTCGAATTCCTCCTCGCTGTCGTTGAAGTAGATGAAGCCGACCCGGACGGAATCCCCGGCCATTATCGGCAGGATCGGCGACTGCGCCTGGTGGCAGGCGTGGTTCCCGTAGCCCATCCCGCTGACGAAGTCGCGCCAGTCGGCGTCATCCTCGTGCACGCCGCACCAGAGCTGCCACTGCCCGTGGCCGAACATCGGGATGCAGCCGTCGCCGTGCACGATGAAGCTGTCGGCGTTCACCCGGTGGAAGGCATCCCACGGATCGGCGGTCGCGTCGCGGCTCGTCCAGCCCTGGAGCGGATCGCTGACGATCGTGTCCCAGTCCCAGACGCCGCCTTCGTAGGCGAACCCGGCGCCGTCGTCGCCGCCGAAGTAGACGGTATCGGTCCGGGCCGGCGCGTGCCGCAGGCGCGGCAGGTCATCCGGCATGCCGGCCGGTTCCAGGGCGAAGACCGGTGTCGCGTCGGGCAGCGCTTGGGCCGCGGCCACCAGCAGCGCGGGAAGCAGCAAGGAGAGCATGATCGTGCTTCGCATTGCGAGGCCTCCTGGTCATGGCCCACGAATCCGCAATCACGAACTGCGCGCCGGACTTGCATGGAAGCGGCACAGGCATCTCCCCGGTGGCGGGTTCGGGGTGGACGGAGGTACGATCGCGCGCCGGCCCGACAATCAAGTATAGTCCCATCGGGGCCGTCGCGACAACGCCGGGGGGCGTCCTGACGCGTCTAGCGTCCCGGAACCAGCCGGTAGTACTTGCGTTTGCCCAGCCGGATGAGGACCCCGCCCGCCGGGATTGCGGCCCGCGCCTCGACGTCCGCGATCGGCGTCTGCTCGACGTAGAAGCCGCCCTGCTGGATCAGACGCCGTGCCTCGCCCTTCGACTTCATCAGCGTGAGGCCGGCGAGCAGATCGACCCAGCTCGCCTGCGCCAGATCCGCCGGCACGCTCACCTCCGGCACCTCGTCGGGCGCGGCCTTCTCCTGCACGACCTGACGGAAGTGCGCCTCGGCTTCGTCCGCCGCCGCGGCGCCGTGGTACTGCTCGACCAGGTTCCGCGCCAGGCGCTTCTTCACCGCCATCGGGTTGGCGCCGGCCTTCAGTTGCGCCACCAGCTCATCGATCTCCGCGGGCGGCAGCGAGCTGGTCAGCTCCAGGTACTCGTGCAGGTGCTCGTCGGCGATCCGCATCGCCTTGCCGAACATCTCCTCCGGCGCATCGTTCACGTTGATCGTGTTGCCGTAGGACTTCGACATCTTGCGTCCGTCGGTGCCGATGATGATCGGGTTCGTGACCATCACGTGCGGGGCATCGCCGAAGTGCTCCTGGATCGCCCGCCCGGCGAGCATGTTGAAGTGCTGGTCGTAGGCGCCGACCTGAACGTCGCACTTCAAGGCGTAGGCGTCATAGCCCTGCATCAGCGCGTAGAGCGCCTCGTGGAAGCGCAGCGACTCCCCGCGCTCCATGCGCTGCTGGAAGTCGCGCCGCGCGATGATCTGCTTCATCGGGAAGATGCTCGCCAGCTCGATCAGGTCGGCGAAGGAGAGCCCGGCCAGCCAGTCGCCGTTGTAGCGGACCTCAGTCTTCTTCGGATCGAGCACGCGGTAGGCCTGCTCGGTGTAGGTCTGCGCCAGGTCCAGCACCTCCTCGTGCTTGAAGCGGCGCCGCTCACCCGACTGACCGCTCGGGTCGCCGATGGTGGCGGTGTAGTCCCCGATCAGGAAGATCACCTGGTGCCCCAGCTCCTGGAATTTGCGCAGCTTCTGCAACGGGACGAAGTGTCCGACGTGGAGGTCGGTCGAGGTCGGATCGACGCCCAGGTAGACGCGCAACGGCCGGCCGAGCGTCAGCTTCTCGCGCAGCTCCGCCGTCATCTGCGCCCGCAGACCGCCCTCGCTGTCCGCGGCCATGCCCCACTCCTCCGCCTCGTCGGCGAAGCGCGTGCCGCGCATCAGGATCCGGACCTGTTCGTCGATCGACTGCGCTGAAGCCACCCTGCCCTCCCCAGCCGTTTCGTCCTACGCCCCGCGGGGTCTCGTCACAGAAAAGGATCGGCCCCCGGCTATCCCTTGATGACCGCCAGCGGTCGCAACCGCGCCACCTTCAGACTGATGCCCGCCTGATGCATGACGTCGACCACCTCACCGACGTCCTTGTAGGCCTCGCTCATCTCTTCAGCCACCGTTCCCCGTTCCTTCGCCATGACCAGGATGCCCTTTGCGCGCATTTCGCCAATCAGATCCCGGCCGCGGAAGGTCTCCATCGCCCGGCGGCGCGACATCACGCGCCCCGCGCCGTGGCAGGTGGAGCCGAAGG
>Ga0163210_1000814_pt1 | contig 13230 bp, 9 predicted proteins | sample Kivu_220m_FD_113536 | JGI IMG/M metagenome (GOLD analysis project Ga0163210, IMG submission 113536) | Freshwater microbial communities from Lake Kivu, Western Province, Rwanda to study Microbial Dark Matter (Phase II) - Kivu_220m | ecosystem: Environmental > Aquatic > Freshwater > Lake ...
CAAGGCCGCGAAGACGTCCTCGTTTTTCCATCCCCGGCCGCCGGCGATGACGAGGCGATATCGCTTTTGGATGTCCTCCGGAAGGAGGGCGTAGGCTTCGACGAGGCCGGCGAAATTCTTGCGCGGCTCGAGCGTGCTCAGCGAAAACAAATAGGGAAACTCGAGGCCGTAGGCCTTCCGGACGGCATCCCTCCGGCCGGCGGGGATGTCCGGACGGAAGACGTCAGGATCGACGGCGGGGTGAACGACGGCGATTTTTTCGGACGGAACGCCGGACCTCGCCTCGAGCTCCGCCCCGACGGACTTCGAGATCACGACGACGCGGCTGGCCCGCCGGAGCGTCCGCGGCAGGTATCGCTTCAGGAAAAGATCGTCCCGGCTCTGCAGCCTCCCGGGAAAACGGAGGAAGCCGAAGTCGTAGACGACGGGCACGCAGCGCGAACGGATGAGCGGCTCGCCGATGAAATTCGGAAAGAAGTAAAGCCGCGGCCGCCGGGAGGGAAAAAGGTCCAAGGGAAGGGGGAGGCGGAGGCCCCGAGGCCGCAGCTTCGCATAGACGGCGCTCGGGAGAAGCCGGCGCCGGACGTCGAGCGAACCGTTGAGCTCCCCGGCCAGGCGGGCGAGATAGGCCTCTTGAGGACCCGGCCGCCGCCTCAGGAAGAGGCGATAGGCCAGGATTTTGACCGGGAAATGGCCGGGGAGCGCCGTGTAGGCCTTGAGGAGCTCGCGGGTGTAATAGCCCACTCCGCTGAGGGGCGGATGAAGGGCGCTCGATTCGACGACCAGTTCGGGCGTTGTCCCCATGACGAGGCGAGTCTAGCCTCGCCCTCCGGGCGATGTCAAGAATGCAGGAATCAATCGCGTCCCACGAGGGCGCGGAAATAAGCCCCGGCAACGCGCAGTTGTCCCGTCAAGAAATAGGCGGCGGATTTTTTCGCCAAGCCGGCCTTGTACAGGACCTTATCCACGGGCCGGCCGTAGCGGCTGACCGTCCGGGCGACGTTGCGCACGTTGGCCAGGACCTCGAGCTCGAATCTGAGGCCCTGATCCCTGTTCTTCGTCCCCCCCCGCTTGTGATAGACGACCGAGCCCGGGACGAAAACGGCCTTCCAACCCGCCTGCTTTGCCCGCCAGGACAGCTCCGCGTCCTCGTACTGGGTGCCGAGGCTCTCTTCGAACAAGCCGACCTGGCGGAACATCTCGCCCCGGTAAAGGACGCCCGCCGCACACCCGCCGACGACGTCGGTCTTGCCGTCAAACTGGCCCCGGTCGATCCGGCCGTGCCCGCGGTCGACAATGGTCCCCCAACGGAACACGTGGCCGGCCGAATCGATCCGGGACCGGTCGTGAAAGTTCAGGAGCTTCGGCACGAAAATTCCCGCCTCGGGATGCTCGTCGGCCGAATGGACGAGTTTGGCCAGAAAATCCGGCGCGACCACGGTATCGTTGTTCAAGGATAGGATCAGGGGAAAACCGAGCTCGAGGGCCCGGCGGAATCCGGCGTTCATCCCCCTGGCGAAACCTTCGTTTCTCGGCATCAACAAGAATTCACTGCCCGGGAAATCATCCCGGAGGCGCCGGACGGTCGCGGCCTCCGAGCCGTTGTCCACGACGATCGTGGCGAAAGGCGGGGCGGCGACGGCGGCCAGGGACCAGAGGCACGAGGCCGTATCGGGATAGTTGTTCCAATTCAGGATGACGACCGCGACGCGCGCCGTCATGGGGCCCTCCGCTTTCGGAGGAAACGCCGGACGACGCGCTTCTCCTCCTCCCGGATTTCCCCGCTCACCAGGGCCAGCAAGCCGTAGAGGAGAAGGCCCGCCGTCCCCACGACCGCCATCTGGAAAACGGCGTTCATCCCCCCGAGGATTCTCTTGAGGCCGTTCATGGCCAGGAACATCAGCCCCGCGCTTCCCGCGAGCCGGAAAAGGGACCGCCACGGGATTTGCCAGGGGAAATTCAGGCGTCGCTTCGAAACGAGGAAGACGAGGAGGGGGTAGAATGAAAGGCTGACTGAAGAGGCGACCGCCGATCCCTTGTAGCCGTACGCCGGCAAGAGGACGAGGTTCAAGACGACGTTGAGCCCGGCGCAGATCGCGACAAGGGCGAACATCAGCCCTGTCCGCTCCAGGAGCTCGAGACCCTTGTGGCCGTACATCCCGAAATTCCAGGCTAGGTAGCCGGCGAAAACGACCGGGATGACCACGCTGCCTTCCCGAAACGAGGGCCCGAGCATGATGGCCGCGACCTCCCGCCGGAACAGGACGACAACGGCGAAGAGCGGCAGGACGAGGGCGAGATAGTAGCGCGAGAAGTCCGAGATGAGCTCCCGGATCCGGATGTCGTCGTGCCGCTCCCAGGCCGTGATCAGAAGCGGATGGGCGGCCATGATGATCGGGATGGCGATCATCCCGATGCCGGAGAAGGCCAGGCTGTAATTGGCCCCATAGATTCCGACTTCATCGGCGTTCCGGATGAGGGCGATGAGGTACTTGTCCATGACCATCAGGATTTCCGTCCCCAGGGCCCAAGCGACGACCGGGAGGCCGTAGGCCGTCAGACGCTTCGCCATCGAGAAATCCGCGACCGACAAGCCGCGCCAGAAGCGCCCGAGCCTCAACTCCGCCGCCATCGGGACGAGGAGCAGCGTGTAGCTCATCGCGATCCCCACGAGAAGCCACTCGATCCGCCGCGAGACGAGATAGATCAACGCCAGGGACAAACCCAGCCGTCCGACGCCGAACAGGATCTGGTATCGGGCGTATTGGGCGGCCTGGAGCCGGGCCTGGAACATCGAAACTCCCAGCTTGAAGGCCATCATGGCGGCTAGGATCCACGCCCCAAGGAAGAAAAGCCCCCGGGACGAACCCAGGATGCGGCCTCCGAACGCGTAGGCCAGGATGGTCAAGGCCGCCAGGCCGCCGACCTCGACCGCCAGGAGGCTGATGAGATTCTTGAAGATCCGCCCCCGGTCTTCCGACGACTCGAACTTGGGGATGAAACGGAGGCCGGAATGAACGAGCCATTCGGCGAGGAGGATGCTCAGGACCGTGGCCGTGGCGAAAACGAGGACGTAGCGGCCGTAGGCGGTGGTCGAGAAAACACGGGTGAAGATGAAGATCCCGGCCAAGTTGAGAAAGGCGGGGATGAAGAGGGCCGGGGCATAGTGGAGCATGTCCTTCCCCAGCCTCTTGGAAAAATGCTTGAGGAGGAGGCCCCCATCGCCATCGGGTCCGGCCGCAGGGAAAGCTGTCACCGCGGCTTCCCCTCTCCGGCCGCGGTGATGAAAGCGCTGTAGAACGGCGGCCTCCTGTTCCGGCGCTTCCAGCGCAGGAGGTAGGCGAATCCGGCGAGATATCCCGCCACGGGCCGACGATAGAACATCATGTATTTCAGCCAAATCCCCGCATTCTGGTCCCCGCGGATCGTCGCCCCCGGAACGATCCCCCCGACCTCCTCGGGAGAGGGATACAGGCGGCCCAGATGCTCGTCCGTGAACGCCTCCCGCCTCTTGAACCGGCGGACGTGGGCGTCCTGGAACCGCCTGTCTCCTTCTTCCGCGTGGAACATCCCCTCCCCGCCCTCCATCGGGCAATGGTGGATGGAGGCTCTCCGGGCGACGCGCCGGGCTTCTCGAAGAAACTCGCTTCGGCGGTCCGGGGGGAGATGCTCGAGAAGGTCGATGGACGAGACGAAATCGACCGCCCCGGTCCGGAGGGGCAGATTCGCCGCGTCCGCGACGAGCTTACCGACAATGAAAGGTTTCCGGGCGACGGCGGAAATCTTGGCCGGGTCGTAGTCGGCGACGATGAGCCGGATCCGGCGCTTGTCCTTGGACCGTCCGATCAACTCCGCGAGACCTCCCCCTCCGGAGCCGATGTCCAGGATGACGACCTCCCCCTCCGGCGCTTCCCGGAGGATGAAGGCCAAGGCTTCGGCGTTCCGGATCCAGTAATCGATCAACTTCGGCCAGAAGACGGCTTCGCGGAGGCCGTAAACGGGGCCCCTCCAGGAATAGAACCGGGCCCTCAAAAAAATCAGAATCCGGCGGAGGATGGCGTCGACGAGCCCGCCGAGCCGCGGCTTCGGGATCCCGGCTGACATCTCGGATGAGTCCGTTTTTGGGATGAGAAGGCGCTATTTTAGCCGAATCAGCGCGTAAATCCAATCATCCCGACGGCGACGCCGAGGCGGCGGGGGTCGGGGGTCACCGAGGCTTTCAACGGGACCCACGTCCGGCTCACCTTGAAGAGGAGCAAAGCCCGGCCGTCCTCGGCCACGGACGGCGGCAGGGCGTATTCCAAAGTTCTCCATCCACGGTCGTTGAGGAAGACGTCTCCCAGGAGAAATTTCTTCTTGAAGAAACCCCGGAAAAGGTAAATTTTCAGCCGGACGGGATTCTCCTGGATATCCGGATGGGAAGCGTGGACGGGAATACAAACGATTCCCCTTGTCTCCGTCAACTCGAGACCCGCCGTCTCGCGCGTCCAGCGGAAATCCCGCCCCTCGGCCGTTTTTTCGGCCTGAAAGAACCCGAAATCCGGCTTGACGCCGAATTCGCCGCTCAGGCGGCTCAGCGATAGCCCGTGGGTGGAATTCCACAGGTGGACGACGGCGAACGCGGCGGCCACGGCGAGGATCGGGATGGAGGGCCGCCGGATGGATTTGACGGTTTCCACGGACGACTCCCGTGAGGGGACGCCGAGGGTGAAGATCAGGCCGACCATCAGCCAGGCCACGTATTTGACCTCGAAACTCCCCATATATGTATGGGATTGGGCGATGATGCCGTAGGCCAGGAGGGCCGAAAGGCATCCGAGGTAAATGAACCTCCGCGGCGGATCGCCTCGAGTCCTTTTCCACCCTCGACCCATCTCGAGGACGACGGAGGCCGCGATCCAAAGGAGAAAACCCAGGCCGATGCCCCCCAGCTCCGAACCGACCTGGAGGACGATGTTTTCGGCGGTATCGGTCGGAAAGACCAGCTTGTGGGTTTGGTAGTAGTTGGGGACTTCGATGATGAAGCTGCCCACCCCGACTCCCGTGACCGGAAAGTCTCGGGCCATCTCCGCCGCCATTTTCCACAGCGAAGACAGACGGAATTGGACGATGTTTTTTTCGATCTGGCCGAAGCGGACGGCCGTCGGCGACCGTCCCGCCCAACGGACGAGAAGGCCCTTCCCCAGAATCCCGGCGGCCAGAAGGACGGCCAGGCCGAGCCCGGCGGCGGTGAAGACCGTCCGCCTTTTTCCGGGGGGCCAAGACCGCGCCTGTTTCCAAACGATCCCGGAGCTGCCGGCCACGGCGAAGACCATGGCCGCGGCGATCGCCAGCAGGCCGCTCCTCGAGCCGGTTTCAACAATCAATCCGCACCCCAGGACGGCCATCGCCGCGCCCGAGGCCAGGACGGCCTTCCGGGCGGCGAGGGCGTAGCCCAAAAACAGCGGGGCCGCCATCGCCAGGAACGCCGCCAAGGACATGGCGTCCTTGAGGGTCGCGTTGACCAGGGACTGCTGGATGCTGTAGGGATTATTCCCCAGCGTCCGGTCGGACATCACCTGAAAAAGGCCGAACCCCAGGGAGACGAGGGTCGACAACAGGAGGACATTGAGGATCCGCACCGCCCCGGAAAAATCCCGGACGGTCCGAAGCCAGATCCAAAAAAATGCGATCCCGGAGAGATAGTTGAGAGCGTGGAAGAGGACGCTCATGACCGCCCCCCCCGAGGTCACCCCGTTGACGTTGGTCACCAGCTCATAAAGGCCGTCGCTTCCCAGGGGGGGGAAATGGAGATAGCGAAGGGCGGTGATGACCGCCGAAAGCGCGACGATCAGGGCGAAGCCGGCCAGCGGCCGGAGAATCGCCGGCCGGGCGCGCGGCGCCGGAGCGACCAGCCGGTCCCGGATGAGCCAGCCGCCGAAAAAGAAGAGGAAAAGGACGAGCGCCGTCGGCGCATGGGGCACGTCTTCGGTGATCCCGAAGAAATAGGGAAGGTTGTTGATCAGGGGGACGAGTCCGACAAACAAGGCCAGGCCCCCTGACGGCCTAACGAGAGTGAGGAAGAAAACCGCCGCCAGGGGCGGGATCAGGCAGGCTTGGAACGCCGGGATGAGGGGGACGTACTTGATGTAGAAGAAAGCCAGGGCGGCGAGAAAGGCCGCCGCGAGCAGCGCGTCGCAAGCCCTTTTACCACCGCCCATCGTGTCCTATGAGGGTTCGCGCTGACCGGAGGAGGGGACGTCGGCAAGGCCGCTTCGTCCCCGGGAACGGGGGACGAACTGCCGCAAGTCGGTCCGGGTCGCCTCGCAAATCGCCTTGAGGCGCTCGAGCTTTTCGTCCGGGAGCGGCCCCGTCGCGATTTGGATCTCGTCGACCGGCGTCGCCTCCAAGAGGCTCTCCAGGCCGTCCAGCCCGCCTAAAATCGGATGGCCCATGTGGTCGGTCCCGTGCCTGTTCGTGTCGTCGTCCAGGAATCCGAGAACCCGCCCCATGGCCCCGTTCTGGGAAACCGCCTCGGCGAGCAGCGTAGCCCCCTTCGCTCCGGCTCCGTAGATGAGGATCTTTTTTTTGTACTCCTCGAGGTGATAGTAGTGGAAAAACAGCTTGTACGAAATCCTCGCTCCGCCGACGAGCGTCAGGACGAAATAGAAATCGAGGATGAAGAGGATCAAATTTTCGCCGAAGCCGGCCTGATAAACGAACCGGAGGAGGAGAATGGAGGCCGCCGAGGAGAGGAAGACGGCCTTGAAGATCCGGACCAGGTCCTCGGCCCGGGAATATCTCCACATCCCCCGGTAGAGCTTGGCCAGGGAAAAGACGACGATCTTGGCCAACAGGACGGCCGGGAAGGCCCGGAAAAAGAGCGAATCCGCGGCCGTGGCCGCCGGCCCGAACGTCAGCCGGTTCGAAAGATAAAACGCCCCCCCGACAAAGACGAGGTCGACGAGGGACTGGAAGATCTTCTTGTTGAAAATCGGGAAGTTGAGGATGTTCAGGAACACGCCGTTCCGCAGGAAGCTCAGCTCCTTGTACTGCAGCCTCCGGATCCCGATGTAGATCGCCACGACGACGGCCCCGACGAAGAGGGCCATATTGAGGTTTTTCCACGAGACGACGACGAAGGAGAGGACGCAGAGGGCGACGCAGACGCCGTAGAGGACGAAGAGCGCCCCCTTGTGGGAGAAGCCAATCTTCAGGATGCGGTGATGGATGTGGTCCCGGTCGGCCTCGAACATCGAAAAGCCGCGGCTGACGGCCCCGCGGAAAGCGGTCGTTTCGGCCGTCCGGGGGGCGTGGGAGAACGCCTTGGCCAGCCGCCGGAGCATGGCCAGGACGGTGTCCAGGATCGGAAGTCCCAGGATGAGAATCGGCGCCAGGACCGTGACCACGACCGCCCCTTTATGCGTTCCCTCGAGGGACAGGACGGCGAGGAGGAGGCCAAGAAGGAGACTTCCCGAGTCCCCCAGGAAAATCCGGGCGGGAGGATAGTTGTAGCGGAGAAAGCCGAGGATGCTCCCGGCGAGCATGAGGGCCAGGACCGAGACGCCGCTTTTCTGGTAGAACAGCGAAATGGCGAAGATCGTCAGGCTCGCCAAGAACGAGACGCCCGCCGCCAGGCCGTCCAGGCCGTCGATGAGGTTGATGGCGTTCGAGATGCCCACGAACCAAAGGAGGGTGACAGGAATCCACCAGCCGCCGAGAGAAATCGTCGTCCCGGTGAAGGGGTTGGTGAAAAGCCGGATGCCGAAGCCGCCGAGGAGGAGGCTTGCCCCGGCCGCCAACTGGAAGAGGAACTTGACGCCGGGAGAAGCGCCGAACTTATCGTCGTAGATTCCGATCCCCAAGATGAGGACCTGGGCGAGAAGAAACATCGCCCATTGGGCCGAATACGCCTGGCGAAAAGCCGTCGGGTCGAGAATGAGGCCGACGGCGAGGGCCACGTTGAAGCCCAGGAAGATGGGGATCCCGCCGAGAAGAGGAGTGGGGGTTTTATGAATTTTCCTGTCGGAAGGGCGGTCCACGACGTCCCATCGCATGGCCAGCTTCCGGACGAGCGGCGTGGACAGAAAGGAGATGGCCAGCGCGGCGATGAAGAGCGCGGCGGATTGGAGCATTGGACTCTGATCTTCTCCTCGTTCCGCCTCATTTTACCAAAAACACGCCCTTTCGGCCAACGCCGGCGGAAGAAGGGGACGGCCGCGGAAATTAACCGAACAGGCGTTCGTATTCGGTCAGGGAGCGGCCCGGATGGTACTTGGCTTCGACGGCCTTCCGAGCCCGGAAGCCCATCGCCGCGACGGTTTGAGGGTCAAGCGCCGCCCGGACGACGGCTTCGGCCACCCGGGCGGAGTCGTCGGGGGAGACGACCCAGCCGATGTCCTCTTCGCGGACGACCCGGGCGAGCTCGGAGTGGTCCTCGACGACGGCCAGGATCGGTTTGCCGGCGGCCATGACGTTGTACATCCGGCTGGGGACCCCCGCCCCGGCCATCCCGGACCGCAGGGAGACCATCGTGATGTCGCAGGCGTTGAGGAAAACGTTCTGCTCGGTCCGCGGGCGCTCCCCGAGGAGGGTGACGTTCGTCAGGGCTTTCGCCCGGACTTCGCTCTCCATCCACCCGCGTTTCGCCCCGGCCCCGATGAACAGGAAATGGATGTCGCCGCGGTCCCGGAGCCGCTCGGCGGCTCCGATCATCGTCTCGATCGCCTGGGCCCGGCCCATGTTGCCCGCGTTATGGACGACAAACTTTCCAGTGAGGCCGAGCTCTTTCAAGAGCGGATTCGAGGCTTTCGGCTCCGGGCGGACGAGGTCCAAGTCGGCATAATTGGGGATGACGATGATTTTCTTTGAAAACCGGGGCCCGGCCTTCGCCCTGGCCAGAGCCTCCATGTCCCGCCCCAGAACGACGATCCGCTCCATGCTCCTATAGAGCCGCTTGTTAAGGCCGACGAGGACCTTGACCGCCAGGCTTCGGGGAGCCATGTTTCCCGCGGCGACGAAGACCTCCGGGTAGACGTCGTCCACGCGGAGAAGGCAGCGCGCTCCCCGGACCGCGCAAGCGATGCGGACAAGGAACGGCAGGAGGGGGGGGCTGGTGACGACGAGGACCGTGTCCCCGCGGCGAAACCGGCGCAGGGCCCGGCCGAAAATCGAGAAGCTCGAGACGAAGACCATCAGGATTCTCTGGAACATGCGGTTCTTGTCGAGCGTCGAATCCCGGCAGCGCTCGACGCGGACGCCCTTCCAGATCTCGAGCCGGGGGACGGCCCGGCCTCGGGCGTTGTACTTCGGAAGCCCGCAGAGGACGGCAACGCGGCGGGAAGGGGCGAAATGGAGCGCTAATTGCGTCATAAAATATGCCACCCCGATCTCGTCGGGATAGAAATCTCCTGAAATGAACCAGAGAGTCGATGGGATTTTCATCACTGACCGAACGCCGCCTTACTTCAGCGTGATCCCATGGGCGGCGGCGGACATCCCGGGGGGAAACTTGGCTTCCTTCCGGATGTTCTCCCAGTTGTCCTTGAACCACTGGATCGTCGCCCTCAGGCCCTCGTCGAAGTCCATTTTCGGCTCGTAGCCGAGGATCTCCCGGGCCAGGTCGATCGAGGCCAGGAGGCGCTTCTTCGTGTCCCAGACGCGCCGCTCGGCCCGGACGATCCCGGCCTTGTTCCCAGTGAGCTCGTTGACCCGCTCGGCCATGGCCAGGATCGGGATTTCCTTGCCCGAGGCGATGTTCATCTCCCGGCCGACGGCCGCCTCGAAATGTCCCGCCCGCAGAAGGGCGTCGACGATGTCCAGGACGTAGGTGAAGTCGCGCGTCTCCGTCCCCTCCCCGGTGAACGGCAGGGGCAGGCCGAGAAGTGAGCGGAAGATGAAATTCGGGATGACGTTCCGGTACTGTCCCGGCGCCTCCCCCGGTCCGTAGGAGTTGAAAAACCGCGTCTTGACCACCGGCAGGCCGTAATGATGGTGGAAGAAATTCCCGTAGAGCTCGCCAAGCATCTTGGTGATCTGGTAGGGCGTCGTCAGGTGCATCGACATGAAGTCTTCCTTGAGCGGAAGCGGCGCCGCCGAGCCGTAGATCGAGCAGCCCGAGGAGGCGTAGACGACCCGCGGCGACCCCGAGAGCTGGGCGTACTGGAGGACGAGAAGGGTCCCCAGCCCGTTGACCATCAGGTCGTGCTGGGGATAATCGACCGAGTTCTGGTTGGCGAAGAAGGCGGCCAGGTGGAAGACGACCGAAGGCCTCAGGGCGAAGACCCTCTTGAGGGCGACCTCGTCCGTGACCGACCCCCTGACGAAGAGGACATTCGGCAGCGAGGGGACGTTCCACTCCGACCCGGCCGACAGGTCGTCCAAGACGACGACCGTCCGGGCCTTGAGGCCGGCCAATTCGCGGACGAGGTTCGAGCCGATCGCCCCGGCTCCGCCGGTGACGACGATCGTCTTCCCCTCGTAGCTGGTTTTATAGGCGTCCAATAGATCCTCCCTTTCCCTGTCAGGCCCCGTAGACCTTCCGGGCCCAGGCCGTGTAGCGGCGAATCCCTTCGCGGATATCGACCTTCGGGTCGTGGCGGAGGTCCCGGCGGGCCTTGGAAAAATCAACGACCTTGACCCGGGTCGTGAACTTCTCCTCGCCTTTGTACTCCGCCAGGCGGGCCGGGGCCCCGGTCGTCTCGAGGACGAGGGCGGCCAGGTCCTCGATGCTCGTCACCCAGTCTTCCCGGCCCCCGACGTTGTAGACCTCGCCCGGAATGAAGTTCTCGGCGATGTTGGCGAACGTCCGGCAGGTGTCCTCGACGTAGTCGAAGATCCGCTTGTGGCCCCGGTAAACGGGGAACGGCCGGCTCCTGAGGCTGTGGTAGACCATGATTGGGATGACGCCCCGGTAGGGGCTGTAGTACTCGTGCGGCCCGTAGCAGCCGACCGGCCGGACCCTAACGGTCTCCGTCCCGAACATCGCCGCGTGGTTCAGGCACTGCAGCTCCCCGGCCCATTTCGAGATCGCGTAGTCGTTCATCTGCTTGATCGGGACCCGCTCCATGACGTCCTCGGTCATGAGTTCGTCGTAGTCGCCGTAGACCTCGGCGCTCGAGAAGAAGATCATCTTGAAGCGGTGCTGCTCCTGGAGGCGGAGGATGTTTTTTGTCCCGGTGACGTTCGTCCGCCAGAGGTTCTCGTAGTGATCCTCGCCGTTCCAGCGGCCGTATTCGGCGGCCAGGTGGTAGACGAAATCGAACCGCCGCTTGCGGAAGATCGCGTCCATCTGCTGATAGACGCCGGTGTCGGCCTTGAAATGGAGGGGGTCCTCCCCCTGGAGAATATCGCATGTCCAGACTTCGTGTCCCCGGGACCGGAGCTCGGCCGTCAGATTGGTCCCGATGAATCCGCGTCCTCCCGTGACGAGAATCGTCGCCATCGTCGCCGCCTTTCTCGAAGTTTATGAAGCTTCCCGGCCGAGGATCCCGACGATCCTCTTGGCCGCCCGGCCGTCCCCGTAGGGGTTGCGGGCCGAGGCCATGGCCGCGAGCCGGGAAGGATTTTGGAGCAAATCGGCCAAATTTTCAACGATTTTCTGCCGCGTCGTTCCGACGAGCCGGGCGTTCCCGGCCGCCACCCCTTCCGGCCTCTCGGTCGTCTCCCTCATCACCAGGACCGGTTTTCCGAGGGATGGTCCCTCTTCCTGCACTCCGCCGGAGTCGGTCAGGAGGAGGGTCGCCCGGCTCATCAGCCAGATGAACGGGGCGTAGGGCAAGGGCTCGATGAGCTTGACCCGCGGATGCCGTCCGAGGAGGGCGTAAACGGGGCCTCGGACGTTCGGGTTCAAATGGACGGGGTAGACGAACAAAACGTCGGGAAAGGCCTCCGCCGTCTCGAGAATGGCCTCGCAGATGTTCCGGAATCCCTCGCCGAAGCTCTCCCGGCGGTGGCCGGTGACCAGGACGACCCTCTTTCGGCGCATGGCCCCGGCCAGGCCGGCGGGAAGCCGGGACGGACGGGTCCGGAGCTTCCGGCGCATCCAGAGGAGGGCGTCGATGACCGTGTTCCCGGTGACATGGATGGAATTTTCCGGAACCCCTTCCGCCAAAAGGGCCTTCCTGGCCGTTTCGGTCGGGGCGAAATGGAGGTCGGCCAAAGGGGTGATGAGCCGACGATTGACTTCCTCCGGATAGGGGGCGTACTTGTCCGAGGTCCGCAGGCCGGCCTCGACGTGCCCCACCCGGACCTTGTGGTAGAACCCGGCCAGGGCCCCGCAGAAGGCCGTGGTTGTGTCCCCTTGGACAAGGAGGACATCCGGCCGCTCCTTCCGGACGACGCGGTCGAGCCCGGCCAGGGCCCTGGTTGCGACCTCGGCCAGGCTCTGCCTGGGCTTCATGATGTCGAGGTCGTGGTCGGGGGCGATCTCAAAGAGGGCCAGGAATTCGTCCAGCATCCGGCGGTGCTGGGCCGTGGCGCAGACGACCGTCCGGAATCTCCCGGGACGCCGCTTGAGCTCGTGGACGACGGGGGCCAGCTTGACCGCCTCCGGGCGGGTTCCGAGGATGATGAGGACTTTGATCACGGGTGTCATGCTATTTCCTTGGGAAGCGGCGGAAGGGAGGGGATCTTCGGCTTGGGAACCGTTGCGGGCGAGCTCATCTCCCGGCTCAAGGCGAGGATGCGGTCGTAAATCATCCGCCGCTCCGCGGCCTGCCGGCTCCCCTTCACGCCTCCCAGCCCCAGATTCAGGAGGACTTTTTTGATTCCGACAAGAACACGGAAGGTCCGGATGAGAAGCCGATAGTTTTGCGGGGCGTAATCGGCGTAGAAGAGCAATTCGCTGCGGTGGGTCTCGACGAGAATCCGGGGGTTCCGGGAGCGGCTCGAATGGACCTCGTGGACGACGCTGGCCCGGCGGTCGAAGACGATCCGCCAGCCCCGGCGGCGGAGGCGCACGGAAAGGTCGACGATCTCGTAGTCGAAAAAGTACCGCTCGTCGAACAGGCCCGATTCTTCCAAGGCGGCCCGGCGGAAGAGGACGCACATCCCGTCCACCCAATCGGCCTCCCGCGTCGTCTCCCGCGGCTGGTAGTTGTCGTGCCAGCGAAAAAGGAGGACGCCGGCCCGGCGCCGCATGACGTCCTCGGGGAGGGAAACCCGGAAAGGGAAATGCCGGTTGATCCCCTTGAGGACGAGAATGGGCCCGGGTTGAACGGCCCGCCGGGCGGAGGGCGCCCAGGTCCCGTC
>Ga0163210_1000816_pt1 | contig 13228 bp, 12 predicted proteins | sample Kivu_220m_FD_113536 | JGI IMG/M metagenome (GOLD analysis project Ga0163210, IMG submission 113536) | Freshwater microbial communities from Lake Kivu, Western Province, Rwanda to study Microbial Dark Matter (Phase II) - Kivu_220m | ecosystem: Environmental > Aquatic > Freshwater > Lake ...
CTCCCTGTGGGCGGTTGAACGGAACAGGCAAAAACTATACATGCCCACATTCAGGGAATATCGAATTGACTTTCACGTTGGATATATCGGGTCAGCTGTGATGGCCCTGTTCTTTCTTGGATTGGGTGCCCTGGTGATGTACGGGACCGGAGAGACTTTCTCGGCCAACGGGGTTCTCTTCTCGCAGCAGCTTGTATCGCTTTACACCCATTCGATCGGAGGATGGAGCCACACTGTCATTGCTGTCATCGTGTTTGTAACCATGTTCAGTACGGCCATCACGGTGATTGATGCCTATCCGAGATCCCTGGAGGGATCCATGCATCAGCTGTTCCCCTCACTCAAGATGTTCGGTCGCGGGCTCTATTTCTTCTGGATTATCATCCTGTCAGTCACCACCGTACTGGTGATCGTTTACTTCACGCGTAACATGTCCTCTTTGCTGGAGTTCGCCACAGTGCTTTCTTTTCTGACTGCCCCCATCTTTGCCATTATCAATTATAAAACGGTCACCAGTAAACTATTCCCTGCCGAAGTCCATCCTCCACGGTGGTTAAAGATCCTGAGCATGGCCGGGATCGCCTTTCTTGTCCTTTTCTCTATGATCTATCTCTATTATATCCTTTTCTAGAAAAGGGTATGGACCTCCCGGAAAAAATGAATTACGGAGCGTAATCATGGGAATCATCCCTGTATCCTGCTTCGGTATTGGTATACCAGTCCTGATAAAGAGTTCCTCAGGACTCGACCCACCCGACGAAATGTAACAGGGAAGCATAAAAACAGGGGGCATTCATGAATACCCCCTGTTTTTATGCCTTTCACCAAAAAGCAACCGAACCTTTACGGTGCATAGATATAGGTTTCGTTCCTGTACCCCGGATCTGTATTGCTATACCAGTCGGTATAAAGAGTGCCGCCCGACTCAATCCATTCGATGAAATGCAGGTAGGCAATTGAAGGGGGCCTGTATTCTGCCGTATACTCATAGGAAACCGGGAAATCCAATCCCCAAGGGAACCCTGTTGCCGTGTGGTAGTATGTGCTTGTCAGCGGATCACTGGCATCATCTCCGGTACCGAAATAGGCAGGATTCATCAGATCAGTCGGGAGATAATCCATCAGGTGGACTTCCCGTCCACGGGTAAGCTCTACGAAGAGGAAAGGATTCCAGGAATCCAGACCAAAATCACCTTCACTGAAGGGGCCACCTCCGGTAACAGTCATCGTGATATCAATAGAGACGGGGTCATGATAAGCCCCACCGGGAACGGTGTTTGAAATCCCCGGCATCAGATCATACGTATCGTCGAAAACAATGACGACAGGTTCTGTTTGTCCAGATTCAAGATGGCTTGTTCCATCAAGGGTGATAATCCCATGGGTGAGGGAATACCCGGTTACCTCTATATTGGCTGGAATATCACTGTCGGCATCAGGTAATACAAATCCGAATCCGTTATGAAGAGCAGCTCCATTGGCCCTGACGGTGAAGGTCCCAATAACCTCAACTACTTCGTTTGAGGCGTTCGTAACTGTCTTAAACCGGTAATCAAGGATCAGGTCATTGAAATCATAATCACCCCAGTGCGGCCAGAGGTCCTCAAAAGCCAGCGTGCCTGTCCCCGCAACGGGATAATAGTTGTTGAATGCGCGTGTGGCATCTGTCGGGTAATCATCATCTTCATCATCAACGCCATCGCTATCGCTGTCAAAGCCGGTGGGTTCGTGATTCCATGTACACCCGAAGACGGTTCCATGGTTTCCAAATGAGGTATTATCATAAGCCGTGGAGCCGGTTCCTTCGTCGAATCTCCAGTTTCCTCTAAGATTGGCAGCGGTAGGGCTAACCAGTTTATCATAATTGGCAGCGATCTCAACACCGGAACGGGCAGAATTCCAAACCCTCACCTCGTCAATTTTTCCATGCCAGTGACCATTTTCAAGAGCACCTACCTTCTTTTGACCAACCTGAAAATCGTCAGTTGAAGTCAGATCATTTCCAAAAGCAGCCTTTGTTTCATTCACATCCAACACACCATCAATGTAAATTTTAATGTTTGTTCCCGCCCTGACCACAGCGACATGATGGAAATTTCCATCATTGATTGTGGCTGTAGACGAAGTAGTTAAAACCGTTGAATTATAGTAGACATCAACCTGCCCTGATGGCCGGGCAAAACAGGACCATTCATTGCCTTTCGCGAAGATCCGGCGGAAAGAGACATCCTGCGTAACGTCTGTCGTACTGACCCATGCTTCACAGGTAAAATCATCGGTGCCGAAATCAAGGTCACCACTACCGGGGCTTCCCATATCCACGTAATTGTTCGTCCCGTTAAACACAAGGTTGTAGTTGGCCACTGAAATATCCTTCTTCAGAGGAAGGGTAAACGTCACATCAGAACCGGTAACGGTAATGAGGGTTCCATTGATTAAAACCTCGTGGATATAATCTGGCAGGGTCAAACGGAAATTCCTGACAGATTCTCCTTCCGCGATTTTGCTTTTATGGTAAACAGCGGATCCATCGGCTGAAGAGATCGTGATCACCTGATTTTCTGTACCGGTGATGTGAAAATTCACCGGATGGGACATTCTCCAGTCAAACCCGGCCGGAACATTGATCTCAGTAACCTGGTTATCGGGGTTGTTGGTTTCATCCTGTTTGGTACACTGGATAAAAAGCAAAATAAACCCCAGTATTAAAAAGTAATTGAGGATTTTCATCTTTTTTGTATTTATATGATGCAAAGATAAGGAAACTTCGACCGTTTTCGATCTTTCAGGATGGAATCACCTGATAGCGCTGCTGTTAGAAGGTTATGCCCTTCCCATAACATCAGCTGTATCTCTTAAATAATAAGGCTTTCAGAGCAAGTAAAATTCTTTGCAAAATGCAGGTGTAGTCGTTTTGTTCGTATCTGTAGTTGATTATTTAGTAAACGGGACTTGGGGAAGAGATCCTTCCTATTCTGGATGTTGCCCATGTCGGTGGCGGTTGTGTTCCTGTTTCATTCCCTGGCTTCCTTCCGGACCTCTGCATCCGAAGAGTTGATAATAGACATTTGACAGGCTTTGTTGCTGGCTTGGATTGCAAATGGACCGGATCTGAAGATATTGCTCGGCAGAGATCTGGATCATCCGGGTCTGGATATCTCCCAGTTCCTCTGACAAGTGGACGAGTTGCAAGGAATCGGGATTTTCCTTCTCCAGTTCATTCAACAGGAGAAGCCTCAGGTTCCTCATACTGGTGACCAGCACAGTAGATGAATCCCTGAATTGATCAAGGATCTGATCCATCGCTGCCTGTTGTCCGGTATCCAGTCCCAATTCACCGAACAGCATCATACAGGATCCATTGCATCCGCTTGGCTGAGGCATAGCCGGCTCAGGTTCTGTCCATGTATGATAGATCATGGAGCCCAAAACGGACCAGCTGATGATCAGCAATCCTGCCAGGATCCAGATCCAAATCTTTGTTTTAATGAAAAAGTTCATGACCTTCTTTATTTTATCAATACGATCTGTTCCTCAAATGATCCGCTCAGTTCACTGAAAAGGGCAATGGATGCATCGTTCTCCTCCGTGATTCCATATAAAGTCATTTCCTGGTTCTCAGACGGATTACTAAGAACTTTCCCCAGGGTGATACCAACAGTCACTGCCATCAGGATCAATACACCGGCTAAGATCGGCCTGAGACGCCACAGGAGATTCCTGTCCAAAACCGGGGAAGATGGTTGAAATTCCTTTTCCAAGCGGGCTGTAAGCCTGGAATAAAACCAGGGATCCTCGGGAATATCCCGGTCCTTCCGAATAAAATCCAGTGTTTTCTGAACCCTTTCTTCAATTTGACGATCCATATTCTTTGAGGTTTTGATGATAATAATGACTCAGGCGTTTTCTCAGATTCAGTTTGGCGCGATGAAGTAGGGATTCGACAGAGGAGAGGGAGAGATTCATCACCTCCGCGATCTCTTTATAAGGCAGCTCCTCGTAATGATGCAGGGTGAAAGCGATTCGTTGGTTTACGGGCAACCTGTCAATTGCGGCATGCAGGATCACTTTCAACTCCTTGTCCTCCACAGACCGGCTTGCATCCTTTTCAACCTTCAGATCCTGAGAAAAGAGGCTCATGAACGCATTTCTCCTCCCGGATCTCTTCAGATGGTTCAACGATTTATTGATCGCAATCCGGTAGATCCAGGAGGAGAGTTTAGCATTTCCACGAAACAGGGCAGCCGACTTCATGACTTCAATGAACACCTCCTGAGCCAGGTCCCTGGCATCTTCAAGCTGATGTACAAGTGAATAGCAGGTTCGTATGACGAGTTGCTGGTTTTTCTCCACAAGCTCCCTAAAAGCTGCCTGGTCGCGTTCACGGATGCCATGTAGCAGTTCCTGATCAGTCATGAAGTCAGGTTAAATCCTGTTATTTTGCTTTTGGTGCAGTGGTATCAGAAGGATTGCACTGCCCATGACGGTATTGGTTTCCCATTCCGTTTTTGCAGCAGTTTCCCTGTCCGCAATTCCCTTTTCCTTTACAGTTGTCACAAACGCCGTCACCGTTGGCATCTACAAATTTGGCGCATTTTGCCTGGGTTCCCCGTGTCTGATGATTGTCACAAACACCATCTCCGTTTTTATCCACAAAATTGCCAGGGGTATTCTGGCTTGTCTGTGTGGTCTGAACTTTTGGGTCTTTTTGCGTTGATTGAGTTGTCTGAGCAAATGATTGTCCGGATACAAATACGATCCCCATGATCAGAACTGACATTACAATGAGTTTTTTCATAGTTTTTTTTGTTTTAATGATGAGTTTCCTTTTAGACAAACCATGAGCAAAAAACTTGCGGCGTTGGAAATTTATTCTATGTTCTCATTGAGGTAATCTTGTCAAAAAGCTCTTCCGAGAGAGCCCAGAGTGTTGATCCATTTCCCGGATCGGCAGCCTTCCCGTCGATCTCCCGGCGTGACATAAGGAAGAGGTAATCGAAGGGTTTTCCTTCCAGGTCGGGAGAAGCGGCCAGGTAGATCACCGGTTTTGCCGCCTCAGCCGGCGATTTAAAGAAAAGGGCAAAGACCAGTTTCAGCAAAGGATGGAAGATCTTCGGGGCTTCCCTGGCAATATTCGAATTCACGGGACCAGGGCACATGGCAAACACGGAGGTGCCCGTTTTTCCCTCCGGGTTCATGCGTCGGGACAGCTCCCGTGCAAAGGTGACCAGCAGGAGTTTATAGTATCCGTACAACTCCATTGATTGCTTGATCCCGTAATCGCGGTAGTTACCAAACACCTCCCGGTCGAATTTCTCAGGGTTGCGGTGTGATTCGGAGGTGACGAAGATAATTCTGGAGAGCCCCTCCCCTGCCCTCCCCTGAAGGGGAGGGAGCAAGTCCCCTTCCGGGGATTTAGGGGATTCCGAAATCTGATATCCGGCATCCGGTATCAATCTCTCTTCCATCAACATCCTGATGAAGACAAACTTGGAAAAATAGTTCACCATGAACATCTCTTCCAGCCCCTGGGGTGTTTTACGCGATTTTTTCGGGACGATGCCTGCGTTGATGATATAGATATCCGGTTTATATTCCAGGTCCCGGATGGCGGATACCAGATGGCGGATGCTGTTCAGATCTGAAAGATCGACAGGCAGCATGGTGACATCCGGGTTGCCGGAAAGCTGTTTCACTCTCTCTCCTTTTTCCGGGATTCCGCTGCGACAGGCCATGATCACCCGTGCTCCCCGTCGCGCTACCTCGGTTGCAATAGCAAATCCCAGTCCGGAGCTGGCCCCGTCTACAAACACTGTTTTTCCGTCGAGCCGGTCCGATTCCTTCAGTTCACCGCAAACCTCTTTGGTCTTGAATAGATCCCGGACGCCTGTGACCACGGCTCCAACCACATTGTTGTATTTCTTGTTAGGAAGATTGTTCATGGATGGTTGAAAGAAATTGTTGGTATTGCGATGTATGGCGGTCGATCTCCTGGCGGTCCACACCGAAATCGGCCAGGTCATATCGATGGATACCATGCTTCTGATGCGGATGCTCTGCTTCATGACGGAGGAAGCGTTCCTGAAGCTCAGGTGTCAGGCCGCCATTCAGCTGATAGACCTTCTTCATCGCTTTCATGCTTTCGGTAATCAGCTGACGATAATCGATATCAATGAACACCTTTTCATGATCTCCCGATTTTCTGAATGAAACGGCTTTCCCCAACGCGTAACCTGTTTTCCTGATCCATCGCTCCGCAATCCGATGCGGATCGACGTGATCACTGAAGATCATATGATTATAAGTTAGCATGCTCAGAAAGGAGGGAATGGATTCATAGATGGTACGATGGGGCCAGATGAACTTCACGTCGGGGATGTTCCTCACGATCAGATCAAGAAACTCGAGGTGGTGAGGACTTTTCAGCACCCAGCGCTTTCCCGGATGAAGCCATTGAAGCAGTTTCAGAAGTTTGACATAATAAACATACGCCGGGGTTTGATCGATCCCTTCCATCCAGGAGGAATAGGAAGGGACCTCCATCATGGCCTCCGTGGTGGTGCTCAAGAAGCTAATATCCAGCAGCAACACATCCTCCTCCGGGAGCAGGGGATCGAGTGGATGGACCGCAAAAAATCCCGGGGAGATATACCTGACGGCATTCACGGAGGTTTGGGCGATTTTAATACGCTTATCTTGGATGCGGGATGCCGGATGCCTGATGCCGGATGCCTGGGATTGGATGGCAGATAACGAATTATCCAATGGGACAGGGTTTATCGCTTCCCAGCTTGGCAACACCCTGTGATCAGGGTCGGCGGCAAGAAGCCGCTGGAGTTTTGTGGTTCCGGTTCGCTGCAACCCCACAATGATCCATACCGGGTAAAGATCCTGGCTGAGGATCTCGGGAAACCGTTTGAAATATTCTGTGGCCCTCAGGCGGATGCTTAACAGGTTGACCAACCTCTCGCGGGAGATGAACCGGCCAACCGGGTTCAGACGTGCTTCGTCATTCATGGAAGCCAGCATCCGCTCAAGGGGTTCGTCCATGAAATCCTCCCCCAGATCCTGCAAACCGGTTAGTTTACGAGCCCTGCGGATCAGGTCATCCTTGTCAAGCCTGATCTTCGTTCCCACCGGATAGGTAAATTCCCAACTTTTATTGAACGCTCTGTACCAGAGGGGCTGGGAAAATTTCTGCCTATCCATCATTCGCTGCTTTTCATTCTTCATTCCTTATTATTTATTCCTCATTCCTCATTTTCAATACCTTACATCCCAGTTCCACCGCTTGCTCCCCCTCCTTTAGCCGGTACCATCGCCAGCACATGGTCCCTTCCCTGTGTCCGCAAGTATCCAGCCAGTTGGGATGACCCGGATCGGCATGGGCCACCATCACCCTGACGCTTCCGTCAGGTTCATACACGGCAGTAGCCTTGTTGATACAAATCGTGAAATAGCGGTAATCTAGTGACTCCATCCAGTAGTTGTTGAGCTGAAAATTCCAGGAATCGCATTCGGGAGGTCTCACCTCAATCACGAGAACTTCATCCTTATCCAGCTTCCAGTAGCTGTGGTAGTAAATGATGTTTGGATCCCCTCCGGCAGCATTGCTTGTTTGAGGATCAAACAGGGGAAGGGTGTTGGGATGTTTCCTGAATCCGTTTGCCCATTTGGCAAACAACAAGGAGGCCCCGCCCACGAACATCCCGGCCGTCTTCAACCCTTCATCCACCATGGCAGGCGTGATGGGGTCCGGTGCCCTGCGTCTGTCAAGGTTTTCGATCGTCAGCTCCGCGGGAATCTCTTCGAACCGGTTGAAGAAGGTCTGCCGGACCATGACCAGTCCGGTAGCATCTTCGATTTTCAGCCAGTTTTTCCCTTTCGGTTCCTTGCTGAGGATCACCTCAAAACTCCCGTCTGATTCATAGTGGATCTGTTGGTGGCCCAGTTGTCCGCAGGGAGCCAGCCCGCCCGTGGATCCATAATTGCCATTTTGCGTGAACAACCCTAAGTAGTGGACCGTATTCCTTTTTCCCCTGATCCGGTACTCGTATTTGCTTCCGTCAACCTGTGCGTTGAAGTAATAGTTGTCGGGATTGTCGGCGCCCATTTTGACCGTTTCGTGAACCATCCGCCGAAGAACAGGGAAAGCTGGATCATTGTACTCAACAAACGCCTCCAGCCCGGCCCTTGTAAGCCGTGAAAGGTATCTGACCCCTTCAGCCTGGTCAAAGGGATCAGCCGGTGTGCCTGGGAACATTAGGGAGGCGCCGGCCGACTTCAGCGTATCGCAAAATTCCTCCCACGCTTTTCCTGAAACGATCCTTTCATTGTGTATCTCCTCTTCCGATATCCCGTGAAGGCGACGGACCAGTTTCTGATATCGCTTCAATCCGTTTAAAAATAGAGTTAAAAGTTTACCCATTCCGTAGAATCTTCTTCATTAAACTGGTTTATGAGCTTCTCTGATTATATTTGCGGCGTTAGCCGCACAAATTTGCAAGAGACTGTCAAAAATAGAAATAAAATGGATCAGTACAAGAGCCGGTTTGGCAGTTGGGCGCTGATCGCCGGAGCGGCCGAAGGGATTGGAGCGGGGTTTTCCAGGTTTCTTTCGCAACAGGGACTCAACATTGTGATGGTGGACAATAACCTGGCGGCTATGCAACGGTTGGTAGACGAGATGACTACTGGGAAGAAGATAGAGGTAAGACAAATTCACCTGGATCTGGTTCTTCCCGAAGCTCCGGAATTTCTCCTTCAATCGATTGCCGACCTCGATTGCCGATTGCTGGTCTATGTGGCGGCCTACAGTAAAGTCAAGCCTTTTCTCTCCAGCAGCAACGAAGAGCTCGGCCGGTATGTCAGGGTGAACAACCTGACATCCATTCAGCTGGTTCACGGATTCGCCATGAGGCTGAAGGAAAACCACCAGCCTGGAGGGATCCTCCTGATCTCTTCTCTCGCCGGACTTTTCGGCCCGCCCCTTGTCGCTCCCTATGCGGCCACCAAAGGGTTTTTGATCCGGCTGGCGGAATCGCTTGCAGCGGAATTCCATCACCTTGACATCGCTGTCACAGCCTGTTGTGCCGGGCTGACGGCCACTCCCACCTTTATTGAGAACACTCCGGAGAAAACCCGGAGAAAGCTCAAGCCGATGGAGCCGGAAAAGGTGGCTTCCATCGCATTAAAAAAACTTGGTCATAGATCCGTGTGCATTCCCGGGTGGAAAAACCGGATGCACTATTTCATACTTCTATCGTTGCTTCCACGTTACATCTCTGCAAAAATTCTGAGCCGGACGATGAGAGCTATGTATGACTTACCGTCCCCGGAACAAACACGATAATAACCGACTCTTAAACCCAACCAAAATTCCCGGAATGAAAGCAACCTTCGCCATGGTGATCATGCTGTTGCTATCGCTCAACTACCGCGAACCCCAAGTTAATCTTTCAGTAATTTCGCTGTCATCACCCTGGTTCCGCTGATGGCTGTCACGGTGTAGTAGCCTGCAGACAGTTCCGAGATATCCACGATCATCAGGTTGCCCGATCCTTTAATCCTGGCATACTCTTTCCCTCTGATATCGAAGATCCGGATCTCGTCAATCGGGAGGTCGGACCGGAGCGACATCATTCCCTGCGCCGGATTCGGACTGATCATCAGAGCCGGTTTTTCCTGTTCGCTCACCGTTACAGCCACATCCACCGTAACACAAACGGGATTGGATTCCCCGATGTCATATTGTGCTTTCAGGCAATAGGTGTATGCTCCCGGCAACTCCAGCTGGTCATCATAGAAGAGTTCCGTGATGGGTGTGCTGTTCAGTCGAATGCCATCGCGGTAAAGATTATAGCCAAGCAGGGTGAAGGTGGGGTGATCGCTCACAGGCGCTTCCCAGGTGAGGTGCACCTCGTAGTCCACCACATCGGCCTGCAGGTTGAAAGGGGCAGGCAAGGGAGGCAGCAGGACTCCTATATACTTGTAAGTACCATTCTCGGTTTCACTCGAATTGACGCCGCCGGCCCAACCGCAATGGTTGTTCACCCACGACATATTCATATACTGTGACCCTTGTGTCCCTGTGAAATCCGCCCAGGTGTGTCCCCCGTCAAAACTATATGAACAGCCGTTGGAGCCTAATGAACCTGTACTGACCCAGGTATTTTCCGTTCCGGGAACATAGGCCAGATCAGAAGGATAGATGGGCCCGGTAGTGGTAACCAATGTCCAGGTAGTCCCTCCGTCAAACGTTTCGCAAATGGTACCCATTTTGCCCGCATCCTTGTCCTGTACCAGTCCGTGCATCCCGCTCCTGAAGGAGGGTTTGATGTACTTTCCGTTCAGGGCCTGGACCACGGATACCGTCCAGTTCAAGCCCTTATCCGCCGATTTGTACACGCGGCCTTTATTGGTCCCGAACCAAACCGTATCATTCACGGCAGAGTAATAGCCTACAACGCCGAATTCTCCGCTCAACGGATTGGGGATATTGGCTCCAGGAACCAGCACCCAGTTGGCCCCTCCGTTGGTTGTGGTGTAGATCTCATACTCATTGTTTATCGGGTCCCCCATGCAAAAACCATCGGTCTCATTGAAAAAATGGACCACATTGGGGAAGGAGGCTGAGTTGCTGTAGGAGGCAGAGGTCTGCCTTGTCCAGGTTGCACCGCCATCCTCAGTGGCATAGATCCCCTGCGGATTGCTTCCCGACGCACGGTACATAGGCACCCAGGCCTTGTTTGAATCCATCCCGAAGATCATCGAAGAGGCAAGCCCCGAGCAATTGTTGATCACACCCGGCATCCATGTCTCGCCACCATCGAGGGTGCGCGTAACATCCTGACAGGCGCCTGTGGGATTGGAGACATCGTAGGCTGCGGCCCAGACGACATTGGAATCGACCGCCCACATGTAGTTGATTCCACGTTCATTGGAAAACCCACTGGCCTGCGAGATCCACTCCGCTACATTCAGGATGATCTTGTAATAGACAGTATCGGTGGCCGTGTAGGAATAGGCCCTGACCTCATGTGAGCCCAGGTCGGCTGAAGTCGTATTCCAGGTGTAGGTCAACGCCGTGTCGGAACCGGAAGCCATTTCGTTGTTATCGATGAATATTTTCATCGTGCTGGGCGTTCCTCTCACAGTAACGGCATCGATATCAATGGCATAACCCACTCCAATGATGGCATAGTTGACCGGGTGTGTGATCCTGACGATCAGATCGGGATTAAACGGTTTGACATGCAAAACGACCGTATTGTTCTGGTTGAAGGTATTGCCTCCCGGGTTGAGCGCACCGATGGCGTACCATCCATTGGCAGCGCCTGACCACCCCCAGTTGAAGTGAAATTTTTCGTCGCTCATCCGGTAGCCGTCGCACACAAACGCATGTCCGACGCTGGGATTGCTTCCACTGTAATAGATGGGCAATGCGTTATCCAGGTCATCCCTCAGCAACGCTTTGAAATCATCAACATTGGAGTAGTCATCTTTGTATGCGATGGTGATATCCGGATGGTAATTAAAGTAATCGAGCAATGCAGCCGGCACATTTTCGCTATAGGCACCCGAGCCGCTGGCGCTGTACATCATATCCACCGACACGCCAGCATGATACATGATCGTGGCAGTAGGCAGGTTGCTGCCCGTAACACTGTTTGGCATGGAGGCCCAGTCGTAGGTTGTGTTCCCAAAGTCTGCCGTCTGCGGGCCGTATGTGCTACAGGTGTATGTATGGGATCCCACACCCTGCGGAGGAAAATTGTGGTATTTCATGATCTGGGCCATTGCCGTGGCCACACAGCCGGTATATACATGCTGACAGGGTCCGGAAGCATCATATGGACAAAGGACATTGTAGAAACATCCCTGATCCCATGTCGTGGTTAGCAAAGGGTTCACATCCCGCGTGGGGGAAGGGAAATTCCCATTCCGGATCTTGTCCCACTGCTCAAGTGTCTCCCGGTTGCTGAGTCGCGCCGAGATGATGTTATTGATCTCCTGGCTGTATGATTCCAGCCACTCTTTGGTCGCCGGATTGGTGATCTCTTCCGGCATCCCGTTTTCAAAGGAATACCCAAGGATGGGAAGGGACGCATCATCGGCGGCAACGATCACAAACCCCCCGCTGTTGAATGTAAATGTGTAGAAAGTTGGCAGGTCCCCGGCAAGCATAACCGTGACATTCTCTACCGAATAATCGGAAATACCGACCGGTGCATTGTGGGTATAAAATGTGATGGCGACCTGTTCGGCCTCAGCGCGTGAGACCGGGTTGGCTAAACCATAAGCGGCCATGCAGAGCACAGCAAAGAGCAGGAAAAGATGTTTCATATGAACAGAGGTTCTGGTTTCGCGGTAAAAGTAGTGATAATTTTCATATCTTTATTCCAGATAACATAGTGAAACCAATCAAATCAGCCAATCATGAAGAAGTTTACATTGTTTATGGTTTTCCTCGTTATCACAGGGATCACCTTTTCACAAAACGGAAATGAGGTGTTGAACTTTCAGGCAAAGAGCCAGGACAGTCTGGTACTGAGCACATGTGACGGCACCCCCCAGTACCGTGAATCCGTTGAGGCATCTTACCGGATGCTCCAGTACCGGACCTCCATTTACGGCGATGTACCTGAATTCGGCTCCGGCATCCGGCTTGGAATTTACCAGGTACAGGCTTACAGTGGGGAAGGTGCCACGGAGAAAAACATGGTGATTCTTGAGGAAGCGGTCAGACAAGCCAAAAAGTTCGGCGTTCAGCTGCTCTCTTTCCCCGAACTATTTGTTCCCGGTTACACCCTGGATCCGGAGGAGGCAAAACAGGTGTCGGAATACAAAGACGGCCCCAGTATCACCACGGCATGCCAACTGGCAAAAGCCTTTGCCATGGCCCTGATCGTTCCCTACGCCGAAAAGGTGGATGCCCCAGATGGGACACATTATTATGATGCCATCGCCGTGATCAATGAGAAGGGTGAATTGCTCAATTCATACCGGAAAACCCATCTTTACGGCCAGCAGGAGAGGGATAACTGGTGTTTCGGGACGAGCGATTATCCCGTATATCCGATTTTCGGTTTTCCTGTAGGTGTGTTAACCTGAATTATTCACAAATCCAAATTTTGACAATAAAATGATGCCAGGGAGAGGGTGAAGCCAAATTTTCATTCTGACAGGGCTAACTGCCAATGATTTTTTTGACCGGATTTGAGAAAAA
>Ga0163210_1000821_pt1 | contig 13192 bp, 8 predicted proteins | sample Kivu_220m_FD_113536 | JGI IMG/M metagenome (GOLD analysis project Ga0163210, IMG submission 113536) | Freshwater microbial communities from Lake Kivu, Western Province, Rwanda to study Microbial Dark Matter (Phase II) - Kivu_220m | ecosystem: Environmental > Aquatic > Freshwater > Lake ...
GACCAGTCGTTTGCCGGCGTTGGTGTGCAGGGGCTGCAGGCGCCGCACCAGCAGCAGGTCCACCAGCAGATCGAGATAGCGCGCCACCGTTTTGCCGCTCACCCCCAAGCTGCGGCCCAGGGCGGCGGCATTGAACAGGCAGCCCTGGTTGTGGGCCAGCATCGTCCAGAAGCGCCGCAGGGTTTCCGCCGGGATACGCGGACCCAGCTGGGGAATGTCGCGCTCCAGATATGTGCGCAGGAACGCTTGGCGCCACAGGCTGCTGGCCTGATCGCTCGAGGCCAGAAAGCTGTCGGGGAAGCCGCCTCGGATCCACAGTTGCTCGCCCAGGCTTTCACCGACTTCGGACACGGTGAGGCCCCCCAGTTCCACGAAGGCCAGGCGGCCGGCGAGGCTTTCGCTGGATTGCCGGATCAGCTCCATGGAGGCCGAACCGAGCAGTAGAAAGCGGCCCTGGTTCTGGCCCCGGCGCCGGTCCGCATCGATCAGGCCCCGCAGGGTGCCAAACAGCTCGGGCTGGCGTTGCACCTCATCGAGGATGAGGAGTTTGCCTGGCTGACTGCCCAGATAGAGACCGGGGTCGCTGAGCTTGGCCAGATCCGCAGGGGATTCCAGATCCAAATACTGACTGGGCCGTTGCGCAGCCAGCTGCAGCGCCAGGGTCGTTTTGCCCACCTGGCGGGGGCCCAGCAGGGCCACGGCCGGGAACAGGTTCAGCTGGGCTTCCAGCGCGAGCAGGCCATGCCGTTGGATCAGCCTGGCGGCCATGCTCGGGGGTGATGTTCTTGCAATTCTGGACTGTTATGCCCGATTTGCAAGAAAAAAGTTCGCTGAGGCCGTAGAGCCTTGTCAGAGCCAGTGCCAGTCGCTGAAGGCAGCGGCCTGGCCGCAGGGCTGGCCATGGGCATCGCGCAGCGTCCAGATGCGGGCGCCGTGGATCGCAAACCGGCGGCCGTGGCTGTCGATGCGGATGCCGCTGTAGTTCGCGATCGCCTGGTGCTGCTGGGCGGCGGAGAGGGCCTGTTGACGGCTGGCCCGCTCGGCCGGCTCGGCTGTGCGGCTCGATGGCATCCCCACCATGGCGGCCCAGTCGCGGCGCCAGAGGCGCAGGGCGGCGCGGTTGGCATAGGTCAAGCGCGGCCCTTCGCTCTGATCCAGGGGGGCGCCGTCGTGGGCCAGCACCACGGTTGCGGTGGCAAACAGCTCCTGTGCCAGCAGACGTGGATCGGGGCCTGGGTCTGCAGCCGCCCCGCAGGCCAGCAGCGGCCGCCCAAACGCCTGTCTGTGGCTGGTGAGCATGCACGAGACCAGGTCGATGGTCGCGGGCGTCAGCCAGGGGCTCTCGCCCATCAGGTGTCGTTGGTGCTGCCATTGTTCATGGCGGTGGCCATGGCGGCGGTCGCCAGCTGGTGGGCCTGGTCTTTGAGCTGCTCCAGGAACAGCCGGTTGGCGCCGGGGAAGCGGGGCTCTTCGGCCAGGGGCAGCGGTCCGGCCGCATCCAGGCCGGTGTCACCCTCCAGGGCCGGGGTGATCACCACCAGATTCGGATCCAGGGCCGCGTCGTACCGCCACCAGCGGTTCGGGTCGGCAATGGCTGGGTGGGCCGGCTTGGGGGCGCTGCCGGCGTCCGGCTGCGGGGGGCCGCTGGCTGCAGCCCTGCCTGCCGCCGCCTTGGCCAGCAGTTGTCGCCGCCGCTTGGCCAGATCGCTCAGCAGCTGGGCCCGGGTGCGGCCGCGCAGCTGGAATAGCACGAACGGGTCCTCGCTGAAGCGGTCACCCATCAGGTAGAAGACCGCGCTGACGTGCTTGCAGGGGTTGGCCTTGTCGGGGCAGCTGCATTCGCTGCGTACCTCCTGCAGCTTGAACGGGAACAGGCGCTTGCCGCTGGCGGCAAAGGCCCGTTCGATGTCGGCCGGCATCACGCCCGCCAGCAGCTGGGCCGACCAGCGGGCCTTCTGGCTCAGGGCTTCGAGCACGTAACCCCAGTCTTCGTCGCTGAGCACATCGAGCCACAGCTTCACCTTGTAGGGGTCGCGGTCGCTGCCCTGGACCCGGGCATGCACCCGCCGCCCCTCGAAGCGGATCGACAGCACGTTGCCCGAGCGGGCGTACTCCCAGGCCCGTTCGAGCCGCTTCTTGAAGCGGTAGCCGTTGATCAGTTCCATCCACTGCTCGACCCACCAGGGCTGCTGGGCGATCCCCGGGGCTCCGAGCTGGCTGGTGAGGGTCGATGGGGTGTTCATGGCAAGGGCACGCCGACGCGTTTGCTGTGCTCCCGCAGGGGGGCGTCACGCAATGACTCCCAGTGGTTGGCGCAGCGCTCGGCAGGCGGGATTGCGGTTGGCTGGGTCGAGGGTTCCATCGCTGAATCAATCCTCGTCGCTGCTGAGGGCAACCAGCTCCTTGAGCTGGCCCACATCGAGGCCGCCGAGCCAGTCTTCGCCACTGCCGACGATGTCGGCGGCCAGTTTGGACTTCTCCTGGATCATGCGGTCGATGCGCTCTTCGACCGAGCCGCTGGTGATGAACTTGTGCACCAGCACCCGGTTGGTTTGGCCGATGCGGTAAGCCCGGTCGGTGGCCTGGTTCTCGACGGCCGGGTTCCACCAGCGGTCGATGTGGAACACGTGGCTGGCTCTGGTGAGGTTGAGGCCCACGCCGCCGGCCTTGAGCGACAGCAGAAACAGCTGGGGGCCGCGGGGGTCGTCCTGGAAGCGGTCGACCATGGCCTGGCGCTCGGTCTTGCTGGTGCCGCCATGCAGAAACGGCACATCGGCGCGCCAGCGGCGCTCCAGGTGGGCCTTAAGCAGGTGCCCCCATTCGGCGAACTGGGTGAACAGCAACGCCCGATCCCCCGCCTCGATCACCTCCTCAAGGATCTCCTCGAGCCGTTGCACCTTGGCACTGCGGCTGGCGAAGCTGCCGTTGGCGCCGATGGCGGCCTCGGTGCTCTCCTTGAGGGCCAGGGCCGGGTGGTTGCAGATCTGCTTGAGCTTGGTGAGCAGGGCCAGCACCTGGCCGTGCTTCTGGCCCAGGGGCGAGCGGGCAATGGCATCGAGGCTGTCTTCGACCGTTTTGTTGTAGAGCTTGCGCTGCTCGGGGGCCAGCCCCACCCATTCGCTGAGCTCGAGCTTCTCGGGCAGGTCCGAGATGATCGATCGGTCGGTCTTGAGCCGCCGCAGAATGAATGGGCCCACCCGGGCCTTGAGGTCGCGCAGCGAGGCCATGTCGCCATAGCGCTCGATCGGCAGCCTGTAGCGCTGCCGAAAGAACGGCTCGTCGCCCAGCACCTTGGGGTTGAGAAAGTCCATCAGCGCCCACAGCTCGCTGACCCGGTTCTCGACCGGGGTGCCGGTGAGGGCGATGCGGAAGCGCGAAGTCTTGCCGGGCCGGCCCAGGTCGCGGGCGGCCATCGACTGCTTGGCGCTGGGGTTCTTGATCGCTTGGGCCTCGTCGATCACCACCCCCTGCCAGTCGATCGCCTCGAGCAGTTCGCTGTCGCGCTGCACCAGGCCATAGCTGGTCAGCACCAGGTCGACCCCCTTGAGGGCCTTCTTGAGGGCGGCCTCGCTGGCGGGCCGGCGCGGGCCATAGTGCTCCCGCACCGCCAGCCCGGGCGTGAAGCTGTGGGCCTCGCGCTTCCAGTTGGTGAGCACCGAGGTGGGCGCCACCAGCAGCACCGGTCGCTTCAGCTCCTCTTCGGCCTTGAGGTGCTGCAAAAAGGCCAGCAGCTGGATCGTCTTGCCCAGGCCCATGTCGTCGGCCAGGCAGGCGCCCTGGTCAAAGCGATGCAGAAAGGCCAGCCAGCCCAGCCCCCGCTCCTGGTAGGGCCGCAGCTGGCCGGCGAAGCCTTCGGGCGCCGGCAGGGGGTCGGGCGCCTTCTGCTGGTGATACTGCTCGAGCACCGCCTGCAGGCGCGGGCCGGCTTCGAAGCGATGCACCGGCAGGCGCATCAGCGTTTCGCCTTCGTTGGCGGTCAGCCGCAGGGCGTCGTCGAGGCTGAGGCCCGGGTCGGCGGCGCAGAAGCGCTCGGCATGGCGCAGGTCGCTGGGGCGCAGCTCGATCCAGGCGCCCTTGTGCTGCACCAGGGGGCTGCGCTTGGCCTGCAGCCGCTCGAGATCCTTGAGCGTCAGCGTGACGCCGCCGATCATCAGGTCCCAGCGCCACTCGAGGCTTTCGCCCAGGGTGAACCCCCGGGATTTGGCGGGCAGCTCGGCGCTGATCGCCAGGCCCAGACGGCTGGCCAGGCCGCCCGAGAGGCTCGGGGGCAGCAGCACGCCGACACCCACATCGCGCAGCTGGTTGGCGGCGGTGCGCACCAGCACAAAGGCTTCCGCCGGGGTGAGCTGCATGCGCTCGGGCGTGGCCGAATCGAGCCCCCGCTCGATCGGTTCAAACACCGTCAGCGCCCGGCCCAGGCCCTCGAGCAGCAGCTGGCTTGGCTGGGGCACGGCGATCTCGCCCAGGTAGATGTCGCGATCGCCCAGGGCCCAGACCTCGGCGGCGGGCAGCCGGAGGCTGGGGTCGGCCTCGGCCTGCAGGGCAAAGCTCAGACTCCAGAGCTCCTCGCCTTCGGCGGGTGTGTCGAGCTCAAGGCAGGTGCGGGCGGGGGCTACCCGTCCGGCCACCGTTTCGCGCCAGTGGTGGGTCGCCACTTCGAGACGCTCGGTCTCCTCCTCATCGAGCCCGAGTTGGCCATCGCCGGCGCCCAGGGCCCGTTGCCAGGCGTCCAGCAGCGGATCGAGACCTTCAGCCTCGGCCTGAAAGCCGGCGCGCAGCTGGCCGTCGAGCAGGGCTTCTAGAAAACCGGCCACCCGCAGGCGTCCGCTGCCGGGCCGGCGGCAGGCCAGGGCCAGTTCGGGGCTGCTGCCTTCGGCGGTGGCGCAGGTGGCTACCTGGGGCAGGCGGGTGGCGAATTCCTCGAGCCGGTGGCGGTCGTCCTCACGGTTGAGCAGGGGCAGCCAGCGGGCCCGGCCCTCCTCCACCAGCGGCAGGTTGCGGCCGCGGGCGATCAGGCTCAGGGCCCAGCGCTGCAAATGGCTCCACCAGCGCAGGTCGTCGGCCAGTTCAGGGTTGCCGCCCGACAGGGGCAGGCGGCTCAGCCATTCGGCCGCGGCGGCGGGTTTGAGGGCCAGGCCCTCGACCCGCCAGGGCCACCAGTCGACCGTCTTGGGCAGGGGCTGGCCCGCCTGCAGCGGCAGACCGCTCCAGGGTCCACTGCCGCTCTTTGTGCCCTTGGCGGCCTGGCCGCGGCTGGGCAGGGTCAGGGTGGCGGTGGCGGGGCGCAGCGCCTCCGACCACAGGTCGTGGTCGTCGAGCCATTCGGCCAGGTCGTCGACGCCCAGGCTGAACGGATGGGGGCTGACCGCGTTGCTGGGGGTGATCGGATCGGCGACGCGCCAGGTGTCGGACCACAGCAGCAGGCGGCCACCCGAACCCTCGGGTGGAAACAGCCAGGTGGCATGCAGCAGGCTCATGAACCGTTGGGTTCGGCCTCAGTCAAGGCCGAAGGGCAGGCAGCAGGCGGTGCACTCCGCGGAGCAGCAGGGCACTGCCAACCAGGGGGAGCCAGAGCGGCAGCCACCCGCGAAGTGCTCCCATCATCACTGTTGAGGGGCCCCCTGTCACCTGCAATGGGCTGATCAGGCTGCAGATGCCACAGACGGCGCCGACCAGACCGGCCTGCAGATGGCCGTCTTCGGGGTCGACGCGCTGCAGGTGAAACGCCAACAGACCGTAAAAGACCCCGCAGCCGCAGTCGCTGCCGCGCGGCTGCCAGGGCGGGGTCAGGCACGGGGGAGGAAGCCTGGGGTCGGTTGGCCACAGAATGGTGCTGCGACCCGCCGATTGTGAGCGTTCATGGCGCACCCCTTTGGTTTTGCTGGCGGTGCGGGTGTGTTAATCACCGCGCTGGCCTTCTGCTCGATGCCACCCCAGGGGTTGCGGGCCTCCGAAACCGCCACGGTGCAGGACATCCTCGATGGCGACGAGTTGTACATCAATCGCAAGCAGGCCCGGGTCAAGGCCCGCGCCGGATCCACGCGGGAGCTGATCAGGCGGGCACTCTGACCTTGCTGGGCGATCATGCCTTGTTCAGGGTTCGTTCAACAGCACTGCCATGGCCGCCGCCCCCCGCACCGGTGCTGAGATCCGCGCCGCGTTTCTCGCGTTCTACGAGCAGCGGGGTCACACACCCATGGCCAGCGCCTCGCTGGTGCCCGACGACCCCACGGTGCTGCTGACCATCGCCGGCATGCTGCCGTTCAAGCCGGTGTTCCTGGGCCAGCAACAGCGCCCGGCGCCCCGGGCCACCAGCAGCCAGAAGTGCATTCGCACCAACGACATCGAGAACGTGGGCCGCACCGCCCGGCACCACACGTTTTTCGAGATGCTCGGCAATTTCTCGTTTGGCGATTACTTCAAGGAGCAGGCGATCCAGTGGGCCTGGGAGCTGAGCACCGGTGTGTTCGGTCTGTCTCCGAGCCATCTGGTGGTCAGTGTCTTCCGCGAAGACGACGAGGCCGAGGCCATCTGGCGCGATGGGGTGGGGGTTAACCCCAAGCGCATCATCCGCATGGATGAGGCCGACAACTTCTGGGCGTCGGGTCCCATCGGCCCCTGTGGCCCCTGCTCGGAGATCTACTACGACTTCAAGCCCGAGCTGGGCGATGAGGGTATCGATCTGGACGACGACCGCCGCTTCATCGAGTTCTACAACCTGGTGTTCATGCAGTACAACCGCGACGCCGAGGGCAACCTCACGCCACTGGCGGCCCGCAACATTGACACCGGCATGGGCCTTGAGCGCATGGCCCAGATCCTCCAGGGGGTTCCCAACAACTACGAGACCGACCTCATCTACCCGCTGATCGAAACGGCGCAGGCATTCGCGGGCATCGACTACCGCAGTCTCGACGACAAGGGCAAGACGTCGCTCAAGGTGATCGGCGACCATAGCCGTGCCGTCACCCAGCTGATCTGCGACGGGGTCACGGCGAGCAATCTGGGTCGCGGGTACATCCTGCGGCGGCTGCTGCGCCGCGTGGTGCGGCACGGACGGCTTCTGGGCATCGACAAGCCATTTCTGACGGCGATGGGCGAGGCGGCGATCGCGCTGATGCAGGAGGCCTACCCCCAGCTCATAGAGCGCCGTGCAGTGATCCTGGCCGAGCTGGAACGCGAAGAAGCGCGCTTTCTGGAAACCCTGGAGCGGGGTGAGAAGCTGCTAGCCGAGGTGCTGGCGGCGGGGCCCAGGCAGATTTCGGGTGAGCAGGCGTTCGAGCTCTACGACACCTATGGCTTCCCGCTCGAGCTCACCGAGGAGATCGCCGAAGAGCACGGCCTCACGGTCGATCTGGCCGGATTCGAGGCGGCCATGGAGATCCAGCGCCAGCGGGCCAAGGCGGCGGCGGTCAGCATTGATCTGACCCTGCAGGAGGCGATCGATCGGGTGGCCGCCGCCGCCGAGGCCACGGCGTTCAAGGGGTACGAGCAGCTCGAGCACCCCTGCTGTGTGGTGGCCCTGGTGGTCAATGGCGAGCCGGCCGCGCGCGCCGGCGCCGGCGATGCGGTGCAGCTGGTGCTCGACACCACCCCTTTCTACGGCGAGGGCGGGGGCCAGGTGGGTGATCGCGGCGTGCTCAGCGGCGATGGCGCGGCGGGTGACGGCGTGATCGTGGCGATTGAAGCGGTCACCCGCAATCGCAGTGTGTTCGTGCACAGCGGTCGCATCGAGCGCGGCACGCTGGCGCTGGGCGATCTGCTCAACGCCCGGGTGGACCAGGCCTGCCGGCGCCGCGCCCAGGCCAACCACACGGCCACCCACCTGCTGCAGGCTGCCCTCAAGCAGGTGGTGGATCCGGGCATCGCTCAGGCGGGTTCGCTGGTCGATTTCGATCGCCTGCGTTTCGATTTTCACTGCCCCCGCGCTGTCACGGCCGCCGAACTCGAGCAGGTCGAGGCGTTGATCAACGGCTGGATCGCAGAGGCTCACAGCCTCGAGGTTCAGGAAATGGTGATCGAGCAGGCCAAGGCCGCCGGCGCCGTCGCCATGTTCGGTGAAAAGTACGCCGATGTGGTGCGGGTCGTCGATGTGCCCGGCGTGTCGATGGAGCTCTGCGGCGGCACCCATGTGGCCAACACCGCCGAGATCGGCCTGTTCAAGATCGTCAGTGAAAGCGGCGTGGCTGCCGGCATCCGCCGCATCGAGGCTGTCGCCGGGCCGGCGGTGCTGCCTTATCTGAATGCGCGTGATGCGGTGGTCAGGCAACTGGGTGAGCACTTCAAGGCTCAGCCGGGGGAGATCGTCGAGCGCGTCGCCGCCCTGCAGGACGAGCTCAAAGCTGCGGCCAAAGCCCTGGCCGCGGCCCGTGAAGAACTCGCCACCGCCAAGGCGGCGGCCCTGGTTGCCCAGGCCGAGCCGATCGGCTCGGCGGCGGCCGGCATGCCCTTCCAGCTGCTGGTGGCCCGGCTCGACGGCGTCGATGGCGCCGGTCTGCAGAGCGCTGCCCAGGGCCTGGCCGACCAACTCGGTGAGGGGAGTGCGGTGGTCCTGGGTGGCCTGCCCGACCCGTCAGACCTGGCCAAGGTGATGTTGGTGGCGGCTTTTGGCAAGGCGGTGGTCGCTGCCGGTCCCAAGGCAGGTGCCTTCATCGGCAGCATCGCCAAGCTCTGCGGCGGTGGCGGCGGCGGGCGCCCCAACCTGGCCCAGGCCGGTGGGCGCGACGGGGCTGCCTTGGATGGGGCCCTGCAGCAGGCGCGCGAGCAGTTGGTGGCCGCCCTCGCCTAAGGCAGGCGTCGAGCTCCACCCGGATGCGGCGTTGCTAACAGGGCGTCGTTACAGGGCGTTGCTAATAGGGCGTTGTCAATGGGAGGCCGGTTGCTCCATCCTGGGCCCAGACGACTGCCTTGCCATGCTGGCCCTGAACCGTGCTGCACGCCAGCGTCTCGGCTGCCTGAGCGCGGTAGTGCTTGGCTTGGCGCCTCTGGCGGCCATGGCGCAGACTGATCTACGCAGCAGCTTTCCGGGCCGCCGCCTGGGCGGGGGAACCCGCGGCGAGTGCAGTGCCCGGCTGTTGGCCAACCTGGTGCCGACCAACAGTGTGTTCGCCCCTGGCGCCGAGGCCACCATTGGCCTGTTGGAGGGTCCCACCGCCCAGCCGCGGCCGGTGCAGTTGTCGTTCCGCCCGCTCAACGCCGCCGGCACCGGAGCGGCAGCCCAGGGCCGGGCCAGCAGCCGTGACCTGCCGGCAGCCCCTGCGGGCGTGGTGCTGCTGACCATTCCAGCGGTCAAGTCGGCCACGATCTGGGAGTCGGGCTACCGCTGCGACGAGGGCAAACCCGGTGCCGCCGCTGATGCACTCAGCTTCGTGGAGACGGCTTCACCGCCGGCGGTCAGCCTGCTGGTGCCCGATGCCCAGCCGGTTGACAAGACCATGGCGGCGGCCCTGCGGCAGCTGCGCAGCCAGTGCGGCAAAACCGTGGCCACCGCCAGCGTGGCTCAGAGCTTCGGCCTGAGCGATGCGATCACATCGGAGTGGCCCCAGCAGTTGCCGGTGCGATGCCCCTGAGCTCCCAGATCTGCAGGGGTTCATTGCGTCCCTTGACCTGAAGGCTGCCCCAGTCGTCCCATAGCAGCTGCCCGCACCAGGCCTGCTCCTCGGCACTGGCGCCCTGGAGCAGCAGCTCGCGGGTTGCGCTCGAGACCAGCACCCGGCAGAGGTTGTCGTGGCGGGTCTTGTCGATGCTCTCAAGCCGGGAGGCGCAGTTGACCGTGTCACCGATGACGGCGTATTCAAGCCGTTCGCTGCTGCCCATCGAACCGGCCAGCACCGGGCCCGAATGCACACCGATGCGCAGGGCCATGGCCGGTTCTCCATCGGCCTCCAGCTCGGCGTTGAGCTGCTCCATGCCCTGCTGAATCTCGAGCACGGTCTGCACCGCCGCCCGGGCGTCGGCGGCCGGGCTCACACCCACCGGTGCGCCAAACACCGCCAGAAAGCCATCGCCGGTGAACTTGTTCACCATGCCGCCCCGGCGGCTGATCGCCGGCACGCAGTAGGCCATGCCGCGGTTGAGCCAGTTGAGCAGCTCGGCAGGTGCCAGCCCCTCAGACACCGTCGTGAAATTGCGCGTGTCCGAGAAGATGGCGGTCACCTCAAGCTGGCGTCCCTCGAAGCGGCCATCGCTGAGCAGGGCCTCGCGCTGGTTCCAGAGCTGGTTGGCCACCGCGGGTGAGGTGGTCTGGCCCAGCAGCCGCTGAATCTGCTGGCGTTGCTGCTGGGCCAGGGCGCCGCGCCGCAGCAGGCCGGTGCCGCCGAACAGCAGCAACGCCACCAGGGGTTCGCTCAGCTCCAGCCAGAGATGGCCCAGCAGCAGCAGGCCCATGGCCGCGGCGCTCCAGGCCAGCAGCAGCAGCACCAGCAGCAGCAGCCCGCGGCGGATCGGTGAGACCCGCTCGGCCACCAACGCCGCCAGCAGAGCCGTCAGCAGCACGATGGCATTGGTGAGCGCCAGGCTTGAGCTGCGGATCTGCGCGCCACCCAGCCCCTGCAGCTGCAGCAATCGGTTGGCGTGGATCTCCACCCCCGACATCAGCTGTTGCGAGGCGCCGGCGCGAAAGCGGGTGTGTGGCACTTCGAACAGGTCGCGCAGCGTCGGGGCGGTGCTGCCGATCAGGACCGTGCTGCCGCGCACGGCCTGGGCCGGCACCCGGCCCTCGAGCAGCTGCTGCAGGGTCCACTGCCGAAAGCTGCCCGGTTGTGCAAAGGTCAGCATGCGCTGGTAGCCGGCGGCGTCGAGGCCGTAGTAGCCGCCCGAATCGGGCCCCAGCCAGTTGCTGGCGGACTGCCCTTTTTCGATCGCAAGGCGCTGGCGGTTGTGACCCTGCAGCGTTTCCAGCAGACGCATCGGCAGGGTGACAAACGCCTCCTCCTGGCCGCTTACATGCACCAGGTCGCGGCGCACGACGCCGTCGACGTCGATCACCAGATCGTTGTAGCCGCGTTGGCGCGGTGGCGTGCCGGGGATCGGTGCGATCGACTCGACCACGTTGAAGATCGATACCAGCTGTGGGGTTCGCCGCACCGCGTCGCGCAGGCACTGCTGTTGCGCACCCACACCCTTGTCGCGGTAGATGTCGAGCCCGATGGCGCGCACCCCGTCGGCGCTCAGGCGATCGATGGCGCGGCACAGCAGGCTGTCGTCGATCGGCCAGCCGTAGGCCTGGATGTCACTCTCGCTGATGCCGATCAGCAGGATCGGCAGGGTGCGGGCCGAGGGAGCCGGCCTCAGGTAGGTGATCAGGTCGTAACTCAGCAGGTTGACCGATTCGAGGACCCTGCTCAGTTCCAGTGCCCACAGCACAAGGGCGGCCAGGCCATAGCTGGCCATCACCTGGGCGAGCGCGGTGGTGCGGCGGCGGCGGATCACGAGCTGTGCGCAACAGACGGTGCTTTCACAATGGATGTCGTGCCCCACCCTGGCAATGCAAGGCAACAGCATTGACAGGCCTGTCAATGCTGTTCAGATTTGCTGGTGTGACGCCTTTTGCCCACAGGCCGGGCACCCTGGAGATTGCCATGGCCCAACCGATGATCATTGCCACCCACAGTTATCGGGGTGGCACCGGCAAGTCGAACGTGAGCGCCAACCTGGCGCTAGAGCTCGCCCGCAGCGGTCACCGCGTCGGAGTGATCGACACCGATCTGCCGTCGCCCGGCGTGCATATTCTGTTTGCCCAGGACCAACCCCCCACCACCGTCAACGGCGTGCTCTACCGCCATTACGGTGTCGACAAGGCGATGATCGACGTCACACCCGAGGGCCTCGGGGGCGACGGCCGCATCTGGTTGCTGGCTGGCAGCCCCAAGCCCGGCGACATCGCCCAGATCGTCAAGGAGGGCTACGGGCTCGAGCAGCTGGTCGACATCTACCGCGACTTCGGCAAGGCGGCAGACCTCGACTTTCTGTTTGTCGACACCCACCCCGGCATCAACGAGACAACGCTGATGTCGATCACGGTGGCCGATCTGCTACTCATGCTGTTGCGTCCTGACCGACAGGACTACCAGGGCACCGCCGTGACGGTTGATGTGGCGCGCAAGCTGGGTGTGCCGGCCCTGAGGTTTGTGGTCAACAAGGCGATCACGAGCCTTGACTGGCCCAACCTCAAGACCACGATCGAGCAGACCTATGGCGACCAGTGTCTGGCGATCCTTCCCCAGTCCGATGAAATCATGCGCTACGGCGGCAGCGGTCTGTTCTGCCTCCAACAACCCGATCACCCGCTGTCGGTGACCCTGCGTGAGGTGGCCCAGGCCGTTGCGGCCCTGCGGCCGGCGTCCTGAACTGCAACGACCTGTTCTCTCGACACGCTGTGACATGACTGTTGCTCTGAATGCTGCAACCTGGCTGTTGGCAGCCGCCGCCCCGGCCGGTGCTCCAGCCTCCGGGTATGCCGACAAGGCTGCCAAAGCCGCCAGCCATGCCGCACCCACCCTGCCCGACGAGCTGGGGCTGGCGCTGTTGCTGTTAGCTGTGCTGGCGGTGGTGCTGCGCGCCCGGCCGATCCTGGAACTGCTCGAGCACAGCGACAACCGTCAGCAACCCAAGGCGCTGCGCTGGCCCACGGCCTTGCGTTCGTTTTCGGGTGGTCTGGCGGCCGCCTATGTGCTGCTGCTGCTGCTGCCTGAGCTCAGCGTGATCAACACCGAGCTGCATGGCCCACCGGCGGCGGCTTTTAGCCTGGCCCTGCTGGGTCTGCTGATGTTCAAGGGCATCCAGCACTACTGCCTGCAGCAGGCCAATGCCGCCAACTCCGCCATGGGCGAGTGGAAGTTTGTCGGCGTCAAATCAGCCGAGAAGCGCTCCAATTTCGCCATCAATCTGGGGGTGTTCACCGGGTATTCGGCCCTTGTTCTGCTCACCATGCCGTTTCAGTTCAGCCATCTGTCGGGCCGGATCTCCTCACTCCTGTACCTGGTCACCTTTGCCTTGCATCTGGGCTTTGATGCCTTGGCCGTCTGCGAGGAAGATGAACGACGCTTTGTCGCCCTGGCGCCCAAGTTGGTGGTGCCGGTGCTGGTGCTGGCCGCTGTGCTGGCGGCGGCCGGCACCCTGCCCAACGTCGTGCTGCTGGGGGCCTTCTCGCTACTGGGCGGCATCGTGATCTACAACGTCTTTCGGGTGGAGC
>Ga0163210_1000822_pt1 | contig 13189 bp, 17 predicted proteins | sample Kivu_220m_FD_113536 | JGI IMG/M metagenome (GOLD analysis project Ga0163210, IMG submission 113536) | Freshwater microbial communities from Lake Kivu, Western Province, Rwanda to study Microbial Dark Matter (Phase II) - Kivu_220m | ecosystem: Environmental > Aquatic > Freshwater > Lake ...
GCTTTCCTGTAAATATCCAGGGCTTTGATATAATGGCTTACCACCGCATTTGTGGTTTCTGCATCAAATTTATAATCTATTTCATCTCTTGGTAGAAATGGTTTGGAATATCCCTGCTGGAGAAAATACTTCAAGGTATTCAAGTCCTTATTACTGCCATTGTATTCCAGTACTCTGGCAGGGTCTACATAATCCAAACCACTTAAAATATAGAAATGAAGGATATGGTCACAAACACTTCTGGTGCCCAGAATTAAGTTTCTCATCAAAATCCCGTTTTCGGGAATTTTATTGGTAAGACCGGCATAATCATCTACTGCATTAACTGATGCTGTAGCGTGGGGTTCCGGACATACCCCGCATATTCTCTGAGTAATCATAACTGCATCTCTGGGATCTCTGCCTTTTAGCATAATTTCTATACCTCTAAACATAGTCCCGCTAATGTTAGCGTCTTTTACTTCGCCATTGTCTACTATTGCTTCGACTTTTAAGTGGCCCTCTATTCTTGTTATGGGGTGTATTACAATTTTTTTCACGATTTCACCTTCCTAAATAATTATTTTTTTTGGATTTTAGCCTTTTTTTCATTTGCAGGTACTTCTATGTCAATGATCCTTTCATAAAAGTCTCCCACAAAATCAGGATATTCGGGTGAGGTGCAGCCATTACATGGAGCTCCACTTCCGATAACCCAATTGGTTCTACCATTCCATTGTCTTTTAGGGCAATCTGCATAAGTTATAGACCCTTTGCACCCTAACTCGTAAAGGCAGCCTTCATCCCCTAGCTTCCTGGCAAATTTACCTTCATCGAAATAAGCTCTGTTGGGACAGTTTTCATGAATCAACTTTCCATAATATGTTTTAGGTCTTCTGAAGTCATCTAACTGTATGTTTTCCAGGCCTTTTGTGAGAACTTCTTCAATAGTCCCAAATAACCAGTCAGGATGGGGAGGACAGCCAGGTACGTTTATAAGTGGTGTTTTAATCTTATTGGTCAGAAAGATGTCTCCGACGCTCTGCGCTCCAGTGGGATTTGGGTTTCCGGCAGCGATTCCGCCAAATGCTGCACAGGTTCCCAGAGCTATTACCAACAGTGCATTTGGTGTCAGTTTTATTGTTTCTTCCAGTATGGTTGATTTCCTGCCGTCCTTTTCTCCAGTAATGCAATAGACTCCGTTATCATTGGTAGGAATAGCGCCATCAATAATTAAAACATACCCTTTTTCTTTTGCCGTATTTTCAAGTATCTCCATGGCGAGATTTCCACTTGCAGTCATAATATTAGGATGGAATATAAACTCGAGTTTAAAACCCGGAATTATATCCTGGAGCAATACATTTTTAATTGACGGATATTCGGAACAAAGTGTTGATGTGGCACAACCGGTGCAATTTTGCCCCTGGATATTAATCACCGGTATGACAGTACTTTTTTTTGTATTCATATTGGCTCCTTTGAAATATGATTTTGCTTATAGCTTTTACCTTTAGTTACCTGGTGTATATGGTGTAGAGATAGGATAATAATTTTAGGATAATTATTAATATTAGAAAGGCTTATATTTTTCTTATATTCAGGTTTAAGCATTGATTATAAAATTTTATAAGAAATGATCTTTTTTATTTTAAACAAAATGATGTTTATTTTCAATTGAATTAAGTCAGCATTTAGAAATATTCCCTCTTTATATTTATAAGGGAATATGTTTTTTTTAATTTACTGATAAAATATAGTATGCAGGACGTTAAATTTTTTATGGGAACAATAATTGACAATTTATTTTAAGGGTTTATAAAAACAAATTAAAAGATTTAATATGATTTATAATGAACTTAAAAAGGATAGGTAAGAAATACAGATATATCGACCACCTCTCTGATATTGGCATTGAGTTTTATGGAAATAAACTGGAGGAGTTATTTGAAAATGCAGGGGTGGGTATGTTTTCTATTATGTGTGACTTAGAATTGGTCGAACCTCAGGAGAAAAGGAATATAAAAATAAGCCAGAAGGATACATGCTATGAGGATTTACTGGTATTATGGCTGGAGAGATTATTGTACTTATATGAAGTTGATGATGTTTTATTTTCGGAATTTAAAGTGTGTGGAATTCATAAAAAGGGCCGGAATCTCGTGCTGACTGCTGAAATTTCCGGAGAAAAAATAGATCTGAACAAGCATAAAATAAAGATAGCTATTAAAGCGCCGACTTATCATATGCTTGAAATAAAAAGAGGTGACAGGTATTGTAATTGGAAAGGCAGGATTATTTTCGATGTGTGATAAAGGAGGGATTTACTATAATGGATTATAAGATTAAAAAAATAAATGATTATAAGTGGGAAATAGAAAAGGATGAAAAATATGATATGAGGGTTCCGGGAATAATTTTTGCCGACAGGCAATTATTAGACCATGCAGCCAACGAAAAGACTATTGATCAGGTGATAAATGTTGCAACTCTTCCTGGTATATTAAAGGCTTCTTATGCTATGCCTGATATACATTTTGGATATGGGTTTCCTATCGGGGGAGTGGCTGCTTTTGATGAGGACAGTGGAGTAATCTCCCCCGGCGGTGTTGGTTTTGATATATCCTGTGGAGTAAGAACCCTGCGGACCAATTTAAATATCGGGGACATTAAAGAAAGGCTGGAAGACATAATGAGTACCTTATCCTTCAATATACCCAAGGGAGTAGGCAGCAAGGGGAAAATTAGGTTATCAAAAAATCAGCTAATGCAACTGCTGAAAGAAGGTGTTGACTGGGCCATTAGAAATGGTTATGGCTGGGAAGAAGATAAATATTTCGTAGAAGAGAATGGCTGTATGGCAGGCGCCAATACTGATTTTGTCAGCAGTCTTGCTATGGATAGAGGAATGGACCAGGTGGGAACCCTTGGGTCTGGAAATCATTTTTTAGAGATCCAGGTAGTGGATGAGATATATGATACTGGTGCGGCAGAGTCTCTTGGTCTGGAAAAAGATCAAATAACCATAATGATTCATTCAGGCTCCAGGGGACTTGGGCATCAGATATGCAGCGATTATATCAGAGTAATGCAGCAGTCTGTCATAAAGTATGGAATAAAATTGGCGGATAGGCAGCTTGCCTGTGCGCCTCTTTCATCACCTGAAGCCAGAAGATACTATGGAGCTATGGCCTGTGCTGTTAATTATGCTATGACAAACCGGCATTGCCTTGCCCACTGGGTAAGAACAGTATTTGAAAAATTTTTTGGAAAATCTTCAGATAAATTGGGTCTCGGCACCATTTATGATGTATCCCATAACATAGCCAAGATTGAGCAGCATGATGTTGATGGTAAATTGAAGAAAGTCTGTGTTCATAGAAAAGGCGCTACCAGGTCCTATCCTCCAGGGAATAAAGATATTCCTGACCGGTATAAGAGTATAGGCCAGCCGGTAATAATTCCGGGAGATATGGGCAGGTATTCATACATACTGCTGGGAACCGAGAAAGCAATGAGCGAGAGTTTTGGTTCTACCTGTCATGGCGCGGGAAGACTTATGAGCAGAACGAAAGCAAAGAAAAATATACAGGGGAGTGAACTTAAAAAGGAGCTTTTTAATAAAGGAATTATAGTAATGGCTGGAAGTATGTCCGGGCTGGCAGAAGAAGCTCCTCAGGCTTATAAGGATGTAACCAGGGTGGTGGATGTGACTCACTACGCCGGGATATCAAAAAAAGCAGTAAGACTCCGACCTCTTGGAGTTTTAAAAGGTTAATCAGTATTTAAAAACTTCTGGAACAATATATAAATTAATAATTTATATAATTATTTATAATTTTATTTTTTTAAAAATAGATTTTAATATTAAATCTTTTTTTTTACATAAAATATTATTATAATATTATTATAATAGAAACAAGTTAGAAATTAATATAATATATTATTTTAGGTTAAGATAAATAAGTAATATAATTCTTGAGTATATATTTTAAACTTTACTTTCGGTATTGAGATTTAAAATGGAAAAAGTTGTTTTTTTTAATACAAAAGGTGGAACCGGGAAGACAACCATATGTTACAACTACGGCTGGTATCTAGCGGAAAAAAAAGACAAGAAAGTTCTTTTTATGGATTTTGATCCTCAGACTAATTTAGTTCAGGCCTTGGGTAAAACATCAGGCGAGAGTAAGGTAAACCTTGATAACCTTATGATTGATTATCTTAAAGGAAAAAAAATAAATTTTGAGGATTATGTCATAAAAATTACTGATAATATTGATTTACTCCCGTCTTCTAATAATATTTCGCTTGTCGAGGAATATCTGACAGATTACCTTATAAATAAAACGTTTAGCGAACATAAAATTTATAAAGCATTGAATAGAAATATGATGATAAGGGATATATTTGAGGAAAATATCAGTGAAAATCACTATGATTATATAGTTATAGACTCGCAATCTAATTTTTCTCTTCTTTCTACAACGTCAATAATTTATGCCCGTAAAGTGATTGTTGTTATAAAACCGGAATGGTTCTCTTTACTGGATATTGATTATCTTTCAAAGATAATTAAAAACCTGGAGAGAAAATATAATGTTGAAATAAAGATTGTTGGGATTATAGTTAATGCCTTTGAAAAAAGAAAGAAAGCTCCGAAGCATGTAGTAGATACCCTTCAGAAAAAATATGGTAACAGGTTAACAATATTTAATCAAAAAATAAGATATCTTGTACATTATCAAAAATCTATATCATTAAAAGGGGAACCAGTTTTTATATCATTTCCGTATGCGGAAGCTTCAGATGATATCATAAGATTGTTTTCTCAGGTTGAAAAGTCAGTAGATAGCCTGGGCTAATTATTATAAAAAAACTTAAATATAAAAAACAAGGAGGGGGAAAAATGGTCTTATCAAGAAAAGATCTAGGTGATCAGGAAATTTCTGGCAAAGAAGAATCAAGGACATTGCTAACAATTGTGGGGAATAAAGCAAAAATAGAAGGTAAATTAGATGTTTCTCAATCAATAGAAATAGGCTGTGAAGTTGTGGGTGAGGTAATAGTTAATGGACAAATAGTAATCCAGAAAGAAGGAGTTGTCAGTGCTGATGTTACAACTATTGATGCCAGGATAAACGGAAAATTTGAAGGAAATATGAAAGGTACCGGTAAGGTTGAAATTACAGAAACAGGAGTAGTGGATGGTAACATAAAAACAGATTCACTGGTTATAAATGAGGGAGGGATTTTTAGCGGAAAAGTTACCAGAATTACCGAAGGGGAAGAGAAGGGTAAAAAAAAGTTTAAACCGAAAGAAATGGAAGAAGAAAAAGTAAGTGCAAAGGCTGAGAAAAAAGAAAAAGCAGGAGAAATAAAAGAATTCGAGTTAGGTGATATAGACGATAGTCTGAGATTATAAATCTGGACTGGCGGATTTTTTTCTTCAAAAATGAATTATTGGCCGGCATAAGCAGATTGAATATTTAATATTCTAATATTTTTTTGGGTTTTATTTTAATGCCGGAAATTTTCTTGTCGTTGTTTATTTTAAATATTTCTGTGTTGTACACAATAATATTTTTACCCTTGAATAGACCGCCATCGTCTATAATGAGGGAAATATCTCTTTGAATTATGTTACCGGTCATTTTTCCGGTGGAAGTGATTCTAACTTCTCCTGATGAAATTATATTACCTGTAACATCACCCTCTATTATTGCATTTTTGGCTTTTATATTTGCTCTTACTTTTCCTTCTTTTCCAATTACAAGTTCTTTTTTAGATATGATCTCTCCAACTACTCTACCATCTATTTGAATAGGACGGGGAGAATAAATTCTGCCTTCTATGCCTACTCCTTCTTCAATAATATTATTATTATATTTATCTTTGGTCTGAGAAACTTTTTTACCGAACATTTTTATTCCTTCACTAAGAAGTTTCTTAGTTTTAATTAACGAAAATCTGATTAAAATTTTACATCATTTATGAAAAATAATAAAATTTTAATGTAAATAATATAGACTGTATTTAAGAGGCTGAATAATGACGAGTTATAAGAATCCTAAATTTTAATCTCTTTTTTATTCATCATTATCTTATATTATGGTAGAATTTTTAAAATAAGCTTCAGCAAAAAGTGAAGGTTGGAAAGTGAAGGAAGCCTGTAAAGATACATCAGAAAAAATTTTAAAAAATAAATAAGTGATATTTTAATAAAATCAATACGAGGAGAAAATGAAATGGATGAAGAAAGGGTTCAGGAGAAAAAACCAGATGAGATATACTGCCCCAGTTGTGCAAAACCGATAAAAAAAGATGCAGTGGTATGTCCAAATTGCGGAGTGCAGATAAAAGAGCTAAAAGTATCTGCTGAAGCTAAAGCTATGACTCCAGAAGAAGAGCTAGAAGAAGGAAGAAAACAATTGGGAGGGGTAAAGGTACTTTATTGGTTTGTAATTGTAGTTTTATCCCTTTATCTAATTATTTTTATTCCTATGACTATTGCCTCGCCACAGCTATTAAAGGGAACATATACAGTAGGTAGCATTACCCAATCTATAATGGTACTGATATTTGTTTTTGGTATAGGGATGGCCCTTTATATAATTCCTCTAGTAGGAATTATTAAACGAAAACCATTCTCTGTTCCTTTTACCAGAGTTATACTAATTATAACTATGTTTGGTTTTCCTTTAGGCACTATAATTGGAGCAGCTCTTTGGAAAAGAATTAATCATCCACTGGCTAAAAAATATTTAAATTACGGTATATAGTAAAATAAACATCCAAAATACCACATTAAATTACATTGCTAGTATTTAAAACTGGACGCTCGTACTTATTTTAAAAGATTAAGTAATTATTAAAGGAGAAAGATGTTTTTTGGTTTTTTAGAGTATTTATATAAGAAGATACGAGGAGGTGAAAAGTGAAAATATTTAACCGGGTAGTAGTGATTATAGTGCTATTTAAAATAATCTTATTTTCCATTATCGCTGTGGTAAATAAGATCACTAATCTTTTTACCTGGACAGATGTATTAAATAAGGTTATAGGTTCAATAGGCGGTCTAAATATCTACATTACCGGAGCAATACTACTATTGGTTATTGCTGGGTGTACAGTTCTTCTAGTCTTTGAATTTCGTAAGAAAGAATAGAGCAAAATAATTTAAAGACTGGAATCAAAAAGTTGAATTAAATACCAGGATTAATATAGAATTAGTCCTGGTATTTAATTAATGGGGTCCATCACCCTGAATCAGGGGTAGATTTATTAAAATATTATTGTTAAGGATATAATTTAGAGTTTTTTCTAATACTTTTTTCAGTTTTATTGGATTAATTTTTAAAAAGATTCATAAAATAATGTTTAAATATACCAATCTTAGAAGAGAAAGAATCAAGAAAAATAATAGATTAAAAAATGTTTATGTTCTTGGCGCTGTAAGTCTGTTTAATGATTTCTCTTCCGAAATGATATATCCTTTAATACCATCATTTGTTAAATCTGTCCTCGGTTTGGGCCCGGCGTTTCTGGGTATACTCGAAGGTATAGCAGAAAGCACCAATAGTATTCTCAAACTGTTTGCTGGTTACTTTTCTGATAAGATAAAAAAAAGGAAACCTTTTGCGGTTGGTGGGTACGCTATATCAAACTTATTGAGACCTCTAATTGGTTTAACCAGATTCTGGGGTGTCCTGCTTTTTTTACGGTTTTCGGATAGGGTATGGACCATACGGGTGCAGTGCTGGGCTCAATTACCGCAAGTCTGCTCTTATATTTTTTTACAATTGAATTAAAAACCATTTTTTTGCTATCGGTAATACCGGGCATTATAGCGGTTTTGCTTATGATATTTGGAGTAAGAAGTATACATAAAAAGGATGATATCTTAAAGAACAGGGCAGAAATTCCCGAAAAATATCTTACAAGAGATAAAAATACTATCGGCAAAAAAGAAATTTTAAAATTTTCTGATTTCAAAAAATTAGGCAAGCAATTTTCACTATACCTGGTTGTTCTGGTAATTTTTACATTAGGAAATTCAACTGATGCGTTTTTACTGCTAAGGGCATCCGAGGTGGGATTCCAGATTACAGTTATCCCGCTTCTCTGGGCAATTCTACATATATCCAAAGCTCTTTTTTGTATTTTAGGTGGATATATATCCGATAAAATTGGAAGAAAAGTAATGATTCTGTCAGGCTGGTTTGTTTATTTTCTTACATATCTGGGTTTTGCTTATTTTAATGAATACTATCTTATATACTTATTATTTATAATCTATGGATTATATTTCGGTCTTACCGAGGGTGTAGAAAAAGCCCTTGTAGTAGATATTGTTCCCAAAGAAAATATTGGCACTGCATTTGGCTTCTATAATTTATCCCTGGGTATTGCTACTCTTCCCGCCTCTATAATATTTGGTTTTATCTGGAAAACCTACAGCTTCAGGGCAGCCTTTTTAACCGGGGCACTAATCTCAATTATTTCAGCTATAATGCTGGTATTTTTAAAGTTGGGTAAAAAACAATAATTAGATAGGTTTCCAAGGCTTAATCAGGATAAATGTAAATCCGAAGTGTAATTTTAATTGTGTTAATTTATGTCCTTTTGGTATATTCTAATATAATTATAGTGGAGTAGTTGAGGTTTCCAAACCTTATGAATATAATGTAGGGGATGAATCCTGCAAATTTATTAAAAATAAATGGAATTATTAAGAGTAGAGAAACTTTCATTAAACTTAGAGGGAAGGCAGATTTTAAAGGACTTAAGTCTTTCTGTTAAATCTGGAACAATTCATTCTATTCTCGGTCCGAATGCTGCAGGAAAGTCAAGTCTTGCCTATGTTCTTATAGGTTGTTGTGATTATAACCCTCAAAGTGGCAAGATTTATTTTCTTGGGAAGGATATAACCGGTTATCCAACTCAAAAACGGGCCAAAATTGGCATGACTCTTGCCTGGCAAGAACCTGCAAGATTTGAGGGCTTGACGGTTAAGGATTATATTTCGGTTGGAATTAAAGAAAATAAACCAGGTCTGGTTGAGGAGTCCTTATATCGGGTGCTATTGGAGCCAAAAGATTATTTAGACAGGGAAGTAGATAAAACTTTAAGTGGGGGAGAAAGGAAGCGAATTGAATTGGCTGCAGTTTTTGCCATGAGGCCAAGATTAGTTATTTTAGATGAGCCTGATTCAGGAATTGATATACTGGCTCTTGATAACATTGTAAATATGATAAAAGAGCTAAGAAGTCAGGGTACAACTGTGCTTTTAATTACCCATAGAGAAGAGGTTTCCGAAATTGCAGATAAGACATCTCTTATGTGTTCGGGCTTTATTGTAGAAGAAGGTACCCCTGAAGAGGTGGGTAAATATTTTAAGGAAAAATGTATTCCTTGCCCTACCCACTTTTATCCAGCAGAGAAAGATAAAGAAAAAATAAAGGAAAAAAAATGATGCAAGATTATAAATATATGCTGGATGCATATGCGAAGGCAGGTGGAAGCCCTGAAGCTTTTAAAAACTCCAAAGTTGCACATCTGGTGATTCACCAGAATAGGGTAATTGGTAAACATTTAGTTGAAGGTTTGGATTTGAAACCAAAAGAGACAGCTTCAGGGATAGATATTCATTTAATTGTTAGAAAAGGGGCAATAATAAAGTATCCTGTACATCTTTGCTTTGGGGTATTGCCTAAAGAAGGCATCCAGGAGATAAATATTAGAGCAAGGGTGGAAGATGATTCAGGGGTTAAGTTACTTGCACATTGCGTTTTCCCAAATGCTGTAAGGGTAGTTCACAAAATGAATGCTGATATAGAAGTTGGCAACAATTCCTATTATGAATACAATGAAGTTCACTTTCATGGCTTTGAAGGCGGCGTGGAAGTTATACCAAAAGCAAAAATAAGAGTCGGAAATAACAGCCGTTTGGTTACAAATTTTTCTCTTCTTAAAGGCAGGGTTGGCTATTTCGATCTTGATTATGAATCAGAAATTTTAGACAACTCAAGCTTAGAAATGACGGTAAAAATTTATGGTTATTCTGATGACAGAATTAAAATTAAGGAAGTGGGCCGACTCATTGGCGAATCTTCTCGCGGATTAATTAAAAGCCGTGTTGTGGTTAAAGATAATGCGCAAAGTGAGATAATAAATGAACTGGTTGCTTCTGCTAAAAATGCAAGAGGTCATGTTGATTGCATAGAGGTTATCCAGGGAAATGCAAAAGCGCGCGCTATTCCCATTGTTAATGTTACTCATGAACTGGCAAAAGTTACTCACGAGGCAGCAATAGGTAGGGTTAGTAAAAAACAAATTGAGACACTTATGGCACGGGGATTAGAAGAAGAAAAAGCAGTTGATTTGGTGGTAAGTGGAATGCTTAAATAGAAATATCAGGTAAAGCCTTTATAACTTAATTGCCTGTCAGCTGTAAATAACTTAAGTGGCTTCATAGTATTCTTTTAAAAAGTACCTTCAGTAAGTTTTTTCTTCAAATATTCTTGGGTAATAATACAATGTCGTAAAAATCTTTTTAAAAATAATGTACGATACCAAGAGTAAATTATATTGACATATTTAAATATATAATTATAATTTATGATTAGTCATGGAGGTTAAAATGGGTACTTTAAAAAAAACAACCAGAATTTTAAAAGCGCTGGCTGATGAAAATAGGATTAGAATGCTCTATTTACTAAACGAAAGGAAGGATTTATGTGTCTGTGAAATCAGGGAAATCATAGGGCTTTCTCAGCCTACCATATCAAGCCACCTGAAACTATTGGAAAATAGTGGTCTCGTTACCTATAGCAAAGATGGAAAATGGGTTAACTACAGTATAAGCTCTGAGCTGGACACAAAAATAAGCCAGATGTTAAATAATGTATTTTCAATAATGAAATTTGATGAAGAAGCAAAAAAAGATCGTATAAGGGTATATAAGATTGACAGAAGGAACCTCTGTAAAAGCTAATGTTTTTTTAAGTCACTTTAAAGGATTTTGATTAATATGGAAATATTTATAGAATCAATTAGAAGTGGATGGTATGGACTTCTTGAATATCTTTCGGCTCACGTGCTCACCTGTCTTGTACCTGCATTTTTTATTGCCGGCGCCATAGCAGTTTTTGTTTCAAAAGGTGCAATTTTAAAGTACTTTGGCCCAAAAGCAAAAAAATGGCTGTCATATGGTGTTGCTTCTGTGTCCGGAGCTATACTCGCAGTGTGTTCCTGCACTATTCTTCCCCTGTTTGCGGGGATAAGAAAAAGGGGAGCAGGACTTGGTCCCGCCATTGCCTTTCTGTATTCCGGTCCGGCCATAAATATTCTGGCTGTAGTATATACAGCAAGACTGCTTGGCTATGATCTTGGTATAGCAAGAGCTATTGGAGCAATTATCTTTTCAATAGTAATAGGTCTTATTATGTCACTTATCTGGATTAAAGAGGAAAGAAAAAAACTGGAAGATGATAATCAGAATTTATTTAAAGCATATGAGCAGGGTAGTTACCAGAAACCTAAATATATAAGTACAATATTTTTCCTGTCTCTTCTTGCCATACTTATATTTGGTGCAGCAAAAATGTGGATATATGCTGGAATTGCCCTTGCTACTCTTATAGTAATTATAATAGTGAGTTACAGGAAGGCTGAACTTAAAGACTGGATGAAAGAGACCGGGAAACTTGCCTGGCAGATATTTCCCATACTTCTTGCCGGGGTATTTATAGCGGGGATTATTAAATATTTCCTGCCACAGAGTGTGGTGGAGATCTGGGTTGGCGGAAACAGCATAAGGTCAAACTTTTTGGCTTCAGTATTTGGAGCTCTGATGTACTTTTCCACACTGACAGAGGTTCCTATAATAAAAGCTTTAATGGAGCTGGGTATGGGAAAGGGACCCGCGCTCACATTGCTGCTGGCCGGTCCATCGTTATCACTTCCCAATATAATTGTAATCGGAAGAATTATGGGAGCTAAAAAAACATTAACTTATGTAACTCTGGTTATAGTTATGGCCGCCTTTACCGGAATGGCTTTTGGATATTTTTTTGCTTAAGAATTCTAAAATGATTTTAATTTTAAAAACTATAGAGGGAGGGAGTAATTTTTATGAAAATTCAAATTTTAGGATCAGGTTGTCCCAAATGCAGACAAACTGAAGCTAATGCAAGAGAAGCTGTAAAAAACCTGGGAATTGATGTAATCATAGAAAAAGTTACGGACATAAATAAAATAATTGATTTTGGAGTAACCGTTACCCCTGCACTGGTTGTAGATGGGAAGGTCAGGTTTTCGGGAAGGATACCATCGGTAGAAGAAATAGAAAGCATACTGAAATAAGTGGTTCTTGAGATAAGAGGTTTTTATGACAGAAAATGACAAAATATCAATAAAAAATAAAAAGCCAGCAGAATTAAAAAGTTTGAGTTTTTTTGACAGGTATTTATCGGCATGGGTAATTCTATGTATCATAGCCGGGGTAGCCATAGGGAAATTTGTTCCTTTATTCCCGGCTACTTTAAGCAGGTTTGAATATGCTCATGTATCCATACCGGTGGCAGTATTAATCTGGTTAATGATTTATCCCATGATGCTTAAAATTGATTTTGCAAGTATTGTAAATGCCACCAAAAAGCCGAAAGGGCTTGCAGTAACTACGGTAACCAACTGGCTGATAAAACCCTTCACAATGTATGCAATTGCCTTCTTTTTCTTAAAAATTGTATTTGCGAAATTCATACCTGAGACTCTTTCCACAGAGTATTTAGCAGGTGCTGTTCTTTTAGGTGCCGCTCCCTGCACTGCCATGGTATTTGTATGGAGTTGTTATCAGGAAGAGCCGGTTGAGTTTAGGGGTTACAGTTTATATGATATTGGAGCCTATCCTGAGGAACCTCTAAGCGGTAAAATTACCTGGCGTGTTACCATGCCATGGGCAGTTCCGGAAGATGATAAAGAAAAAGAAGCTCTGGAGCGAGCAAAAAAACTTTTAAGTAAATTAAAGAAAAAGTATAGGAAAAAAGATTTATAATAATAAAAGTAACCTATAAGCAAGAAAATTGTTCTATTTTTTTTTGAGGTATAATAAAAAGTTGTGGATTGATATAGAAATAGGAGCATATTCTCCGTTAAAATATTAATGTTGTTTAGAAACATAATAAAAGGAGAACATGCTCTATGGAAA
>Ga0163210_1000825_pt1 | contig 13178 bp, 10 predicted proteins | sample Kivu_220m_FD_113536 | JGI IMG/M metagenome (GOLD analysis project Ga0163210, IMG submission 113536) | Freshwater microbial communities from Lake Kivu, Western Province, Rwanda to study Microbial Dark Matter (Phase II) - Kivu_220m | ecosystem: Environmental > Aquatic > Freshwater > Lake ...
ATATTTACACCGCTACTATGTCCATTGGCCGTTGGAGTCGGAAGAATGGTGGCATTATGGGTTTAAACAATTAGCGGCTTATGTTAAAGAAAACGAGAATAAATATGATTATATTGTTTGGAGCGACAAAGGCGAACCACCCTTGATTTTTGCTTCTTTTTGGCTAAAACTCAATCCCCAGTTAATTCAAAAAAACAAATTAGAATGGACCCAAATCAGTGATGCCATTTGGGCTTATCATTTGCCAGGAACAAGATATTACTTTGGTCACATTTCCGAGGAGAGGATTAAAGCTAATGGTTTGGCTGGTACTCTTAAGCCCAATATTCTATATTTAGCCCCAGAAGGAGAAATAGGCAAAGACTTTCGCCACGAGCCAGTCCCTGGTTCAATTAAACTTTTGGAAACGATTTATTATCCGAGCGGCAGAATCGCTAAATATATCTTAAGCGGTTTGTAATGAAAAAAATTAAACTCATTTTAATTCTAGCTTTGTTACTTCGTTTTTTGGTAATGTTTGCGGCTTATCATGGAGATATCAATAATAATACCTCGTGGGCAAAAAATGCGGCTGATTTCGGCTTAAATGGTTTTTATGAGAGAAAAGAGTGGAAATATTCTTTGCCTAATCAACCACCGGGGACAATTTATTTTTTCTGGGTAGCGGGTAAAATTTACCGTAATGTTTGGCAAGCTTCTTGGTGGTTGAATACCCATTTTCGTTTCTTTCCCTCTCCTTTTATCTGGTGGTGGGAACAAAAAGGACTTTGGGGATTGGTCAAAATTCCCTCAATTTTGGCTGATTTAGGGATTGGCTGGTTAATTTATGATTTTGTTGGGAAGAAGAAAAGAAATTGGGCTTTGCCATTGATGTCTTTGTATCTTTTTAATCCTGTTTCTTGGTATAATTCCGCCTTTTGGGGCCAGACCGATAGTCTGGTGAACTTTGTCGGGTTGATAGGGGTAATCGGGCTAATTGGGAGGCAGACGATAAGAGCAGGCTTTTCCCTTTGTTTTTCTTTATTTATTAAGGTTTCGCTTTTACCATTTTTGCCGGTTTTTGCGGCAGTGGCTTTCTGGCAGAAGAAATTTAAGGAGTTTCTTTTGGGGGCTTTGGGGACTTTGGGGGCTTTGGGGATTCTTTCTTTACCTTTTCATCCGAGAATAGATGTTTTTTCTTGGTTGGGGCGACTTTATCAGCAACAGATTTTGCCAGGGGAGACCGGCACCCTAACGGTTAATGCTTTTAATTTCTGGGCAATTTTGCTAGGTAAAAAATTGGCTTTAGACAATATCTTATTTCTTGGCCTTCAGACGCGAATTTGGGGAATTTTAATTTTCTTGTTTGTGTTACTTATATTACTTAGGGCCCTTAGAAGAAATTTCTCAAGTGAAAGAGTTATTTTCAGTTTAGCTCTGGTGGCTTTTGCCTCATTTTTATTTTTAACCAGGATGCACGAGCGTTATCTTTTTCCAGTCTTTCCTCTTTTGACTCTTCTTTTAGCTTTTTACCCACGAGTCTTTTGGCTTTATTTGCCGTTATCTTTTACCCATCTTCTTAATCTTTACAGCGAGTGGTGGCAGCCAGATATTTGGTGGTTAAAAAATTTTTTAATTCAGGATATTTCTGTTAGGGCGATTAGTCTGTTGAATCTTTTGCTATTTTTTGTTTTCTTGGTTGTCTTTATGTTTAATGCACGATGGCTAAAAAAGAAATCTTGGTTCTTAGCTTAATTATCCTCTTGGCCTTCGGTCTACGGCTGGTAGCGCTGGGGCAATACCCAGCCGGTTTTACCGCTGATGAGGCGGCTCAAGGATATACTGCCTATTCGATTTTGAAGACCGGCAAAGACGAATGGGGAGTAAATTTTCCGCTTAATCCGAGGTCTTTTGGGGATTACAAACTACCCTTACAAACTTACCTAATGATTCCGTCAATAGCGATTTTTGGCCTGAATGAGTGGGCGGTGAGACTTCCGAATGCGATTTTAGGGAGTTTGGGGGTTTTGGGAATTTATTTGCTAGTAAAAGAACTGTTTGCCAATTCCGTCCACCCTAAGGGAGTCCATTCGGACACCCTTAGGGTGTCTTTAGGTCTTTTTAGCTCTTTTCTTTTGGCGATTTCTCCTTGGCATATTTCTTTGTCTCGGGGGGCTTTTGAGGCTAATTTAACGACTTTTTTCTTACCGATGGGGATGTATTGGTTCCTTAGGGGACTTAGGGAGTCTAAGTATCTACCATTAGGTAGTATTTTCTTTGGTTTTAACCTTTTTTCCTATCACGCGGCGAGATTAGTGACCCCTTTATTGGGGGTAGTTTTGGTGGTTTGGGGAAGGGAAAGGATGATAAGAGTAATAGGGAAAAGAAGGGGGAGAAGGGAAATTATCTTGGGGGGAGTTATTTTTGGCTTATTTTTGGTTTTGGCTTTCTATTCTACTTTGATTGGAGGAGGAACGCGAGCGGCGGATATTGGCATTTTTTCTGCGGGACTGAAGGCACCGAAAATATTTATTGATAATTATCTGTCTTATTTATCGCCCCAATTTTTCTTTACTCAAGGAGCAGGAGAAGCAACTTACGGAATGATACCAGGGAGAGGAGTACTTTATTTGTTTGAATTGCCATTTCTGGTCTTTGCCTTTATGTCTTTAGCAAAAAAGTGGGATAAGAGGTTCTCGCCTATTTTAGCTTGGATTCTTCTGGCCCCAATTCCGGCGGCTTTATCTTTGGGCGTTGGTTATCATGCCAACCGTGTCGCAGTGATGATGCCGGCGATACAGACACTCTCGGCTTATGGAGGAATTCTGCTTTGGGAGAGGGTAAAAGAGGGCTTAGAGGGGAGGATTTCTCACATTGTTCAATTGTTATATTGTTCAATTGTTATCTTGTCATTTTTAGCGTTTCTCAAAACCTACTTTTTTATTGCTCCAAAGATCACGGCGCCGGTGGTGGCTTATGGTTGGAAGGAGACAATGGCTTATCTTGCCGGTATTGAAGACGATTATCAAAAAATCATTGTTAGTCGGAAGTTTTCCGAGCCTCAAGCTTTTGTTGCCTTTTACAAAAAGTGGGAGCCGGAAGATTTTCAAAAACAGACAAAAGATTGGTTAAGATATGAAAAAGAGAGCTTAAAATTCGTTGATCAATTGGGAAAATATAATTTGGGAAAGTATGAGTTTCGTAACATTGATTTTTCAAAAGACAAGGATTTAAGGAAAACACTTTTGGTCGGCAAGCCTGAAGAATTTCCTGCTGATACCTCGGTTCAAAAGATGATTGTTTATCCAGACGGCGAACGGGCGTTTTGGATTGTTGAGACGAAAGAAGATAAAAGATAGAAGATAGGAGATAGAGATAGGAGATAGAAGAGGACAGATAAATGAGAAGACATCAAGAGAAATTTTTACTTTTGCTAATTTTGATTTTAGCGTTCTTTTTACGATTTTGGCGGTTGGCGGAAAATCCGCCCTCGTTAAATTGGGATGAAGTTTCTCATGGTTACAATGCTTATTCAATTTTGAAAGCCGGAAAGGATGAATGGGGAGTAAGGTTTCCGACGATTTTTCGCGCCTTTGGTGACTATAAACTGCCAGTTTATATTTATTTAACGGCAGTAAGCGTGAAATTGTTTGGCTTAAATGAGTTGGCAGTGAGATTACCGTCGGCTTTTTGGGGGGCCTTAGGGGTTTTGGGGATGTATTTGCTAGCAAAAGAGCTGTTTGTTAATTCGTCAACCTCGCAGGATGCCATTCCTGCTTGCGCAGGCAGGCGGCAACCTCCGAGGTTTCTTTCTGGCTTACATTCGGACACCCTTAGGGTGTCTTTACCGTTTATCGTTTCTTTTCTTTTGGCCGTTGAGCCGTGGGGGCTGTTTTTGTCAAGAGTGGCGGTGGAGGCAAATGTAGCAATGGTCTTGATCATAGTGGGAGTGTATCTCTTTATAAAAGGATTGAAGAATGGTTGGTGGTTAGTAGTTAGTGCAGTAATTTTTGGGCTTTCGCTTTTTACTTATAATTCGGCTCGGATTTTCGTGCCGCTTTTGATAGGGGCTTTAGTCTGGATCTATCGGGGAGATTGGGGTAATAAGGGAAACAAGAAAGACAAAGCGGCAGGATTGCTGGCGGGGTTAGTTTTCTTGTTTTTCTTTGGGGCGATGCTGGTCAGTCTTTTTTCGGTCTCGGGACGAGCAAGATACCAGTGGGTAAGTTTAATCGACGAAGGAGCAATTCAAAGGATTAATCAGGTAAGAGGCGAATCTAATTTGCCAGGAATTTTACCAATACTTTTTTACAATAAGGCGACTTACATTGTCACTCAATTTACTAAGAATTATGTCTCCCATTTTTCTCCCCAATTTCTGTTTTTCAAAGGGGGAAGCCATTACCAGTTTAATATTCCCAATTTTGGGCTTTTGTATCCAGTTAATATCCCTTTTATTTTGATTGGGTTTTGGTATTTATTTCAAGCCAGAAGCCAGACAAGCAAGACAATTTTTGCTTGGCTTTTGTTAGCACCGATTGCTTCCAGTATTACCCGTGACTCGCCCCATACATTACGGGCATTGGTAATGTTGCCTGTATGGCAAATATTGGCAGGAGTTGGGGTAATCGGAGTGATTGGGGAAATCAGGGAGAGAAAAGCGAAGATAATTTTGTTAATTTTATACTTATCACTTATCACTTATCACTTATCACTGTTTTGGCTAATTTATTTTAGTTCTTATCGCCAGGAGTATTCTTGGGCTTGGCAGTATGGATGCAAAGAAGTAGTAAGTTTTATTAAAGAAAATTATGACCGATACGATAAAATAATAGTAACGAAAAAATATGGTGAGCCGCATGAGTTTATTTTATTTTATTGGCCTTGGGACCCAGAAGAATATAGAAAAGATCCTAATTTAGTAAGATATTTTCGAACCGATTGGTATTGGGTTGATAGTTTTGATAAATTTAAGTTTGTGGATGATTGGGAAATCGAAGAAAATGTCAAATGTCAAATGTCAAATGTCAAATGTTTGCTGATTATTTCATCAGGGAATTATCCGCAGGAATGGGAAAAGATTGAGACGATTTATTTTTTAGACGGTAAGCCGGCGTTTGAGATTTTGGAAAGATGATAAAATTTCTTAAAAAGAACTGGATTCTGTTGGTTATCTTGATTTTAGCAGCCCTTTTAAGGCTTTATCGCTTAGGCGAAGTGCCGCCGAGTTTGACTTGGGATGAGACGGCATTAGGATATAATGCTTATTCAATTTTGAGAACTGGTAAAGATGAATATGGTCAGTTTTTACCGCTAATTTTTAAATCATTTGGGGATTACAAGCCGGGTCTTTATGTCTATTTAGAAGCTCCTTTTGTTTGGCTGTTGGGTTTGACGGAGTTGGCGGTTCGTCTACCGTCGGCGATTTTGGGGAGTTTAGGGGTTTTGGGGATGTATTTGCTAGCAAAAGAGCTGTTTGTTAATTCGTCAACCTTGCAGGATGCCATTCCTGCTTGCGCAGGCAGGCGGCAACCTCCGAGGTTTCTTTTTGGCCCACATTCGGACACCCTTAGGGTGTCTTCAGGCCACTTATCACTTATCACTTCTTTTCTTTTGGCTATTTCTCCCTGGCATATTAATCTTTCCCGTGGTGCTTGGGAAGCTAATGTGACGTTGTTTTTTGTTCTCCTGGGGGTAGTTATGTTTCTTAGGTTTCTTAAGGAGCCTAGGTCGTTTAAGTTTTTGGTTTTTGGTTTTTGGTTTTTGGTTTTGTCTTTATATACTTATCAGGGAGCAAAACTTTTTGTGCCTCTTCTGGTTTCAGGAATGATTTTAATTTACAGCAGAGAGATATTAAAGATAGACAAGAAGAAGTTATTATTGGCTTGCTTGCCCTTTCTTTTGGTAATACCGCTTTACTTCGGGTTGATTGGGGAAAGCGGGGGAAGGTTGAGGGTAATGAGTGTTTTTTCTTTCCCCAGACCAGAGAGTGATATCCAGGAGCTTTTAGCTCAAGACAAAACAACTCAAAGCTCTTTAACTTTTAAACTTTTTCACAGCGAGGGATTGAATTTTGTCAGAGGGATTTTGGGCCGATACTTTAATCATTTTTCCGGCCGCTTTTTGTCTTTTGAAGGGGATTGGCAAAATCGCCGGTTAGGCGTACCTTATATGGGAATGCTCTATTTTATTGACTTGGTGTTTGCCTTGTTGGGATTAGCTGTCTTGGTGGGAGGCAAAGAGAGATCAAAATACTTAATTTTGTGGTGGCTTTTGGTAGCGCCGATTCCCGCGGCTTTGAGCCGTGATGCGGTTTCATCGGTTCGGACTCTGCCGATGGTGGTACCGCTGACGATTTTAACAGGTTCAGGAATTTTGGGGGTGTTGGGGTATTTGGGGAGTAAAAGAAAAAAAACATTGGCAGTATTGTTACTTATTCTCGTTTACTCTTGGCATTTAGTTTACTATTTTGATCAGTACTATATCCATCAGGGCATAAGATACTCCCAAACAATGCAATTCGGGTACAAAGAGGTAGTCAATTATATTTATCAAAATTCCAGTGAAAAATACGAGAAAATTATTTTTACAGAAAGCTATGGTCAGCCCTATATTTACTGGCTTTTTTATAATCGATATAATCCTGGGGGATATCAAAAACAGGCGAATTTGACCGAGAGTCCGGTCGGAGATGTGGGAAGGGTGGAAAGAATTGACAATGTTGAATTTCGGAATATCTATTGGCCGAATGATCGGGAGCTTAAAAATAGTTTGTTTGTAGGGACAGAGTGGGAATTGCCCTTGAAAGATATTGATCCAAGACAAGCTGAAGTTTTGGAGGAAATTCGGTTTCTTAATGGACAGTTAGCTTTTAGGATTGTAAAAACGAAGTAAAAATGGCTAAATGGCTAAATGGTCAAATGGTTAGATATTTCCTGCTGATAGTAATAGTTCTTTTGGCGGGTTTTTTAAGAGTTTATAAACTAGACCAGTATCCAGCGGGACTTAATGCGGATGAGGCGGCGATTGGCTATAATGCCTATTCTTTAATTCAAACTGGGAAAGACGAACATGGTAATCCTTGGCCGATTCATTTTAAGTCTTTTGGAGATTATAAGCCGGGACTATATTTTTATTTAGTTTTGCCCTTTGTCAAGGTGTTAGGATTAAACATTTGGGCGGTAAGGCTACCTTCGGCGATTTTGGGGGTTTTGGGGGTTTTGGGGGTGTACTGGTTGGTAAATGAGCTGTTTGCCAATTCCGTCCACCCTAAGGGAGTCCCTTCGGCCACCCTTAGGGTGTCTTTAGGCCTGCTTAGCTCTTTGCTTCTGGCGATTTCTCCTTGGCATATTCATTTTTCCCGTGGGGGGTGGGAAGTAAATGCGGCGACATTTTTTATCTTATGGGGAACACTTATGTTTCTTAAGGGACTTAGGTCATCTAGGTTTTTCATTTTTCATTTTTCATTTTTTGTTTTTTCTATGTACACTTATCACAGCGCTCGGATAATAGTACCCTTGTTGGGTTTGGGACTGATTTTGATTTATCGGAATAAACTGCTTGCCTACTGGCTCGCAAAAGAGCGAAAATGGTTTGTTTTTGGTGTTCTTTTGGCTTTAGTTTTATTAATTCCCTTAATTAAAGATTTTCTCGGCCCAGCGGGGGTGTCTCGCTTTTCGGGAGTGGGAATTTTGGCGGATGAGGGACCGTATTGGCGAACTAACGAACAGCGAGGTGAACATCAAAATTGGAATTCATTTTGGGTGAGAATTTTACACAATCGGCCGGTTTATTACGGACTTTCTTTTCTGGAAAACTGGGCTGACCATTTTCACGGAGAGTTTCTGTTTTTGTCGGGGGATTCAATCCAAAGAAATCGGGTACCAGAGACAGGCCAGATGTATTTAGTGGAAGTTCCTTTTCTGGTTTTGGGTATTTGGTTTTTATTAAAAGATAAACCGAAGAATTACCACTTCATTCTGTGGTGGTTAGCTGTAGCGCCAGTAGCTGCTGCTTTGACTTTTCAAACCCCTCATGCGTTGAGGGCGCACAATATGATAATACCGTTGGTGATAATTATGGCCTATGGTTTGAGAAATGTTTTGATATGGGTTAAAAATCAGAAAAAAGTCATTGTTTCATTGTTTCATTGTTTTATTGTTTCATTGTTTCTCTTGAACTTCGCCCGCTACCTTCATCAGTATTATGTTCATTATCCGCAGACTTATCCGGCAGCTTGGGAGTATGGTTTTGAGGAGTTAGTACATTATGTCAAAGGCGTCCAAGATCAATATGACCACATTTATGTAACTGATAAATATGACCAGCCATATATTCTTTTTCTATTTTATTTAAGATATCCACCGCAAAGGTTCCAGGAAGAGGTAGTTTTGACGCCGAGAGACAAATTTGGATTTTCAACAGTAAGGAATTTTGATAAGTATTACTTTGGGGAAATAAAGTGGGAGGAGATGAAAGAGACCCCAAAAACGCTTATAATTGGAGTAGGGAGTGAAATCCCAGATGGAGTTGAGGTTTTAAAAATTATTAATTTTCCCGATGGGCAACCAGCTTTTAAAATTAGCAAGACCTAGAATTTCGGTGGCAATTGCTACCTATAATGAGGAGAAAAATATTGGTCCTTGCTTGGAATCTGTTAAACATTTAGCTGATGAAGTGGTAATAGTGGATGGTAGTTCGACTGATAGAACCGTGGGAATTGCCAAAAAGTATGGAGTAAAAGTGATAGTGACGACTAACCCCCCAATTTTTCACCTTAATAAACAAAAAGCGATTGATAAGTGTCAAGGTGATTGGATTTTACAATTAGATGCTGATGAACGAGTAACGCCAGCACTTCGTGCTGAAATTTTACCTATCAGCAATCAGCAATCAGCCCCGCGAAGCGGGATCCCGCTCCGCGGGACAATCAGCAATCAGCCTGTTGCCTATTATATCCCAAGAAAGAATTATTTTTTAGGAAAATGGTTGAGAAAGGGCGGACAGTACCCTGATTATGTAATCAGATTTTTTGAGAGGAGTAAAGCTTATCTTCCGTGCAAAAGTGTCCATGAACAGATGAGAGTTAAGGGGGAAGTTGGATATCTTAAGAGTCACTTGGAGCACTATACAGCGCCGATTTTTTCTCGTTATTTAACTAATGCCAATCGCTACACTTCTTTGACGGCTCGGGAAATGAAAAGACAAAAAATACCAATTAGCTTACTGACAGTCCTGAAGTACCTTTGGTTAAAACCTTTGGCTGTTTTTATTTCCTTGTATTTTCGTCACAAGGGTTTTATTGATGGTTGGCGAGGGTTTATTTTTGCTCTTTTTTCCGGCTTACATTATCCCTGGGCTTTTGTTAAATACTGGAGGATGAAAAGATGAAAGTTGCCATTGATATTTTACCACTACAAACTAGCCATCAATATCGAGGAATAGGAGCTTACACAAGGAATCTTGTTGATGCACTTCAATCGATTAAACTACCAAATTTTTCACTTCAATTAATTAAACAGGGAAAAATTCCCCAAGATTGTAACTTAGTCCATTACCCTTATTTTGACCTTTTTTGGTTGACATTGCCTTTAAGAAAAGTTCTTCCGACAGTGGTGACTATTCATGATGTTATACCACTGGTTTTTCCAGATAAATTTCCTAAAGGAATAAAAGGCTGGCTTAAGTTTCAGATTCAAAGATTTTCTCTTAAAAGTGTTTCCGCGGTGATTACTGATTCGCAGAATTCTAAAAAAGATATTAGTCAGTATCTTGAAATTCCTCGAGAAAAAATTTTTGTTGTGCCCTTAGCGCCAAATAAAGAGTTCAAGCCCGTTAAATCTACTAAGTTAGTAAACAGTATTAAAGTGAAATACAGTTTACCGGATGAATTTATTTTGTATGTAGGTGATGTCAATTGGAATAAAAATGTGGAGGGGTTGATTAAAGCAATGTCAAATGTCAAATGTCAAATGTCAAATGTCAAGTTGGTGCTGGTGGGGAAAGCTTTTGAGGATAAAAATCTAAAAGAAACGAGGCTAATACTTCAATTAATTAAAGAGCTTAATTTAATCGATCAAACTAAAATTTTGGGCTGGGTGCCGCGGGAAGATTTGGTGGCAATTTGCAATCTAGCGACTGTTTATTGCCAACCGTCTTTTTACGAAGGTTTTGGTTTGCCAGTTTTAGAAGCGATGGCTTGTGGTTGTCCGGTGGTAGTAGCTAACACTTCAAGCTTATCGGAAATTTGCGGCAACGCGGCAGTGATGGTCAACCCGCAGGAAGTAAATGAGATGGGTAAGGAATTAGTAAGAGTAATTGTGGATGGTGAGTTGAGAAGAAAATTAATTGAAAAAGGGATTGAACAGATCAAAAAATTTAGTTGGAAGAAAGTAGCAGAACAAACAGTTGAAGTTTACCAGAAGGTATTGAGATTTGGATAATTTATGAGATTTAAGGATTTCATTTTTGTTTTGTTAATTTTTCTTATATGGCAAGCCTTGATTGTCGGAACAATTTTTTTGGGCGGGGAATATATCCTTTCGAGTTACCAGTATATATACACGGAGCAGAAGGAAATTATTAATCCTCCTCAATTGTGGAGTCGGGCGAATTTTGATGGAATGCATTACTTGGATATTGCCCGGAAGGGATATGGAATTTATCAACAGGCTTTTTTTCCTCTTTATCCTCGATTAATTAACTTATTGACACCTCTTTTTGGCGGCCGGGATTTATTAGCCGGTTTGAGCATTTCATTAGTGAGTTTGCTTTTAGGATTAGTCTTATTGGGTAAATTAGTCAAATGGGATTATGGGGGAAAAATAGCCAAGCGAACGATAATTTTACTATTACTTTTTCCCACGTCCTTTTTCTTTTCGATGGTTTATACCGAATCTTTGTTTCTGTTTCTGGTTTTGACTAGTTTTTACTTTGCCAGAGTGAGAAAATGGTGGTTGGCGGGAATTTTTGGAGCATTGGCGAGTGCGACAAGATTTACCGGCATATTTCTATTCCCCGCGCTCTTAGTGGAGTGGTGGTCTGAAAAAAAGCAATTTAACCATTTAACAATGAAACAATTGAGCCATTTGTTGGCCGTCGGATTAATTCCATTAGGTTTACTTTGGTATATGCGATTCTTGTCAACCCAATATGGCGATTCTCTTATGTTTCTCCATGTTCAGCCGTTTTTCGGGGCGGAAAGATCAGATAAAATTGTTCTTCTTTACCAAGTTTTTTGGCGCTATTTTAAGATGCTTTGGACGGTTCAGAAGGCTAGTTTAATTTATTTTGTGGTCGTTTTGGAGTTTTTGGCTGGTTTGGGTTTTTTGGGACTTTTGGGGTTAGCTTACAGAAAAAAGATCCGGATTTCTTATTTAATTTTTGCTGCTTTATCTTATCTGGTGCCCACTTTGACTGGAACTTTCTCTTCGATGCCTAGATATGTGTTGACACTATTTCCTTGTTTTATTATGATGGCGTTGATAGAAAATAAAGTTATTCGATATTCGTTATTGATTATTAGTTCTTTCTTGCTAATAGCCTGTACGATTCTTTTTAGTCGGGGCTATTGGGTTTCCTAGGTTACCTATGGACCTTAAGACGAAAGTTCGCAATATTCCTGATTTTCCCAAAAAAGGGGTTGTTTTTCGTGATATTGCGCCACTTTTAGAAAGCAGAAAGGTTTTTAAGTATGCTATTGATCAATTGGTTAAGCGCTATAAGGGTAAAAAAATTGATAAAGTAGTTGGTATCGATGCTCGCGGATTTATCTTAGCAGGGGTTTTGGCTCATCGGCTTAGAGCAGGAATGGTGATGGTGAGAAAAAAAGGCAAACTGCCCTATGAAACAGAAAATGAGGAGTTTGATTTAGAATATGGTAAGGCAGTTTTGGAAATTCATAAAGATTCGATCAAGCCGGGTGAACGAGTTTTGTTGGTGGATGATGTTCTGGCCACAGGCGGAACGATGGAGGCAACGGCTAAATTGGTGAAAAAGCTAAAAGGGAAAATCGCCGGGATCGCTTTTTTGATTATCTTAGATTATCTACGAGGGAGAGAAAAACTGAAGGAGTACGAAATTTTTTCTTTAGTTAATTACGCGAAATGAATTTTGCTAAAACTAATCAGGCTGAAATTGGGATTATTGGTGGCTCTGGTTTTTATGATTTGGCTACTGGGCTAAGAGAGATTAAAGTGGAGACGCCTTATGGACCGCCTTCAGATAAAATTGGTTTGGGAGAAATTTCTGGAAGAAAAGTGGCTTTTTTACCTCGCCACGGTAAAACCCACGACATTCCGCCTCATAAAATTAATTATCGAGCCAATATTTGGGCTTTAAAATTTTTGGGAGTTTCGCGGATTATTACTTCTCATGCAGTTGGCTCTCTGCAGAAAGAAATCGAACCAGGCGATTTTGTTATTTTAGACCAATTTATTGACCGGACAAAAGGAAGAATTGATACTTTTTATGATGGTCAGATTGCCACTCATATTTCCACTGCCTTTCCTTATTGTCCGCAACTAAGAAATTTAGCGATAAAGATAACTAAAAATTTGGGAATTAGGGTTCATGAGAAAGGAACAGTAGTGGTAATTCAAGGACCAAGATTTTCTACTGCGGCTGAATCAACTTGGTTTACCAAAATGGGATGGGAGGTAATCAACATGACCGAGTATCCAGAGATTGTCTTGGCAAGGGAAAAAGAAATCTGCTATTGTGCCATTGCTATTGCTACTGATTATGATGCCGGATTGGTAGCTACTGGTGAGGTAAAACCAGTTTCTGTTAAAGAAATCGTTGCTGGTTTTCAGAGGAATGTTGCCAAAGCCAAAAAGATAATTTTGAGGATGATTGAGAATTGGCCTAAACGATTTACTTGTGAGTGTCAAAGAGCTTTAGATGGTGCCCGATTTAGCTAAGAATAAAAATGATAACTTCTTTTAAGAATTCTCTTCAAAAAACCCTTAAGAATCAGTTAGTGGCTGGCAGTGCGGTTTTGTTTCTTGGTAGTAGCATTGCCAGTTTTGGCAACTACCTTTATCACCTTTTGATGGGACGGATGTTAGGGCCAGTGGATTATGGTATTTTAGCCTCACTGATTTCCCTGACTTATCTATTGGGTATTCCTTTGGGTTTCTTAAGCCTTGTAGTGGTGAAATATATTTCTGCTTTTAGAGGAAAAGGGGAACTGGAAAGAG
>Ga0163210_1000826_pt1 | contig 13153 bp, 9 predicted proteins | sample Kivu_220m_FD_113536 | JGI IMG/M metagenome (GOLD analysis project Ga0163210, IMG submission 113536) | Freshwater microbial communities from Lake Kivu, Western Province, Rwanda to study Microbial Dark Matter (Phase II) - Kivu_220m | ecosystem: Environmental > Aquatic > Freshwater > Lake ...
ACGGATTTCGCTATTCAATCGGCGCATTGATTCAGGGAATAGTCAACCTGTCCCTCAATTTCTTCGAGAGAAGAAAAAAATTTTCCGGCCGACGAATCCTTTCCCCCCTCTCCTGCGTACATAGAATAGGAAGGTATCTTCGAACGCGAGGTCATGATGGTCTCAAAGCAGCTCATGGCCGCCTCCACCCGGCCGATCATCCTGGCCATCCTCAACCGGGACGAGGATTACGGCTATCGCATTATCCGGAAAGTCCGAAGCATCTCCGGCGGAAACCTGGAATGGACCGACGGCATGCTCTACCCGGTCCTGCAGCGGATGGAAATGGACGGCCTGATCACGTCCCGTTGGAAGGCCGCTGAAAACAGCCGGCCACGGCGCTATTACCGGATCACGGAGGCCGGGCGGCGGGAGCTTGAAACCGAGCTCGCCGGCTGGCGGAGCGTCTGGGAAGCGTTGAGCGCCTTCAGTCGGCCCGTTCTCAACGAAAAGTGAAATCGCAGATCATAACGGGAGCCAATCATGTTCGACCTGGAAAAAGCCGTAAAGGAATGGAAGCGCGAATTGTTCCGTCAGGATGCCCTCGAGGAGGGCCTTGTCGCCGACCTCGAGCTTCAGCTTCGCGATAATTACGAGGAAATGAAAAGCGAGGGACGGAGCGAGGAAGAAGCCTTCCAGGCCGCCGTCGCCCGCCTGGGAGACCCGGCCTCGATCGCCGCCGAATACGGGAAAAACCGGGCCGTCGCCCTCGACCGCCGCCGCCCCGTGAGACCGGGACGTTTTTTCACGGCCCTCGGCGCAAGCTATTTCAAGACGGCCTGGCGGAAAATGAAGCGGCAAAAGGGCTATGCCCTGATCAACATCGCCAGCCTGGCCGTCGGCCTGGCCGGCGCTCTGTTCATCTGGCTCTGGGTACATGACGAGCTCAGCTACGACAAGTTTCACGCCAACGCCAGGTCCTTGTTCAGGGTTGAGCAGGACCAAGCCGGAGGTCAGGGGAATTTCCACGTCTACGTGACCCAGCCTCCGATGGGGCCGGCCATCCAGGCCGCCATCCCCGAGATCGAATCGGCCGTTCGCGCGTCCCGCACGGGCGGCCTGCTGGTCCGCACCGGCGACAAGGTCTTCATCGAAAGCCGGGTTCAAGCGGTCGACCCGAGGTTCCTCGAGGACTTCACTTTTCCCCTCCTCCGGGGGGACAAGGGAACGGCTCTCCAAAATCCCAATTCCATTCTTCTGACCGAAGAAGCGGCGGCTAAATATTTCGGGCCCGAGGACCCGCTCGGCAAGACGCTCGTCGTCAACAACACTCTTTCCCTGTCCGTGACGGGCGTCCTTGAAAAATTGCCGGAGAATTCCTCCATCGGTTTCGATATGCTCGTCCCGTTCGAATTTCTCCGCGCCCTGGGGGTCGACATCGACGCCTGGGGGACCAACAGCATCATCACCTACGTCCGGCTCCGCGACCCGGCGGCAGCCGGCACGGTCGGGAAGAAGATCACCCAGGACATGATCGCCCGTTTCTACGAATCCATCCGGGACAACCCCCAAGCCCAGGCGGCGGCCCGGAACCGGCGTTTTCCGCAATACATGCTCATGCCCTTGACCGACATCCGCCTGAAGGCGGTTTTCGGATTCGGCCAGGCCGTCGGGACGATTCAAAGCGTCAAGAGCTTTTCGTTGATCGCCCTGCTCGTCCTGCTCATCGCCTGCATCAACTTCATGAACCTCGCCACGGCCCGCTCGGCCGGCCGGGCCAAGGAAGTGGGGCTGCGCAAGGTCTCCGGCGCGCTCCGGAGCCAGGTCGTCACCCAGTTTTATGGAGAGTCGATCCTGACGACGTTCCTGGCCCTGAGCGCGGCCCTCCTGGCCGTGGCCGCGCTCCGCCCGGCCTTCAACACGCTGACCGGCAAACAGATTTCGTTCGCCGCCCTGCTGTCCCCGTCTTTCCTGGCGGGGCTATTGGCCGCGGTCGTCCTGACGGCGGTCATCGCCGGGAGCTACCCCTCGCTCCTCCTCTCCTCGCTCCGGCCGGCCGCGGTCTTCCGGTCCGGGGCGAAGGCCGGCGGCCGCAATCCGCTTCTCCGGCGGGCCCTGGTCACCGTTCAATTCGGGATGTCGATCGTCCTCGTGATCGTGATGGGCGTCGTCTCCCGGCAGGTCGGTTTCATGCGCGCCAAATCCCTGGGCTTCGAACAGGAACGCCTGATCAACATTCCTCTCCGCGGGGAAGCCCGAGAGGCTTACCGGGCCCTGAAGAACGAGCTTCTCCGCAGCCCTCTCGTTTCGGCCGTGACCGGCACGAGCCAGGTGCCGACGTTCATTTCGGCCAATTCCTGGGGCGCGCAATGGGAGGGAAGCGACCCCGAAAACCGCGTCCTGATCGGAATCACCGTGGCCGACTTCGATTACCCGGAAACCCTGGGCATCACCTTGGCCGCCGGCCGGTCGTTCAGCCGCGAGCGCGCCACGGATGAAGGCGGAGCCTTCCTGGTCAACGAGGAAACGGTCCGGCTGATGGGTTTATCTCCCCAGGATGCGGTCGGCAAGTCGTTCAATTTCCAGGGGATCCGGGGCCCGATCGTGGGGGTCATGAAGAACTATCATTACAAGCCGGTCAGCAATCCCCTCGAACCGATGGCCGTCATCATCAGGCCGGCGGCCGTTCAATTCGCCGTCGTCCGCCTGGCCGGCGGAGACACGAGGGCGGCCCTGCGGGAAGTTGAAAAAGCCTGGCGGAACGTCAATCCTCGATACCCTTTCGAATACGAGTTCTTCGACGATGCCTTCGCCGAAAGCTACGCCCAGTATGAGCGGATGGGAAAGCTTCTCCGCTGGTTTTCCGTCCTGGCGGTGTTCGTCGCCTGCCTGGGTCTTTTCGGCCTGGCCTCTTTCCTGGCCGAACAGCGCCGCAGGGAGATCGGCGTTCGCAGGGTTCTGGGGGCCTCGGAAGGCCAAGTCGTCGGCCTGCTGACGAGGGAATTCGCCAAGTGGGTCGTTCTGGCCAACCTGATTGCCTGGCCGGCGGCCTATTTTGCGGCCAGGTCCTGGCTCCGGAAGTTCCCCTACCGGACCGACATTCCGCCGGTCCTGTTCGTCCTGGCGGGTGCGGCGGCCCTCGCCGTCGCCGTCCTGACGGTCAGCGGCCAGGCCTGGAAGGCGGCCCGAAGCAATCCCGCCGGAGCTCTCAAGTACGAATAATTCAGGCCGACGCCCCGATTTCCGGGTATCACGTCCCTCGGTTGAAGACGGCGGAGGCGATTTCGATGTCCTGGACGGCCACTCCCGTCAGGTCGACGACGGTGATTTGGCTCTCCGACGTCCGGCCTTTCGCCCGGCCGGCGATGACCGCCCCGAGCTCGACGCACCGGCTTTCCTGGATATGGCCCGATTCGAGAGCCTTGTGGATCTCTCCCCGGAGCCGGCATTGGGAAATGCTGTCGGCCACGACGAGGTCGGCTTTCGCCAGAATGGCCGAATCGAGTTCCTGCTTGTCGGGAGTGTCGGAGCCGACGGCGGTGATATGGGTTCCGGGCCGGAGATCCTCGGCCCGGAGGAGAGGCGTCTTCGACGGGGTCGCGGTGACGACCAGATTGCAAGCTTTCAAGACCGCCGAGGCGTCGAGCGTCGTTTCGACCGTAAAGCCGAGCGGCTCCATATCCCGCTTATATTTTTTGACCTCCGAGGCGTTGAGCCCCCAGGCCAGGACATCCCGGCACGGCGTGACCTTGGCCAGCCATTCGAGTTGAAGCCGGGCCTGAGTCCCGGCGCCGACGATGCCGATCCTTTTGACATCCTTCGGGGCGCAATACTTCGCCGCGACCGCGCCGGCGACCGCCGTCCGGACGTTGGTCAGCAGCCCTTCGTCGAGCAATATGGCGGCCATCTCCCCGGTTTCCTGCTTGAAGAGGAGCATGCAACCGTTCCCCGACGGAAGCCCGATGGCCGGATTGCCGTAGAATCCCGAAGCGATCTTGATGACGTAGAACTCCTCGCCCCGGATGAATCCGTACTTGATGTGGACCTCGCCCTTGTCGAGGATCAGCTCGCCGATTGGGGGAATGACCGCCCGCCCCTCCGAATAGGCCTTGAATCCCTCCTCGATCGCCGGCATCAAATCGAGCGACGGCAGGACTTTTTGGATCTCTTCGAGCGGGACGATCTTCATTTCTGCAGTTCGACGAACAGATCCCGGATCCGGCCGAGGGCCGGCCTCAGGATGTCATGCGGCAGCCCGAAGCTGATCCTCAGATGGTGATCCAGCCCGAAATGGTCGCCCGGGACGATGAGGACGCTCTTTTCCTCCCTCAGCCGCCCGGCCAGCTTCGTCGAGTTGACCTTCAGCCGATACCGGACGAAGGCGATCGCCGCCGCTTGCGGCGGGGTCAGCGAAAAGATATCGCCCTGCCCCTTCATCCATTCTTCCAGGACGGGATAGCCCTTCCGGATATACTGGCGGGCCCGCCGGATGAGCCGCGGCCGGACCTCCGGCGACAAGGCGATCGCCGCCAAATGATTCGAAAGCATCGAGACGCTGAGGGTGATGTATTCGTGCCGGGCCCAGATTTGATCGACGATTTTGGCCGGGCCGACGACCCATCCCGTCCGGAGCCCCGGCAGGCCGTAGGCTTTGCTCAGGCTGCCGACGGCCAGGACCTTCTCGTCCATCCCGTAGAAAGACGGCGTCTGCTCCTCCGCGACCCGCTCCGCCCCGGCGTACACCTCGTCGGCCAGAATCCAGGCCTTGGCCTTCCGGGCCGTTTCGACGATGGCCTCCATCTCCTCCTTGGTCAGGATGTATCCGCTCGGATTGTTCGGGTTGCAGACGGCGATGAGCTTCGTTTTCTTCGTGACGGCCTTCCGCAGCTTATCGAGGTCGGGCTTCCAGCCCCATTTTTCGGCGAGAGGGAAAGTCTTAAGGTTCGTCCTCAGGTTCTTGGCCATCCCCCAGATTTGCATGTAATTGGGGAGCATGACGACGATCTCGTCCCCGGGGGAGAGGAGCGCGGCGAGGATGTCGTAGTTGGCCTCGATCGCCCCGATCGTGACCAAAACGTTCTCCGGCGTGGCGCCCTTGTACATGGCGGCGATGTTTTGCCGCAGCTCGGGGATGTCGTTGGCGTGGGCATAGTCCATCTCGGTCGCCAGCAGGCGGTCGAGAGCGCCGGGGACGTCCTGGACGAGGTCCTTGAAGGTGACCGGATGGACGCCGCTCTCCGAGAGGTTGTATTCCACGGCCTTCTCGAACTTGGACATCATCCGTTCCATGACAAACGGCTGGAATTTCGCCATTTCGCCCTCTCCTTTTAATCGGGGGACGTGATACCCTGTCCCTCTATTTATTAACGAACGGGACGGCGCTCTCGCCCCTCCCTCCCTACATTCTCGAGGCTTCGGCCGCTCCCGGGAGCGGCAGCACGCCGGCCATTTCGCCGATGACGTTGATGAGCTGGGTGTTGGCGGGGACGACGATTTTGGCGTTGTTGGCCAGGGCTTTCTCGACCGTCTCGAGCTTCCGCAGGATTTGGGCGTTGCCGACGAAATACTGCTGGGCGGCCTCGTTGACGAGCTTGATGGCCTGGGCCTCGCCCTCGGCCTCCAGGATCCGGGCCTGTTTCACGCCGTCGGCCTTCTTGATCTCCGCCCGCCGGGCGCCGTCGGCCATGGTCTCCGTGGCCGTGGCGAAGTCGATGGCCGCGATCTTCTCGTTTTCGGCCTTGACGACCTTGTTCATCGTCTCCTGGACGTCCTTGGGCGGGTCGATCTCCTTGAGCTCGGTCCGGACGATGTCGATCCCCCAGCTCTTGGTCTCCTCGCGGAGGGTCTTCTGGAGCTCGAAGTTGATTTTACCCCGCTCGCTGTTCGCCGATTTCAGGGTCAGGGTGCCGATGATGTTGCGGAGCGTCGTCCGGGCCAGGTTGACGATCTGCCACTGGTAGTTGAAGACGTTGTATTGGCTGTTCTTGACGCTCTCCTCGTCGTCATTGACCTTGAAGTAGACCTGGGCGTCGACCCGGGCGTTGAGGTTGTCGTTGGTGATGATCTCCTGGGGCTGGGCATCGACCATGACTTCGGTGATATTGACCTGGAACATCCGGTCGATGATCGGAATGACCCAGTTGAACCCCTTATGGGCGAAGCGCTTGTATTTTCCCAAGCGTTCGACCAGGCCGCGGTGGGTCGGCCGGACGATCCGGATGCCGCTGAAGAACAGGATGACGATGACGATCGCGGCGACGATGATAACGGACGTGATGGGATCGGACATGAGGCCCTCCTTCCGGGGACTCGAGGTCCCCCGAGACTCCCTATTCTATCCCGAAAGGCCTCGCCGGGGAATAGCCCGCCGAGTTGCCCCTCGAATAGTTCCGACTCGGTTGATCGTCGATCGCGTCCGCACCCGAAAACGGCCTTCACTCCGACTCTCGAAGATACTGACGATTTTCGGGGATCCCCTGACCATTTCTCGGGGCGTGTCTAGGAAGAAACCGTTTTTCTTTGACAAGGGCGGGCGGGTCCGTTATAAAAACGGAGTGACTTCCAAGGACCGGCTGATGCTCGCCCTTCGCCGGGAGAAGCCCGACCGGCTGCCGGCTTCCGTCCATCAGTGGCAAGCCTATCATCTCGAGACGTTCATGGGCGGTGCTTCCGAGCTCGAAGCCTTCGAGCGGGTCGGCCTCGACGCCCAAATCCAATATTTCGAATCCATGGCCCAGTTCTGGGTCCGGGACGCGGACTTCGCCAAGCTCAATTCGACCGTCTGGCGAGACGAGGCGGAAATCGTCAGCGCCGACCCCGACCGCCGCGTCGTCCATCACGTCATCACGACGCCCGGCGGGATCCTGACCTACACGACCGAGGGCGACCGGAAGACGACCTGGATCTCCGAGTATCTCATCAAGCGCGACGAGGACATTGAGCTCATCGATTATTACATGCCCGTCCCCAAGCTCGACGTCGGAGCCGTGTCCAAGGCCCGCGACGCCGTCGGCGACAAGGGCATCCTCAGGGGCTTCGTCTGGGGCGACCAGGCCGGATGCTGGCAGCATGCCGCCTGCCTCCACGACATCAACGCCCTGATCCTCGCTACGTTCGACAAGCCCGATTGGGTTCATGCCCTTCTCAAAATCCTCCTCGAGAAGAAGCTCCGGTTCATCGAGTCCATGAAAGGGGCGAAATTCGACCTCGTCGAGACCGGTGGAGGCTCAGGCTCTTCGACGCTCATCTCGCCCAAGCTCCATGAGGCCTTCTGCCTTCCCTACGACAAAATCATGCACGACGCCCTCCACGACCTCGGCTTTCTCGTCACGTACCACACCTGCGGCGGGACGCTCGGCCTCGAGAATCTCATCGTCGCGAACGGGGCCGACGCCTCCGAGACTCTCGCCCCGGTCTCGATCGGCGGCAATCAGGAGCCCTGGGAGTTCAAGGCCAAGATCGCCGGGAGGCTGGCCCTCATCGGCGGTCTCGACCAGTTCAACGTCCTGACGCGGGGGACCAGGGATGAGATCCGGGCCGCGGTCCACAAGCTCTTCCGCACGGTCGGCGACCAGGGGGGCTACATCTGCTCGGCCTCGGATCATTTCTTCGAAACTCCCGTCGATAACATCGCCGCCTTCGCCGAGGCGGCCAAGGAGTGCGTCTACCGATGAACCTGACCCGGCGGAATTTCATCCGGATGGCGGCGGGGGCCGGCCTGGCGGCGGCACCGTCGGCCTGCATCTTGAGGGAATGGATTTTCCGCTCGTCCCCCCAAAAGCCGAATATCGTCCTCTTCCTTGTCGACGACCTCGGCTGGCAGGACGTCTCCGAGCCGTTCTTCAAGGAGCGCACGCCTCTCAACGATCGCTACCGGACGCCGCACGTCGAGCGCCTGGCGGCCGAAGGGATGAAATTCACCCAGGCCTACGCCAGCGCCGTCTGCTCGCCGACCCGGGTCAGCCTCATGACCGGGATGAACGCCGCCCGCCATCGCGTTACGAACTGGACCCTCCGCCCGAACACTTCGACCGACGCCGCTCACGAAAGCCTCGTTCTCCCCGAATGGAACGTCAACGGGATGAGCCCCGTCCCCGGCGTCGAGCGGACGGCCCACGCGACCCCCCTCCCGGCGCTCCTCCGCGAGGCCGGCTACCGGACGATCCATTGCGGCAAGGCTCATTTCGGGGCGATCGACACGCCGGCCGCCGACCCGAAGAGCCTCGGTTTCGACGTCAACATCGCCGGCCATGCCGCCGGCGGGCCGGGAAGCTATCTCGGCGAACACGACTTCAGCGCGGCCTGGCGAAAGGGCGAGAGCGTCTGGGACGTCCCCGGCCTCGAAGCCTATCACGGCAAAGACGTCTTCCTGACCGAGGCCCTGACCCGCGAGGCCCTCAAGGCCGTCGAGGCGGCCGTGAGCGAAAAGAAGCCCTTTTTTCTCTATATGGCCCATTATGCCGTCCACACGCCGATCGAGGAAGACAAGCGTTTTCTTCAGCCCTATCTCGATGCGGGGCTCGACCCCGTCGAGGCGAAATACGCGGCTATGGTCGAGGGGATGGACAAGAGCCTGGGCGATATCATGGATTTTCTCGACCGCCGCGGCCTCGCCGGCGAGACGATCATCCTCTTCATGTCCGACAACGGCGGATTGAGCGCCACGGCCAGGGGCGGAATGCCGCACACCCACAACAAGCCTCTTTCGAGCGGCAAAGGCTCGGCCCACGAGGGCGGGATCCGCGAGCCGATGGTCGTCAAATGGCCGGGCGTTGTCCGCGGGGAAAGCTCGTGCGACACGCCCGTCATCATCGAGGATTTCTTCCCCACGATTCTCGAGATGGCCGGCGTCCGCGGCGCGAAGGCCGTCCAGCTGGTCGACGGGGAAAGCTTCGTCCCCCTTCTCCGGGGGCGCGGCCTGTTCCCCCGCGGCCGGCCTCTCTTCTGGCACTTCCCCAACAACTGGGGGCCGACGGGACCCGGCATCGGAGCCTCGAGCACGGTCAGGCGGGGAGACTGGAAGCTCATCTATTATCACGCCGACCGGCGGTTCGAGCTTTTCGACCTAGCCGAGGATATCGGCGAGACGGCCAACCTGGCGGAGAAGCATCCGGACAAGGTCGCCGAGCTGGCCTCGACCCTGACCCTCTATCTCAAGTCGGTCGAAGCCCAGATGCCGGTCGACCGGAGGACGGGAGAGCCCGTGCCTTGGCCGTCCGAGGCCTTGAAGAGATAATCGGAAAAGGAGAATAGAAATGGCCCGAAAGATATTCCCGCTCGGCGTCGTTCTGACCATGGCTCTTGGCGCATCGCTCTCGGCCGGATTCGCCGAGGGGCGTTTCGTCCTGACCCCCAAGCCCGGCCCCGAGCCTCGGGTCAACGGCCCGAAAATCTACGGCGTCCGTCCCGGCTCGCCTTTCCTCTACCGCATTCCGGCGACGGGAGAGCGCCCGATGACCTTCGGCGCCGACGGCCTTCCGGGGGGCCTTTTCCTCGATCCCGAGACAGGGATCATCACCGGGACGGTCGTGGACCGGGGCGAATATCTCGTGACCCTCCGGGCGACGAACGCGAAGGGGACCGCCGAGCGGCCCTTCAAGATCGTCTGCGGCGAGACCCTGGCCCTCACTCCCCACATGGGCTGGAACAGCTGGTATGTCTGGGAGAACCACGTCACCGACCAAATCATGCGCGACGCGGCCGAGGCCATGGTCCGGAACGGGATGGCCGACCACGGCTACATGTACGTCAACATCGACGACTGCTGGTCGGTCAAGCCGGGGGCGGCCGACCCGACCCTTCGGGGAGAGGAGCGGGACAAGCGGGGGCGGGTGAATTCCAATCCCCGCTTCCTGGACATGAAAGCCCTGACGGACCACATCCATTCCTTCGGCCTGAAGGCGGGGATTTATACCTCGCCCGGCCCGCTGACCTGCGCCGGCCATGTGGCCGCCTATCAGCACGAGGCCCAGGACATCGAGAGGTTCGTCGAATGGGGATTCGATTTTCTCAAGTACGACTGGTGCTCTTACGGAAAAATCGCCAAGGATAAGACATTGGAGGAGTTCCAGAAGCCGTATCGCCAAATCAGCGCCATTCTGGCCAAGCAGCCGAGGGACATCGTCCTCAACCTCTGCCAGTACGGGATGGGCGGCGTCTGGACGTGGGGGAGGGAGGTCGGAGGGAACAGCTGGCGGACGGCCGGCGATTTAGGCGGCCGGTTCGAGAAGATCGGCGAGGCCCTCTTTCGCGACGGATTCGACCTCTACGCCCAGAGCGACCTCCACAAGTACGGCGGTCCCGGCGGCTGGAATGACCCCGACTACCTTCTTCTCGGCTTCCTGAGCAACTGGAAAGGGGAGACCGTGCCCTCCCCGCTCACTCCCAACGAGCAGTATTCCCATGTCTCGCTCTGGTGCCTTCTCGCCGCGCCGCTCATCTTCAGCGGCGACATCACCCGCGGCGACGACTTCACCCTCGGCCTCCTGACCAACGACGAGGTCCTCGACGTCGACCAGGACCCGCTCGGGATGCCGGGGCGGCGGGCGGCGAAGGACGGCGACCTCGAAGTCTGGATCCGGGACCTGGAGGACGGCTCTCTGGCCGTCGGCCTCTTCAACCGCGGCGAGGGGATGAAAACCGTCACGGCCAAGTGGGCGGAGATGGGAATCTCGGGCGCGCGGACCGTCCGGGACCTCTGGCGTCAGAAGGATCTCGGCGTCTTCGACGGCAAGTTCGAGGCCCTCGTCGGCCGCCACGGCGTCGTCCTGGTCAAAATCGGCCCGACCGCCTGAACGAGCTTCAAGCGAGATTCTTCATCAGCCATTCGTGGAGGGGGATGATCGGCCGGTAGCGCTCGAAGCAGAAGTCGACGAGCTCCGGGGAATAGAACTCCGGCGGGATCTTGCCTTCCCAGCCGGTGTAAAGGCCGGTGTGGAGAAGCAGGGAGGAGTTCGGATGCGAGGCGTCGTAGCCCGGGGGGATTCTTTTGTAATGGCGGCCTCCCGGTTCGTATCCTTGGCGGCCCAATTCCCTCAATATGGAGGTCAGTTCCGTTCCTGATTTCGGGCCGACCGCCGCCCGCCGGAATTTTTCCAGGGCCTTGTCCGGGATCATATACACGCCGCCGCCCAGCATGAACGTCGGCGGCTCGAGATGAAAATAGAAGCCGGAGCTTTCGAGGCGCGACTTGGGCCCCTCCCAAAAATAGATCCCGAGGTTCGTCTTGAAGGGCGAGGGGTCGAGGCTGAAGCGCGTGTCGCGGTGGATCTTGAAGATCGACTTGTTGACCTTGGGCACGGCGACGATTCGGGGGACGACGGTCCGGAGCTTCGCTCCCATGGCCTCGACGAACGCCCGCGAGGGGGCCATGACCTCGGCCTCGTAGACGTCCCGATGGGCCTCGAACCAGGCCTTGTCGTTGTTTTTCGCCAGCTCCCGGAAGAACTGGACGGTCTTTTTGGTGAATCCGGAAAACGCGTTTTCGCCGCTCATGATTTTTCTCCTCCGTGGATTATATCCGCAATTCCTTTTGCGGGCGAATTGCGATAGAATTTTTTCAAGGAGGGCCGTCAATGTCTGAAGCGAGGCATCCCATGACCAGAATCCGCGTCGGCCGGTTTGCGTTCGTATTGGCGATCCTGGGGCTTGCCTCGACCGGACTCCATCGGGGAGCCGCCGAACCTCCCGGCAAGCCGGGGCGTTTCCATCTCGGCGATTACGCCGAGGCGGCCGCCTCGGCCGTCCACGTCCATTATGTGGATAACGCCATCATTCCTCCCTACCTGGGAACGGACACCGTCAATCGGACGCTGGTCTACGGCGACTATGTCCCCGTCTACATGTCCCGTCCCAACCGGTTCAATCCCTATCCGACGTCCGATCCCCCGTACCGGAATTTATGGCCGAACGCCCAAGCCGTTATCGCCGCGGCTGAAAACGCCTCCGATCCGCTCCACGCGCAAGCCGTCAATTTCCGCCCCATGGCCGAAGCCCTTCTGGCCATGGAGAGCCGGAGAGACGCGTTGCTGTCCTATCTGACCGCCCGGACGCTTCCCCCCGCTCTCGGCCCCTTCCAGTTCTTCCGCATCCAGTTCAACGGCCTGCCGCCGTCCTCGGCCTGGTCGCACGACCCTCCGAACAGCCTTCAGGCGCCCTACCACCCCCAAACGCTCCGTTCGCTCGACGCGACGTTCATCGCCCCCATGAACCAGTGGAACTCCGTGACCTTCAATCCCTCGGAGGAATACATCGAAGCCCTGGATGAAATTCTCCATCCCGTGCCGGACCTGAGTTTCCTCCAGGGCATCTTCAACCAGCACGGCCCTCTGTGGGAGTTCGGAACGGCCCTCGCCGATATCGCCACGCCGTGGAACTTCCTGCCGGCGCTCTTGATGATGGGATTCGACCTCTATCTTTCGTCCCAGCAGGAGATCGGCTTTCTGCATCCGACCCCGACCGGCCATGCCTTGGCGCCGATGCCCGGCTCCGGCCTGGTCATGATCAAGAAGGGCGCCAACCAGATGATCTATGACATCGCCGGCGGGGACGGCGGGGCGGTCCGGAACATCCCCTCGGGAGATTACGGGATTTTCTTCGTCGAGGCCGTCAATGCCTTCGGCGGCGAGCTGCGCCCGACCTCCGGTTTGACCAACGCCGACAGACTCGAGGGCGGACGGATCGGGTACGCGGGCGTGCCGGACGAATTCCGGGACCGGGATCTTGCCCTCAACCTGGAAAGCCACGTCGGGGTGGGCCAGACGGGGAAGTGGCTTTACGACACGGTGGTCTGCCGGATCGAGGGCTCGGGGACGCTGGTCATGATCCCGTTCAAGATCGGATGTTGGTTCGAGAGCCGGGCCGGGCAGGAAGGGGACCTCCTCAGCCAGGTCAAGGTCGGTGTCCGGTTCAAGAACGGGCAGGTGATCCACAGCCGGGCTTTGTCCGATTGCCGCCTCGAGGGCGTCCGCGAGGCTCGAAACGGCGTGCTGATGTGGAGCGGCACGGCCATCTTCGACGCCCAGGAATACGGGGAGGAGGAAATCGTCGAAATTTATCTCACCTCCCATTCGGGTGCTCTTCGGAAGCAGGGCCTGAATCCCTTCGACTGCCGGACGTCGGTCTCCTTTTCGCCGTACTTCCTGAAACCGATCGTCGAGGTCCCGGTCGACCGGGA
>Ga0163210_1000827_pt1 | contig 13151 bp, 11 predicted proteins | sample Kivu_220m_FD_113536 | JGI IMG/M metagenome (GOLD analysis project Ga0163210, IMG submission 113536) | Freshwater microbial communities from Lake Kivu, Western Province, Rwanda to study Microbial Dark Matter (Phase II) - Kivu_220m | ecosystem: Environmental > Aquatic > Freshwater > Lake ...
ATAATATGTGTGTTATATTAATTTTAGTGCCAATTATCTCCGCTTGACACTGGTTTATTGTTTCCCGCTGACTCGGCTTTCCGCCGCCTGTAAACCGGTATAACTTGATTTTGCTTTCTTCAGCCTGATCCGCAAAATCCGCTTTACTTGCTTTTGCTTTTGACTTGCAGACTTGCCGACTTGCCGATTATAATATTGTATATCCCCCTCATTACTCAGCTTTTAAATTTGTGTCATTCCCCTCTTCCGTCATTGGAATGAATAATACCGCCGGATTCACCCGCTGATGGTCTAAAAAATCCTCCAGCAAGAACTTCAGCCATAGCATAGAACTATGCTCCTTTACTATCACCTGTTCTGCCTGGAATGGCGCCTTGATATAAAGCGGAATGCGCTCTCGTTCCGCCGCATTTGACCGGTCATGATCCGATGTTACTATGATTAGACTCTCGTCATATCTCCCCGTTTGCTTCAGTAAACTCATTATCTCACCCAGCTTTTTATCCACATACTTTAGCTGAGCCGCGTACCGCTCTTCAAATTTATACTTCTCACCATGGATTAAATTCGACCAATAATAATCCCCCGCGCCATTCTCATCGAAAATATTCGGCCAATGCGGAATCAAAAAATGAGTGAAAAAAAGGCTGTTTTCCGGCGCTTCTTTTATCTGGGCGCAATAATCCGCATATTCACTGTAAAAAATATTCTTCTTTAATCCAGAGACATACATCACCTTAGCGTAAGGCCATGGCGGCAGATAATAAAACAGCGGACTGCTGCGATATTGCGCGCCATAAGTCAAATACTCCCCAAATAAATCAACATACGGTATGTGCCCGCCGATCAAATATGTATTATAACCTCTATTTTTAGCAATTTCAAAAATATTACCGCCCGTTCTAAATTGCTCCTTCACTCCACCCGCTTCATAAGAAACATTGAAGCGTAAATTATGTTCCTCAAACTCGTAATAATCAACTCCGGTTATCGTCTTGGGAATGGATACGATGGTAGAACAGCCGGGGGAATAAGCGTTAAGGAAATAATAGCTATGCGCCGCGAATTCATTGAAATTGCTGTACCATCCGCGCAGGCTGTCGCTATTCAATGCTTCCCAGGAAGTCTCATCGAAAATAATTATATTAATTGGATTAGCCTTAAATTCGCTTTTTACCAGGCCTTTAATGTGTGAATGAGCCGCCGCACGCGGAAATGCGCTGAACAGCGTCAGCGCCGCCAATGTGATAAATACCGGCAGCAGCCTTTTGATTATCCGCTCGATCCTAAAAAACCAAGCTATTACTAAGATAAACGGAACATATCCCAGGCATAACAAGGGATAAATTATCCGCATAATTCCCGGCGCACCCGGCTTCAGACCGATGATAAAAGCCAATAAATCCAATATCGGCAGCATTGAAATTAACAGCAGCGCCGACACTGCCCGCCAGTATATCCCCGCCGCTTTCACCTGAATTACCTGCAAAAACGCCGTCAAAATTATTATGCTGGCTATCAGTAAACTATATATCAGCAGAAAATCCTGAGCGTCCGCCATGATATAGAACACATTATGCGCCTGCCCCGCCACCAAAAAGAACCGGCCGAATAATAATAATGCCGCAGCTGAACCGTATAATAAGCTCCTCAACATAACTTCTCCATCACAAACACCACTCTATCCATCTGAGGCACTTTCTCTTCTCTAACAATTCGGAAAGATCGCTGGAAAATCTCTTTAAAATAATCCAGATTGAAATAGCCGTAACTCTCACGCCGGTTTAAAATCAATTCCTGAAACATCGCATCCGCCCGCCCGATATATTCCACCAGTAAAAACTTCTTCGTCAAATCGGCGAATAACTCCGCTATCTGTTCCAATGGCTGGCGGCGGGTAATCAATAAATGATGCGCTAAAGCCAAAGCTAAGACGCAATCGGCCTGATAACGCTCGACAAACGAGCTCCGTTCCCGGTTATTCCATCCTATCCCCGGCGTAGGATTGGCAATATCCACCCACAGCGGAAGGATGTTAAAATTCCCCTCTTTCGCAGATAAATACAGCCGCTCAATGCTCTCCTGGTCATATTCCACCGCCGTCACGGCGCAGCCCGCTTGTGCCGCTAACAGAGAAAATTCACCCGTATTCGCCCCCAAATCCAATACCGATAATCCCCGGTGATTATTGAAAAAATCCGCCGTCAACGCTTTTTTGAATGCGTCCGCCTCCGCCGAATAAGATTTGCTCTCCGTATAATCGCTCCAATCACTCACATTCTTATATCCTTTTAATTTGCTTATTAATTTCACCATCCGGTTCACCATAAAAGTCTGCACGCTCTGGTTATTCCGGGGATTTAATTTCACCTTAGCCGCCGCCGTATCTTTCCGCTTCCCTTTACGGCTGCCCACGGCAAACAATCTCGGCAGCAAGAAATGAGGCAGCAGTTCCCACCTTAATTTCGCCTTCCAGCCCAGCAGCCGGTAAGTCTCGGCAAATGAAATCCCCTCCGGCTGGGTTAATAATAAACTCTTTACATCTATGCCATGGAAAGTTTTCAGTGCTAACGGGTAAAAAAACATCTGCATAAATTGATTTAGCGCGAACCATACTCCGTTATCGCTGATGGGTTCGAAAGAACCGTAATCGATGAACACCGGCTTCGTTCCCCGATACTGAATATTGAACGGAGTGGCGTCCTTTAAAGATAAATCCTGACCTATCAACCGCTTCTGTAATTTCAAAGTGAATAAAGCCGCATCCCTAAACATGGAAAAGGGCCATTCATAAGGGTAACTGATATTGACGATTCTCTCGTGCCGGAAAAATCGCCTTGTCCCATATATTTTTACCGCCGGACAATTCTCCTCCAACTCCGCTTCCTCCGTACCCACCAGTTCACCCGCCGCCATCAGCTGTAATATCAGCGGATTGCGCAGCAGCCCGGCATAGAAAGGATAATGACCCGGCTCAATATAACGGAAAACCTGATCCCCATAATAAAACACCCTGGAATCAGGATCCTTGTATGAACTGCTTTCTGAAATAAAATCCGGCATAAGGAATGATTATTGGGTGGCGCAAGAAAGGATTTGGCATTGTCTTATCTTGAAATTAACCTTATGAACAGACTAAAGTCTGTTCTCCTAACATATGGGAGGTCGGACTTTAGTCCGACACCTTATTAAATTGTTTCTGTGCTGCAGAGTCCCCGCACTCTGCAGCCTTTTTAAACGGCTTAATCCTCCTGCTTTCCCTCCTCTTTATCTTTACCAGACTTGCGCAAGCCCAATTTCTGAAATAGCTCCAACCAGAAACGCTTGAAGGTGAAAAAACCGCCAATCATTGCCGCCAATACCACCTGCAGAAAAATATAACCGCTGCCGGGATCAATATAGGCCTGTGCGTCAACAGGTACCGTCAACATCAAGATTAACGCCGCTAAAAATAATCCGATAAATGTGAAAAAAGAAACCATTGTCATCTTCCATTATGTTTTTGCTAATATGCTCCGTCAAATCCCGGAGGATTTAATTTGCTTTTATCCGCTTTTATCTCCTTCATCCCTGTTAATGCGCTTCTGCTCTTACTTCTATCTCGAATCTCAAATCTCATATATCATATATCGCTTTTATTAAATTCCGTCCTTCACCACCCAAGTCCCCGCTTTGCCTTGCAGCGCTTCCAGCACTTGATCCAGCGAAGCGATGATCACCTTCTCACCACCCTGCAGGATGAAATTCACCGCCGCTTCAACTTTCGGCCCCATATTCCCCGGCGGAAACTGCCCCTGCTTTAAATATTGTTCCATTTCACTTACGGTGACTTTTTCCAAAGGCTGTTGATCCAGCCGGCCGAAATCGATATACACCCGGTCAATATCCGTCAACATAATCAGAAGCTCCGCGCCGATATCCCGCCCTAAGACCGCCGAAGCCCGATCCTTATCTATCACCGCATCCACACCTTCCAGCCGGCCGTCCGCTTCATAATAGACCGGTATTCCTCCGCCGCCCGCCGCAATCACAATCATCCCCTGTTCCAGCAGATGCCTCACCGCCGCCCGATTGATGATCTGCAACGGATGCGGCGATCCCACCACCCTCCGCCAGCCGTACTTGCCGCTGTTCTTTACCTCCCAGCCATATCGGTCAGCTCGCTCCCTCGCCTCCGCTTCCGAATAATATTGCCCGATGAACTTAGTGGGATTTAATAAGGATGGGTCATCTCTTTTAACTAATACCTGCGTCACTACCGTCACCACCTGCCGCTCTATTCCCGCTAAAAGCAGCGCATTCTGCAGACTCTGCTCTATCATATAACCCATTGAACCTTCGGTATCGGCGACCAACACTCCCAGCGGCACCATCGGCGCTTGAGAATGTGATAGTTCCACCCTCAGAAGTGCATTCCCCACTTGCGGACCATTGCCATGCGTGATGGCTAAACTGTAACCCGCACGGATAAGCTCCAATATTGCCCCCATACTCTTACGCGTGTGAGCGAATTGATTGGCGATGGTGTCAGGCTCAGATGCATTGCTGATGGCGTTGCCGCCCAGCGCCACTACCGCTACTCTGCGAGAACTTTCCATAGTCTCTGAAATAAATGAACTGACTCATTCTCGACGCTAAAAGTTATTTATACTCCTCCTTTATCTCTTATCGTTTATCATTCATCGTCTATCGTTTATCCTTTCATCCTTCTATCCTTTAATTATCTTCACCATCCTTTCACTGATAATTTCCGCCAAATCCGGTGAACCTATCACCTGCAGCTCGTATTTTACCCGCGTGGAAGGCTGATCGATCTTGATCACCCGCCTCAGATCAATGGGCGTACCGATCACCACGGCGTCGCATTCCGTCAACCGGATCGTTTCCTCCAAATCCTGCATCTGCTGCTTGCTATAACCCATAGCCGGCAGAAGTACCCCAATATCGGGATACTTTTCAAAGGTATCAATCAATGTGCCCCGCAAATAAGGCCGGGGATCCACCAATTCCTGAGCGCCCAGCTTCTCCGCTGCAACCACCCCGGCTCCAAACGCCATTTCACCGTGGGTCAAAGTCGGACCATCTTCCACCACCAAAACCTTCTTGCCGGTAATAACCGCTGGATTATCCACCTGCAGCGGTGATGCCGCTTCCACAATCACTGCTTTGGGATTGTAATCCCGGATATTCCAGCGCACTTCCTCCACATCCTGCGGATCCGCAATGCCGATCTTATTGATTACCACAACATCGGCGATGCGTAAATTGGTCTCGCCGGGATAATATGATATCTCATGCCCCGGACGCAGCGCATCCGCAACTATGATGGTCAAATCGGGCTGGTAAAAAGGCATATCATTATTGCCCCCGTCCCACACTATCACCTCCGCTTCCCGCTCCGCCTCATGCAGAATCGCTGCATAATCCACACCGGCATATACTATCGTGCCGGCGGCGATATGCGGCTCATATTCCTCCATCTCTTCAATTGTACACTTATGCTTCTTCAAATCGCTTATGCCGGCAAAACGCTGAACCTTCTGCTTCACCAAATCGCCGTAGGGCATGGGATGACGAATCACCGCTACCTTCAAGCCCATCTGCTTTAAGGTCCGGCAGACGAACCGAGTCGTCTGCGATTTCCCGCACCCCGTGCGCACCGCGCCCACCGCGACCACCGGCTTAGACGATTTAATCATCGTCTCCCGCCCGCCCAGCATCTTGAAACTGACGCCTTTAGCGTTCACCTGAGCCGCCTTGTGCATCACATATTCATGCGGCACATCCGAATAAGAAAACACCACTTCATCTATTTCATACTTGTCAATCAATTCCTCCAACAGTTCTTCTGGAAAAATGGGTATCCCCTGCGGATAAATCTTGCCGGCTAATGCTGCCGGATATTTCCTGCCATCGATATTGGGTATTTGCGTAGCTGTAAACGCTTTGACTAAATACGCGCCATTATCCCGGTACTTGACATTGAAATTATGAAAATCCCGCCCCGCAGCCCCCATTATTAGCAGTTTAATCGGTTCCATCAAAACTCCATAAGTTAAGAATTACCCGGTTGTTCTCGTTCGTCAATATTAATGAATAACCATACCTAAGAAGTTAAGGACGGAGAACGATAATCCGTCCCGCCTTAGGCTTCCTTAACCTATTATGAATATAACGGTTATGTTAATACAAAATATCAATTTTTCTAATCTGCTAAATTTAATATTAATAAGGAAAATAATCAACTTTTATTTAAAAATAGTTTGAAAGTTCACAAGTCCACAAGTCTGCAAGTCGAAAGAAGTATTCAACTGTGCAAGCAGGCAAGTGTGAAAACGAAAAGTAAAAGCTTGTGCTGGAATGCAGGATAGTTTGCTTTAGAATTAAAAATAAGTTATATTGTAATTTTAATATTATACCAAAACCACAGCGCTTAATTCTCTCATTATCAGGAGGCTTGTAATGCGAAACATCGCAATCATCAGTTGTCTTCTAACCGCTTTTACCGGATTAAGTTTTGCGCAAGGCACCACCGGCTTTGAACTGATGCGCACCGAAGTCTCCAGCCGGGGAGCGTCTTTGGCGGGTGCGATGTCGGCGGTGGAATCCGGTGTGGACGGATTGTTCTACAATCCCGCCGCTTTAGGTACGCTGGAAGGACATCATACCGAACTTACCTACTTCAAACATCTGCTGGACATCGAATCCGGATTTTTAGCCTACGGGCGGAATATTCCCGGATACGGAACTGCGGCTATAGGAGTAAACTATATCAATTACGGCGCATTCGATGAAGCCACCGCTTATGGAGAACTCACCGGGGAAACCTTCCGCGCGGCTGACTTTGTATTCACCGCCGGATTCGGCCGCAAAGCGTTTAACTGGCTCAGCCTCGGCGCAAATGTCAAATACGCCCGTTCGGAAATCTGGGACCGGGTAGCGACCGCCTACGCTCTGGATATGGGCCTACTGATTTTCACACCCTGGGATAATACCAAAATCGGCTTCACCGCCTGCAATATTGGTAAAACTATCGAGGGGTATTACGATTACCAAGACAAATTGCCGTTAACCTATAAACTCGGCGTATCCAAACCGCTGGCGCATCTGCCTTTGGTCATTTTATTACAATTGGAACAAGCCCAGGACAACGACCTGTATTTCGCCGCCGGATTGGAACAAGCCCAGGACAACGACCTGTATTTCGCCGCCGGAGGTGAATTTACCATCAGCGAAATCTTCCTCCTCCGCTTAGGCTGGAATTCACACGGCGCCGACCAGCGCGTGGATTCCAACAATGATATCTTCGCCGGTGTCTCCGGCGGATTCGGCTTCGCCGTCAGCGGGGTGTTCTTCGATTATGCCGTCAACTCCTGGGGAGAATTGGGGACGCTGATGAGGTTCACCATCGGGGGAAAATTTTAAAGTTAAAAGCTCAAAGCTCAAAGTAAAAGTGAACCGCAGAATATCGAATATCGAATAAAGAATTTCGAAGTGAAAAGCAAAAGTAATTTACAGGGATGGAGAGGATAAAGGGGATAAAAGCAAAGATTATTTGAACCGCTGATTTACGCTGATTAAAAGCTGATTTCGCTGATAAAAGCAAAAAACAAATTAACATCGGATTTGTAGGATATTTAGGATAAAAGCACACATAGGATGACGGACTTCAGTCCGTCCGAACAGGCTAAAGCCTGTTCTCCTATTATTTTTTTCGCTTTTCTCTGTGAAACTCGGTGTTCTCTGAGTCTATGTGGTAGGTGTGCTTTTTGTTTGCTTTTCCCTAAATCCTAAATCCCAAATCCTAAATCCAACTTTTAATTTTTAATTCATAATTTTTAATTGACAAAAATGTCCGAACCCAGCGAAGACTACAAAGGCTACCGCGACCCCTTGCTTACGGTGATGAAGAATTTTGCCGTCAAAGTCTGGTCCGATGTGGAAGTGGAATCTGAACGGGGTAATTTCCGAGGCATCATCCTCCCCCGCTCCGAAACCGCCGACCCCTACCACCTGGTGCTGAAACTGAATAACGGCTATAATGTCGGCCTCTATTATGAAACTATCACCAAAATCAGCGAAATCGGGCGCAAAGTCGCACATTACAAAATCCCGGAAAAAGAATTCCCCTACGATAAAAACAAACCCAGCGTCACTTTGCTGGGCACCGGCGGCACTATTGCCTCACGCTTGGACTACCGCACCGGGGCAGTCATTCCCGCCTTTTCGCCCGGCGAATTATACGGCGCTGTCCCCGAATTAGCCGACATCTGCAACCTGAAAACCCGCAAACTTTACGGCGTATTTTCGGAAAACATCAGCCCCGAACATTGGATTGGGACGGCTAATGCCATCAAGGAAGAGATTGAAAACGGCGCCGACGGCATCGTCATCGGGCACGGCACGGACACTATGCACTACAGCGCCGCCGCCTGGTCCTTTATGATTAAAAATCCACCCGTCCCTATCGTCATCGTCGGCAGCCAGCGTTCCTCCGACCGGCCTTCCTCCGATGCCGCGCTTAATTTAATCCATTCCGTCTGGACCGCCGCGTATGCCGATGTGGCGGAAATTATGGTCTGTATGTTCGGGCCCACTTCTGACCAATACGATTTGCTGCACCGCGGCACCCGCGTGCGTAAAATGCATTCATCCTACCGTTCGACTTTCCGCACTATTGGAGATACTCCCATCGCCTGGGTGAAAAAAGGTAAAATCAACTACATCAAGAAGGATTACCGCCGCTGCCGCCGGCAGGATAAAAAAGTCGAAATCGACACTTCTTTCGATGAACGCGTCTCCATCGTCTATTACTACCCTAATATGAAGCCGGATATCATTGATTCCTTGACCGATAATGGTTATAAAGGCATCATCATCGCCGGCACCGGTTTAGGCCATGTCAATAAACCGCTGTATCCTGCGCTGAAACGGGCTTACGAGGCTGGAGTGCATATCTATATGTCGGTGGAAACTATCTGGGGATATGTCCAAATGTATGTCTATGACACCGGGCGGGATATTCTGGAATTAGGCGTCGTCCCCTGCGCCAATATGACCCCGGAAACTTCATACATCAAACTCTGCTGGGCTTTAGGGCACACCCACGACCGGGAAAAAGTCAAAGAAATTATGCTCACTCCCATCGCCGGTGAAATCACCGAACGGGAATCCTTCGACGGCTATCTCATCTATCAAGGCGGTCTGCCGGAACTGCAGGATTTCCTGAAGAATCAGATGTTGTAGTGAAGGTGGTCGGTGGTCAGTAGGCTGGAAAAAATGTATCCCACCCTTATAAATCCCCGGAATATTCTACTCCAATATTTATCGTCCTGCCTAATAGCGGCCCGTAGATCATCGCTGAATCCATAAAGCTGCTGCCATTGCCGGATTGAATGAAGGGATTGTCCCCCTGAGTCCAATCAGTCAAGTTCTTGATTGCCAAGGTCAGATCGAACTTTCCCATCGATTTGGCTATTCCGATATTAGCTAAGGCAAAAACCGGCGATTTATCCCGGCCGCGGTCAGCCGGCAAGTATTGCGGGCCGAAGATATTGACGGAAAAGTCGGTGGTAACCGCTTTTTCCACCCACTGTTTATGCAGGGTAAAGTTACCGGTATAGGAATTCTGCATTTCCTCATTCTGCCAGCCGTTGTCCGTCTGATAACGAACCTCGGATATGGTTCCATTTCCGATTAATTTAACACCGCCGGGAAAATTGAAAATGGTTCGCAGCTCAATACCTCTGGAATAAGCGTCTTCCGCATTGGAATAAGTAGTGGAACCGGCCATATCGGCAAAGGCAAGGATCGCTTTGTCACGAAAACCGGTATAATACAGACTCAATTCCAGCTGAATCGAACCGGCCGGCTTGACTTTAGTGAAGGAAATGGATGAAGTCACATTCCAGCTTCTTTCCGGATTAAGTTCCGCCGGAACGATCACATTGTCGAACCCGGCATGCACCGCTTTATCCAGGCTGTAAATAGTAACCGGCCGGAAACCGCTTCCCGTTGTCAGCCGCAATCTCCAATTATCAGCAGGTTTAAAAAAGACTGAGCCCCGGAAAGTTGGCTCTATCCCATATTGATTATAATCATCCAGCCGGAGACCTCCTTCGGCAGCCCATCGCTTATCCGGTTTATAGGTATGCTGGAACATTATTCCGGCGATTATATCGGTTCGGTCCGTCTTACCACTTAAATTTAAATTGTCTTCGTATTCTTCGTAAGTGAAGGAAGTTTGCACCAAGGAACTGTTTCCTTCGTTCCAGCTCCTTGATAAAGAAGCCTGAGTGAAACTCAGATTTTGAAGAGCGTTGAATTCGGTGGCCCCGTACCACGATTTCTGGGAATGCAGTACTCCGGCGGATTCCACCTCCAACTTTCCCCAGGTAAGGGAATTATCTTTCCAGCTGAGTGAAATTTCACCGCGTTCGCTGTCGATATCCCGGCCATATACGGCTGCGCTTCCCCGATCGGCTTTGGTCCAATCAATATCGCCGGCGAAACGGTGTTCCCGGTAATAGCGGAATCTGGAGCTAAAATTGCCTTTTAACAGATCCAGGCTGTTGGTCAATCCCAGATTTAATCGGCGATATTGCGGAGAATCAGTCAGTTGGTCATGGTTATAATCGATCCTCCGAGGTTCAGCCGAATAATTTAGGGTTAGTGAAGCAGGGGAACCCAGCCGGTCGCTGTTCAAGTTGAAGTCGAAGGCATGGCTTAAAGTGTTGGAACCGCTGACTTTGGTTTTCAGTGAATTGCCGGAGGCGGGTTTTTCCGTTATTAAATTCACCGAACCGGCGATGGCCCCGGCGCTGTTTTCCATAGCGCCGCCGCCTTTGGTCAGTTCCACGGCGGAGAGATTGCTGACCGGCACGGCATCCAGTCCGTACAAAGCGCCGACGCCGGATATAATCGGCATTCCATCTACGGTTGTTTCAGTGTAGGAAGGATCCAATCCTTGCATTCCTACACCGGCGGAACCGCACAAAGCGCAGGGTCTCGTGTTTATTCCGGTCTGGCTTTCCAATGCACTTAAAACGCCGCCGTTGGACGAAGCCTTTTGAATATCCTCGGAAGACAGGATTTCGCGACGGTCCAGTTCGTCCAAAGTTATTTGGGAATTTTCTCGTTCCACTTCGACCGTCAACTCTTCGAGTCGGATAGTATCAGGTTTCAAGCTGAAATTGACTTCTATGGTGCCGTCTTCAGAAACTCTTATTGATTTGATATGACTTTGGTAACCTAAGTAGGCCGCTTTTAAAAGGTAATTCCCAGCAGATATATATTCAATCCGGTAAAGCCCTTCAAGGTCTGAAGCTGTTCCCCAGGTGGTTCCCTCAATCGTAAGATTGACGCCGCTTAAGGAAATCCCCTTTTCATCAGCGACTTTTCCCGTGACCACTCCGGCAAAACTTGAAACAGCGGTAAATGTGAAGCAAAATAGGGAGAGTAGTATTCTGTATATGAAATTTGACATAATAGTATCCTTTCTAACTTATGGGAGTAGTTTTCATGTAATTACGCATTATGTTATATTACAATCATAGAGCTTGTCTTCATAATGTCAAAGCGGGATTCGCAATGTCATTAACAGACAGACTGTTTGTAATAATACAGAAGTCAGAAGGATGATTTTGGAGGGCGATAGACAGATGAAAGATCGGATTGAGGGGTAAAATTTATACTCGCTAAGATCAGATAATAGATATGATCCTCGTTCAATAACTTGAATTCTTTTGTCGGTAAAGCGGAAATTAAATGAACATTGGCAAGTGAACAGCCGCAGTCTTTCGACTCTCTGCCGGATTCCTCATTTGTGCTTCCTTGTTCATGAGAACAGCAGCAATCGCCATTATCGTTTCCTTTGTCGCAGCAACAGGAACATTCAATAGAAGATGCCGACTGCTCTTCGTCCTTTTCAGTATCAGCAAATGACCAGGATAGGGGGATAGATAAAACCAGTAACAGGATGATCAGACGCTTGTATTTAAGTTTTTGCAGCATTTTAAAGAGATACTTTTATCAATTGTTAATAGTTCAACTATCTATAAGTTACAAAGTTCCAATTTCCATAATTAACCCTCCTAAGGCAGTTTGCCAACAACAAACGATGAAAATAACCTGAACGCAATCCGCTGGCCATCTATTTGCATTGTTCGGGATAGTGAGTCGCGATCTAAGACCATTCATAAAGATTTTCTTCACTTTTCCCAAATTTCCAAATTCCAAATTCCAAAGATTTTTCACGCATTCTGTGAAACTTTTTCCAAATTGCTTAGTCTAAAGACATAACCGCATCTTAGCGGGTGAACCCTGACAATTTCCGATCGTACCCTTAAGATGCGGTTTTATTTATCTCTAAATTTCGACTCTGAAGTCGAATTCTGACTTACAAGTAAAAAACAGTGATTGAGCCCAATGTCCACAGTTCAAATCCCCCGCCGGGAACGGGAAAAAATCCAGCGCCGGCAGGATATCCTGCACGCCGCCGCCCGGGTCTTCGCCGAAGAAGGCTTTGAAAAAGCCAACCTGGACCATATCGCTTCCCTCACCGAATTGTCAAAAGGCGCGCTTTACTATTACTTCAATAGTAAAGAGGAATTATACCTCAGCGTCCTCACCGAAGGTCACCAATGCTTCCTGCAAATGATTGAAAAAGCCCGGGACAGCGTTACCGCACGCAGCAGCATCAAACAGATTATTTATACTATGATGAAATTGATGCACAGCAAATCCGACTTCCTTAAAATCATTATGCGTGAAAAAATGAAGGAAGTGATGGGGCTGCCTTCTCATTTCCACACTGTGTTGATTCAGCAGCAAGACCTTATCGCCCGCAAAATTTATGATATTTTCAAAAAGGGAATCGATGATGGTGAAATCCGCAATTACGACCCCGAGCTGCTGGTGCTCATTATATTCGGTATGGTGCACGCCTGCACCCTCTGTAAAAAGCATACTCCCGGACTGGGAGCCGATACTATAACTAATATCCTTTTCGATGGTGTAGCAAATTATGCATAAAATTAAATTGTGTTTAATTTTCCTGCTCCTAACAGCTATGTACGCTGTTCAAACCTCGGCCCAGATGGTCCTCGATTTCGACCAGGCTTTGCAAATGGCTAAAGAGAACAACCGTCAGC
>Ga0163210_1000828_pt1 | contig 13149 bp, 5 predicted proteins | sample Kivu_220m_FD_113536 | JGI IMG/M metagenome (GOLD analysis project Ga0163210, IMG submission 113536) | Freshwater microbial communities from Lake Kivu, Western Province, Rwanda to study Microbial Dark Matter (Phase II) - Kivu_220m | ecosystem: Environmental > Aquatic > Freshwater > Lake ...
CTCCGCCGCCACCGCCGCCGCCGCCGCCGCTATTATTAAATATTGATTGATTAGCAATAACTGCTTGTTGATTAAGTGGGATGCTTCCGCCGCTAGGGAAGCCACCGAGATTATGATAATCATACTTTGGGACTTGACCGCCGATAATACTGCAACGGTTATTCAAACAGTTCACGCATTTATTGTTGGCGCAATTTTTGAATGAATAGCCAGTTTTAACAACTCCAGCCGCGTCGGTTTGACCGCAATCGCTGTTGGTGCAGCTATAGCATTTGCCTTTGGCGCAAAGCTGGATGAACGAATTTTCTGTTTGCCCCGCTGATTCCGAATCGCTTATAAAACGGCACTCATTGGCGTCGCAAACAATGCATTTGCCATGGGCGCAATTGCGCAAGGCATCGCCAATACCAGCGCCAACATCAAGCGCTTGCACCAAACTGGCGCCAGCTTTTTCAATCAGCGGCTGAGCGATTTTTGACGGAGTAATTTTTATGTCAACCAAACCAAAAATGCGTTTGCTGTTGAATACTAAGTTAGCGCCGAATGGTTTGTTAATTTCTTGCGTAACGCCATTTTCAATCGTCGCGTCCGCGTTCTTGCGCGGCAGAATTTTATCATTGCTTGCCCGGTAATAAACTATGTCATTGGGAATTTCAGCGACAACATAATAATTTTGGCCTTTGGTAATCGCTATCGGTGAGATTGGCGCGCAATTCCATTGTTCATAACTGGTGATCTGCATACTGGCCTTGAGTTGGTAAACACTGTTGTAAAGATTCACTGCATGCGTACCCTTGAAATAACCGCATAGTTCGCTCACGTAAGCGTCTTTTTTCGCCGTGAATTTAAATCCGGCAAACTGCGCTTTGTTCTCCACTCCGCCCAAATCGCCAACCTCTAATGTTTGCCAAAGATAATTGCCTGCGACAACTTGTGTGTTTTTAGCTGCGCCCTCAGCACCAAACACGCTAATAGGAAAACAAATTGCTGCCATCAACAACACCAAGAACGTGGATAAAATCTCTTTTTTGTTTTTTGCGCGCCATAAAGCAAGCCAAACTAAACTTGCGAGCGCAGCCGCGCCAAAGAATGATAAAATAATATATCCAATTTTTATTCCTTGCGGGCAATCTTGATCATCCTTAGCTGGACAATCCGCGTCGCAAACGCCATCCGCAACCCTGTCGCAAACGCCATCCTTAACCCCGGAACGGCAGTCGCCTGGGCAAGTTAAATAATTTTCATTCGCCTCGCAAACATTATCACCGCACAAATCCGCAAATTTAATTGTGTCAACCGCAAACGCTTGCTCTCCCCACGGCGAATAAACCGCCAACGAAACCGCGTTGGGATAATAGGGTGCGATCAAATTAAAATCTGTTTGTTGGTTGGTTTGGCAACCGCCCCCCCATTTGTCGCCGTCAACTGAAACATCACGGCAAGTTGTTACCGGTATTAAAAATTTAAATGAAGCAATGACTTTGTTTTCAATGGAATATATCTCGCATAACCATCCGCCTTGGGGTTGGACACGCCGGTCCGGTGCCGGAAGGTCTTCCAAAACAATGCTTTTCGCACCAAGGCCGCCGTTCTGGTAGCTTAGTTCCAAATTATAGCTTTTTTGTGTCGCTGCGTCTTGCGCTAAAACAACGCCGCCGCACATAATCAACGCCGCAATTAAAATTGATACTATTGCGTGATAGTTCATTGCCTTGTTTTTTGATTCGTGTGATTATTTGCGTTGAAATTAAATTCAACAGATTATAATCATTTATTTATTGTGAAACGTTGAATTGGATTAATTTTGAGGCGTTGTTCTCCACCCCGGAAACGCTCCTGCAACGCACATAGAAAGTGTAAGCGCCGCTTTCCAATCCACAAATCTTTTGGCTAAAATTATTGGTTGACACCTTGGGCAAATTGTAGCTCATTTGCGAATAACTCACGTCGTCGCGGTCAAACTTGCAGGTCGCGTCAGTATTGGTTTGCAACCAAAGCACCGCCATCGAACCGTTAACCGTGCCCACTGGACTGGTGGAAATAATCTCCGGTCCGGATGTAATCTGACCGCCGTAACTGACTCTAGCATCAACCAACCCCAGAATCATGTAATCATATTTCACGATATCGGTTTTTAAAGCATTATCATTTGCCAATTGACGAATACCAGCTTCGATTATCACGCTGCCGGACCGGCGCGGCAGCATACCGGATTTGTATTCAAAATAGATCGAATTGTTTTCTATCCGCGCAATCACGTAATAACGGTTATCCGCTGTTATCGCCAAGGGACTGATATCAACGCACCGCCACGAACCGTTGCCAACAATCTGCGCGCTGGCAAGTTCAACGTAGCTGCCATTGTAGACTGAAACTTTATTATTCACGCCGATATCAAAATAGCCACATAGCTGGTTAATCTGACCATCTATTTCAGGAGTGAATTGGTACCCCGCGTACCAGTCAACTTTGGAGAACCTGTCGCGTGTTCCTTTTTCTACTGCTTGCCAAATATATGAAGAGTCAGCATTAGTGGTACTCGAATTAGACCGGTTGCCATCGTTTTTGCGATCGTTTGACGTTAAATTAGCGCAAATATTGGCACCATCGGCATTAACGGTAAAAATAATCTGATAATCCGCAGCACTGGTCACGCCTGAAACCGGATCCCGGCAAATCACGTAAAAATAGTGCTGACCGTCGGCCAGATTGCTCAACGCGGCACTATGGCTGGTGCCGCCGTCAACCGTAAACTGCGTGCCGCTGCCATAGTAAAAACTGCTGCCTTCCTTGTATTGGCAGGTGGCGGATTTATTGGTGGTAATTGTCAAATTGGGATTATCAACGGTTTGATAACCATTGGTAGTGTTGGTGATCACCGGCGCCGTGGCATCAGCAGTGCCGCGGTTAAGCATAGTTGTGACTTGCTTTGCCGAACTAATCGCATTAGTCCGGCTATCTTGGCAAACCACATAGAAAGTGTGGTTTCCGTCAGCCAGTGATGAAATTGAAACGCTGTGGCTATAATTATCAGGGGTAGTCATCGCGCTGCCCGAACCATAAGTGAAACTGCTGCTTTCTTTGTATTGGCAGGTGGCCGGCCGGTCCGTGGTCACGGTTAAATTTGGGCTGGCATTGGTTTGCGTGACCGGAGTAATGTTGACAATCACCGGTGCGTTTGACGAATCTTGTGATAGATCAACTTTGAATTCAATTTTTATTGCTGTGCTGGTGCCATTGGTTGTTTTGTCTTTACAAACCACGTAATAGGCGTAGTTGCCGCTGGCAAGATTGAACAAAGTGGTGTTGTGGCTGTAAACATTGGTGTCCGCGGTACTAGTGGTGTCAAACATCGTGCCGCTGCCATAGGTGAAACTGCTGTCTTTTTTGTATTGGCAAAATGAGGGCCGGTCAGTGGTCACTGATAAAACCGGGTCGGCTTTGGTTTGCGTGGCGTTAGTGGTGCTCACTACCACCGGCGCTTGCGGCATGGTGCAGGATTGCGTGAAAACCGCCGAGGAAGTGTCGGTGCAGTCCGAAGGTGACCTGGAAATAATTGACCGGGTTTGCGAACCGCCCACGCACGCGCTCCAGTCGCTGTAGGTATAGGAAGTGCAAGCCTTGCTTTTAGTCGTTGTCCCGCCTCCACTGCCCACTCCGCTTCCGCTTTCTGATCCGCTACCCGATGTATCACTATTTTTTGTGCCGTATTTTTCCATAATTTCCGCCTCAGTTAAACCAACATCTTCACTATATTTCCCAACATCAACTATTGGATTGCCGTTTTTATCTCTTAATATGTTTCCGTTTTCATCTCTCAACCAGTATCTACTCATTATTTTGTTGTAATTTGGATTGCTTGGGCTGCTATCTGCTTCCAAACTAACCCCAAACGCATCTGTCCACATGCCTGTAAGGCAATCGGATCCTGCAGTTCCTCCCTCGCCCATAACTTGTTGTTCTTCTTCTCGTTGCTGGGCCGAAGTTAAATTTTGTTGCAATATTTCCTTGTCTTTTTTCCCTGCGTCGCTATTTAAATAATCTTTTATGCTTGAACTATAATAGCTTTGCTGAAATTCAGTATTATTGTCGGTGTATGTTTTTAAATTTGCGGCGAATATTGGATCTCTTTTTGCTATATCTTGGATTAAAGCGTCCAAAAACTCCTTATTGGTGCCGAAAGATTCAAAAAAAGGTCTAACAATTTTATTTACTAAATCATTTAAATCGTCATAAGTAATTGCACCGCCGCCCGCTTCATACATCGCCCCTACTAATGCTCCCACTGGCCCGCCAAAGTTAAGGCCAGAAAATCCTCCTAAACTTTGGAGTATTTGCCGCCCGGGTGCACCGCTTGTTGATGTATAGTAACTCCTGCCGCCAAATGGTGCTGCGCAAACAAGGTAAAATGGAACGATAATGCCAAAGACAAGCGCGGCTAATATTATTGCCGCGAGATTTTTTTTAGCGAATTTAAAAAATGAAACGCTCATTTTTTTAGATATTGTTAAGCAGTTTGTTGAAATTTAATTTCAACAGTTTTATTGAAATCAAATTTCAACACTTATAACCTAACCATCACAAAACATCACGTAAACTTATTAAGGTTAGACCTCGGCGATTACGCCGAGGTCTAACCTTTCAAATGCTTTTTCAGTAATTCACTTCAAATTGAACCAGAGTCGAAGCGTTGTTCGTGCCCGAAGTTCCCCTGCAACGAACGTAGAAAGTGAACTGCCCTTCATCTAAGTTGCAAACTTTTTGTTCGTGAATCTTGGCGCCGGTCGTGCCAAAAGTGTATTTCATGCTGTTGTAATCTACGTCGTCGCGGCTGAACTTGCAGGTTGCGTCCTGGTCGGTTTGCGCCGAAATCCTAACGTCTTTTTGGCTGACCGTGCCAATTGGCGAAGTTGAAATCACTTGCGGACCTTGGGTGTTAGTACCGGTGAATCTAATCCGCACATCAACTAGACCAAATACCATATAGTCGTATTTTTTGATGTTTTCGCCGAATTTTTCGCTACCCGATTGGCGGATGCCCGATTCAACCACCGCGTTGTCGTTGCCGCGCGGCAAAAGCCCTGACCGATATTCAACCCACATCGGCTTGTCCTGGACCCGGGCGATCACATAGTAGCGCTTGTCGGTTTTAATCTGCACCGGGCTGATTGAAGAGCACTTCCAACTGCCGTTGCCCACAATCTGGACGTTGGCGATTTCTTTGTAGTTACTGTTATATAGAATCACGTGGTTGGAATCCCCGTTTTGGAAATAACCGCATAGTTGGGTAATCTGGCCGTCTTTTTCGGTGCTGAACTGATAGCCGGCATACCAATCAACTTTCGTGAACTTGTAGCGAGTACCGGCCTCAACCGACCGCCACAGATAATTTGAATCATTATCATCACTATCTTCATAATCGCGGTCCTCGTCACTTTGCCGGTCATTAGAGGACAGATTAGCGCAGGTTTCTGACGTGGTATTGATAGTAAATACTATTTGCGCTCCCGGACTGTTGGCAACACCAGTAACCGGGTCCCGACAAACCACATAGAAAGTATGCTGGCCGTCAGTCACGTTGTTCAAGGTAACGCTATGCCCGGTGCCGCCGTCAGTGATAAATTGCGTACCGCTGCCATAGGTGAAGTCAGCGTCTTCTTTGTATTGGCAGGTGGCCGGTATATTTGTGATTACTGATAGCGTCGGCGAATTGGTCGTCTGTAAATTGGGCGTGGTGTTGGAAATCACCGGCGCGTTGGTTGGGTTAACACCGCGGTTAAGCGTGGTAATAATTGGCTGCGCCATGGTCTTAGCAGTACCACTTTCTTTGCCCTTGCATGCCACGTAGAAAGTGTATTGGCCGTCAGCAAGCGCGGTAAGTGACGAAGTGTGGGTGTAATCGCTGTCATTGGTAAATTGGATTGCGGTTGGATCGCCATAGGTGAATGTGCTGTCTTTTTTGTATTGGCAGGTGGATGGAATATCGGTGGTCACTGAAATTGTCGGATTGGCAACTGTCTGGGTCGCGGGCGTAGTGCTCACGATATTGGGCGCTAGCCCTTCCAAAGTGACTGTGAATTTGACTTGGAATCCAGGTGTGTTTTTTGCGCAGGTTTCTTTGTCTTTGCAGACCACGTAATAAGTGTAGTTGCCGCTGGCAAGCGAATTCAACTGCGCGTTGTGATTGTAGCTGCCCGTGGTTTCAAACTTGGTGCCCGCGTTGAAGGTGAAGTCGCTGTCTTTTTTGTATTCGCAATCCGCAGGGCGGTCGGTGATCACTTTCAAAACCGGATTGGCCACGGTGAATTTGTCTGAAGCCATTGCACTGGCAACTTTGGGCGCGTTTTCCGCGTTCTGCGAAAGGTCAATTGTAAATGAGGTCTGCGCCGAACCGATCGCACCAGTTGTGGCCGAAGCCGATGCTTTGCTGTTTTTGCACAAAACAACGATCGTGTGATTATATTTGCAGTCAGTGGCGGTTCCTTGCGTGAGATTGTTCAACGTGGCGGTGTGACTCGTGCCGCCCGATCCAGCCATTGACATACCGCTACCGCTAAAGCTTGGCGCGGAAAACGATCCGTCCTTGGTGTTCATATATTTGCAGATCGCGGCAATGTCAGTGGTTACTCTTAATTCTGCGGTTTTTTCTTTGATTGATTGGCCACTTGTCGGCGCATTAATTGTTACCTTTGGAGCGGTGCTATCTTGTTTTTTTTGCTCTTCATCCTCCTTTTTTTTCTCCTCTTCGTTGCAATAAGGATTCTCGGTGCCTTTTATGTCACAGCTGCCTGATTCGGTAACGTTTTCGCGACTTAGTGAATCCTCGCAGGTTATTGTGTATCTGAATTGAACCCCACTATTTCCACTCGAACTTGATTTTGAGTCAGAGCTTGAGCTTGAACTTGATTTTGAGCTGCTTGTTCTTGGTTTTAGGCACGCGCTCCATTGTGAAGCGCCACTCTGGGACGCGACTGACACATAACTATCATAGTCATTGTTTACCCTGCAAGTAACATTCTGGCAACCATTGGTCTTATTAACATTGAAGTTAATGCAAGCGCCACTGCATTGATCCTTGCCACATTGACCATTGGTAACTTCACGGCAGTTATCGCCGCTGATGGTAATTTGACATTCTTCGGGTGTCGGTGCTTCTTTTTTCCTGCAAACGCCATTGTATGCGGTAGTGCCGGTTAAACCGCTGGGAGTATAAGCCGGAGCATATTGCTGGCCATAAGATGAAGCATTTGTTTTTGGTTGGCCACATTCGTAATCAGATCCGCAATTCTGCTGACAATAAGAATTTCCGGCAGACCCAATGGGGCAAGGCAATGTCTCATCATTGCACTGCTGCTGCACATTGCCACCGCATCTGCCAGTCGCTCGATCGCAAGCGACACCTTGCGGACACGGGGTTTTTGCCCAATCCACCTTACTTTGGGCTTGAATAAATTCACAACGGGCGAATTCATAAACCGTATCTGTATATTTACCTGGACATTTGTATTCGCCGATATTATAATATTGGCTTGGATGATTTGGTTCAGGGTAACTACTGTAACATTGACCTGAAGTTGAAACATTTTCTGGAACTTGCTCTTTGCAATGCCCCATGTTTAATCCTTCGTTGTTATACTCGCAACCCTGTAAACAATCCTCCGCCGATCCCTTTACCCAGCTCCAAACAAAACACGATGCCCCATTTTCTCCACTTGCCGAAACGCAGGTATATTCTTGGCCATTGCCATGATCGTCACAATTCTTCGCATTGGTGCTGGCACAAGCGATATCTTCTTCAAGGGTGTATTTAAAACCACTGTCGGTATGTTTGATTATCTCTTGAATTGATAAACCATAACCTCCTATTTTATTGATAAGTGTATTGATTCGCGAGATTTCGCTTTGATTGGAAATTTGCGCCCTACCGTTTATATACGTATATTCCTCTCTGACTGCATTGTTGCCATAGCTGTCAATATTACCGTTGTTATGTTCCCTGATTGCTTCTTTTATTCTTTCGTTCATATCCACACAACCCTGGCTAACCGCGGTGCAACCAACGCCTTCCAAACAACCATTCATTCTGTTCAAACACGCCTGTTCATTCGCTGGACCGCCGGGGTTATCGCAGTAAAATTCATAATTTTCCAAAGGACTGCCAACCGTGTCGCAACCCTTGGTATACATGTTAATTGAATGAAGCAACGTGCTGGAATTTTCGCCATATTTGTTATAACCGCACTGGCAAGCGGCGGTATCAGTGAAACAAGTTTCGCAATAATCCTTCAGATCTGTATCCATGCGCCATATTCCGGTAATATTGCCTTGAGCGTCAGCAGACCCGTAACAGTAACAATGTTTGCGCTGGTCAGTGTTCCAAACACACTCCTTATTAATGTTGGGATCGCATGATTGTCCTGCTTTTGCGCAGGTGGAGTTAGATTGCGCTGAACCAGTGCTTACCGGCGTCGCATTTGTTTTTGGCGTTTCTTGGTCTGATGTCGTTGTTCCGCCTCCTGTCGTCGCCCCCCCGGGATCCGAGGATCCAGAAGAAGGTGCGGCTGCACATACCTCACCGCCGGCATCACAATAGCCCGACGCACATTTTGTAGAAACAGTACTTGAATCGCCACCAAGCCCACAATATGCCACGCCATCTCTACATGATAAATGTGTGGTTGACCATCCTCTCCTAGTGTAGCAATCTTCATATGCTCCAGCATCGACTCTTCCTGTTCTAAAGAAGCCGGCTGAAAAAGCCGCAGTTATAGTAATTAACGCCAAACAGACGGAAACTGCTCCGGCGATCATTTTTAGGCGCGGAGAAAAACGCAAAAAAATATTTTTCATATCCATAATTATTTTGGAAAAATTTTCCAATTAAAAATTATATAAAACGCTTTTGACGATTTTATTATTTTATTTTCCCAAAAACAATACAAAGTGTCAATTGTGAATAAGCGGGCAAACAGAAACTAATGGAAATTAGTTCGCTTTTCGCTTTTTTTAGTATTTCTATTGTGTTTTTATCGTATTTCTATGCGTTTTGCTTCCTCAACGATTTTTTCATTTATTGGCGTTGGGATGCCGAATTTTTTGCCAAGCTTCACCACTTCGCCGTTGTAATAATCAATCTCGGAAAGGTCTTTGGGCTTACCCGCGCGCTTTTTTTCAACCAGCGCCACAAGCAATCCGCGTGACATCAATAACAACCAAATTGGCAATTTAATGATGAACGCCCCAAAACGCACCGGATAATTCCCTAAATCCGTGAAACTGACGTGTTCAGCTTTAGCCACTGCCGCCAATTCCTTAAGCATCATTATTTCCTGGATAAAGATTGTTTTGTCGCGCAAACCTTCATTCACGGTTTTACCATTGACCGCCGCGGCCATACCGATAAGATTTGAAAAAAGCTTGGAATATTCCATATCGCGCACGCCCTTACCAAAAAACTTTTGCGTTTTAAATCCAGCCGCCTTAAAGATTTGCTCAACATCATCAACAACTTGCTTTGAGAACCTTCGACTGAGCTCAGTCGAAGCCCTTGTTGAAAGAGTTTGTCCTGAACTTGTCGAAGGGCCAAAGCCAAGCATTATCGGCAGTTTGTATTTTATCCCCAACTCTTTATTGGTTTCATCAATTTCAACTTGGTTGCACAAACTAATCCTAATGATTCTTACCTTTTCTGCGGCTTGTCCCAACACCTCTTTGAGCGCGACTTGGGCGTCGTCAACCGCGGATAGGCCATTTTGCGAAAGAATAAGCGTGGGAATATTCTCTTTGCCTTTTAAAAAACTATAATAGGACTTTACCGGTTCGGACACTGGATTGCGCGTGGCCAACCAGATAAAATCCGGCCAATCCCTTTTGAGTAGTGCACCAAAATCAGCGCCTTTGTCAACACCAATGATTTTTGCTACAGGCGACAACTCATGATTAAACATTGCTCCTGTCCTACCCCTAACTCCAATTATATAAACAATACTTCGCATAAAATTCCAATATCCCCCGATATTAAATATTGGGTATTTAATTTCGGATACATTTTATATCTCTATTTTACCGCAATATTTGAATTCGTAAAAGCTTGAAAGTGAAAAAATCTTTAGTTGTGTTAGACCGAATCTAACACCATCTTTTTTTACTGATTTTGTTCGATGAAACCAGAAATTTTTGCTTTAATAAAATTAATTTCTTTGCTAAATTTTTTGTTTATCTCAATCAAACTAAGTGCCAAAACCGCGATCAAAACACAAATTGTCGCCAAACAACCAAAAAGAAATTTGGCAATGTCGGAAAAATCATTTTTGTTGGGCATGACGAATGAAAAAACTCAAAGCCCCTTTGGGAAAGGGGCTGAATGTCTTACTATTTAAAAAATTAATTGCCAGCCGGGAACTTAAACGACATCACTGACGCGCCAATCATATCTTTTTCGTTATCCCAATTTGAAGACAAAACAACCCCGGTGATAATATAGGCATGGGTATCTTTGAAAGCAAATAACTGCATACTTTTTAACGCGATCTCTTTCTGGGTAAAAGAACTGCCGATTAAAGTGGCTTGGGTGCCATCGCTAAGATTGACTTTTCGCTCCGACATGATTTTATAATCACTAATCTTTTTTTGCAGGTCTTGTTTTGATTTTGTGATATAGGCGTTTCCGTCGGCAACGCCGGCAGCCGCAATGTCTTCGCGAGTAACACTAATGTTCTCACTGAAGATATCATTGCCGTTGCTGTCTTTTTCAGCTATCGGCTTAAAAAACGCCGCCAGTGGTCGCGAACGCATCAACCCCTCACGCGCAATCCAACCATCCGGCGCTTGGATTGAGTCCTCCAATTCCTTGATCGCAGCCAAAACCGTCGGATCAACATCGGTAACGGTCTCATCTCCGGTCTGGCCAGTACTAGTTTGACCGGCATCACCAATCTCTGCTTCTTTTTCCGGAGTACTTGCCGGCTGTTCGGGTGCGGGGACAGGATTACTGTTGGAACTTTCCTTTTTGGCGACCAGTGAAGGAAAGATTATCGCGCCAATCGCAATTACTAAAACCGCCAGCACCGCCGCGGCAAGAAGAATCACTTTTTTATTCGACCCTGAGCTTCCTCCATCGTTGGCTGCTTCATCAAATTGCCTGGCGCCAAAATCACCGCCTACGGGGTCAACCGCAGGATTACTTTTCCCCCGCGCGGCTAAAAACGCCTCGTCAATTTCTGATTGACGCCACCCCTGTTGCAATAAAATATCGGTAATTTTGTTTTTTGAAACATTAACGCTTATTTGTTGCTTAATGTAGTCAATAAGTTCTTTATTCATATTAATTTTTATTTGATTGCTAAAATTTTATTGTCCCCTTTTGTTATTTTATTTTCGCAAACCTGCGCTACATTGTCAACAAAACAAAAACTCTGCTGATGCAGAGCTTGTCTTTTCTAACAGAGCTGTTTTTACGAAAAAGTTCGAACCTATTTTCTAAACGATGTGGTGGTTCGGCATTCCGCCCCGCCTGAAACCCGCTATCGCGGGGACGGCTGCCCGCGCCCCGCTTGCTAGCGAGCCACGAAAACCCCGCCCCGCATCGCCCTTTTATCTTTTTCTTTTCATATCCCGCCGCCGAAAGGAATTTTCCAAGGTGGGGCGATGCGGGGCGGGGTCTGGCGCTCTTCGCGCCAGAAGACGGCGGGGCTCCATGCCGGGGCTCGGTCGCGGGTCATTGTCCTACCTTTTCGCATATTCCCTGCCCGCTCCGTCGCGTAATACAAAACGCGCGGTCAACGGGCCGCGCGTGGTAACAATCTGGCAGTGGCATTATTCTTCCGTGGTACTCGTCGCCGAAACATCAGGTTCTGAATTTTCGCTTGTAATAGTCGTGGTGGTTGCGGGTTCGGTCGGGGTCGGTTCGCTGGTTTCCGGTTCTGTTGTAGTCGCCGCGGATTCGGGATTAGCTGGCTCCGGTGTGGTAATCGTGACGTTTGTATTACCGTTTTCCGGGGCTTGCGGCTGGGTTTCCGGGGTTTGCCGGGTTTGGGCTGGTTCTGCGGCTTCCGCTTGGCCCTGTGGCTCTCCTGTTGCTATTTCCGGTGTCGTGGTTGCGTTTTCGGCTAATGCTGGTTCCTGTAATATTTCCGGCTCCAGCGGCAATTCCTGCGGTTGCGGCGCGTCCTGCGCCAATTCTACTGGTTCGGGTTTCACTACCGGCTCATAGCCGGGCAAGGTCTGGTTTTTGGTGTCCAACACCAAACCGATCAAGCCGGTGTATTCCGTGGTTCGTACAATTTGTGTTAAGCCCTTTTCCTTTTTCGCGGCTTGGGCTTGCTTTAGATACGCCAGTTCGTTTTGGGCGATATTGGCAAGCTGCGCTTGCACATACAAGCCCAAATCCTGCCCGGCCAAAGATTCTTTGGCAACAGTCATTTTTGCGTTGCGGGTGATAGTTTGCCATTCATTACCTTCAACGCCGAGGGTGCGGAATGAATAATCAATGTAATAATTTGCTTGGTCTTCGGTTACATTGTCAATCTTCACTTGGAAATCGAAATTTTCAAGATTGGCGTTAATAATGCGGGAATTATCAATGCCTTGCAGGGTTACAACTTCTTTGCCCAGAACCGCGCTTCGCGCGTCCGGGCTGGCAGCAAAAATTGCGCCGCCGCCGAACAATACCAAAACCAAACCAATTACAAACGCATTATTGTATTTAACGAAATTGATTATTGCTTTGGTTAGTGAATTTTGTTTTTCCATATTTTTAACGGGATTTAACTCTTTGGAATGGTAATTTTTGAAAATCGGTGTATCGTGTGCCATGAATTGGCAAATCTGGCGTACGCTTTCCACGATTCGACCGCCAGCGGCAATTTTTCGGGTTTTACGTCGCCAGTTCTGATTTTTCTTTTGTAGTTTTTCAGCTTTTTGATAATCCTCTTAACCGTTCCCCTCTTGAGCGTCCGGTATTCGGCAAATACTTTATATCCTAAAAATTCAATGCCTCTGCTTGCTTGGAATACTACCGCTTTTCTGGGGTGTAAATTCAAATCCAGCTTTGTTTTTAAAAATTCGGCTATCGCCTCTTTGACTTGCCATAATTCCTGCTTACTTTCGCCAAAAATCAAAAAATCATCCATGTAGCGGATATAATACCGC
>Ga0163210_1000832_pt1 | contig 13136 bp, 10 predicted proteins | sample Kivu_220m_FD_113536 | JGI IMG/M metagenome (GOLD analysis project Ga0163210, IMG submission 113536) | Freshwater microbial communities from Lake Kivu, Western Province, Rwanda to study Microbial Dark Matter (Phase II) - Kivu_220m | ecosystem: Environmental > Aquatic > Freshwater > Lake ...
ATCGGGATCGGGGACCGGGGATCAGGGATCGGGGATCAGTGATCAGGGATCGGGGACCGGGGATATGATCTTATTTCTGACGGTTCATTTTTTCTAAACCCCTTTCCTCTTACCTCTTACTTCTTTCCTCTTTCCTCTTATATCTCACCTTTTACCTTTTCAGCGGGCACCCCTCACAGGAGCTGCTGCAGGTGCTGCATTTCCGCAGGGGATCGGAGAAATAGAGCATCACCCTGAAGACCATGTAAACGATGGCTCCGAACACAATCAGACCGGTGATCAGGAATTGCCACATCATAGGATCAAACTTCCGATCTGGTATACTGAAAAGGATAGCAGCCAGGCGAGAGCCGTGGTGTAAAGGATCAGGAAGAGGGCCCATTTCCAGCTCCCGGATTCCCGGCTAACGGTGACGATCACCGCCACGCAGGGCATGTAGACCAGGATAAAGAGCAGGTAGGAGATTCCCGAGAGGGGGGTGAAGATTGGCTTGCCAAGCTGGGGGCCGTCGGAGTACCTGACATTCTGGAGGACGAGCGGAAGGTTCTGCTTCACAGGGCCTTCCGGCTGTTTCTCAGATCCGTAGAGAACCCCCATCGTACTTACAACCACCTCTTTGGCAGCGGCTCCGGTGATCAGGCTGACGCCCATTTTCCAGTCGAACCCAAGCGGACGGATCACAGGTTCAATCGCTTTCCCGAGGCGGGCGATGTAAGACCTCTCAAGCCGTTCTTTCGGCGCCGCGTGGCTTCCCGCCGGGAAATATTCCAGCGCCCAGATGATGATCACGGCTACAAGGATGAGTCCGCCCATCTTCTTCAGATACTGTTGTCCGTTCTCCCACATGTGGCGCAGGCTGACACGGATCGTGGGAATCCGGTAGGGGGGGAGCTCCATGACAAAAGGTGCTTCCTTGCTTTTAAAGATAGTCTTCTTGAAGATCAGCGAGACGACCACGGCAAGGAAGATCCCTGTCAGGTAGATCAGGAATATCACCGTTCCGGCATGCTCGGGGAAGATGGCTCCGGTGATCAGGATGTAGACCGGAAGCCTGGCGCTGCACGACATAAAGGGGTTGATCAGCATGGTGGCCAGCCGGTCGTTCCTGTTCCGTAAGGTCCGGGTGGCCATGATCGCCGGCACGTTGCAGCCAAAGCCCATGATGAGGGGGATGAAGGATTGTCCGTGCAACCCCATCTTGTGCATCAGCTTGTCCATGATAAAGGCGGCCCGTGCCATGTAGCCGGTATCCTCTATGATGGAGATGAACAGGAAGAGGATCAGGATGTTGGGCAGAAAAACGATGACACTGCCAACCCCGTTGATCACTCCCTCAATCAGGAGATCCTTCAGGGGGCCCGAAGGCATGAGCAGCCCCACTTCACCGCCGATCCATTCAACTCCCTTTTCAATCCATTCTTTCGGGTATTCCCCAAGGGAAAAGGTGGCCTGGAACATGAACCATAGGAAGAAGAGGAAAATGGGGAAGCCAAAATATTTACTGGTCAGGATCCAGTCGATCAGGTCGCTCTTTGTGCGTGCTTTATGGGTCTTCGGGTTCGGCTTCAGGGTCTCTTTGAGCGCTCCGGCGATGAAGCCGTACCGCGTATCCGCGATCATCGACCCCGAATCTTCATGGTAGATCCGCTCGATGCGCGCCACTTCGTGGTCAACCACCTCCCGCAGCTCTTTATAGACACTGCTGCCGGCGAGGGCATTCGAGATCTTGCGGTCTTTTTCGAGCAGCTTCAGGGCATGATACCGTGAAGAGGTCTGAAGGGTCAGCAGCTTGTCCTGCCACAGCAGATCCTGGATCCTGCTCATGGAGCGTTCCAGTTCAACCCCGTAGTTGATATGGATGTGCCGCATCACCGGGTCACGGTCTTCGTAGACTTCGATGATCCGGTCAAACAGTTCCCGGATCCCTTTTCCCTTGGAACTTACAGCAGGCACGATCGGGACGCCCAAAAGCTCGCCCAGCTCCTGGTAATTCAGGGTGTCGCCCCGGTCAGTCAGCTCGTCAAACATGTTCAGCGCCATCACCACCCGGATATCCATGTCGATCAGCTGGGTCGTGAGGAAGAGGTTCCGCTCGAGGTTGGAAGCGTCCACCACATTGACCACCACATCGGGCATCTCCTTGAAAATGTGATCCCTCACAAACAACTCTTCGGGTGAATAGGCCGAAAGGGAATAGGTGCCGGGAAGGTCGGTGAGGTTAAAACGGTACCCCTTGTGCGTGAAGGAAGTCATCTTGGATTCCACGGTGACCCCTCCGAAATTTCCGACATGGGCCCTCGACTTCGAGATGAAATTGAACAAGGTGGTCTTCCCGCAGTTTGGATTGCCGACAAGCGCCACCTCAATGACCTTCCCCTTCTCCCTGGCTTTCTTCAGGAGCCACTCATCCTTCAGCATGATGCTGAGCCGTCCGTTCCCTTCCCTGACTGCTTCATCCTGCCTGACATCAAGTGCCGTAAACACCTCAACCAGCCGGGCTTCGCTCTGCCGCAGGGAAACATGGTAGCCCATGATCTTGTATTCCAGGGGATCCTGCAATGGCGCGGATTTCACCAGGGTGATCTCCTTCCCTTTCACAAATCCCATCTCCATCAGCCGGCGCCGGAAATGGCCGCGCCCCCTGATCTTGATGATCCTGGCTGTTTCACCTGGCCTGAGGTCGAGAAGGGTGGACAATTAATTTAGATTAAATAAGAGAATGCAAAATTAAGAAAAAATCAGGAGAATTAAATACATCCGGGATGATTTCAGATAAAAGTTAAAGGAGATCAGTGGATTATTGCATGGAGAGGTATTCGATCGTCTCCGGCCCGGTATTGAAAAGCAGGTCCACGATGCTGAGATCATGGAGGAACCCGAACCTGTCGCCAAACACCTGGTGGTACTCAGGATGCGCGATACGCGTTACGCGATGTCGTAGCGAAGCGGAGACCACGCCTTGGCATGGCGGGATGTTCGTCTCCGGTTGGCGGATACCGGATACCGGATACCGGATACCGGATTCCGGGTGGTAGGTGTCGGGGTAGTCACGTCTGTCAGTGATATCCGGGGGATGTTTTTCGTAGTGACCGGTGAGGATGACCTGCCGGTTGATCCGTAGCGCCTGGAAGAGGACATCGAGGAGCCCGAGGTTGAAATCGAGCAGGTAGCTGAATTTCCGCTCGTAAAAGGGGATGAGGTAATCCTGGTAGTAGAGGAAAAAAGGGGATTTGTTGTAGGCGGCTTCAAAGGAGCGCCAGTGAATGCTCTGCCAGGGCAAGGCATCATTGATCCTGACATCCTTGGTCATGGTGCGGTTCCCATCGGGTTTGCTCACAGGGATCGTCAACCGCTGCCGGCCGTTTGGACCGTAAATGTCACAGTGATTCCGGACGGTCTGTTTGGGATAGGTCTCCCAGATCTCGATCATCACCTCTTCCGCTGTCGTACAGCCTGCCATGTAGGAGATGGGCGGGAGGTAAGCGGTTGGGAGGAGGAGGGGCATTGGGAATGAGGAATGAGGAATGAGGAATGAGGAATGAGGAATGAGGAAATTAAGTCATTAGGCTGGGACGAAAGTAAATAAAAAACCGCAATGAGAAGGATCCCAAAGCGGTTTGAAGCACCTAAACCTAATCTTAATTAGTTGCTTTCAGCAAAATGTCGTCAATGGCTTTGATCAGCGAATCCTTGGGAAGCGCACCAACGGCCATCTGAGGCTGACCATCCTGCGGGCAGAAGAGCATGGAAGGAATGCTTCGGATGCCAAAAGCAGCCGCCAGCTCTTGCTGGTCTTCGGTGTCAATCTTGTAGATATTGATCTTTCCGGCATAATCAACGGCCAGTTCCTCCAGGATCGGAGCCACCATTTTGCAGGGGCCGCACCAATCGGCATAGAAGTCGATGATGCAGGGAAGTTTCCCCTCAAATTTCCAGTCTTTGTTTATTTCAAAATTGAAAACCTTTTCAAAAAAGGTCTCCTTGGTTAAATGTTCCAGTGCCATAGTTGTTATTATTTTCTGTATTGATCGTTACTTATTTTACTTTGAGCACATCATTGATGGCTGAGATGAATGTGGGTTTTGGCAGGGCGCCTACCGACATCTGCGGTTTATCGTCTTTCGGGACGAAGAGTACGGCAGGAATCGACCGGATATTGAATACCTGGGCAAGTTCCCGTTCCTGTTCGGTGTTTATTTTATAGATACGGATCTTTCCTTTGTATTCAGCGGCTAACTCATCCATGATGGGAGCAACCATCTTGCACGGACGGCACCAGTCGGCATAGAAATCAATGATCACCGGAAGGTCTCCTTCAAAAACCCAGGTGTCGGGATGCTTGGAATAATCCCAAACCAGCTTCTTGAATTGCTCGGCGTTGAGGTGCATCACCTTTCCCTCATCGGTAAGGTTCCCTTCACTGCAGGCCTCCACCCGGGGAGTCGCTGCCGTTTGTTTGTTCCCGTCATTGCTGCTGCACGCTGTAAGGCTCATCAACAGGGCAAGGCCAATCAGAAATGAATATTTTTTCATTGTTAATGTGTTTGAATGATGCGGCAAAGATAAAACATTATTTATAATAAATCGCATAAATATCACTATTTTTTTTATTTTTGCATGGCATTTCACAGAGAATGAAACATTTTTTCCAAACGCTGAACGTCGAGAAGTTCCAGACGCATTTTGCCACGGATGACGAGTGCCTTCAATTTCTCTCCGAGCAAAAATGGGCCGACGGATTCGTCTGCAAGAAATGCGGCCATACCAATTACTGCAAGGGAAAAACACCCTACTCAAGACGATGCACCAGGTGCAAGGCGGAGGAATCCGCCACGGCCCATACCATCTTCCATCGTTGCCACATCCCCATCATGGAAGCTTTCCAGATGGTTTACCGCGTTTGTTCAAATCCCAAAGTCTCTACGTATGAATTATCCAGGGAGCTGGAAATAAGGCAGATGACCTGCTGGCGGTTGAAGAGTAGACTCATGGCATGCCTGGAAAACAAGGGCGAGATCGATATCCTCTATTCCCCTGAATAGCAAGCGTCACTCAACAACGACTTTCCTGACGAGGGTTTCATCATTCCATGTCATCCGCAGAATGTAAACCCCGGCCGGCAACATGCTTACATCGAGTTGCTTGATGTTCACCCCTTCCTTCACCGTCAGACCGGCTGACTGCCTGATTTTTCCATTGATATCCGCCAAATCCATTCTCACCTGTTGCGGGCTTGCATTCCGGATCTCAATCGTTATCCTGTCTGCAGCAGGATTCGGATAGATAGCGACAGATTTCTCCGAACGGATCTCCTCCTGTCCCACGGGATAGGTGGTGTAGTGGCCTTCCCATCCGGCGGCCGTCTCGGCGTTGTTGGTGGAGAACATCAGGAACATCCGGCCGCTTTCTGCCACAACAGGGGCCGGGAGATCGGGCGCTGTATAGATTCCCGTATAGGTGGCCAGCAGGGTTTCAGTTCCCAGGTCATAGATCAGCAGCACATCATTTCCGCTCTCTGTGCTGAAGGAGGTGAAGGTCAGCGTCAACGGGCTGCCTGATTCAGGAATGATCTTCCAGCGGCAGGAGGAGTTGTTCTTGTAGTCATAATCAAAGCTGCCGTCGCTCACCATCCCTTCGGGATCGGTAAGGGTGGTGGTCCCGCTGCACCAGACCATCGTCTGGGAGGAGTAACTGGCATACCAGCCCGGCTGGGTCGAGGCCTCATTGCTGGTGAATGTCACCAGCGCCTGGTTCCCGTCCACGGTCACCGAAGCAGGGAGGTCGTTCCCGGAGTACTGGGCAAGGATCTCGCCGGTGGCGGAAGTTCCCTGGTAGATGGTCACGATGTCGGCATCCTGCTCCGTGCTGAACCGTTGAAATGAGATGGTGATCGATTCCACCGAATCGGAATTGCTTTCAGGAACGATCAGCCAGGAACAGTCGGCATTGTTCTGATAGTTCTCGGGACAGCTCCCGTCATCAAACGTGCCCTTGAGCGCCGATAGCGTGGTTTGTCCGGTGCAGTAGGGTGGATATTCATAGGAGAGTGTATCGGGGTAGATGTTGACAATGGCTCCCTGTCCTTCGGTGAAGTTGCTTCCTCCCGGGTTCAGGTTGGAAAGGTAGTAATAGCCGTTGTAGGATCCGCCCCAGCCCCAGTTGAAATGGAAATAATCTGTTCCCTGGTATCCGTCCACATTGAAGGCATGGCCACCGCTGCCGAAGCCGTGATAGTACATCGGACGACGGGCATCGAGGTTGGAGATCAGGATATTCGCCCATTGCTGTTCGGAGTAGTTTTCCTTGTACAGCAATGTCGTGTTTGGCGTGTATTTGAAGTAGGTGCGCAGGGCGGAGGCCGCATCTTCACTGTAGGCCCCTGAACCACCGGCGCCGTACATCATGTTGACGGCGATCCCGCAATGCCATTGGAGCAATCCCATGGCGGTATCTTTCGATGAGGTGCTGTTGACCATCTCCTTCCATTGATAGGTGGTGTTGGTAAAATCGGCACACTGCTGGGGATATCCCGAGGGGTAATAACAATGCTGGCCATTGCCGGTGACAGGCCATCGGTAATAGTACATCACCTGTGCCATGGCTGTGGCTACGCATCCGGCGTAGACATGGCCTCCGGGGCCCGAAGCGTCGGCCGGACAAAGAAAATTATAGGGATTTCCCTGGTTCCAGGTGGAGGTCAGCATGGGAGCCACATCCCGGCTGTCGGGAGAGAGGTTCAGCAGGGCCGGGTCGTTGACCGACAACCGGTTCCAGGCAGCCGCAACATCCTGATCGGCCCCGGCGTCGTGTTCCCTCGACCAGGCAATCTGTCTGGCATATCCCTCCATCCAGGCAACAAATTGCGGAGGCTGGTCACCGCGACTGTACATCCCTTCATACGAATAGGCAAGTATGGGCACAACGGCGTCGTCGGCCGAAACCACGACCCATCCTCCATGGTCAAAATTCATGGCATAGTAAACAATATCTCCCCGGTAGAATTCATCGAGGGTCCCGCGAATGTTTAACAGGTTGTAATCCATGGCCTGGTGACGGCTGGCTTGCTCAAAGAAAAAATTTCTGCCGACCAGCATGGCTTGTTCGAGACCCACTTTTCCGGCAGAAGCGGTAAAAAGTGTTAGGGTCAGGAGAATCGTGATTAGTTGTTTCATTTAGGGTGGTTTGTGGTTAGAAGAGCGTTATTTGATGATCAGTTTTCTTATCGCGGTGCCTTGTTCTGAAACCATCCTGACAAGATAGATCCCCGCAGGAATACCCTTAAGGTCAACCGTTTTGATGTTTTTGCCGGAGGTCGTAAGCCAGGAAGTTTCTCTGACGGTCCTTCCATCCATGGAGGAGATCAACAGTTGGACCTTCGATGCCTTTGGCGTGGTGAACCGGATGTTCACCAGGCCAAAGGCAGGGTTTGGATAGAGCTGCATCCTGAGAATGTCATTTCTGTATTGGATCCCGCTGGTGGATTTTTTCGGGTAATGAATGGCCCATCCATCCGCAGTGATAGTGCTGTTGGTTGAGAAGATGAGGAACATCTTCCCACTGGGACAGGTCACCGAATCGGGAAGGTGGTCGGGAGGATAGCTTCCTGAAAGCCTGGCGAGGGTGTCACCTGACTCCAGGTCGAAGATGGTCAGGAAATCATGGTTGGCTTCCGTATCGAAGGAGTCAAAATAGATGGTCAGCGTATCGCCCGATTCCGTCTCCACTTTCCAACGGCAGAGCGAGTTGTTGTAGTAGTTGAAGCGAAAGCTCCCGTCGGTGAATTCAGCCGTGTCGGCCGTGATGGATGTGGTGCCCGAGCACCATACCGGCTGATTGGCTTTGTAGTGGGCCAGAAATCCGTTGTCGGGAGGTTCGGCACCTGCCTGAAAGGTAATCAGCAGGCTGCTTGCCGTAGAGGTGATCGATGGAGGGAGTTCGTTCCCTGAGTAACTTCCGATCAGCGGATCCGCTGTCGTGGGGCCGTCATAAACAGAGACAAGATCTTCGGGGTTGGTGGCAAACCGGTCGAAATCGAGGGTGATGCTGGATACCGAATCGGTTTCGCTCTGGGGGTTGATCAACCAGCTGCAGTCGGCCTCCGGGAGGTAGTTGTACACCGGGCCGCTACCGTCCTCAAACGAACCCACCATCTTGGTGAACTCCAGATCACCGGCACACTGAACGGGATAGGTGTAATTGACAGTATCAGGGAAACAGTTGATGACCACCTCCTGGGCCAGGTTGAAATTGTAGCCTCCTGGAGTCAGGTCGCTGGTGTAAAAGTATCCGTCGTTGCTGCCGCCCCATCCAAAGTTGAAATGGAAGAAGCAGGAATCCTGGTAGCCGTCACAAACAAAGGCATGTCCTGAGATATTTGGATCCGACCATCCGGCGTAGTACATCGGGATCTTGCGGTCGAGGTGGGCGATCAGCACGCTGTCCCAGTTGAGGGTGGTGCTGTCGCGAAAGAGGTACTGTGTCTGAGGTGAATATTTGAAGAACGTCCTGAGGGAATAGGCGGCCTTATGGTTGTACATGCCTGATCCCGAGGGCCCGTACTGCAGGTCGCAGGAGACGCCAAGATGGTAGATCAGCTCAGCGACCGCCGAATTGCTCCGGGTGATGCTGTTGGTCATCTCATCCCAAATGTAGGTGGTGGCTCCGAAGTCGGCCGACAGCACCCCGTAATTGGGTTCGGTGTAAGTATAAGATCCGACGCCGGTCTCGGGCCAGCGAAAGTAGTACATCACCTGGGCCATGCAAACCGGAACGCATCCGGCTACGCAGTGCCCTCCGGGGCCGGCGGGATCGACCGGGCACATCTCGTTGTACCAGGGACTCTGGTTCCAGCGGGTGGTGATCAGCGGCTCGACTTCACTTCTTGATGCCGGATTCCTGATACCGGATGCCGGATCATTGGCCTGCATCTCATCTGGCATCTGGTATCCGGCATCTGTTAAGGTCTGCCACTGATTTATGGCACTCGGAAACGGTGTGACCTTTTCGCGGATCGCATAGCGGATCTGGTCCTCATACTGCTTCATCCAGGCGGTGAATGGCGGAACCTGCGTGGATTTATCGTACCTGCCTTCGAAGGAGTAGGCCAGGACCGGTGCCACGGCATCGTCGGCCGCTATGGCAATCCATCCTTCGGGGCTGAGGTTGAATATATAATAAAGGGGAACATCCTGATCTCTGACAGTGAAGCTATCTGCAATATTAAACCCGGCAGGTTCCCCTGCCTTCTGAAGGATTCTATGAGCCGTGATGAACCTGAGAGCAGCCTGAGAGGCTTTTTCGACGGTTACCTGTCCGGCAAAAGCATTCCATCCGAAGAATGCCATTGTCAGAAGAATGAGTCCAAACCTTTTCATTTTATTGAATTTTATCATCAGGGTATTCAACAAAAAATCTCCCCTTCATGTTGGATGAAGGGGAGATGAATGGAAAGTGAAAGATGTTACTGAACGATCACCTTGGTATTGGAAACTCCCTGCTCACTGGTGATGCGGAGCATATAGACTCCTTTGGCAACATTGCTCAGGTTGATATGTTCTTCAACCTGACCCGTGAGATTCGAGCGGGTGTCGCTGTAGACCAGTGATCCCTTCAGTGAATAAAGATCGAGCTGTACTGTCTGCAGTCCTTCGCCGTCAAATTTCACCACAAGGTTGTCGTGTGCCGGATTCGGATAGACATAGAGATGATCAACCGCTGCCGACTCTTCTGTTCCTACCGTGATGGAATAGCTGGCTTCCCAGCCCTCTCCCCTGATTGACATATTGGTTGACCAGATGATCAGCATCTCTCCGCTGGTGGAGGTAATTCCTGTTGGGGGATCGGGCATGTTTCCCGAATAGGTTCCCAGAAGGGTTCCGGCGCCAAGGTCATAGACCTGGATTTTGTCGTTTGTCTCCTCGGTGTTGAAACTGCTGAAATCCAGGGTTACAGTTTCGGCATCGGTGGGCCGGATATACCATTTGCACAGGGAGCTGTTCCGGTAAGGATAGGCCTCGCTGCCATCGCTGATATCCCCAGAGGGATCAGTCAGGTTGGTGCTGGAGGCGCAGAACTGTGTAAGAGAGCAGTTGTATTCAGCCAGGAAGCCCTGGGCGGTGCCTGATCCGTCTGTGGTAAAGGTTACGAACATCTCCGGACCGGTGGATGAAACATCAGAAGGTACGGAACTTCCTGTATAGGTTCCCAGCAGCGGGGCAGAGGCAGAGTTGCCATCGTACACCTTCACTTCGTCACCGGAAGCCAGATCAAATCTATTGAAAGAGAGGGTGACCGATTCAACCCCGTCATCCGGAGCGATCAGCCACGAACAATTGGCATTGTCCTCATAATCAGCCAAAGGTCCGCTTCCATCCTCGAGGGATCCGAAGTCGTAGGTGACAAGATCTGTTTGTCCGGTGCAATAGGTGGGGTAATAAGCAGGATCTGGCTGGATCTGGAAGACGGCAGCCTGGCTGAGGTTGAAAGAAGATCCTCCGGGGGTTAGGCTGCTCAGATAGAAATAGCCATTGTATGAGCCGCCCCATCCCCAGTTCATGTGGTAGTAATTGGTTTCCTGGTATCCATCGCAAACCCAGGCATGGCCACCACTTGAACCGTGACCGGAATACTCGATCGGCCGGCCGGCATCCAGGTCGTTTTGGAGCATGCCGTTCCATTGGGCCGTGGAATAACTAGACTTTTCAGCATATTGTGCGGAGGAGGAATATTTGAAATATGTTGGCAACGCATTGGCAACCATGTAGGTATAGGCTCCGGATCCGTCGGGACCGTATTGCATGTTCACCGAGATTCCGCAATGCCAGGATAGTACAGCTACCGGATCGCATTCTTTGGTAGGGTCGTCGGTAATGCCGTTCCAATCGTAGGTGGTGGCTCCGAAATCGGCACACTGTGCCCCATACTCGGGCTGGCTCGGGGTAATACAGTGGGAGCCCTGACCGGTGTTGGGCCAGCGCCAGTACTGCATGATCATACTCATCGCAGTGGCTACGCAACCTACCGGAACGTGCCCGTTATAGGAGCCTGTGGAGGCTGCATCTGCGGGACACATTGCGTTGAATGGAAAATCCTGGTTCCATAGACTGGTGAGCAGTGGTTCCACATCCAATACGGCATCGGTGGGAAGTTCCACCACTTCAGGGGAACTGTAACGTGCCCAGGCATCGGTGATGTTCTGATCGGCAGGATAGTTGTTGTTGATGGCTTCCAGGATCTCTCCCTGGTAATTGCTGAGCCAGTATTGAACATGTGGCGGGACCTCCTCATTGGACCAGTTGGTCTCAAAGGAATAACCGATTACCGGATACAGCTGGTCATCAGCGGTAACGATGATGTACCCATGCTCTCCGATATTGAAAATATAATACAGTGAAATGTCATTGTCAGAAACGAGTGTCTCCCCCGTGATCGCCAGCTCTTCGAACGGAACCGACTGGTTGATGTTGATCCGTTCAAAATAAAAATTGAGACCGGCTTGCCGGGCTTGTTCTACCTCGACTTTTTTCGCAAATACAGAGAGCGTCATCCCTATCATTAACAGGGACAAGAGAAGGGTGAATTTTTTCATGGGTTAAGGTTAATGGTTAGATTGATTGATTTGGTTCTCAACTGCAAAGATAATAAAAATATCAATTTTCTATACCTTTGTGACAACTCCCTCAAATTCCCTATCCATGAAACCGATCCTGATCACCCGTATCAAAGAGCTTGTTAATGTTGAAGAGAGTCATCGCATGTTTGTTGCAGGCAGGGAGATGTCGGAACTGGAGACCCTGAAGGATGCCTGGCTGCTGATTGAGGAGGGCCGGATCAAGGATTACGGAACCGGGATACCGCCACGCCAAGGCGTGATCTCCGCTTCGCTGCGAGATACCGGATACAAGATACCGGATAAAGTTATTTCTGATCAGGCATCAGGCATCTCGAAGCGCAGCGAAGATCCCGAGAACTCGGGAAGGCATCAGGCATCAGCTGATGTGACCCTTCTCGACGCCTCTGACCGCTTCGTATTCCCCTCCTTCTGCGATTCACACACCCACCTGGTCTATGCCGGCAGCCGGGAGGTCGAGTATGTGGACAAGATCAAAGGGCTTAGCTACGAAGAGATCGCGAAAAGGGGAGGGGGCATCCTGAACTCGGCGAAGCTGTTGCATGAAACATCCGAGGAGGAGCTGACAGCGCAGGCGATGGAACGGTTGAACGAGATCATCCGCATGGGTACCGGTGCGGTGGAGATCAAAAGCGGTTACGGCCTCACCGTGGAAGACGAACTGAAGATGCTTCGCGTGATCCGGAAGCTGAAAGGGATCTCGCCCCTCACTATCGTGGCCACCTTTTTGGGAGCCCACTCCATCCCGGCGGAATACAAGGGAAGGCAACGCGATTATGTCGACCTGGTGATCCATGAGATGATCCCGCTGGTAGCTGCTGAAGAACTGGCTGATTATATCGATGTCTTCTGCGACCGTGGATTTTTCACGGTGGAGGAGACCGACCGGATCCTCAATGCCGGGATGAAATATGGCCTTCGTCCCAAGATCCATGCCAACGAACTCGATTATTCGGGAGGGATCCAGGTGGGCGTGAAATACAATGCCCTGTCGGTCGATCATTTGGAATATACGGGAGAGGAAGAGATCGCCTCTCTGAAGGGATCCGAAACAATGCCGGTCATCCTGCCCGGAGCGGCGTTTTTCCTGAACATGCCTCATGCCCCGGCGCGTCAGATGATCGATGCCGGGTTGCCCGTGGCTTTTGCCTCCGACTTCAACCCCGGCTCCTCTCCGTCAGGGAACATGCAACTGATCCTCTCCATGGCCTGCATCACTTACCGGCTTCTGCCGGCAGAGGCGATCCATGCCACCACCCTCAATGGGGCTTATGCCATGGGGCTGAGCGATCAGCTCGGCAGCATCGCCCGCGGGAAAAAAGCCAATCTGTTCATCACGAAACCGATGTCCACCCTGGAATTCCTGCCCTATGCCTATGGGAGCAATAAGGTGGAGAGGGTGATACTGAATGGTGATATGGTGATATGGTGAAATAGCGAAATAGCGAAATAGCGAAATAGCGAAATAGCGAAATAGCGAAATAGCGAAATAGCGAAATAGCGAAAT
>Ga0163210_1000835_pt1 | contig 13104 bp, 11 predicted proteins | sample Kivu_220m_FD_113536 | JGI IMG/M metagenome (GOLD analysis project Ga0163210, IMG submission 113536) | Freshwater microbial communities from Lake Kivu, Western Province, Rwanda to study Microbial Dark Matter (Phase II) - Kivu_220m | ecosystem: Environmental > Aquatic > Freshwater > Lake ...
CCGGAATTACGGGTCCCATGAATGACCGGCAACAGGAGTTTGTTGATAGGGCCGGCGAGAGGACTCAACTTCTGACAAAATTCATCAAGGATTTATTGAACCTGACCCGCAAGCGCCTGCAAAAGGTACAGGAATTTGAAGAGGTTTCACTACACACCATCATTGACAAGGTTTTGGCAAACGCGCAGATTCTTGCCCATGATAAATCAATTGAGATCAATAGTTTTATCGACAAAAATATCGGGCCCGTAATTGGAAATCCTTTTGCCCTGGAGGAGCTGTATTCGAATCTGCTGCTGAATGCCATCAAATACACCCCCGCAAAAGGCCATATCGAGTTGAATATCAGAAACCGGTTCGATCATGTACTCAACGAGATATCTGATTCCGGTATTGGAATTCCCAGGGAAGACCTGCCAAAGGTTTTTGATGAGTTTTTCAGAGCCGGCAATGCTCCAAAGGATATCAAATCAGGTTCGGGCCTTGGGTTGTCCATTGTAAAACAAATTGTAGAAGATCACAAGGGCAGGATATGGGTTTCCAGCGAATTGGGGGTTTGGACGAGATTTACCTTTACGCTTCCGAAAAATCCCAACCTTGTTGTTTGAAATCCGGATATATACCCGATCAACCGGATAGCGTCAGAGCTTGATGAATTTCCCGGTCAATCCCCGGCAATTATGTAAATCATTCAAGGTAAAGCCGGGTCAGCTCGCCGGTCCCTCTGATCAAAATAAAATGTACTATACTGTTTTCGAAAAAAGTGTACAATTTATAGGGGGCTGATACATCAATACCATAGGTAAGAATAAATATTTGGCTGTCTCGACTATCTTCCTTACCTTTAATTAATTACCTAAGTCTAAGCCATGAAACCATTGCGCATTTTCTTACTGATACTGGGTATTTCCTTTGCTCATCCGAATGGCTTTGCCCAGCAGTCCATTTTAATCCCGAAAGCTCCCTCGATACCGAAATTCGACGGGATCCTGGATGATGCGGCGTGGCAGGAAGTTGAACCGTTCACGATGATTTCCCTGAATCCGGCTGCTGGGTTGCCGCCTTTTCAGGAAACTGAAGTCAGGATCATCTATACCAACCGCGATCTGTATGTGGGCGCATGGCTGTTCGACAAGGAGCCGGACAAGATTCGCGCCACGAGCAAGATACGGGATGACCTTGGCCTCACTAACGACTGGTTTGGGATCGCCTTCGATACCTATCTTGATAAAGAAAATGCCATGTTTTTCGCCACGAATCCGGCAGGACTGAGGACCGATGCCCAACTGTTCAATGACGGCCAGGGGAGTTTTCCGATGAATGCTACCTGGAACACGTATTGGAACGTCATCACCAGCAAGGACGGCAATGGATGGTATGTTGAAATGCAGATCCCGCTTTCGAGCCTCAGGTACCAGAAAACCGGAAACAAGGTCCAAATGGGACTCATGGTGTGCAGATACATCAGCCGGAAGCAGGAGTGGGATGTGTTCCCATCCATATCTAATGAATGGGGGTTCTGGAGCTGGGCAAAAGCCTCTAAATATCAGCTGATTGAATTTGACGGGATCGAAACCGTGAATCCCCTCTATTTTGCCCCTTACCTGTTGGGCGGGATTCAGCAAAACTCAAAACTCAATGAAACCGGCGATGCCTACAGGTCAGAAAATACCTGGGCAAAAAATGCAGGACTGGATGTCAAATGGGGCCTGTCAAAAAACCTTACCCTGGATCTTACGCTAAACACAGATTTTGCACAGGTAGAGGCAGATGATCAGCAGGTTAACCTTACCCGGTTCTCCCTGTTCTATCCCGAGAACAGGCAATTCTTTGTTGAAAGAGCCCCCATCTTTGATGTAAATTTTCTTGGCAACGGCCAGCTGTTCTACAGCCGGCGGATAGGTCTTTACAATGGCAGTGCGGTCCCGGTTTGGGGCGGAGGAAGGCTGACCGGCCGGGTCGGTGACTGGGACATTGGGGTCATGTCGCTTCAGACCGGTTTTCTGAAGGACAAAGAAACCGGTGAAGAGATCCTGCCCACCACGAATAATTCGGCAGTAAGGCTGCGACGCAAATTGGGAATCAATAGCAATTCCTATATCGGCGGCATGTCGACCCTCAAGCTGGATCCGTCTGGAAACTATAACTGGAATTACGCCCTGGATGCAATTATCAATACGTATAAAAATGATTATCTGAATGTTATTTGGACTCAGACATTGGATTCCGATGATAAATCAAATCCAATAACACTTAAAAACGCCAATTTCATGATCGATTATAAAAGGCGGGCTCAGGATGGTTTATCGTACGATGTTGCCTTTGCCCGTTCAGGTGAGAGGTTTAACCCTGAACTGGGATTCCAGTACAGGCAGGATTATACCAATCTGAGCGCTTCCGGCGGTTACGGATGGGATCTGGCCGACAAGCCCGGTTTTATTAATAAGCAAATCGTCAATTTCTATGCCGATGCTTACTTCAGAAATGATGACGGCCAACTGGAGACTCTCATATTTACCCCCTCTTATGATCTGATAATCAAATCTCAGCACGAATTTTACGCACAGGCAAATATTATAACTGAAAATCTCAGGGATACCTTTTACCTGTCAAATAACGTGTATGTTCCGTCCGGGAATTTTCGGTTCACCAAAGGAACATTCGGTTATATTACCCCCACCTGGGAGTATCTGACGGGACAAGTTTCCCTTACCGCAGGTCAGTACTATGACGGCGGGATAGCGTCAGTAACTCTTTCCCCTGTCCTCAGGGCTACCGCAAGCTGGATCGTCGGGCTGACTTACCAGTATAACAGGATTGGTTTCCCCCAGCGCGACCAGTATTTTAACGCCCACCTGGCAAGGTTTAAAGTTACCTACATGTTCAGCACAAAATGGAGCGTTTACAGTTATATCCAGTATAACAGCCTCATCGACGGGATCTTTTGGAATGCCAAGTTGCGCTATAATCCAAGGGAAGGAGTCGATTTATATCTGGTATACAATGATTTCATCAACACCAGGCGGCAGGATTCGGAACCCCCTTTACCCTTCAGCCTCCAGCGCACTTTATTGGTTAAATTTACCTATACTTTCAGGGTCAGGTAGGCAAATAGCATGTAAATTCAAAACATTAAAAACCAACAATCTATATGGAAGTGCATAAACACCCCCGTCACGTGACCCGTGCTAAAAAATGGCCGGAGTACGTACTGGAATTTTTAATGATATTTTTTGCCGTTTTTCTTGGGTTCTATGCGGAAAAACTAAGAGAGCACAGCCTTGAGCGTAAGAAGGGGAAACAGTACCTTGAAGCCTTTTATAATGATTTGATTCAAAATCAGATTACCTATAACCATTACGATAGTCTTTTTACAGATTTACTACCGGCATACGACAGCATTGTGTCGATATACCATAAGAAAATTCGGAAATCAAAAATCTATCGAAGTTATTAATCAAGGGTAAAAGAACTATCTCTGTTCCGGTAAGCACCACCAATTATTCTCAAATGGTTAATTCGGGCAACCTGCGATTAATTGAAAATGACACCATCACAAATGCAATGAGTAAATATTTTGATCTGATCATCAATTACAAAGAATACGATGCTCAGATTAAAGAAATGAGAAGCAACCTGTATCCGGAGGTTTTGAAAATTGAGAATATGCATGATTTCTTCAGATTTGATCAATCTGGAAATGCATTAACCGGCTATAACCCGGAAATGGATCGGTTTCCACCGATGAGTATTGAACAACGGAGAAGCCTGGTTAGTTATTACAGGCTGTACATCTCACAAACCAGAGCTGAACTCCTTTTAATAAGGAGATAAAGCAAAGCCAATGATGAACTTTTAGATTTGATTAACAGGCATTTAGATAAAAACACCAAAGATTAAATTTTACTCAAATTAGTGAAGGCGGGTTGAGTCCCTCCTTCGATAGTGATGTGCACCGGGATGGCAAAACATTGCTTTTCGTTGATTAATTCCAAGCTTCGCCAACTGCAATAGCATCGGTTTTTTGGCGAATGATCCCGACCGGGGACCCTGGCAGGATTGAATCAATAGTTGCAAACGCATATGGAAATGCTATCAGATTTCTATCGTCCTGACTTCCTGGAGGATTGATTTTTTCACCTTTTCCCAATCTGTGGGAATCAGCATTTTGGGATCATCATCCGGTTCAGCATCAGCAAAATAGGTGAGGCTCCTAAGAACAAGGAATTCTGATCCGTCCGGATACTTTTCATGATAGAATTTCAGCAGGTCCCTAAGAGAGAATTGCTTTAGAAGGAAGTACAAATCCAAAAAATCCCTTTTGCGGCCACGACCTGTGATGGCAGCGAGTTTCATGGCTCCAATATCCTGCAGGCTTGCGAGTCTGATTTTCCCCGATATAACTGGAGGTTTGAGCCATTCATACCGGTAATGGACAAAATCAACTTTAATTCCATGAACATCCAACACCAGAATATTCCGGCTTTTTGTCATGAGCCGGACCTCGCCCAATGAATGGATCAATTCGAAAAAATCATCGGTATCAACCGCCCTATCACCAAAGAAATCCAAATCAACCGATATCCTGTGGCCAATTTGAAGAGCCAAAGCAGTTCCACCGACCAATGCGAAAGCATTGTACTCTGGATCGGACATCACTCTGTTCAAAATGTCCAGTGCAGGCGGGAGGATCGAATTCTGGTGAAGCATTTGAACTTTTCCGGGGGGGTGTCAAAGATACAACTTAAGAAAGCCAGGGATTTTGGATCCAATTCAGCGGATTCAAGCATTTCCAAACGGATCTTATCGGCTCCGTAATATTGACGTATCGTTATCCAGTCATCCAGGGTTCCGTACATGACCACCCTCTCGATCACGAACCTGGCATGCCTGTCCCAGTCGATTGAGCGATAATCCGCATCCCAGAATAGACTTTCGGTCAATTTCATTACCAGCCGTATTGCAACTCAAATTTAAGAATACTTAAAGGATGCACAAGTGGGAAAAACCCGATAACTGTAATCCATTGAGGATCAAAGCCGGCTGATATTCCTGACGACCCTGGAAGATCTCTATGACTGATTTCCCATGAAGGCTTCTATTGGCTCACCAGTGATCCTTTCGAGAAGAAAAACCGGTCACCCTGGTTGAATGCTGCCCCTACATCGACCTTGATATTATTTTTAGACACCCCTTCTGCGAGATTCCCGTAAACCCATTCCCTGTCGGCCCCGTGCATGGGCAGCACGGATTTGATCTTCAACTTGTCTACCGCATAGAATATGCCTTTTTGAAAAGCCTCGGGATTGGAAGAACCGCATCCGTACATGTTCAGGAAAAAGGAAATATCGGGATGGATCCCTTTTTCAGCCAGGAGATCGATTTCGGGGAAAAAGGGATTGTCCTTCATCTCCAGGCTATTGTTCGAGTGGTCCCCGGCATGAAAAATGGTCAGCCCATCTACCTCGACAGCGAAACCGACCCCGGCCTTGCTCAGCAGATCGGCGCAGGTCTTGTTACGGTACTTCAGTGCATAGGAGAGAGCCGTATATCCTTGTCTATCCTTACTGTTTTTCGGGATGCCGGCTGCCAATAGTTTACTGACTATGGAGGAGTTGCCCCGAAGTGCTGCTTCATGCAACAGGGATTTACCCGTTCTCCCATCGACCACGCTTAGATCCGCTTTTTTGGAAATAAAGAGATCGATCAGTTCGGCAGCGCCTTTTTTTACGGCGATTTGCATGGGAACCATTCCTTCGGAGTTGGCCAGGTTGATGTCGGCGCCGCGCATGATGAGCGCCCTGGCAGCCTCAACGTTCCCGAAATCAAGGGCCATCATCAGCGGCGTGCCTCTGTTAGCATCTTTTTGGTCGATCTCGAACCCACGGTCCAGCAGGTAGTGCAATGCTTCCGCTCCCCCGGAAACGGCAGCGCGGTGGACAAGGGATATATGTGACGACGGGACCTCAAGAGCGGCGCCTTTCGAAACAAGCAGGTTGATGATCTCCACCGAATTCATGCCCGTAGCGTGTTCGATGGGGGTCATGTCGTATGCATTCGGCTGGACGGGATCGAAACCGTTATCGAGAAGGATCTGAACGAGCTCCGGATTCCTGGCTGTAATGGCCCGGAACAGCAGGTTGTCGCCTTCTGCATTTTTAATGCTGAGATCGGCCCCCAAGGCTATCAGTTTCCTCAGCATGGCCGGCCTTTGGCCGGATACGGTGAACCATACGGGAGCCAGTCCCCGCCGGTCCAATGTGTTGAGGCTTTCTTCTTTTTCCAGGAGGTAATCGAAAACCGATGTATTCCCGAAGTAAGCCGCATAGTGAAGGGGTGTCATCCCATTATCCAGATCCGTCTTCATTTGTTGAGGATCTTCCTCAAAAATCTTCAATATCCCGGTGGTGTTTCCGTTTTCCATGAGCTTGAAAAGCTCCTCCCCGGTAATTGAAACCTGCTGGCCGCTCAACGTGGTTCCGAGCGCCAGTAAAAATGCTGTCAGTATGCTACCCGGTTTTTTCCTGACGATGCTGTTATGGTTATCCGGAAAGGTATGGTTTCACAATCGGTTGATCGCAGATGATTTAACAAATGGAGTGTTTGGATGTACCGTTAGTAAAAAATGGCAGGGTGCAGTGATACTGGACTTGGCGAATACTTACCAGAAACTTCTTAAAGTGTTTCAGAGCTTCTCCAGAATCTCTGATCTGATTAATCGAAATGCGCTATCGGGGTCGTACGCCTTATCCAACCTCAGGAGTCCGAGGATATCCCTTCTAAATTCCTGATCATTGATCTTGTTCTCGAGGTTACTTATAAAATCTTCAGCCAGGATTTTGCGTCCCTGCAATTTAAGGTATTCGCGATAAGCTAGAATCATTTGAGCGACATCCGGATTCAGTTGTTCAATGGCGTACCATAAGTCAAAGAGATCACGGCCCTTGCGGCGTTGATAGAGGGCGCGGAGTTTGGTGGCTAAAAGTTCTTCAATCCGATAGGTTCTAATGCTGGCTTGCCCGGTAAACCAGGAATTAGTAATACTAACCTGCTTATGATGATAACCCATTACCGTAAAATGTTCCCGGCAATTGATTTCAATTTTAAGTTTCATTTTTCGAACAGGTTCAATTTCGGTTAGGTACTGATAATCCATCGTGGTCATGAAGTCACCCCGGTCGATGGTAACCTTTCCATCAATAAAGGATAGTACCTTACGAAGCTGTGACAGCACCTCGCCAATTGGCAAAGGGGAGACCTGGACCAGGTCGATATCTTCGGAATACCTTACCTGTGGCTGAAGCCATAATTTGTGCAAGGCAGTGCCACCCCGGAAAGCAAGGTTGTCGGCCAGAAAATCATCCTGGTAGATTGCGATAAGTGACCGCTCAATGATCAGATCTTGTTCTACCTGAGCATCATTTGGCCATTGGGAATGCTCTTTCCACTCAGTAATAAAATTTCGAGGTATCATACTTCGCTTTCTACCTCCAGGTTTTGAATGATTTTCCAACGAGAGCAAATTTCACCTTTTCGCTCTCTGTTTGGGGAGAGCGGGACTGCGTGAACCTTTCTCTCACCGAGTACTTTTTCCAGTACCGAGGCCATTTTCTCCTGACCTAATTTGCAGTCAAGTAAATAGCCGAGCCGCTGAATGGTTGAGGTAACTGGAAACTTCCTGGCGGTCTGCATTAAAACGGCTGGGTTCATCTCTTCGGTGAGCCCACTGACAATTTCGGTTGCACGATTGATTCCCAGCCAATTATTAAAAAAAAGCAAATCCAAAGCGGTTAATTCAGGAGACGAAACATTGATATAGCCGGCATCGGTTTTTTTCTTTATGATGTTACGCTCATCCCAGGAGCTTTTCAGCAAAAAATTGATGACCAGGTTCCGGTGGCTGATCTTTCTTAAGGCCGGTGGCCTTATCATAATGAATGATTCCATGGGTTCCTGATGAGAGGATCCGTGAATTGATGCAGCAGAAAGCAGTCCGACATAATAGTACCTGCCGAGCCACACCATCATCTGGTCAATGAAAGAATAGATAGGGAGAATGCCTGATGATGAATATTCCGGTGGAACAATAACATAGAATCCCTGACGAACCTGAGCAACTTGACCTTTTGACTTGAGTCGGAAAAGATTTTGGTTAATCGCCTTGTTTGAAATATTGAGTGTGGTTCGCAGCTCGTCAAGCGTGAAGGAATAACGACCTCTGGCTCTAAGCTTAAAGAGGTATTCCTGCATTCCGGAACTCGAAGGTGTATCCATTCTCTTCATTGTTAATAATTGCTAAACACTACAAAATTCGTAGTAACACGCAAATATGAACATAAATTCTATCATTACAAAGACAACTGATTGGAATAAACTACATTATTTGATTGTTTTCCATCCCTTTGGACAGGAAGTGGACATTCCGGACATCGTGAGCAGTCGATTCCATACTCGGCAGCAATCAATTTGTTCGTCAGAATTCCAACCGTTTTGACTCCGTGATGGGTTGCTCAATAAAAGCTTCTCGCAGCTTACCACCAGGGATCTTTAATCCCGGAAATTATCTTCACCTGATTCCCAGGCTGTCCAGGACTTTGGCTGAACTTGCGAAAAACGGATCGATGACCAGGGCTTTGCAGTAATTCAGGATCGCATCTTCCATTCGGGACGAAGGGTGACTGCATGACGTGATCCATGTCAAAGCCAGCAGGCATGCTAAAGAAATACCTGTGTTTTTCATCATACAATGGTTTAAAGAGTAGACGAATAAAAGAATCAGCCGTTACCTGTCATGCGGATGATCCATCAAAGCGAGTCATTCCAAGTTGAAAACTCCTTCCAGTATTTCCCAGTTTCACCGTGGGTACAGTTCATGCCGGACTTGATCAGGATCCTGTGCCGGAACGTGATGGATTCTCCCTTTTTCAATTTAAAATTAAGCACCTCTTTTCCACCCGTAAAATCCCTCTGTCCGAATGGATTGGCTGAGAACAGGCCGTAACCGCGAGCATGCCAGAATGTTGGATAGTTCAGGTTCGATGGATGGTCCATAAAAACAATCGATACCGTATCGGTACCGGTGACGCTGGACAGCTTCATCCATTTGGCCCGGGTACTCCAGACCGAGGCACCCTTGATGCCCTCACTGCTCAGATAGTCCCCGTTTGCCATCCCCTCGCGGGTCACCGCTATACTGGTGACTTTTCCGGCAGCATCGGCAAAGGTGGCCGGCTCATTCGCAGGCATTTCCAGAAATTTGGCCACCCGGATGGCAAATGCACCCTCCTTCGTATCGGCGAACAGAACCTCAGGCACCTGTGCTGTCAGAGTGGTAATCCGGTCTATGATTCGATAATCCTTCGAAGCATAGAACACAAAACCCGTCTTTTCCTTAATGGGAACAGTGCCATCCGGGTTCACCCAATCCTGATTAACCGCCAGGATTCCCCTGCCCGGCAAACTTTTTATCTTTTCAATATTCCTGAACCGGATCCTCCCATATTTTGACCTGCCGGCAGCGGGAATCTCCCGGCTGTTGCCCCAGAAATCAACGCCGTTAACATTTCCATAGGCAAACCAGAATCCGGTATGATGCATGTGGTCAATACTTTCGCCAATCCCGGGCAGGATCGGATAGCCGCGTGTTATGGTAACGCCATCGGCTGCAACGACCGGCAAAAGAAACGGCTTTTCCAGTGTATCCGAATACCAATAGGATGTGAACAAGAGGCCTTCAACCGTGACATCAACCCGTTTGGCTTCCGGAAAATTCTCCAGCCGGATCTCCGATAATTCCTGATCAACAGGATTTTGAGTCGTTTTGCAACCTGCCGCCAGTATGCAAATAGCTAATGTAATGACCCATCCGGATTTCATGGTTTACTGAATTTGAAGTTTGATATTAATTCCCGATCAACATAACCTTGCCGATCAATCCCGAAGGAACATAATCCCACCTTGACGCATCAAAAGTCCGGTATTTGATATTCACAAAATTGATATCGTAGAATTTTTTCCAAGGAATTGCCTGTGTATCTATCTTTTTAACCAGATTAGCCGACAGGTTTTGTACCACTATCTCAATCCGGTTATGCTCTTTCAAGACGTTCGCCGGGATTCTGAGCATATAAGGTAACGCCCATACCGTTCCGCAGTCGACTCCATTGATGGTTACCCTGGCTGTTTCCCGGATGTCATCGAAGGTTAGCCAGTAGATTTTATTCTTATCGTAATTCCTTATGTTAAAACCTGTTACATATTCAGCCTTTCCGCAGAATGTTTTCAGGCTGTCGTCCCCCCATTCCGTCCAGGAAGTGAGTCTGTCGATTTTATAAACAGGTTGTAAGTTCCGGTTGTTTCCTGAAATGAATTTCACCGTCCACGGACCGCTGAGCATGATTGTATCGCGTTTCGTCCAATACTGCAAGGGATCCGATTGCGGTTTTTTGTGCTGGCAGCTGATCAGGCACGACATGCCCGGAGGTAATTGAAGTAAGAAGCGGCCGGTGGTCTGAACGTACCCCTTTGTCATGTTCAGCGGATCGGTCACTTCGAGGTATGTATAACCGGAGGCCAGTGAGACCGTATCCTGGTAGAACCGGTTGCCCAGGTTGGTGACAAAATAGACGAAGCCGCTGCTGTTCTTTTTACGGATAAAATCGAGTCCCCTGGTTTTTATTTCCTCCTGCCTGATGTTCAGTGACCGGAGGTCCGGGATAAGGTTTTTTGAAATAATGGTTTTGGCAGCCAGTTTCGTTTTCAAACCGGTCAATTCCATGCCGGGGTTTTTATGTGCCTTGAGTCCCGCCAGATGCAGAGGCAGCCGGTCTGCAAAGATGATTTTCGCTCCTTTCTGTGCCAGTGAATCCAATTTCTGAAGAGTGGTTTTATTTATGAATTCAACCGGCGGAACCACGATAACGGAATAAGATGAGTTCGGCTGGACGGATAGTTTTCCGCCTGCCTGCACGTCCAATTGGTCAATCTGCTTATCGGATACATAATCGAATGTGAAACCATTGTCCCACAATTGCTTGGCTATCCGTCCAAATTCCGATTTTCCAAACCATTCCGAATAGTGGTGCACGTCGAGTAACAGCAGCAGGTCGCCCGGGAACCGGGTCCATAGATCGTCTATGGGAAAATACAACAGGATGTCGTTATCGGGATTGGAGTTTTGTAAAATGCTTTGGCACCGGGTTATATAGGAGTTGAGCAGGGGCAGTTCATCCCAGAAATGGGCCGACCGGCCGAAATTGGTTGAAGCGTAGAACAACCACCCCGGGAAACCTTCGCTTTTGGGCGAATAGGTAGAGCCCTGATAAAAGATGTGATTGATGCCGGAAACGAACAATTCATCCACCTGGGGTTTGATCATGGCCAGGGTTTCCTTGAAATGTTCGGCAAGCCAGGTTGCGGTCTCGGAACTGACCAGCGGCTTGTTCAGGATGTATGCCGGTGAGGAGGCAAATTTCATCATTAGCGGACTTGGACGTCCGAAGGTGGTTTCTTCATAATCGGGGTCACATTTCAATCCGGGGATTGGAAAATTGCTGCAACCGAATGACTCGGTTTCAGGAATGTCGGAAAGACCGTACAGATCGAGCAGGTTCCCCGGCGAACCGTGTGCCTGGTACCGGGTTCCGATACCTGCTTTAGTGCTCCAACCCGTCCAGGGCAGGGCAAACTCGCTGTACAGCAGATCAGCCAGCGTTTCACGGAAATCGTGCACGATCAACGGCCGCAACGGATTCAGCGTGTCGGTAAAAACCGGTAGGTATTCCGTAAAATCATATCCCTGCAATTCCCTGAAACGATCCAGAAAACGAAACGACCAGCTGGCCTGATAGGCTTCATAAGAATCATGGAACCAGGCCCTTGGCTTAAACGGAAACCGGGTCGACCCGAAAACCGAGTCGAAATGGTGAAGGTATCGGGCCAGGGCCCTTTCATCAAAGTAATCGATCACCAGACCCTCCCCGCCAGGGGCGGCCCTTTTGACTTTCTGATCGGTATTGGATGACCCCAGGCAGATAACGGTCCAGTCCCCCGGATTAACCTGCTGATCTATAATGTTTTCCGCAATCCGGGAGCTGAAGTTCAGACGCTCTCCCTTATCGCTGATAGCAATTATCCCGATTAATTCAAGAAACCGGTTATTGGAGACCAGGGTATCGATGCCGATTGAAATACGGGCGGTTTGATTCAGATGATATTCCTTGATTGTCAGTTTCTTGGCCGCATTTTGCCGGTCGATCCAACTGCCACCGAAAGGCCATCCGGTACCCAGCGAAACATCAACCCCGAGACCCATGGCATCCGCCTGCCTGATGGTGAACTGAACCATTTCCAGCCATTTTTCGCCCAGGAAAGTCAGGAACTGGTTTTCAAATCCTTTTGCGCCGTAAACCGGGATGATATGAACCCCTCCAAATCCGGCGCCTGAGAACTCGTTGAGCTGTTGTTTTATCTCCTGTTTATTGACCGCGCTTCCCATCCAGAACCACAAGGTCCAGGGTTTCGCGGTTGAAGTGGTTTGTGCATAACCATTTGATGAACAAACCAGTATGATCATCAACACAAGAGTTTTCAATCGTCTCATAAGGTTTCCATTTATCCGGAGATGAATACCTCCATTCTTTCGAAGATACGCATTTGCCGGAAAATCAGGACGGAGGCCCTACAACACTCCCCCAAGTGGATATGAACCGGGTTTCCAATATCACACGCCATCCTGTAAAAGTTAGAAGATTGTTGCGATCGCTGGCGCGGAATACCACAACCCTGGTGAATATTTCCTAAATCCAATAGTGTTTTTGGTACATATTTTCCATTTTCCCATTGTTATTTTGAAAATATTTACCATTTTCCAATAGTGATGCGGTTCAAAATACAAAAATTGGATACCTTTGCTGGAAAGTATGTTGATAAATGAAAAGAAACATTGAAAACTATCTCGTTGCCTGGAAGGATAGTCCCAAGCGAAAACCCTTGATAATACGAGGTGCAAGACAAGTTGGTAAAACATTTATTATCAATGCATTCGGAAAAACTCATTTTGAACATTATTTATCTGTTAATCTGGAACAGGACCGAAATTTGCAG
>Ga0163210_1000836_pt1 | contig 13096 bp, 6 predicted proteins | sample Kivu_220m_FD_113536 | JGI IMG/M metagenome (GOLD analysis project Ga0163210, IMG submission 113536) | Freshwater microbial communities from Lake Kivu, Western Province, Rwanda to study Microbial Dark Matter (Phase II) - Kivu_220m | ecosystem: Environmental > Aquatic > Freshwater > Lake ...
GTACCCACTGATCCAGGCGGTGGCACCGCGACTGCTTGCGGCAGCGGCGGCGCTTTCACTTATTGCCAGCAACCCAATAACGCGGACACGGCAAAATTCTGTTACTACACAAAATTGGAACAGGCCAAGTCAACCGGTTGCGGCGCCGCGGGGGGCAGCACTTGCAACTATTACTCAGCATCTGAAGCCGGCAACCTTTACCACAACGCAGAACCGGCAAGCTTAGCCGCTTGTTCAACGCAAGCCAACTAATGTTTTGGAAACCAACCAATGTCTGCAGACAAAAAACAGCTTATAGCTGTTTTTTGTTTTAATATTACTGTGTTAAAATAGATTATAACTAACGCTTTAAAAGGGATTAACCCCCCAAAGACGCGATTTTATGTTATTTTGGCCATTTTTTATCCCAGTATTCATTATCGGGGCAATTATTGGCAGTTTTTTGAATTGCGTTATTTGGCGTTCCTATCGTGGCCAAAGCGTTTTGTCCGGTCGTTCCTATTGCCCGAAATGCCACCATCAGTTGGCATGGTTTGACTTAGTTCCAATTTTTAGTTTTCTGGCATTGGCCGGAAAATGCCGCTATTGCCGGCAGTTGATATCTTGGCAGTATCCTTTGATTGAAATCGCGACTGGAGTTATTTTCGTCGCTTCAACTTGGTTACCTGAAATGCCGATCAGTTTGTCATTTCTTGGTGTTGTCAAGTTGTTGGCGTATTGGGTGATATTATCCGCAATGATCGTGGTTTTTGTTACTGATTGGCGCTGGTATTTAATCCCTGACGGCACGATAATCGTCGGATTGACTGGCGCGCTGGTTTTACGCAGTGCGCAATCCCTTGAAAATTTTTTTATTTACCGTTGCGTCGATTGGAGCATAATTTCAAATTCACTACTGGCCGCGGTTTTTGCCGCCTCGTTTTTTTTGATTATATTTTGGGTTTCACGTGGCCGATGGCTTGGCTTTGGTGACGTTAAATTCGCTTTTTTAATGGGAGTGACGCTTGGATTTTTTAACACACTGATTGCACTGTTTTTCGCGAATTTTTTTGGTGCTATAATAGGACTGGGGCTGATTTTTTCCGGGCGCAAAAAGATGTCTTCCGAAATTCCTTTTGGACCGTTCCTTGTCGTTGGGGCCATAACCGCGTTGTTTTTCGGCGATCTGCTTCTTGATTGGTATCTACTTTGAATTAATAGATTTTAAATAAATGATTTCTAATCGAACCACCAGCAACAAATATTTTTACCGTCGCGGTACCACTTTAATAGAATTAATGATTGTGACGGCGATTATTTTAATTCTTAGTGTTTTGGTTTCGGCTAGCTATCACCAAGGTCGCAATCGGGTTTTGGTTGACACACAGGCAAATCAGTTTGCTCAGGATTTGCGTCGCGTTCAGGAATGGGCGATGGCAGCACACCAGATTAGCGGCCAAACAAAATACGGCTACGGGATATACTTAACCCAGGGAAGTAATTCATACATTATTTATCTTGACGACGGCAATGCTGGCGGCGCGATTATTCCGGGCAACGGGAGGTATGACATTGGTTTTGATACGGTGCAAGAGACAATCGCGTTGGAGAAGAATGTGGAGGTGTCTTTGTGCGTTCCGAATCCAGCAAGCATTAATTACATGGTTCCCAATCCAAGCACCAAGATCGGCGGTAATGACTTAATAACTCAACAACAGATTGAGTTCCGCGCGAAAGGGACTTCAACGGTGCGCCGGGTGGTTGCGAATAAAGCTGGCTTGGTCTATGTCCAATGAGCCAAAATCCGTAAATTATGAAATATTAAATTTTTTACCGCCGCTCACACAAATTTTTCTTGGTGCCCTGCTAAAAGCTTTAGTGAAGGCAGGTATTATCGCGCCGTAACCCTTAACAGTAAAACAAACTCCATCACTTATGATAATGGAAGAAGGTGTGGAATAAACAAAAATTCGCGAATCGACCAGAAATTTAATATTTTGTAATTCAGAAAACAATGAAGAATTTAAAACAGAGGGAAAAAAATGGCTTTACCCTGATTGAAGTAATAACCGCAGTTTTTATCGTCATGGTGGCGATTTTTGGTATTTATGACATTATCAATCAAGCAGAGGTTGTCGCAAGGATCGCATCAATGCAGCTGACCGCCGCTTACTTGAGCCAAGAGGGGGTTGAAATCGTTAAAAACATTCGCGACAGTAATTATTTGAAATGGTATTATAATGAAGCGGGATATAATCAGCCGACGAGTTGGATGAGCGGATTGGCTTTGGCTGGCGCGCCGATAAGCGTTAATTGTTCAACAGGTTGCGGCGTGGACTATTTAATGTCTTCTCTTAATCCGGCATTGGCCGGCCAGCCACTGAAATTTAACGGCAACTTTTTCAATTATTCATCAGGCAACAACACTTTATACAAACGGAAAATCACAGTCATGCCGCAAACAAATCCACTGGGTCAGACCTACTTGCAGGTAGCAGTTAGAGTTGATTGGAACGATCGCGGTCATAACCGGTCGATAACGGTTAACGAAAATCTTTACAACTGGTGGCAATTATGAATTCCATTATTTTGCATTTCAAACGATTCGATTGGGTAATAGCCGCCACTGCGGTTTTTTTGGCTTTAATCGGCCTACTTTCGCTTTATAGCAGCTCATTGTATTCGGGAAATTTTTCAAATTTTTATAAACAAGCAATTTTTTTAGCGATTGGGCTAAGTTTTATGCTAGCATTGAGCTTTTTTGATTGGCGGTTGTTTCGTGAGAGTTCAGGACTAATTTTGTTCCTATATTTTGTCGCAATCGTTATGCTTGTAGGATTATATTTTTTTGGTTCGATGAATCGTGGCGTGCGCACTTGGTATAATTTTGGATTTGTGGCGTTTGATCCGATTGAACTATTAAAACCCGCGCTTTTAATATTGCTGGCAAAATATTTTTCCAGCCGGCATATTGCCATGTATCAAATTCGCCATGTTTTACTTACAGGTTTATATGTAATTATTCCGGTGGCCTTGATTTTTTTTCAACCAAATTTGGGGCCGTGTTTAGTTATCTTGGCGCTTTGGGTTGGTTTATTGGTGATTTCGGGTATTAAAGCGCGCCATCTTTTGATTCTTCTTTTGATTTTTGCGGTCATTTCGGTTTTTGCTTGGATGTTTTTGATGAAGGATTACCAGAAGGCGCGCGTGATGAGTTTTCTTGTACCCCATGATCCGTTGGGGGTTTCTTGGAGCCAAAACCAGTCAAAGATCGCGGTGGGCACGGGCGGATTTTGGGGTAAGGGGATCGGTAACGGTTCGCAAACCCAATATGGTTTTTTGTCCGAACCCCAAACCGATTTCATGCTGGCGGCCATTAGTGAAGAATTTGGTTTGGTTGGGATCGTTGCGACGTTATTATTGATGTTTTTATTGTTACGGCGAGTTACGCACGTTGCCTTGCGGGCGCCGGATAATTTTTCAAAGCTTTTTGTCGCAGGAGTAGCGGTTCTTCTGGTGGCTGAAGCCGCGATCCATATCGGTGTTAACGTTGGTTTTTTACCAATCATTGGGTTACCTTTACCCTTAGTGAGTTATGGCGGGTCAAACCTTATTGCCACCTTTGTGATGTTGGGCATTGTTGAGGCGGTTGCCGCCTATCCCAAAACAACAGTTACCTACGAAGAAAAATAGCCAGTTTGCAGAGACGTTGTGTTCTATCAAAAACTCACTATAATAAAAATATATTGTGGTCCAAAAAACATAAATAATCACAAAATTATGATAAAAAAAATACCCAAAATTGCGGTTTATCTTGCTTTGTTTTTAATCCCATTGTTTTCTTTACCTTTCACGACCAACACTCTTGATTTCCAGAAACAATTTTTGTTGTTCATAATCGTAAGTGTTGGAGTTTTTTTCTGGATGTGGAATGTTTTAAATGAAAGGCGGCTTGATATAAACTTCTCCCCATTGAATTTGTTCGTCGCAGCATTTGGAGCGGTAATTTTAGTTTCGAGTATTTTTTCTTTATATAGTTACGGAAGTTTTTGGGGGGCGCCTCTGCCGGTCGCTGAGAGTTTTATCACGATTTTAAGCCTCATTTTTCTTTATCTTTTAATTATTAATAATTTTAGAAAGGATGATTCATATAAATTGATCGCGGTGTTAGTTGTATCAGCAGCGGTTGCCGCACTCTATGGAATTTTACAGTCAATGGGCGTTTATTTGGCGCCATTTTTCGCTTATGCCAAGGATCCGTTTTTCAATACCATTGGTACCACCAACAGTTTGTCTATTTATTCGGCAATTGTTTTGGCGCTGATTTTTCCTTTACTGTTCGCTGCCAAAAATTCCTATCGTGTGTTAATGGCCATTTGCGGCGTGGTGCTGCTGATCGCGGTAATCTTTTTTAATGTTGTTGCCACCATTTATTTACCGACAAGGATGGTTGGTATGGGCTATGACCTTTCGTTGGTGCCTTGGATTGTATTGGCGGTGGGCGCTTTAGCGGCATTCGTCTTTTCGGTCAGCGATCATAGCTTTTTCTCCAAAAACCCTCGCATCAAAGGAGCATCTTTCGCGGTAATGTTTGTGGCGTTATTATTCCTTGTTTTCAATATTTTTGCCAAAGAAATGGTTTTGGGGGTCTATCGCTCATCGCTGGGCGTTTTAAACGCGCAGATTGCGCCGGAAGTGGCACTTGATCAGCGTGCCGCGGCCGATATCGCCTTGGATGTTTTGAAACAATCGTCGCAATCGTTCTTTTTGGGATCAGGACCAGGAACTTTCGTTTATGATTTTGTGAAATACAAGCCAGAAAAATTGAGTCAGGATGATTTGGGATGGAACATCACTTTTTTCACCGGGGCTTCCGAAATCATTAATCGCGTTGCCACCACTGGATTATTAGGCGTTATTGCCTTGTTGTTGATCGTGGCAATGTGGACCGCTGAAATTTTTCGCGCCCTCACCGATGAAAAACAAGATAAAATTTTACCACTGGCGATTTTTTGCGGCTGGTTAGCTACCGTGGTGGCAATGTTTTTCTATCCATTCAATTTAACTTTGGCGATGGCGTTTTGGATATTTTTGGGATTTGTAATTTTGGCAAGCGAAGAGAAAAAACTTTCATTGCCGCTGACATCAGTACGCTTGGCCTATGCCGTGACTTTAGTGTTTATTGGTTTGATAGTTTTGGAGCTTGGATTGTTGGTTTGGACGTCAAAACGTTATTATGCTGAAACGCAATATTTAGCAGCGGTTAATGCCCTGCAGAAAAATAATATTTCCGCGGCGATCAGAAACCTTGAAGCGGCCGCGAATTCCACCGATCGCTTGCAAGACAATTATCTTATCGGGTTGTCGCAAATATATTTGGCGCAGGCGCGTGAGGAACTGAGCAAGCAGTCCTCAAAACAGGAAGAAGCCATAAAAGCCGCTTCACCCTATATTCAAACCGCGGTGAACGCTGCGATGCTGAGTACGAATGCTGCCAACCCCAATAATCCGACCAATTGGGCAACTCGCGGCTACATTTATCGGCAGTTAGTTGGCATCAGCGAAGGATTTGACGCGTGGGCGATCAATATGTACCAAAAAGCTCTGACTTTGGAGCCAAATAATCCTTCGCTGTGGACCGAGCTTGGCCAGGTCTACGTGTTGAAAAATGATTTAGAAAAAGCCAAAGAAAGCTTCAATAAAGCCATTGCTTTGCGGCCGCAATATATTGATGCCCATTATTATCTGGCATTGATACACGATCAACAAGGGAACAAGCAGGAAGCAATTAAAGAATTAGAGATGATTTATCAGCTTCTACCCACTTCTGACGAAACCTCAAGGGACAATGTTACTAAAGCGATTGAAAACTTAAAAAATGGCAAATCCCTAAGCCAACCCCCAACGAATCAAGGCCAACAAATACCGGACAACGAACAATCCACGCCATCAGAACAAAACAAAACCGGTCAATCTAACTCGGAGGAAACTAGCCAAGAACAAAAAACTTCCGCGCCAACAGAAAACAATCCTGCCGGAGATTAATTAATGTTAAGTATATACTTGTTTGTAGCGGTATTTGATTCCGCTACTCGTAGCGGAATCAAATACCGCTACGGATCACTATAAATCACAAAATCATCAAAAAATTTGACAGATTTTAATCCATCTGCTACAATTATTTTTTGTTGGAAAATAATTACGTTAGTTAATATAAATTTCCGCTTTGATCGCAATTAATTCATAAATTTAACAGGTCGCATACCCTAAAAAACATCGGGTATTTTTTCGTTTTTTGTCGTCTACACATAATTCTTTTAACCCCTTATCTCGCGTTTTTTTGTTTACCTCTTTTTACTTTTTCGTTTATCTTTTGTTTTTAGTTTTTGTTTTGAATTTTTAATTTACATCTATGGCGGGTTTAAAAACAAAAAATTTCGGCAAAGCCAAAATATCTCTACCTTTGCCTTATTTGCTTGTGCTTCAAAAAGAAAGCTGGAATATGTTTTGGGATAGCGATCTAAAAGAGCTTTTTACTGAAATTTCACCAATCCGCGACTATACTGCCAAAGAAATGGAGCTCTGGATTGAGGATTTCAAACTTGACGAGCCCAAATACAAAAACGATCTCGAAGCCCGAATGAACAACGATTCCTATGAAGCGCCACTTCGGATTAAAACCAAACTTGTCAACTTGAAGAGCAAAGAAGTCAAAAGGCAAGAAATATTTTTGTGCGACTTCCCGCTAATGACCGAGCGCGGGACTTTCATTGTTAACGGTGTAGAGCGTGTTTGCATTTCCCAGCTGATTCGTTCCGCCGGTGTGTTTTTCTCGGCGCAAAATATAGGCGGTCGGAATTTTTTCGGCACTAAAATCATTCCCAATCGCGGTTCGTGGCTGGAATTCGAAACCGCCCACACAGGATTTCTTGGCGTAAAAATCGATCGCAAACGCCGTGTGCCGGCAACCACTCTATTGAGAGCATTTGGCATTGATAGTGATAACACGATCAAAGACCTTTTTGCCGATGTGAACAATGGCAGCTTAGATTTTATCGAAGAAACCATCAAAAAAGACCCAACACACAACCAGGCCGAGGCGTTAGTTGAAATCTACCAACGTTTACGCCCCGGCGATCTTACCACCCCTGACACCGCCAAAGAATTGATTTGGAATATGTTTTTCAATTTCGAGCGATATGATCTTTCTAAAGTTGGCCGATGGAAAATGTGGAAACGTTTGCCTCATTTAAAACCCCAAAATAAAAAAGACGATAAAGTTGAAATCAAAGACCGAGTTCTGAGCCTTGATGACATTGTCGCCGTGGTTAGGGAAATCATCCGCTTAAACAACGATCCGCACGCCAAGTCCGATCAAATTGATCACTTGGGCAACCGACGCGTGCGCACGTTAAACGAACTTTTAGTGAATCGTCTACGGCTGGGATTTGTACGGATGGAGCGTATCATCAAAGATCGCATGTCAACGCTGGATATACTTGATTTGACACCAATGCAATTGATCAATCCCCGGCCGGTAATGGCCGTGGTTAAAGAATTTTTCTCGTCGTCGCAACTGAGCCAGTTTATGGACAATGAGAATCCGCTTTCCGAGCTTGAACACAAGCGCCGGCTGGCCGCGACCGGGCCAGGCGGCTTGACTCGCGAGCGAGCCGGATTTGAGGTGCGCGACGTGCAACCATCGCACTACGGCCGCATCTGCCCGATCCAGACGCCCGAAGGGCCCAATGTCGGTTTGGTGGGTTACTTGTCTTCCTATACCAAGATCAACAATTTTGGGTTCTTGGAGACGCCATACTTAAAAGTCAAAAACGGCAAAGTGACCGATGAACTGGTTTATATGACCGCCGACGAGGAAGAAAAGTACAATATTGCTACCGCGATTGCGCTTTTAGATGAGAGAAACAATATCATCCCCAAAAAATTAGAAGCCAGAATCAAAGGCGAGCCGGGAATTTGTCCCAAAGAAGAAATCAACTACATCGATGTTTCGCCCCAACAAATACTTTCGGTCGGCACTTCATTGATTCCGTTTTTACAAAACGACGACGCCAACCGTGCACTGATGGGTTCAAATATGCAACGCCAGTCCACGCCGATAATAAAACCTGATTTGCCGCTGGTGATGACCAGCAGTGAGGAAAAGATCGCGCGCGATTCAGGCCACATTCTGTTGGCCGAAGGCGCGGGCGCGATTACTGAAGTCGACGGCGACCGTATCAGCGTGAAATATGACGACAAAAAATTAGGTGAAAAAACTTATCATTTACGGACATTTTTGCGCACCAACCAATACACTTGTTTTCATCAAAGCCCAATTGTCCAAAAAGGGGAAAAAATTAAAAAAGGCCAGCCACTATGCAATGGCGGTGCAATCGTTGATGGGCATTTGGCTTTAGGGCACAACGTTTTGGTGGCGTTCACTTCGTGGCGTGGTGGCAATTTTGAGGACGCGATTTTAATCTCCGAACGGCTTGTTGCCGACGACAAATTTACCACGATACACATGGAAAATTTCGCTTGCGATGTGCGCGAAACGAAATTAGGCCCAGAAACGACAACCTACGACATTCCCAATGTTTCCGAAGAGAAACTCAAGGACCTGGACGAAGAAGGAATTGTGCGCATTGGCGCTGAAGTTAAACCCAACGACATTTTGGTGGGCAAGATTTCTCCCAAGGGCGAGCAGGAGTTGACTTCCGAAGAACGGCTTTTGCGTTCGATTTTTGGCGAAAAAGCCAAAGACGTCAAAGATACTTCATTAGTAATGGAGCATGGCAAGCGGGGGCGCGTGGTGGGCGTTAAAATTTTTTCGCGCGAGCAGGGAAACAAGCTTGATCCTGGAGTAATCAAGCGCATTGAGATCGAAATCGCTGAATTGAGGAAAGTGCGCGCTGGCGATAAACTAGCCGGCCGCCACGGCAATAAAGGCGTTATCTCGCGCGTTTTACCCATGGAAGAAATGCCATTCTTGGAAGACGGCACTCCGGTTGATATTGTGCTTAATCCAATGAGCGTGGCATCGCGCATGAATTTGGGGCAGATTTTGGAAACGCATTTGGGCTACGCGGCGCATATGCTTGGCTACCATGCGGTAACACCGTCACTTTCCGGCGCCACCGAAGCCGATATAAAAGAAGAATTGGAAAAAGCCGGATTGCCCGAAGACGGCAAAGTCACAGTTTTTGATGGCCGTACAGGTTTGCCGTTCCCGGAAAAAATTACCGTGGGATACATTTATATGATGAAATTAATCCATATGGTCGAAGATAAAATTCATACCCGCAGCATCGGGCCGTATTCTTTGATCACGCAACAACCATTGGGCGGCAAAGCGCAGTTTGGCGGCCAACGGTTTGGTGAAATGGAGGTTTGGGCGCTGGAAGGTTATGGCGCGGCATACACCCTACAAGAAATGCTTACTATCAAATCGGATGATATTGCTGGTCGCGCGGCAACCTACGAAACAATTTTGCGCGGGGAAAAAATAAAAAACCCCAATATTCCCGCTTCATTTAATCTTTTAGTAAGCGAATTAAAATCGCTGGGTCTTGGTGTGGAGGTTAAAGAAAAACCCCAATAAATGTAAGAACTAAAAACCTAGATCTAAGAACTTTATGTAAAATCTGTTATCTGAATTTTAAATCAAAGGTTTTACATTTGCCGCTGGGTAGGTTCGCCTGACGGCTTAAAGATAAAGTTCTTAGTTCTGGGATATTACATTTTACATAATTCTATGCGCGTAGAAGATTTGCAATCGGTAAGAATTAAATTGGCATCGCCCGAGGAAATCATTTCCTGGTCCCATGGCGAAATTACCAAGCCCGAAACCATTAATTACCGCACCCAGCGTCCGGAAAAGGATGGTTTGTTTTGCGAACGGATTTTTGGCCCCGAACGCGATTACGAGTGTTATTGCGGCAAATACAAACGAGTTCGCTACAAAGGTATCATTTGCGATCGGTGTGGTGTTGAAGTGACCAAAAGCAGTGTGCGGCGCGAACGAATGGGGCATATTAAATTGGCTTGCCCGGTTTCGCATATTTGGTTTTTGCGCGGTGTGCCTTCGCGCATCGGCCAGGTGCTTGATTTGCCGATGCAGCAACTGGAAAAGGTGATCTATTTCGCTTCCTATGTGATTATTAATGTTGATGAGGAGGAAAAACAAAAAATTGCCGCCGAGATTGAAACAGAGTTTAATGAAAAAACCAAAACCCAGAAAAAACTATTCGAGAAAAACGATAAAACCAGCCAAAAAGAACTCCAGAAAAATTTGGATGAGCTTCGCGAAGCACGTGACCATGCCAAACAAGAATTGGCAGGTATCCAGGTTATGCGTGTAATTTCAGAAGCCGAATACCGCAATTTATCGCTAAAATTCGGTCAATGCTTTTCAGCTGGAACTGGCGCGGAAACCGTGCGCCGACTTTGTGAAAAAATTAATTTAACAAAAGAAATCGAATCGCTTAATAAACGGCTAACCGAGGTCTCGCCCGAGGAAAAACGCAAGATTTATGTTCGACTAAAACTCCTGCAAGGGATGCACAAAGCAGGGATTCGTCCCGAATGGATGTTAATCACCGCGTTACCGGTTCTGCCCGCGGATTTACGGCCAATCGTGCAATTAGACGGTGGGCGCTACGCCAGTTCGGATCTCAATGATTTATACCGACGCGTGATTAACCGCAATAACCGTTTAAAATATTTGCAGGAGATTAACGCCCCGGAAGTCATTGTGCGCAATGAAAAACGGATGTTGCAAGAAGCCGTGGATTCTTTAATTGACAACGGAATGCGTAAAGGCACCACCACCCAAGCAACCACCGGTGGCCGCCGGCTACTAAAGTCATTAGCCGATATGCTTAAAGGCAAACAAGGTCGATTCCGCCAAAACTTGCTAGGCAAACGAGTTGACTATTCGGGGCGTTCAGTGATTGTGGTTGGTCCATATTTGCGGCTTGATCAAGTCGGTATTCCCAAGAAAATGGCTTTGGAATTATTCAAGCCATTCGTTATTCGCCGAATACTCGAAAAAGAAATGGCGTTTAACGTACGTGGTGCGGCACGTTTGATCGAAGCCGAAACCGACGAAATTTGGGCTATCCTTGAAGAAGTAGTCAAAAATAAACTGGTAATGATTAACCGCGCGCCAACCTTGCATCGCTTAAGTATCCAAGCGTTCCATCCGGTCCTAATTGAAGGTGAGGCGATTCAGATCCATCCGATGGTTTGCAAAGCGTTTAACGCTGATTTTGATGGCGACCAGATGGCTGTGCATTTGCCGTTGTCGGAGATGGCGCAAAAAGAGGCGCGCGAAAGAATGATCTCAAGCTTGAATCTGTTAAAACCGGCCAAAGGCACGCCAGTAGTAACCGTTTACCAAGATATGGTTTTAGGTTGTTATTGGCTTACCACTGAGATTTCCGGCGCCAAAGGCGAGGGAAAGTCATTTGCCACCCCCGACGAAGCAGTGATGTTTTACGAATTCGGCGAGATTGATTTGCGCGCTAAAATCAATGTTTGCAATGTTAAACCGTCATCTCCAGAGACCATTCAAACCACGGTGGGTCGGATAATTTTTAACAAAACGCTGCCAGAAGATTTTAATTTCGTGAACCGAATGGTAAAAGTAAAAGATTTGGAAGGTCTTGCTGAAGATATTATTCGCAAATACGACACCCAAACCACGAAAGATACCTTAGACCGGATAAAAGAACTTGGTTTTGAATATTCAACAATTTCGGGCATTTCCTGGGGGATGGATGATCTTTATGTTCCGCCCGAAAAATCAGGTGTTGTTAATGACGCCGAAAAAGAAGTGGAAAAAATCGAGGATTATTACAATAAAGGTCTTTTATCTCGCGACGAGAAAAAGAGCAAAATCATCAAGGTTTGGTCAAGGACCAAGTCGGCTATCGAGAATTTGGTACCCAAAACCCTGGCGAGTAACAACTCAGTGTATCAAATGATTGACGCGGGCGCGCGCGGCTCTTGGTCGCAGCCGGTCCAAATGGCGGGAATGAAAGGGTTAGTAGTTGATCCTTCCGGCGAGATCATCGAGCTGCCAGTAAAAAATTCCTACAAAGAAGGTTTAGACGTGTTGGAATATTTTAATTCCACACATGGCGCGCGCAAAGGTACGGTGGACACGGCGTTGCGCACCTCCACTGCCGGTTATTTGACGCGGCGATTGGTTGACGTGGCCCATGAGGTGATAATCCGCGAAGAAGATTGCGGTGACACCGATGGCTTTGACATATTTTTCCGCGATTCCGAAGAAATTGGCCAAAATTTTCTCTATAAAATTGTTGGCCATATTTCAATGGAAAGTATTAAATCGCCGCAAACAAAAAAAATAATTATCAAAGAAGGCGAAGTTATTGACTGGGGGAAAGGCCGTCGGTTGATTGACGAGAATATTGAAAAAATCAAGATCAGATCACCTTTATCCTGCAAGTCATCGCACGGTCTTTGCCGCCAATGCTACGGTTGGGATCTTGGCAACAACCAAATGGTGCGTTTGGGCGAGGCCGTCGGGATTATCGCGGCGCAGTCGATCGGCGAACCGGGGACACAATTAACAATGAGAACATTCCATACCGGAGGCGTGGCTTCAAGCGCCGACATCACTTCGGGTCTACCACGCGTGGAAGAAATTTTTGAAGCACGGGTACCTGGCGGAAAGGCTGAAATTTGTCCGGCCGACGGCACGGTTCTTGAAGTTGTTTCAGAAAAAGGACAAAATAAAATCATCAAAATCAAAATAAAATCAAAACCCGGAGATGCCAAAGTTAATGAAACGTCAAACGATGCCACCAAAATCGCCGATCCCGCCGACAAAAAACGCGACCAAGCTAAAGACCAGTTGCCTAAGGGGTGGCAAATTATTGAATTTGAGGCGCCCGCGAACGCTAATGTTCTAATAAGACCCAGTGATGAAATTAAAAAAGGCCAGCCGCTTTGGGAGGGAAGTTTAGATCTCAAAGAACTTTACAAAATGATTGGCAAAGAAGCGGCCCAAAGGTATATTTTAAGAGAAGTCCAGCGGATTTACAGTTCGCAGGGTGCCACGATCCATGACAAACATGTTGCCGTA
>Ga0163210_1000837_pt1 | contig 13080 bp, 11 predicted proteins | sample Kivu_220m_FD_113536 | JGI IMG/M metagenome (GOLD analysis project Ga0163210, IMG submission 113536) | Freshwater microbial communities from Lake Kivu, Western Province, Rwanda to study Microbial Dark Matter (Phase II) - Kivu_220m | ecosystem: Environmental > Aquatic > Freshwater > Lake ...
CTCCAGCTCTCTTAAGACAAACGGGATGATCTCATAGACAGGAGTGGGCCTGGCCATGTCATCAAAGAGGATGACCACCTCCTTCTTCCCCTTGGCCAGCTCCTGAAGGGGTTTTGAGCCGATAGGGTGGATGAAGGTCCTCTCCATCTCCTTCTTCCCAAGCCTTTTCTTCTCCCCTCCTTTCATCGGGCAGAAAAAAACGGACCAGGTGTTCGGGAAATGAAGCTCCCTCTCCGAATTTTCATACCAGAGAAGCTGTGGGATTTTGATTTTCATTTTCTTCCGAGGGCTCGAAATCCTCTTTTAGGCAGGGAGAAGGGATTATGGATATGAAGCCGGTTTGGTGAAAAGGCGATGGGTAAGGGTTAAACACCAATGACCTAACCCACTAACAAAACCGGCCTCTCTGCCCTTATCTTTTGACCCTAAACTATTTATTTTCTGAGCAATCCTTCGTGACGGCTACGTCACTTTCGAACAATGAAAAAGGATACTGGGTAGGGTCCCGATTGAATCGGGGCCTGTTCAGGGCGACTAAAGTCGCCCCTACCCACTCTGATAGGGTAAATTTTTATACAAATTTTTATATTTTCTAAGCCAATGTTCCATCATTTTACTCGGCCATTTGAAACCTGGGCTTCTTGGACCTCTCTACTTACAAGCCGAGGTAGCTCTTGCGGATGTGTTGATCTTTAAGGAGGTCCTGGCCTGTCCCGGTCATCACAATAGAACCATTCTCAAGAACATATCCCCGATGAGAGAGGTTAAGGGAGTGGAACACATTCTGCTCTACCAGGAGAATGGTGGTCCCCTGTTCATTGATCTGTCTGATAATATCGAAAATCGCCTTGACCAGTATGGGAGAAAGGCCTAAAGAAGGCTCATCCAGCATCAGGAGAGTTGGTCTGGACATCAACCCCCTCCCGATAGCCAGCATTTGTTGTTCCCCACCGCTCAGGGTTCCTGCTAGCTGATTTCTCCTCTCCTCCAGCCTGGGAAAAAGCTTGAAGACCCAGTCCGTCGTTTCTTTTCTCAACTTTTTTGCCCTTGGTAATTGAGATCCCATCTCCAGGTTTTCAGTGACCGTAAGGGTGGGGAAGAGCTGACGTCCTTCGGGAATCTGGACGACCCCGAGGGAAACGATTCCTGCAGAAGTTTTTTGATGAATGAAATCCTGATTAAACTGAATTTCTCCCCGTTTGGGTTTCAAGATCCCTGAGATCGTCATCAGGGTGGTGGATTTCCCGGCTCCGTTAGAGCCGACAATGGCCACAATTTCCCCCTGGCTGACTTCAAGGGAAACACCTCTCAATGCCTGAAGGTCACCGTAAAAGACTTCGATCCCTTTAACTTTCAGCATTTCCGAATTCTTCTCCCAGGTAAGCCTCGATCACCTGGCGGTCCTTCACCACTACTTCAGGAACCCCTTCGGCAATCTTTTCTCCATAATTGAGGACGATCACTCGTTTTGAAAGAGCCATCACTCCCCTCATCACATGCTCGATTAAAAGGATGGCAACCCCCGTCCGGTTGATCTCTTTGATGAGCCGGATGAGTTCATCCACTTCGGTTGGGTTTAACCCGGCCATGACTTCATCCAAGAGAAGAAGTTTCGGCCCGGTGGCCAATACCCTGGCTAACTCCAAGCGCTTTCGGTGAGGGAGAGTCAGTCCGGTGGCTAATGTATTGATCTTCTCCCTCAATCCGACAAACTCGATTGTTTGAGATGCCCTTTCAGTCGCTTCTTTTACATTTTTGGCTCTGTTGAGGGCAGCGATCACCACATTTTCCAATACCGTAAGTTCGAGAAAGGGTTTGACGATTTGAAATGTCCTCACCATTCCCTGATGGCAGATCTGATGGGGCTTGAGATCGATGATCTTCTCTCCTTTAAACCGGATTTCTCCTTCATCGGGTTTATAAAAACCGGTAATGGTATTGAAAAGAGTGGTCTTCCCGGCTCCGTTGGGGCCGATGATTCCCAGGATCTCCCCTTCTTCGAGATCGAAAGAAACCTGAACGACGGCCTTGAGACCACCGAAATTTTTACTGACTTCCCGCAATTCCAAAAGAGACAACTGAAACCTCCGGTTTCAAAATCCAAATCCCAAATTCCAAAATCCAAATAAGCCCCAAATCTCAATGTCAAATGGGCAAGACTTTTTCGTTTGGAAATTTGGATTTAGAACATTGGAGCTTATTTGTAATTTGGTGCTTGGAATTTGGTGCTTATTCCACTCACGTAATAATATGCCAACTTGAACCAATTACTTCGTCCCAATCAATACCTTTGCCAGTGCCCTTTTAATATAAGTGATGATTCCTCTCGGGAAGAAGAGGACAACCGCAACCAATAAAAATCCATAGATCACCAGATGTAAACCCTCATAACCCGCTTTTGCAAAGTAACTCCTTGAAAGTTCTGCCAGGGGGGTGATTAAAAACGAACCGATGACCGGACCCAAGACGGTTCCCATCCCGCCGATGATAGGCCTCAGAATGATCTCGATTGAAAAGGCCATGGACATCATCGTCCCGGGATGAAGATAGAAGAGATAATTCGTATAAAAGGCACCTGCTAAGGAGGTCATGAAAGCGCTGATGAAAATGGCGATCATCTTATATTTAAATACATTGACCCCCAGACTTTCTGCAGCTTCTTCGTCCTCCCGCAGGGCAACCATATATCTGCCGATTTTTGATCGTTCCAGCAGCCGGACCGAAATCAAAGAGAAGATGACATAACCGAGTCCAATATAGTAATAAGGAGTATTCCCTTTGAACTGAAAGTTACCGAAAGAAAACTCCGGGGTGATAAAGAGTCCTTGAAATGAGCCGAAGATCTTTAAATGGAGGAAGATCAACCTGCCAATTTCGGCAAATGAAATGGTGAGCAGGACGAAATAGACTCCTTTCATTCCAAAACGGAATCCGAAAAATCCGATGACCAGACCGATCAGGCCTGCGGCAATCCCTCCGATCCACATCCCGATCCAGGGGCTCAGTCCAAGGGTGAGTGTCAGAAGGTAGGTCATATAAGCCCCGATGCCCACAAAAAGGGAATGGCCCAGGGAAATCACCCCTGTATATCCGGTCAGGATATTCCAGGATTGCCCCAGATAGGCATAAAAGAAGATCATAATAAAGATACCCAATACATAGGAACTCAACACCCGGGGCAGAATGAGAAGGATGAGGAATCCGATGAGGAGGAGAAGGTAGAGCCTTTTCATCCTTTCTTTCCTCCTAAGAGCCCCTGGGGTCTCAAGATCATGATGACGATGAGGATAAAGAAGCTGACGACCTGCTTCATGGTCTGTGGAAAGTCAAGGTCTAAGCCGATTCCGTGAAAGATATTGGTAATCAGCTCCGGTCCGATGGACTCCGCCACTCCAATGACAAACCCTCCAACCATCGCCCCTGTCAAACTTCCCATTCCCCCCAGGATCACGATGATGAATGAGATGAGGGTAAAAGGGGCTCCGATATGAGGAGAAAGGGGCATAATGGGAACAAGGAGGCCTCCGGCTGTGCCCACACAGGCTGTTCCGATTCCAAAACAGATGGCATAGACTTGATTAACATTCGTTCCCACCAGAAAGGCACCGAGACGATTATCCGCAGCCGCACGGATCGATTTTCCCATATCGGTCTTCTTCAGGAAAAGGAGGACCGCGAAGGTTATAATAATAGCCAGAGCAAAGGCGAGAAACCGCGGGGTATCGATGATCAGGTTTCCGATGGATAAAGAACTGAGGGCGAACCGACTTTGAGGACTGATATAATCCGGTCCCCAGATGATCCGGGCACTGTTCTCAAAGACCATGGCCATCCCGACCAGGGGGAGAACCTGCATGGCCTCGGGGAAATCAAGAATCCGGTTGACGATCGTTCTTTGAAGGAAATAACCGAGGATGAAAAGAACGAACGCGCTCACCAAGAAAGAGAAGAAAGGGTCCACTCCGGTCCACAGGAGGAAGGTATAGGCGACATACATCCCCCAGACCATCATCTCTCCGTGGGCGAAGTTGATCACCCTCATCACACCAAAAATAAGGGAGAGGCCCAAAGCGATCAAGCTGTAGACCCCCCCCAGAAGAAAACCGCTAACAGCCAATTGAAGGAGAAGGTTAAGGTTCATATCTCCTTTTCATATTCCCCGTTCCCAGAGCTGCTTCGGCATCGGATACACATATTTGGCCTCTGCCGCTTTCGAAGGCAACACCACCTTGAGTGACTGCCCGATAATCTGGACCAAAGCGGTATCCGCATTCACATTATCCCCTCTTGCGTCAAAGTTGACCGCCAACCCGACCATCAGATCCTGTTTGAAATAGGTCTTCTTCAAGGCCTCTACAATATCATCGGCCTTTGTTGATTTTGCCCTTTCCAGTGCATCGGCAACCACCAGTACACCCAGGTAGGCATATCCTGAATTGGTATCAAGATATTTCCCTGGATATTTTTTTGAGAATGCCGCATTGACTTCTTTGTACATCTTCCCAAGGGGGTTCACCCATGGCAGATTATCCATGACATAGTCGGAGAGAGCTCTCATATCCCGGATGAATTCCGGTTCATACCATCCCGGGCTTCCCGGACTGATGATCGCCTGGAGTTTTACCCTTTGTTTGTAAAGTTCCCGGATCATCAACTTGGCGTCACCGGGTCTTGCAACAGGAAAAAGCACATCCGGATTCAGCGCCTTGATTTTCGACACCTCCGCTGAGAGGTCCTGAATCCCGAGAGGATATTCGATATGGCCAATTACCTCGATAGGGAACTTCTTTTCCTTTAAGGTCTTGATAAACGTGGCCCCTTGAACGCGGCCGAAGAGATCTCCGGTGTTGGTCACCACTCCCCTGATCTTGCTCACATTATGCTCTTTCATAATCTGGGTCATGTAGAAAAGCATGGAATCGGCAAATTTGGAGGTCGTTGGGAAGACCCTGAAGGTATACTTAAACCCCTTCCTGGTAATGTTATCTGCGGCAGCCACATCCATTAAAAAAGGGACCCCTCTTTGTTCACAGAGCGTGGCAATGGTCATCGCATTGCCGCTGAGGAATGGGCCGACCAGGCAAACCGCTCCCTCATTGATGACCCGTTCTGCCTCATTACGGGCAACCTCTTCCTTCGCCTCGGTGTCCCCCAGCAGGAGTTTTAGCTTTGCCCCGCCTTTCGATTTAATCCCACCTCTGGCATTGATATCATCAACGGCCATCTGATTTCCCCTTCTCATCGAGATCCCGATATCCGAGATGACTCCGGTTACCGGCTGAAGCGAGGCGATTTTAATCTCCGGGGGCTGGGCGCGTAAGAAGGTCGGAAACCCTGAGATCGCTGTGGTGGTTCCCACTGCTGCTGAATACTTGAGAAATGTCCGACGATTCATCTTTTTCATAAAACTCCTCCTTTCTATGATTGGTGATTGACCATTAAAATTTTTTTTCATAAAGAAATGTTCATATATTCGCAAACTTAAAAACGATTGTCAACACCCAATTAAATCCCAATTAAATCTCCCTTTTTGCCCTATACCATGCTTCCGATTTTATTGAATATTGACATCACCATTTTTTAAGGTTTCTTCTTCATCCCGGCGATCAAATCAATAAATCCAACCGGATGATAACCCGTCATTCCTCCATCTGCGACTATCGTTGTCCCATTGATATAACTGGATTCTTCTGAAGCCAAAAATAAGGCAATCTTCACTATCTCTTCAGGCATTCCGAGTCGTTTTAAAGGAACTTGCCGGGTTAATCCGGAAACGAGGACCTCTTTGTTGAGGATGGGCGCATTCATCCCCCCTGCGACAAACCCTGGCGCAATCGCATTGACAGTGATATGGTACCGGCTCCATTCATAGGCCAGAATTCTGGTCATGGTCATCACCCCCGACTTGCTCACGCAATAAGGTAAGAAACCCTGTTCTCCAAGAAGACCAGCCGCAGAGGAGATGTTGATGATCTTTCCACCTCCTTGCTGGATCATCTTTTTCCCCACGGCCTGACAGCAGAGAAATACGCCTTTTAAATTGATATTCATCACCTGATCCCAACCTTCTTCCTTAATCTTTTCAGCCTCCAGAATAAAGGGATTGACCCCGGCATTATTCACAAGGATATCAATTCTTCCAAAGGTGGCGACCGCCTCCTCAACCATTCCCGTCACCTCCTGAAAGGAAGAAACATCCGCACCAATAGCCGCTGTTCTCACACCCAGACCCTCTATTTCTTTGGCCACGGTTTTTGCCTTCTCCAGATCTCTTCCATGGATGATGACCTCTGCCCCTTCCCTTGCAAACCCTATCGCAAATTCTTTCCCCAAACCTCTTGTCGAACCCGTAATCAGAGCCACTTTTCCTCTCATCCTCATGCAACACCTCCTTCTGTAAGGACCATTCACGAATTGCTTATCCCGTAGGGGTAATTCATGAATTAGCCCTACTTTAATCATAAATTTCTTTCCAATACTGTTTATGCTCCATATTAAAATTCTCTGACAGGGGGTTTTCCCTGTCCAGATCCCATTTCAAAGGATTGTTCTGGATATATTCTCTGATTCGGGATAACTCTTTCTCATTGCGTATGACATGATCGTAAAACGATTTCTGCCATTGGAATTTGATCCCTTCTTTAATCATTTCATTTATCGGACGTGATGAAAATGTTTTGAACCCACGTATAATCTCTGATAATCCATGTGTAGGGAACGGTTTAAAACCGTTCCCTACGATATTTTTGTTATCAATTACGATTATCCCATGAACGTGATTTGGCATCGTGATAAATAAATCCGACGAACAATTCAAATAGTGTTTTGGTAAGTCATACCAACACTGATCAACAATCTCTCCGTATTGGCTTAGATTCATCATTCCTTCTTTTACTTTTCCAAAAAATTCTTTTCTGTCCTTTGTACAGATTGTTACAAAATAGTAACCGTCTTGGGAATAATCATAATTGCTTAACCGATTCGATTTTCTCTCCCTCATTTTAAGAATTCCCTTACCCTTTCCTCAAACATCTGACTGAGATGGCGGCTGTTTTCCGGCGCCCACCCGAAAACCCCTTCCCAGACCTCCCTGCTCTCCATGCAGAGATAAATAAAGAGGTTTGGATCCACTTCCCTGAGCCATCCGGCCATCTTTAGATACATCTCCACCCGAATCTCTTCCAGATATCGGAACTTGGAATCCCTTCCGGGAAATAATTCTCCGAGAAATATCCTGGTCTTCGGGAAACGTTCCCCGGCAATGGCTTTGAGCTTAGGTGGATAGCGAAACCCTCCGAGACTCACCCAGACGACCCTCTGGGGGTCGATCTGTTTAAAAAGGTGATGGATTGTATCTTGATATCCCTTCTCCCACCCCTCATGGTCAATGATGGGATCAAAATGAAATCCTAAAGGATAACCTTTCTCCTGGCATCTTCTTGCCGCATCGATCCGCTCCTTTAAGGGGGCAGTTCCCCTTTCTTCTTTTTCGATTATCCGGGGCGGATTGAGTGACCAGGAAATGACGGTTTTCCCCCGGTGGTTTAAATGGAGAACGGGTTCGACATTGGCTGACTTTGTCTTGAGCTCCAGGATACCTTTCTCCTTTTCAGCAAAAAAGGGGATGAGAGATTGGGAGATGGGGAAAATGGATTCCAGGGCCAAACTGTCAGAGAGCTCCCCTGTCCCGAGGCGGGGGAAAGGATGAACAGGTTGGGAGAGAAAAATTTTTATCTCTTGAAGAAGTTCATCCCAGTTGGAGTAAAGTGTCAGAAAAGGATTATTCAGATATCCCTGAAGAACACAGTAGGAGCAATCCATCGGACAATTGGTAATGGGATTGATCACATAATATCCGCAGCAGATATGATGGGAGGTCCCGGGACAGGGTTTGAGGCGCCTCCCATAGAAACGGGTAATGAAAAGCCGCTTTTTTCCAATCCCAATGGGATCTGACATTGAGAGAGACTGTTTGATCAGCTTTTTCTTATTCTCAACGATTTCCACAGGGACATGAGGCAGGGCGTTGAGGATGTCCTGAGAGACCCGATCTTTTTCAGCCTTCTCATCGAGATAGATTTGTTCGATCTGAAAGGGCAACATACCTCAACATAAATTTCAAATGTGAAGCTCCCCGCCCACAGGGCGGGGCTTCCCGGAAAGGAAATCTCATTTATATTGTGCCCCTTGACCCCGCCTACAAGGCGGGGCTTGCGGGGCACTTGCCGGTCAAAGCCCAAGGTTCAAATCAATGTCAAATGGCTGTATGCCAAATGCCAATCATTTCAATTATAAAAGGCGGAGCCTTAGTTCTTGAACTTTGAAGTCTGACACTTGGATTTCATTTGGCATTTGAACTTTGACATTTGACATTCTTAAAAACTCTGAAGCAACTCCCTTAATTCTTTCTTGTCCGTAAGGTTTGACAGGAAGTTAAGGATGGTTTGATATTTTTCCATCGTTTCAAATTGAAACTCTACCCTCAACCCCTTCCCCTCAAAATAAGACGGATGATGAATGGAAACACCGAAGGGGAGGTTTAGCTTCTTTCTTTTCTCCTCAAAGGCCTTTTCGAGCTGGAGGATTCTCGGGTATCGGAGGTCTACCAGGACCTTTTTGACCCGCTCTGTTTTTTGAGAAGGGGTAAGTTCCTTTTGAGCAAGAACGGTCTGGATCTCCGGCCGGCGGAGGAGGTCTCCCATTTTCAGTCGATCCCGGCGGGAGATTTCGTTCAGAAGGGTAAGGATCTCTCTTAAACGATTCTCTCCTAACTTCAGGGAGGAAAGAAAAGGGATGAGGGTCATCCGGTCTTCGGAGCTCATCTTCGCAAGCAGTCGAATGTTGGAGCGTGAAACCTCCCCTTTCAATACATACTTTTTTGTCTCCTCTTCCATCCCCGCAAGGGAGAGATAGGTGTTTAATATCTTCTCGTTCGGTTCCAGTGAAAATAAAGGCAGATAAGATTTGACCACCTCGGAAGGTTCAAACTTAAAATGATGAATCAATTTCTGCAGGGCAATGGCTTTCTCCACAGTATTAAACCCTCTGGTCGTCAGATTCTCCTGGAGAGAGAGAACAAATAATTCCAGATCATTCGGCTCCCTCTCCTCAAAAACCATCGCCGGAATTTCAAAGATTCCCAGCTCCTTTAAGATAACAATCCTCCTGAACCCGCTGACGATCTGGTAACCATCTTCTTTCCTCCTTAAAAGGACCGGCTGAATCAATCCAACTTTCTGTATAGAAGATCGAATGCTCCGGAGGTCAGGCATAAAATTGACGAAGAAAGTCTCATCGGAAAGATCAATCTGATCGAAAGGTATCATCTGTATCGGTTTCATTTCATCCATCCCACAACGAATGGTTTCTCAACACCATTCGTGAAACTCCAAATCCCAATTACCAAATTCCAAATAATTTTCAATCGCCAATGTCCAAATAACCAGACATAAAAAGGACCATCTTGTTGAATTCTGGTTATTGAAAATTTGGTCACTATTTGGTTATTGAGATTTGGGATTGGGTGATTGACTTATCTCTATCCCGTATCTCCTCATGACCTCCTGGTAGTATCTTCCTTCCATCTCGTTTCCTCTTTTAAGGAAACCCGCTGAAAGAATCCGGCACTTCTTTTTCATCTCTTCAAGGACCCTCTTTCTCTCCTCTTCACGGAGAAAGTGTTCGGAAAGGAGTTTTTCCAGGGCGATTACCCGGTAACGATCATTTCCCCAGGATCGCTGGGAGAGCTGGTCAGCGTGACCTCCTCTCTTGATGATCAATTTCCTGTTGATGAAAAAGATCGGAAATCGTGCCGAGACCCTGAGCCAGAAGTCATAATCCTCACAGACGGGAAGGGCCTCATCAAAGAGACCCGCTCTGGGGAACAGATTTCTCCTCATCATCGCTGAGGAGGGACTGATGATGCAGAGGGGGAGACACTGTTCGAGGATCCAACCCGAATACTTCGAATGTTTCTTCATCGGATTAACCCTCTTTCCCCTTCGAATCCAGATCTCATCGGTATAGCAAAGTGGATATTGAGGATTTTCATCCAGGAAGTTCACCTGGATGTTGAGTTTCCCCTTCACCCACAGGTCATCCGAATCCAAGAAGGCGATATATTTCCCTCTGGAATGGAGGACCCCCGTATTTCTGGCAGCACTCACCCCTCTATTCTCAGAATGCTCGATGAGCTTCACCCTTCCCCCATATCGTTTCATCTCCTCAACCGTCCCGTCCATGGAACCGTCATCCACAACGATCAATTCAAAATCCTCAAAATCTTGAGCCAGGATCGAATCGACCGCTTCTTTCACCATTGCCTGACGATTATAGGTCGGAATGATCACGGAGACTTTGGGCATATTTTAAATGCGGAATGTAGATTGCGGATTGCGGAATAAAATTCAAAAACCTTAAAAAATAAAGCGATTCAATCCGAAATCCGCATTCCGAAATCCGAAATAAATTAAGCGACCCGTCTTGTCTTCTTTTTTAATCGGGCGGTCCGTTTTCTCAGAATCTCAGCCATCCTGAAATTTCTCTGCTGGAGAAATTCTTCCCGTTTTACCCTCAATTCCCTTACCCTCTGTTTTAACTGAGCGGCCGTGAGAATCGCCTTCTCTTTTTTAACAACGGCCCGCCTCTCTTTCTCCCCTTCGGGCTCGGGAATCCCCTTTGCCGCCCGAATGGTCCTGAGAAGTTCCTCCTTCTTCATGGCATGGACACCTTGAATTCCAGGCAATCCAAGAGCCATCTCTCTCAACTCCTTAGCCGTCATCTTCTCTAAAGGCTTCTCTTTCTTCTCCATTCTGACCTCCTCCTAATAGAATGTTAGAGGATTGAGGTTAGAGGTTAAAATGATTGCCTCAAACCTAATGCCTCATACCTCAGGCGAATTTCTATAAGTGTTCAATTCCTAATTCAATGGTGACTTCAAATCGTTCCTTCGGCTTTAATTCCAACGGCCAATAAAGAAGCAGACAGGACCCCTGATAAATCTTTTCAAAACCGCTTTCAGAGAGTGAAACCGTTTCAACAGGAAATCGCCACAGGTTGAACCTTTGATCCGCCTTTAAGACCGCCTTTATCCCGGCCCATTCGTCGGTCAATCCTACCTCTAAAACCCCTTCCAATTCACCAAAACTTCGAAGCCTCTGATCCTCAAGACGATGGCCGGGTATCTCATAATATCGATCCGGCGAATTCCCAGAAAGAAAGTTAATGTTGAACTCGATGCCAAAATTCATCCTTGTCTGATCATCCCCCTGATGCGAGACCTGATAAACGGCTTTGACTGCACTGCGATCCAGGTAAGGCACAAATCGTTTTTTCACTTTAACGGGGAACCTTTCTCCATTCCTGGAAAGACATCCTGATCGGGAAAAGAGGACCTCCCGGTTTTTCCCTTGCCTCCCGATCTCCATCTCATAGGGTTCTTCGATGAAATTTCCCTCCTCACTGTACCGGCCTCTTCGAAAGGATTCAAAATCCATGGGCTCCGCGATGAAATGGTCAAGGAAGGAAACCTTTCGGTAGGGATCGAAGTGGAGATATCGTTCCAGATCATCTTCTTTCAAATCAAAAATTTCATGGATGGTCCTCGCTTTTTCACCCGATGACTCCTTTTGACCCTCCAGTAATTTCTGATGGTAACCCTCCCTCCGTCGGGTAAGCGTATTGAGGATGTTAAAGGCCTTCGGCCGGTAATCCATTTCCGAAAGGCTACCTCCCCGGCTGCTGAAAAGCAGAAGGGTTTCCGGAGTTTTGATCATCACCTCTTCATCTCCATCACCATTCAAATCCAATTTCTCTATCTCCACCCAGCGTTTGTTTCCGTGGATTTCCCGGTCATAAAGACTTTCCGCCCTGATCAAATTTTCATAGAGGGCATGACGCAGATGAGGAAGATAAAGCCCTCCGAAAACCCCGTGCCAGTAAGCGTCATTACACTGGGCCCGGTAGAGATGGGAAAGCAGATCCTTTTTCCCGGAAGAAGATATTTTCCTCTCCCCTATCTTTTTTCGTAGATGGAGAACCCTTTTATGGAGGTCATTTGATTCTGGATATTTGGCGAAGAAATTTCTCCAGAATCCGCCCTTCATAAACCTTCCCACCTCTTCTCCTCCGGGGAACTCCTTTATTCTCTGAGCGACCTTCCCGTATTCCACCATGGCTTCGGTGGGGAGGCTCCATTCATCCATCTCCCTATAAGAAGAGCATGAGAGATAGATTCTTCCGAGAGGCTTTCGGGAATGGGCGTAAGTCCCTAAAGGCATGGGCTCTATCCAATCCAGATTTTCTCCGATCATTCGGAAGAAACGTTCCAGCCAACCCTCTTCATAGACCGAATGATAGGTATAAGGCCACACTCCGAATTTCTCGCCATCATCGGCGAAAATGGCCGATCGGGATGACCCTTTCAGCCTGTCGAGATAGACCAGGGTCTCTTCCGGCGGGTGGAATGGGATGATATATCGTAAGGTCTCACTTCCCGGAAATACCTTGATTACCTTCCCTTCCTCCTCGGTAAGATAATAGCCATATAAATCCTGCTCTCTCAATCCAGACTTCTTGAAATGATGATCATCAATGGTGATATATTCCACACCGGCTTCTTTTAAATATTTCGGGAGGTGGGGCTCCCAAACACGCTCCGCAAGCCACATCCCTCGAGGCGAAACTCCCATCTCCTTCCGAATGGTCCGGGTGAGTTTCCGGATCTGTCCAAACTTATCCTCATCGGGAATCACCGCCAGAACCGGCTCATAATAACCTCCGGTCATCATCTCCAGCTGGTCCCTCTGAACCAGCTCTCTTAAAATCTTAATAAACTCCGGGTGTTTCATTTTAAAAAAATCCCAGAGGACCCCGGAGTAGTGAATGGAGATTCTCATGAAGGGATATTTTCGAAGGACTTCGATGAAGGGAAGGTAGGCTTTCCGATAGGCATCTTCTATGACATGGAGGAAGTTTCCGACGGGCTGATGACTATGAACACAAAAAAGAAAGGCCACCTTCTCCATGAGTGGTAATGTATAGGATTTTAAGGGCCAAATCAACCCCTCCTGGAATAAAAAA